>Ga0209890_10000181_pt1 | contig 29260 bp, 29 predicted proteins | sample OrgsoiDNA2013049_FD_185799 | JGI IMG/M metagenome (GOLD analysis project Ga0209890, IMG submission 185799) | Permafrost soil microbial communities from the Arctic, to analyse light accelerated degradation of dissolved organic matter (DOM) -... | ecosystem: Environmental > Terrestrial > Soil >... | reverse complement strand
GCGGCGCGGCCGCCGTCCTGGTGGCAAAAGCCGCAGGTGGTGGCGAACATTTGCTGGCCATCGATGTCGTTCGGCGAGGCCTCGGCTTGCGCCGGCGGATTGGCAGATCCCGCCGAGGTCGGCTGTTCGGCGGCGGCGGCGGTCGACGGCCATGGCCAGATGATGGCCATGGAAGCAACAATCACAAACACTATTCGCATTCCGGCATCCGTATTGAGCGGCAAAGGCGGCAGGGAAAAATCCCTGCCGCCAACGCCGTCGTCATTGTTATTTCAGCGCGAACACAATCAGGGCGCCGGTGTTCTTCGACATGCTCTTGAAGGGCTCGCCATAGAGCGCGATATACTCGTCGGACACCAGGCTGCCCCAGCCCGCCGGTATGGCGATGTACTGCTTGCCACCCGCCATGTAGCTGATGATGCCGGCATTGTGGCCCATGCCGTTATTGTGCGACCAGAGCTCCTTGCCGCTATCGGCACTGTAGGCGTGCACGACACCTTCGGCATCCGGCACGAACACAAGATTGCCCGCGGTGGCCAGCACGCTGGCGAGCGGCGGCTCCTTGTAGTTGACCTCCCACTTCAAGGCGCCGCTGACCGGATCGCGGGCGTCGAGATGACCACGGGCGGCCCCGTCCGGCGGCGCCACCAGCTTGAAGTCGGCGCCGATGTTGAGTTGGGCCATCGGCTCGAGGATCGGCGTGGTCTTCAGCACCGTGAGATCCATGCACCACTCCTGGCCGATCTTGTAGTAGAGCCCGGTCTTCGGGCTGTAGGCGCCGGAGTTCCAGCTGATGCCGCCGGCGATCGCCGGACACAACGGAGTTTCCGCCTTGCCAAGCGAAAGGTCGCGGCGACCGATCAGTTCGCCGGTCTTGGGATCGATGCCCTTGACGAAGTTGATGTTCTTGACCAGCGGCCAGACGTTCTCGACCTTGGCGTTGGAACGATCGTAGACGAAGACGAAACCGCTCTTGTTGGCGTGCACCACGAGCTTCTTGTCGCCACGGTTGATCATGACGAACTCGCCCACCGCCGAGTCGAAGTCCCAGGCGTCGTGCGGCAGCTCCTGGTGGTAGAATTTGAGCTTGCCGGTATCGGGATCGAGCGCGATCACCGATGTGGTGTAGAGATTGTCGCCCGGCCGCGGTCCGCTCTTCTTCCAGTCGGCGCCCGACCAGTCGTAAAGCGGCGCCGGGTTGGCGGTGCCCCACCACACCGCATTGGTCTCCGGGTCATAGGCACCGGGCATCCAGCCGCCACCGCCGCCGGTCCGCCAGGAGTCATTGCCCCAGGTCGCCATGGCCTCTTCGGTGCCGGCGACGGTGTCGAACTGCCATTTCTTCTGTCCTGTCTTGCCGTCGACACCGAAGATCGGTCCGCGCCCGGGCCATTCGCCACCCTGGGCGCCAATGATCACCATGTCCTTGACCACCAGCGGCGCGCCGGTGAAGCCGACCGTCACTTTCTTGGAATCCAGGAGCTTGAGATCCCACGCCGGCTTGCCGGTCTTCAGGTTGAGCGCGATCAGGCGCCCGTCGACCGTGCCGACATAGAGATTGCCCTGTCCGATGGCGATGCCGCGGTTGTACGGCGAGTGCGTCTGCTTGGCGATCAGTTCCTCGTCGAGTTCCGGCGCATAGCTCCAGATCGTCTTGCCGGTCGCGCCGTCCAGCGCGTAGACACGGCTGTAGGAGCCCGAATAGTACAGCACGCCGTCGACCGCGAGCGGCGTCGACTGCAGGCCGCGGGTAGCGCGCTCCGGAAAATGCATCCACGCGACTTCGAGATTCTTGACGTTGTCGGCATTGATCTGCTCGAGGCCGCTGTAATGATAGGACTTGTAGGTTCCGTGATGCGTCGCCCAGTCGTTCTGGGCCGCCTCGGCATTGAGCGCGGCCGCGTCCTGGGCGTGCGTCGGCGGGGCCGTCAATATGGCAGCCAGCGCCAGCGCGGCGCAGCCTCCGAGATATCGTGCATGAAGAGCCATCTGTATCCTCCCAATGTTGCTATCTTTGTTGGACCGCGTTGTCGTCGCGACCTTTGCAGTGTTCTGATGTCAACGCTTCATCGGCCCAAGGGTCTCGACATAGATCGCATGGACCGACGGAAGTGCCGTCAGGAAGAGACGGCTGCACTTCTCGCCGCCGAACTACGAATAGGCAGAGGTTTTCGGTAAATGACTTTTTCGATGAGAGCGCCTTCGATGAGGGCGCCGCCCGGTGCATCGCCGTCATCGCCGGGGCGCACCTGCCCCGTGCCGCAACCAGCGCTGCCTGCGATGTCGGTGCGGTGCACCATGACATGTCCCCCCAATGCCGCCGGATTATTTGATCCGGATTGTTGTTTTTTTGTGAGCACAGGTCAGCCGTCGAGACCCGGACCGAAATCTCTCGTCTTAAAACGGTATCCTCTGCGCGTGCTGTGGTTGAGCGCGTCCAGCCTAGGACAAGGTGTTGAACTGTCAAGCGGCAAGAACTGTCCGGCAGCAAGACATGCAGCCGGGTTCCGGCGGTCGCGCGCATGGCAGACACTCAAGCCATGAGCTACTCGTCACCGAAAGCGATTTGCCTTGAGGCGGCGGGACCCGTAGTTTGGCATCGGTAAAACAACAGCAATTGCGGTTCGGAGAGAAACCCCCATGGCGCGCCTGAAATTCGGAGCCTTCCTCGCCCCGCATCATCCGATCGGCGAGCATCCGATGCTGCAATTCCGCCGCGACCTCGATTTGGTCGAGCAGCTCGACGCGCTCGGCTACGACGAGTTCTGGTGCGGCGAGCATCATTCCTCGGGCTGGGAAACCATCGCGTCGCCGGAAATGTTTCTGGCCGCCGCCGGCGAGCGCACCAAACGCATCAAGCTCGGCACCGGCGTGGTGTCGCTGCCCTATCACCATCCCTTCAACGTCGCGCAGCGCATGGTGCAGCTCGACCATATGACGGGAGGCCGCGCCATCTTCGGCTCCGGACCCGGCGCGCTCGCGTCCGATGCGCACACCCTCGGCATCGATCCGATGACGCAGCGCGACCGCCAGGACGAGGCGATCGCGGTGATCCGCCGGCTGTTCAACGGCGAACGCGTTACAGTCAAGAGCGACTGGTTCACCATGAACGACGCGGCGCTGCAGATCCTGCCGCTGCAGGAGGAGATGCCGTTCGTGGTGGCGTCGCAGATCTCGCCGTCGGGGATGACGCTCGCCGGCAAATACGGCATCGGCATCATTTCGCTCGGCTCGATGTCGACGCAAGGCTTGATGGCGCTGCCGACACAATGGGGGTTTGCCGAGGATGCCGCCAAGAAGCATGGCACCACCGTGAGCCGGTCCGACTGGCGCGTCCTTTTGAGCTGGCACATCGCCGAGACCCGCGAGCAGGCCCGGCGCGAGGCCGGTGCCGGACTGATGCGCTGGCACAATGAATATAATGTCGCCACACTGCAGCGGCCGGGACTGCAGCCATTCACTTCGCCCGAGGATGCGGTGGAGAAGACCGCCGGCGGCGAAGCGGCCGCCTCCACCATCGGCACGCCTGACGATCTGGTCAAAACCATCAAGAGCCTGATGGATGTCTCCGGCGGCGTCGGCACCATTGTCGGCTTCGTGCATGACTGGGCCAACCCTGAAAACACCCGCCGCAGCTGGGACATGGTGGCGCGCTATGTGGTGCCGGAAATCAACGGCTATATCGATACCTTGCGCAAATCGCAGAAATTCGTGATTGAGAACCGCGCGGTGTTCGAGCGCGCCGGTCAGGCGGTAATGGCGAAGATCATGGAGAACGACAAGGCCGCGGCAGCGCTGCCACTCACCGGCCCCGGCCGCGTCGCGATCCCGACCATCAACGCGCCGGATCTGCAGAAGGAAGCCGCAAAGCGGAAGGCGTAGCGAGGACGCGCTGTTTGGATTGACCGAGATCACGCCCGCGTTGCGTGACGCTTTGCACCGGACGGGCAAAGGCCTATTTACTAGCGTCGGCCTCGCTTGTCGGGAACCAATCGGAGCAATTGCCATGTCGATGCCAGGGATGGCTCCTCCCGCGATCAGCTTCACGCCGCCGAAGCGCAATACGCTCACGCATATTCCGGGCGACGAGGGTTGGCCGCTGATCGGCAAGACGCTCGAGATCCTCGCCGATCCCAAGGGGCAGGTCGAGCGGCAGGCCGCCCGATACGGGCTGGTCTATCGCAGCCACATCTTCGGCGAGACCAGCCTGTCGCTGCTCGGCCCCGAGGCCAATGAGCTGGTGCTGTTCGACCAGGCCAAGCAATTCTCCTCGACCCATGGCTGGGGCCGGATTCTGGGGCTGCTGTTTCCGCGCGGCCTGATGCTGCTCGATTTCGAGGAACATCGCCTGCACCGCCGCGCGCTGTCGGTCGCCTTCAAATCCGGACCGATGAAATCCTATCTCGCCGCGCTCGATACCGGCATCGCGGCGCGGGTCGCACGATGGAAAGCGCGGCCGGGGCCGATGCTGTTCTATCCGGCGATGAAGCAGCTCACGCTCGACCTCGCCGCCACGTCGTTTCTCGGCGCCGACATCGGGCCCGAGGTCGACGAGATCACGCGCGCCTTCGTCGACATGGTGGCGGCTTCCGTCGCCGTGATCCGCACGCCGTTGCCGGGCACCGCGATGGCGCGCGGCGTCAAAGGCCGCAAGCGTATCGTGGCTTATTTCTCGGAACAGATTCCGATCCGCCGCGCCAGGGGCGGCGAAGACCTGTTCTCGCAGCTGTGCCGCGCCACCCACGAGGACGGTGCGCTGCTGTCGACGCAGGATATCGTCGACCACATGAGTTTTCTGATGATGGCCGCGCATGACACGCTGACCTCGTCGCTGTCGTCCTTTGTGGGTGCGCTCGCCGCCCATCCGCAGTGGCAAACCAGGTTGCGTGACGAAGTGACGGCGCTGGGCGTGGCCACCGGCGAGGCGACGACATTCGATAATCTCGAGGCGATGCCGTTGTCGGAGATGGCGTTCAAGGAAGCGATGCGGCTGAAGCCACCGGTGCCTTCGATCCCGCGCCGCGCCATCCGCGATCTCACTTTCAAGGGCTACGCGATCCCGGCCGGCACCATGGTCGGCGTCAATCCGCTGTTCTCCCATCATATGCCGGAAATCTGGCCCGATCCCGAAACGTTCGATCCGATGCGCTTCACCGACGAGGCGCAGCGCGGCCGCCATCGCTTCGCCTGGGTGCCGTTCGGCGGCGGCGCCCATATGTGCCTCGGACTGCACTTCGCCTATATGCAGGCAAAATGCTTCGCGCGGCATTTCCTGCAAAATCTCAGCGTCTCGCTGCAGCCGGGCTACACGCCGGATTGGCAGATGTGGCCGATTCCGAAGCCGCGGGACGGATTGCGGGTGACGCTGTCGGCGGTTGCATGAGCGGAGTTGGCTGGGATCGGATCAAGGCAGGATCAGATCGAGGTTTGCGCGCCGATGCCGACCACGTCGATGCCATCGGCGCGGCCGCGAATCGGCAAGCGCCCGAGATCGCGAACCGCAAACGGCGGCGCCGAACCGAACCGCACCATCGCCGCGCGAGACGCCAGAAAGCCGCCATCCACGTTCCGGCTGAGCTCTTCGAGCCTTGCCGCGGTATTCATGACGTCGCCGTTGAAAACGATCGCGCGTTTGACGTCACCAATCTCGCCGACGATCACCGGCCCGAAATGCAGGCTGCCGCGAATCCGCGGCGCCGCGCCGAATTCGCGCTCGAGTTGGCCCGCTGCGCGCGACAATTCATCGCGCATCGCCACAAAGCAGCGCAGCGGACGGCAATCGATCGCGCCGCCGCGTTCCGGCCAGGTCACGATCACCTCGTCGCCGACATAGTTGAGGACTTCACCGTGGTAGTCCACGACGGCAATGGTGAGCAGACGAAACGTGCGGTCGAGAAGGCGGTGAATGGCGATCCCGCCGAGCCGCTCGGCCAGCCCCGTCGATCCCGCGATGTCGACAAAAAGCACGAAGCGTTTCTCCTCAACCGGCTTATGGTACCGCCCGATGAAGAAATTCAGGAATGCGCGCGGTCCGATGATGTTGGTTACTCCGAGAGCCAGATTCATGACGACCGAGAGCACCGCGGAGTAGATAAGGCTAAGCCAGAAAGTCTTGCTGGACGCTTCGGGAGACACTCCGGCGATGAGCTCACCCAACTGAAACCACTGGATCAAGATGATAATTGCTACATAGATCGTGCTCCGTACCATCAGTTTGGTTGCGAACGAAAGACCACCGAGCCACGCGCGCATCGGTCCTTCCAGGACGAACAGCTCGATGCTTCCAAGCGAGACAGCCATCAGCAGGCCATACGAGGCTGCCACCACATAAGAGGAGGGCACGGTACGGCCCTGCGCGACGGCAAACACGATTCCCGCGACGAGCCCGGCGGCAGCGAGGACAGCAAGAGATCGCAGTTTTCGTTCAAGCCTGGCGTCCATGCCACTTACCCACGCGTTGCCGTCGCCGCCGACTATACACGGATGTGGTCGGCGGCCCGACGCCTGGAGCGCGGCGCGGCATCGCTACTCGACAAAGGTCGTGAGCTGCGCGCCCTCGTCGGCCACGAACACCGCGATCAGTTCGGCGGGCTCGCTGGCGCTCGCATTCGCCGATACCAGATGGGTGGCGCCGGGCGGCTCGAAGAACGATTGACCGACCTTGAAGGTCTCGACGGGACCGCCGGCAAGCTGCGAGCGGATCTCGCCTTTGGTGATATAGGCGGTAACGGAGCCCGCGTGACGATGCGCGGCGGTGAACCCGCCGGGTCCGTAGAACACGCGCACGATCGTCACCCGCTTCCCCGGCACATTGGGCAGCGCGTGCGAGGCGATCGGTTCGACGGTATCAGGCGTCGATCCCGAGGAAGCGCCGACCGCGCACAGCGGCGCAACCACCGTCGAAAGCGTATCCATCATGATTGGCAGCGTTTTCCCGATCGCGAAAGCGCACGCCAGCCCGGCGATCATCGCTGCATAAAGTGGCCGGGCTTGAGCCTTGGCAACGGGCATCATACCAAATGTTTCGGACATTGATTTCTCCCGAAAGTCGCTATCCCGCGCCCTGATCGAACGCCTTGCGCAAGGCGACGTAGCCCTGCTGTTGCTGGGTCCAGTTGCGGCCGCCGGTGATGGCGCCGTCAACCACGAGATCATGGCCGTTGATGAAGCTGGATTCGTCGCTGGCGAGGAACACCGCGGCGTGGGCGATGTCTTCGGGCAAACCGGCGCGCGGTATGGGCTGCGCGGACTTGTAGACCTCGCGCATCACATCGGGCGTCTTCTCCGCCGCCTCGACCGAAAGCCCGAGCGCCTTGCCGAAGATACCGGTGGCGATCGCGCCGGGCGAAATGCTGTTGACGCGGATGCCGGATTCGCCGAGTTCCATCGCCACGCATTTGGTGAGGTGAATCACCGCGGCCTTGGCCGCCCCATACACCACCGACGATGAGAAACCGGCGAGCCTGCCTGCGATGCTGCCATTGTTGATGATGCTGCCGGCCCCCTGGCGGCGCATATGAGGGGCAGCGTGCTTCATGCCGAGCATCACGCTGCGCACCAGGGTCGCCATCGCGGCGTCGAAGCGGGCAACCTCGAGACCTTCGATGCCGCCGGTCTGCGCCGGGCCGCCGGCGTTGTTGAACAGGCAATCAAGCCGGCCGAATTTCTCGACCGCCTGCCCGATCAGCGCATGCATCTCGTCTTCGACCGTGACATCGGTCCGGCGGAATATGCAGTTAGCACCGAGCTTGCTGGCCAGCGCCTCGCCTTCGGGCGCGCGACGTCCGGCGATGACGACCTTCGCACCTTCCGCGACGAAAATTTCGGCGGTCCGCAGCCCGATGCCGCTCGTCGCGCCGGTGATAACCGCAACCTTGCCATCCAGCCGTCCCATGTCATCCTCCTCATTTTCAAATGATATTGCGTTCCATTATATTCCCGCCCCGCCGGAACAACGCAAGCCTATGCTGGTTGCGTGCGCTGACGCCGGGCAGGGTTGTCGCCTTTGTAGCCGCGGACCGCGCATTTTCTCCTATACTCGCCCTCTGGGGATTCGCTGATCGGCTGACCTTTGCGACGCATGGTAAAATTGATCGAGGAGTTTCGGAGCGGCTGGCATGGAATATCCCAGCCAACGCCGGCTTTCAGTACTGGATTTGCTGCCTCCTGCCTCGCGTTGTCGACCGCGGCGCGGTGGTGTTTTGCCCTGATCCGGCCGGACATATTTTTCACGCCGTATATTCCAGCCGTATTCTTCGCCACCGCATTCGGTGGTTTGCGGATCGGGATCGCGACAGCCATCGCCGGCGGCACGCTCGGCATGACCGTCAGTTTCAGCGACGCCCCGGCCGATTCTTCAAGAGCGGTACTGCTGGCGACCTATCTGATCGTCTGCGGCCTCACGATATGGGGCATCGAGCACTACCGATCGGTCGCGTCGCAGCAACGGGAAATCTCAAAGCGCCTGATCCGGGAGGAGGAATATCGAAAACTCGTTGTCGACGAGCTTCAGCACCGGCTGAAGAACAAACTGTCGACCGTCCACGCCGTTCTTCATCAGGTGCTGCAGGATCAACCGCAGGTCTGGGCTAGCATCGATCAGCGGATACGCGCGCTGTCGGCCACCGACGATCTGATCGCAAGGGTCGACGGCAGTGGTTGCGATATCAGGGATCTCCTGCTTTCCGAACTCGGACCTTACGGCTATGTTCGCTTTACGCTGAACGGCGATCCGCTGTTTCTTCCGGCCAAATTGGCCGTGAGCCTGGCATTGATCTTTCACGAACTCGCCACCAACGCCGGAAAGTACGGCGCGTTTTCTTCCGCGCGCGGGCTATTGCAGGTGTCGTGGTCGGTGTCGGGCGACCGCCTCAACATTGCCTGGGACGAGACCGAAGGTCCTGCGGTCGAAAAAGTCGGGGCAGCCGGGTTTGGCACCAAATTGCTGAACGCGGCGCTCTCGCCTTTTGACGGCAAGAGCGAGATCAGCTTTTTGAAAACCGGGGTTCATTGCGCCATGCAGTGCCGCATACCGTTGGCGTGAGCTGTCCCGGGCAGGCAGGAAGACCCGTTGACACATTGTTAACGACGCTTCGCGGCGTTTGGATCTGGATCGGCTGTCTACCCGCCTTCTGATCGAGTTTGTCGCTGTCACTTAACCAAAACTACAAGAGACTTTGGCAGACTTCGCGGTTATGCAAAGCCGCGCCGAACAGGACCAGCAGACCGCCACGACGGAAGCCGGTGGCGGGTTTGCCGTGGATACCGAACTGAGCGTTCTGCGGGATATCTTCAGATTGCTCCCCGGCGGCGTGACCGTTCAGGACGAGCAAGGCCGCTTCCTGCTGGTGAACGATGCCGCCGCGGCGCAGCTTGGGATTGCCGTGGGCATGCCGGCAGGGCCGGATTCGAAAGAACTGACGCATCGGCGCGAAATCGGCCTCGAATTGCTGCGCGCCCGCCGCGCTGCCGTTATCGAGGAACCGGTGACCGGCAGTGAAGGCAAACAGACGCTTCTCACGGCCCATCGGCCGGTTTGTAGTGCAGGCCGCAATCTGCTGCTTTCGAGTTCTGCCGATATCAGCGCGCAAAAGGCCGTCGAGGCGCGGCTGTTCCGGTCGGCTTACTATGACGAACTGACCGGTCTGCCGGCGCGCGGTGTGATTGAATGTCGCGCCGGCAGCCTTCTGCAGCGCGACGAAACGCAGGCGAACTTCGCCCTCGCATTGCTCGACATCGACAATTTCAAGCAGATCAACGACTATTACGGGCACGCGATCGGGGACGCGCTGCTGGTGGAGGTCGCAAAGCGGATCGGGTTGAATTTGCGCGAATCCGACATGTTGTCGCGGATCAGCGGCGATGAATTCCTGCTGCTGCTCAATCCAATCCAGGGCGCGCACGAGGTGGCGGAATACATCGACTTTGTGCTGCAGCGGCTGCGGGCTCCGTTTTTCATCGATGGATCGGAAATATTCACATCTGCTTCGATCGGGGTCGGCCTTTGTCCCGAGCACGGCCGCAGCTTCGACCAGCTGTGCCAGAACGCCGATATCGCGATGCATAGCGTCAAGAACGACGGCAAGGGCGCCGCCGCCTTTTTCGACGCCGGTATGGAGCGCGAGGCGCTTGCGCGAATGAAGGTCGAGCAGTCGCTGCGGCTCGCCATTCTGGAAAAGCGCTTTTGCTGCGCCTTTCAGGCGAAAGTCGACATCCGAACCCAGGATATCAGGGGCATCGAGGCGCTGGTCCGGCTGCGCGATGACGACGGGGTGATTCAGGCCCCCGGCACCTTCGTCAATCTCGCCGTGGAACTCGGACTGATCGACGAGCTCACTCATCTGGTGCTGGCGGAAATCGTCAAATCGATCGATCTGATCAACGACACCTTCGGCCCCGACACCAGCATCAGCATCAATGTCGCGGCCAAACAGGCCGGCAATCCGCAGTTCATGCACCCGTTTGCGCTGGCGCTTGAGGCGACCGGCTACCCCAAGCGCTTCATGATCGAGGTGACCGAAGACGCTTTCGTGGCAAAGACCCATTTCCAGGACGAAATTCTGCCGATGTTCCGCAAGCTCGGAGTTGGGGTCTCGATCGACGATTTCGGCATTGGCTATTCGTCGTTGTCGGCGCTGGCCGACATTACCGCCGACGAGATCAAGATCGACCGGTCGTTCATCACCGACATCCACAAGCGCCCGCGCAGCCAGGGGATCTTGCGGGCGATCGAATCGCTGGGCGAATCCCTCGGCATGACCGTCGTCGCAGAGGGCGTCGAGACCTTCGAGGAACTCGCCTATCTCCAGGCCGCCACCAGGATCCGCTACGCGCAGGGCTATTATTTCTCCAGGCCGATTTTTCTCGAAGAACTCAAGCCGTCGATTCGGGTGTTGGGCCATGCGCGCGCCAGTACGGCAAGCCGCCCGCACCAGGAAAGTCGCTCGGTCCATGCGCGCAGCGAGCGCACGCGCCCTTGAGCGCTGGCGCGAAGCGCGGCCTGCGCCGGCATCCGATCGTGAACCCTATTCGAGGCTCTGCACGGGCGGCGCCGCACCTTGTCGCGCGGAGGATGGCGCGGGCCCGGATGGTGCTGAGGTCGCCACGGTTCCGGATTGTTCCGGGCTTGCCGCCGCCGCCGGCACATTCTGGGTAACACGGCGTGGAGATAGCCCGGCCTGGGATTTCGCCCGGGACGGCTTTCTGGAACCGGACCTGCCAAATCCCCAGGAATGCGCAATGGATGGTCCTGCGGTATATCCAACCACGGCTCCTGCAACCGCGCCCACGGGGCCGAGCACCACCGCGCCCGATAGCGCACCCAACGCAGCATCGCCACCACGTCCCTGGGCCAGCGCCATCGCCGGTGCAAGCGTCAAGAATATCGCCGACGCAAGGAAAAGCCTTTTCATATACGGTTCCCATTGTGCATTCTGATCGAGCACGAGGCTCCCGAATTGCGGCCCAACAATGGAACGGTCCAGCGGTGGCCTCGCATGATCGAAGATAAAGGGTACCAGCCTGCCTTTGAATGAGAGAAAATTCGAAAAAGGCGGGGCAATCTGCGCGGTTCCGCAAATGATCCGGCCACGGAGACCAGTCATGACAAGCCTGCTTTATCACCAAGGCAATCACGCATTTCAGGACCGGTTTGACAGTCGGCGCCTTGCCGGTCGGCTCGAATGAAAAGCTGGCACGCACGCTGTAACCCCCTTGCTCCAACTTCAAAGAAAATCTCATGCCCCCTGTTTCGATATTGTTGAACATACTCTGGATTGTCTTCGGCGGCCTGTGGATGGCGGCGGCCTGGGTGGTTGCGGCCTTCATCATGGCCATCACCATTATCGGCCTGCCGTGGGCGCGAGCCGCCTTCAACATCGCCGTTTATACTCTGCTGCCTTTCGGTCAGAAGGCGGTGCGCCGCGACGGCGTCACGGGCCGGCCCGATATCGGCACCGGGCCGCTGGGCCTGATCGGCAATTTGATCTGGCTGGTGCTCGCCGGATGGTGGCTTGCGCTCGCCCACATCGTCACGGCGATCGCGCTGGCCGTCACCATCATCGGCATTCCGTTCGCATGGGCGCATCTCAAACTCGCAGGCATCGCGCTTTGGCCGATCGGCAAGGTGATCGTTCCCGCGTAGTTTTTGAGCTTGCTGTTTTTCGCCTGCGCGATAGCGCCATATTAGGTTGCGGTCAGCCGCGCCGAAGGCAGTGCAGGGTGATTTCCGGCGGGCAGTTCAGCCGCACTGCAATGACGCTCGAGCCCGCGCCCACGGACGTATAGCCGCTCATGTCGTGATACTGCCAGGCTCCCGCCCCCATTCGTCGTGGCAACACCGCTTCCAGCTTGATCGGGATAGACCCGGGAAGACAAAGCTGGCCGCCATGGGTATGGCCGCTCAGCATCAGATTGAAATCGGCATGGGCAGCCTGACGATAAATTTCCGGCGTATGCGACAACAGGATCGAAAACGCGCCGTGCGGGATTTGCGAAGCAGCCTTCTCGATGTTGTCGACCCTGAAGAAGTGCGCGTCGTCGATCCCGGCCAGATAGATGCGCTGATCGCCGCGCCCGATCACATCACATTCGTTGAGCAGCATCGGTATGCCCATGGATTCCATCGCCGGCACCATCCGGATGGTATCGTGGTTGCCTAGCACGCCGTAGATCGGCGGCCGCAGGTGAGCTCGCACCTTCGCCACGCCCGCCAAAGCCGCCTCGAACGGTCCAAACGTCTTTCCGCGATAATCTCCGGTTAGAACACATAGATCGTATTGCATGCCGTCGACGAGTTCGATCAGGTGCCGCATGGCAGCTTCGCTCATGTCCACATGCATGTCGCTGATGTGGAGAATGGTATAGCCGTCGAAAAGCGATGGTAACGCCGCGAACCTCAGCTCGTTTCGCTTGACGACAATGCGCTCCGCATTCCGGCAAGCGCGCCGATAGAGCCCCGCGAGCTTCAGCGCATTTCGAATGATCGCCGGCGCCCAGGACGAGTTCTCCAGATGAAAGAAGGTGAGCCCCTGGCCAAAGACTTGCGCTTCGTGATCGGTCTCGATCCCCAATCGCTGTCTGGCGTGGATCGGTCCGAGACGTTGCTCCAGTTTACGCAAGATATCCTGGTCCACGGAATAACTTCCTTTCGAAATCGGCTCGGTCTTCGGTTGAGGCATCGGGCTCTGCCGGACGCTAGCCGTCAACAAGGCGATCGTCCAAGCCAGCTTCGACGCCTGGACGGCCGGAACGGGCAGCCCGTTCGATTTGCGGGCGGACGATGTGGGGTGGACCATTACCGGCCATTCGGTCGCTTCGAAGACCTATGGCAGCCGCCGCGAAGCTCTCATGAGCGACGTTATCCACCCGTTCAACGCCCGCATCAGCGTCGGCTTGAAGCCGACAATCCGTAATATTTACGCCGATGACGATGCGGTCATCGTCTTCTTCGATGCCAGCGGCACGGCGCGCGACGGCAAGCCTTGCGCCAACACTTATGCCTGGTTCTTCGAGATGCACGACGGCAAGGTGGTCAAGGCGTGGGCCTTCTTCGACAGCGTCGAATTCAATGAATTCTGGCAGCGCGTCACCCCGGCAGAATCAATCATGTCCACGGCAAACGCAGCGACGAAGAGCGTGCTGTAGCGCAGGTTTTGGCGCGCCACGGCCGATGAAGATGGGCAATACACGTCCGCCGTGACGCCATGATGCGGGGGCTGGCCGCGCGCGTCTTTCCGCAAATTTCGACGCCATGCGATATTGCGCTCTGCCGGTCAGGCCGCCTTCGGCTTGTTTACGGTTTCAATGCGGTCGAGAATCTTGCCGAGATCGCGCTTCGCGACCTGAATATCATAGTCGGTCTGCAGATTCAGCCAAAGCTGCGCCGTTGTGCCGAGCGCCTTGGCGAGTCGAAGCGCGGTATCGGCCGTAATGCCGGTCTGCTCGCTGGCGATCCGCTCGATTCGCGTCCGAGGCAGGCCGCAGACCTTGGCAAGAGCGCCAGCCGACATTTCGAGCGGAACGAGAAACTCCTCCCGTAACACCTCACCGGGATGCATCGGCTTGAGCTTCTTGGTCACTGCAGCGTCCTGTTCCGAAATCTCCTGATCACAAACTGCATGTATCATCTAATGATACAGACGTCAACTGGTCGCGTATCAACGACTGATACAGCCTAAATTCGGCCCGTTCGTATCTATCCGGCTCCCTTGCCCACAAGCTGACCTGCGGGCCCCGCATTGCGACCCTGAGGCGGTTCAATCGTGGCGTAGTCCACAATTTCCATCGTGTCCCGCTCTTCCAGATCCCTGCCGCTCGAAATATCTTTAGGCGCGCGAGGAGGACCCACATGCATCCGCACAACCGCAAGAAACTCGACGACCGAGTGATCAGAGCCGCTGAGGCTGCCCTCGCAGCCCAGAAGTATGTAAGCCCCGTAGACGTGCTGGTCGGGATCGGATGGCTCGATCCCGGCGCGCTCGCGCGTTGGCAGCGGGGACAGGTCGCGTATCTCGAGGAGGTCGTGCAGACCAATCTGCCGCGCATTTCCGAGGCCATGAAACTGTTTCGCTCGTGGGCGACCGCGAAAGAGCTAAGCCCAAGCGAGACGCACTACGTCGCGCGGACGCCGTCGCGGCAGACGCTACGCTTCAGCAAGAGCGGAAATCCGGCGATCGAAAAGCTTTACCGCACCCATTGGATTTCGGGTGAGCTTTCCGAGAGAAAGCGGGAGCATCTGGTGCAGAGGTCGAGCCGCGCGCCCGAGCTTCTGGTGATCCAGCCACTGAACGATGCCTGGAAATGCCACCGCTGCGGCGGCACGGGTGATCTTCTCATCATGGAAAGTCCCGGCCCGGCGTGCCTGCGATGCGCGGGTCTCGACGATCTTGAATTTTTGTCTGCCGGGGATGCACTGCTCACGCGCCGGGTCAAGGCGAAAAGCGCCAGGCACGCCGTGGTGATACGCTTCAGCAAGACACGGCGCCGCTATGAACGACAAGGTCTGCTGGTTGAGCCGCACGCCTTGACGGAAGGGCAGCGCGAGCTTGAACATCGGTGACAAGGCAGCGGCAAACCGCGTCAAGCTCGGCTTGTTGTTCGAAAATTGCCGCACTGGCGTTTGACGACCCGTTCCATGCGTCGAAGCCGGACCTGCATCCGGACGGTGATCGCTGGCACACCATCGGACTTGTCGGGTCGGCTTTGCTGCTTGTGATTCACACCTGGCCCGAGGCCGAATCGAAAGAAGGCGAACTGGTCGGCCGCATCATCAGCGCGCGGAAAGCCACGGTCCACGAAAGGAAAACCTATGAAGAAGGAAACTTCTAAGCGATTGACGCGTGAGCAACTGGCGGAACTGAAGTCGTTGGCTGCGCTGCCCGATAACGCTATTGATACGTCGGACGCGCCGGAACTGCTCGACTGGTCCGGCGCCAAGCGTGGGGCCTTCTATCGGCCCGTCAAACAGCAACTGACACTTCGGCTCGACGCCGATGTCGTCTCCTGGTTCAAAGCCACGCGAAATCCAGTGAGGGCTATCAAACACGCATTAACCGGGCGCTGCGCGAGTATGTGCAAGGCCAGGCAAGCCGGACTCGACGGCCTCGAACTTGAGATCACAAGAGGCGAGTTCTTCGCGACGCTTGCCGCTGGCCGATAAACCCCAAGCACGGCTGCCTGGGTTCAGATCGTTCGGTCGAAGAAGGTGATCGAGCGCGCCTTCTTCAGCCGATAGACCTGAGCAGGCCGATTGCTGGCGCGTCGCATCTCGCCCGGAACCGGCTCGACAAAATCTGCTTCGGCGACGCGCTTGCGGAACGCCGATTTGTCGAGCCGGCGACCGAGAATCCGTTCATAGACGGATTGCAGTTCGCCAAGGGTGAACCCGGCCGGCAGCAGATGCACGGGAAGCGTCGAGTACTCGACCTTGTCTCGCAGCCGGACCAGCGCGCTGTGAAAAATGTTCGGATGATCGAAGGCCGTCAGCACGGCGACCTCATTGGCTTCGATCGGCCACCAGGCGACATCAGTTGCATTGGATCCCTGCCGCAGCTGCACCTCGTGCGCCGAGATCAGGGCCACATAGGCGATGCTGAGGCTCCAGCCGCGGGGATCCCGGGAGCTGCCGCCGAAGGTCCGCAATTGCTCCAGATAGGGTATCTCGACCCCGGTCTTGTCCTCAAGCACGCGGCGCGCGGCGGCATCGAGATCGCCGTCCTCGTCGACATGAATCCAGCCCCCCGGTAGCGCCCAATGATCCGCGAACGGCTCGCTGCCGCGCTTCATGAGCAGCACCTGAAGCCCCGTCTCCGACAGCGCGAAAATGACCAGGTCGACCGACGCGATCGGCTTTGAGGCGATATCCAGGGGTGCAGCCATGGAGACAAATTAGCCTTCCTTTACCTTATTGTGAAGAGCCTACTAACTTAGTTGACAAAACACACTAAGTATCGTTGAATGCCTTTACGCAAGGCCCGGATGCCATGCGAACGGAAAACGGAGCCAGGCATGTTAGGATTTCGCTTCATCAAGACCGAACCGACGCAATACGTCATCCAGTATCGAAATGGCCGTCCCGTGCGGGAGGGTGCGGGCCTGGCCTTCTGGTATTTCGCGCCGTGGACCTCGATGATCGTGGTGCCGACCGCGAGCGTGAACGAGCCCTTCATTTTTCCGGAGATCACCTCCGACTTCCAGGAAGTGACGGTCCAGGGCCAGATCACCTACCGCGTCACCGACCCCCGCCGCACCGCGGCACTGCTCAATTTCACGCTTGGGCCGAAGGGCGACTACGTCTCCGAGGATCCGAAGAAACTTTCGCAGCGGCTGATCAATCAGGTGCAGGTCGCGATGCGCGCGGAGGTTCAGGCGTTGTCATTGAAGCAGGTTCTTGCCTCGGGTGAACCGCTGGTGGAACGGGTTGCGGGTCTGCTGCAGAATCATCCGACGGTCGAAACGCTCGGTCTCGAACTGCTCGGCCTTTCGCTACTTGCGGTCAAGCCGAGGTCCGAGACTGCCAAGGCACTCGAAGCGGAAGCCCGCGAGGCGCTGTCGCGGCGTGCCGACGAGGCCATCTACACCCGTCGCAACGCCGCCGTCGAACAGGAACGGACCATCAAGGAGAACGAGCTCGCGACCGAGATCGCGGTTGAAAACAAGAAGCGGCAGGTGCGCGAGGCCCAGATGGAGGCGGAGCGTTCGGTCCAGACGCGCCGGCTGCAGATGCAGCAGGAGGAAATGACCGGCAAAATCGGGCTCGAGGAGCAGAACAAGGCGCTCGTCATCCTGGCTTCGGCCAATGCCCGCGAAGAGGCGGATGCCCAGGCCTATGGATCAGCCGCGATGATGAAATCGTTCGGCGACGCCGATCCGAAGATTCTTCAGGCGCTGGCCTCGGCTGGCATGAGCCCGGGGCAGCTGATGGCGCTCGCCTTCCGCGACCTCGCCGACAATGCGACCAAGATCGGCCAGCTCAACATCACCCCGGATCTGCTGCGCGAGATGCTGCAACCCCAAGCCGGGCATTGAGCCATGCAGCCCCCCGACCGCAAGATTGTATTGGTCGTGCGCGAAACCAGACTCGACGAACTGATTGCCCGTTTCAACACGGTCCAGCAGGCGCAGTTCTATGTCGAGCATCTCGGCTCAGATTTCGGCGACTACCTCGAGGAGCAACAGCAGCTGCACACCGCCACGCGCCAGGTTGAGACCAGCCTTCGCGCCTTCGGCCGGGTTCAGCGGCTCGATCGGCGCTATCTCGGAAATTTCATCTTCGGGGCCGACGATATCGTCGTGGTGCTGGGCCAGGATGGGCTGGTGGCGAACACGCTGAAATATCTCGACGGTCAGCATGTGCTCGGTGTCAACCCGGACACAAAACGCTGGGATGGGGTGCTGCTGCCGTTTCGCCCTGACGATCTCCCCAACATCATGCTGGAGGAAGTAGCCCGCAAACGGCCCCTCAAGCGCGTCACCATGGCAAAAGCGTCGCTCAATACCGGGGAGACGCTGTATGCGGTGAACGATCTGTTCGTCGGCCCTCGCAGCCATGTCTCGGCCCGCTATACGTTGCGCGTCGACGATCGCGAGGAACAGCAATCCTCGAGCGGGATCATCATCTCGACCGGGATGGGGTCGACCGGATGGCTCAAGAGCCTGTATGCCGGCTGGGCCGGTGCCGCCGCCAGCTTCGATATCGCGCCGCCGGGCAAAGCCCTGGACGCGTCGTTTCCCTGGGATTCGGCGTTCCTGCACTACTTCGTTCGCGAACCATTCCCGAGCCGAACCACCGGCGCCTCGCTGGTATCCGGCCGAATTGCAGCGGGCACTGCAGCTACGATTGTCTCGGGCATGGCCGAGCACGGCGTGATCTTCAGTGACGGCATCGAGGCCGATTTCCTCGAGTTCAACGCGGGAGCCCGGGCGACGATCGGAATTGCCGAACGCCAGGGACTCCTGGTGGTGTGATGACCGGCCACGTTTGACGGTTTTACCGCGGACCCGACGCAGTCTCGGCGCTGCCTATCGGTCGGCTTCGCATCCGGGCAAATCAAACAAGGCTTTGAGGCCGCACGGCGAGGTCAGCATTTTATCGCCGTCGTGCCCGACACCGGGCACGTCCCAAAGACTGTGATGCGGCGTTCCGCCGTCGCGGGCCTGCATCGTGGCGGCGTAGGCGTGACCGCGCAGGTAGCGGTATGGCCCCTCGGCTTCCGCCATGCAGGTCTTGTCGAGAGCGGGATGATCCGGATTGGTGTCCAGCGTTCCCAACAAATAGATAACCCTTCGCGCAACGTAGGCCTGCTCCAATGCTGCAATGGTTGGACCGGCGAGGTAGGTGGGGCGTGCCTCCATGCCGTATTTCCAATGGTTATAGTCCGGGCAGGCTGCGGCAATTGCGGGTTCGGGTCTCTCCGCGCTGAAATACGCATAGGACGATGGATTGGCGACCACATAGCGCACGCCAACGCCCTCCCGCGTCAGCGCCAGCTCGCCCTTTCCCGCGATCGCGTAGCGTTGCACGACCTGCGCGCCGCCCGAATGGCCGGCCACCACGACCTGCTTGAGGTTTGGGAATAGCCTGCGATCCGCCAATCTGGCGAGGATGGCATCGAGCGCGTCGAACGAACTGGCCGGCGCCGGCCCGACCGCCGGATCGCCGCCTTCCCAGCCCTCGAGGCTCCATCGCAGTGTATCCGGCGATAGCTGGTAGGCATCGACATCTATTCCGGCAAGAAATTGCGGAACGATCATGATCGTGGCCTTGCCGACCTCGCCGGCCGCGGCCCGCGCGGTTTGGGCGGATAGATAATAGACATCGGCATTGCGCAGCCGCCCGTGCAGAACCAGAACGGCGCGCGTGATATCGGGTAACGGGCTCGACCAATCGGCGGAGACATAGAGCGGCAATGCGCCCTGGGTGCCGACCGGAATCCGAAGGCTGGCGACTTCCTTCACCGGCCGATGATTGGACGCAACTTCGTCCGCCGCCCGGAGATGGGGACTTGTAATTGCCAACAACAGCAACATGGCGCTTGCAGCCAAGCACAACTTCCTCATAACGAATTCCTCATAGCGAACGCCTTGGATAAAATTTCCCCTCGCACCTGGGAAAGCTGCCGCGTGAAATCCCGCCGACAGAATTCAGGCTTTGTCGGGCGATCACTTGTCGCTTGCCGAACCTTGTTTGCCAAGCGCTCGAACCGCTTCCTCGACGCTTTGGAACTGACGATCCGGACCCAACAGCTCATTGATGCCAGACCGCGCCATTGCTTGCTGTGCCCGGATCGATTCGAGGCGGGCGACGGCGAAATCGACGTCATCGGCGTGACATTTGCGAATGAGGTCGGCCAACACCTGAGCAGCCGTAAAGTCGATTTCGACGATGCCGGTCGCCTCCAGCACGATCAGCCGCGTCTTCTGCGGCGCGGATTCCAACGCGTTCAGGATGTCGCGCCGGAAATGATAGGCGTTGAGAAACGACAACGGCGCCTGAAACCCCGCGACAATGACGCCGGGCTCTCGCTCGCCGGGAAGATTTGGGCTCGACGGCCACCAGATCGACGTTCCCTGCACCCGTTCGAATACCAATACCCGGGCGCGGGTCGTGCTCCATATGCCGTGCAGAAGAGAAAGCGCGATACCGATTCCAACACCCTGTTCGATCGGGAGAACGATGATGGCTGCCGACGTCGAGACAATCAGAAGGAATTCGCCCAACGACTGCCGGTAAATCGCGACGATCTGGCTGATACGGACGATCCTCAGCGCCACGAACAGCAGAACGCCTCCGAGCGCCGCATTCGGAATTCGACCGAGAAGCGAGGCGCCGAACGCCAGCAACGCGATCACGATCGCCGCGGCGACCAGACCGGCCAGCTGGGATCGTCCGCCGGTCTCGCACACGACGGCCGTGCGCGGCGGGCTCGCATTGACCGGAAGTGCGCCGATCAGTCCCGACAGGATGCTGCCGGCTCCGACGCCTACGAAATCGCGATCGACGTCCGGCGGCTGATCGGGATCGGACAGAAAGGATCGCGTGGTCGCTGCCGTCTGCACCATGACGACGACCGAGATGATGAGACTGAGGGTCACGAGGCTCGCGAGTCGGCCCGCCGGAATCTCCGGAATAGCAACCGCCGGCAGCGCAACGGCGACCGCACCGAGAACGCTGACGCCGCGGCTTTCCAGCCCAAGCCACGCCACGGCTGCGCTCGCCAGCGCGAGACCGATCAGTGCGCCGGGAATGCGCGCGCTGATCCGCTCGGACACCACGATGATCGCCAGCACCCCGAGACCGATGACAAGCGTCAACGGGTTTGTTTCGTTCAGATGCCCTGCGAGCATCGCCAGGCGCGACAGCATTGGCCCGTTCGGAGCGGGCAACCCGAGGACGGCGGGCAATTGGGAAATGAGGATGTGCACCGAAATGCCGGCGAGGAAGCCCGTTGTCACCGGAATCGAGAGCAGATCCGCGATCCAGCCCAGACGGAACGTTCCGGCGGCAACGAGCAAAAGCCCGACCATCAGCGCCAGAGCCGCGGCCAGCGCCGAATATTCCGGCGAGCCGGTCGCGGCCAGCACGGCGAGCCCGCCGGCAAAGATCGGCGTGATCGTCGAATCCGCGCCACACGACAGGAAGCGATTGCTTCCAAAGCAGGCGAACGCCAGCGAGCCTGCGAGAAAGGCGAAAAAGCCGATCTGCGGCGTGAACCCGCCGAGCCGCGCTGTCGCCATCTGTTCGGGAATGGCGATCGCGGCAAGGGTCAGGCCCGCAAACAGATCGTGTGTCATGAATTGCATGCGATACGCAGCCAGCGAGCGGAACACCGGCCACGCGTTGCCTCCATCCGCGACGCCGGATTCCGGGGGGTGGGGAGTATTCGACATCACTCGTGGTCCCCCTGTATCTGTCGCGGCCTACGCCGCCAGCCGGCCGCGATTGGCCTCGGCGAGGATGGGGCGGATCAGCCGTCCGAAGCGCTCGGCTTCCTCGTCATGCAGATAGCCCGACAGGCAAAACGAATGACAGCCGGCATCGATGAACTGCTGCAACGTGTCGGCGCATTGCCTGGGGTTGCCGACCACCGCGATGCCGGCGCCCGGCCGGACCCGGGTGATGCCGGTCCACAGATGCGGCAGCAGCAGATCGCCATGCTCGCGGGCGAGCTGCTGCACCCTCTGATTGGCCGCGGAATTGTTGTAGAGCGTCTTCATTTCCTGCTTCTGCCGCTCGGTCGCGTTGCGCACCAACGTATCGGCGGCCTCCCACGCGTCTCTTTCATCCTCGCGGCAGATCACCTGCAGCCGCATGCCGAAGCCGATCTCGTTGTCGCGGCCATGCGCTTTCGCCATTTGCCTGATCTCGGCGATGTTATCGGCGATCCGTTCCGGCAGATCGCCCCAGAACAGGTGCACGTCGGAATGCTTTGCCGAGATTTCCCAGGCCTGACGCGAGCCGCCGCCGAGGTAGAATTTCGGAAACGGCTGCTGCAGCGGTCGCGGCCGGATATGCGCGCCGGACAGCGTGTGGAATTTGCCCTGGAAGCTCACGGGGCCGCGGGCGGTCCATAGCGCCTTGAGGATCGAAACCTCCTCCTCCATCAGCGCGTAGCGTTCTTCCTTGGCGTGACGCACGCCCTCGCCTTCGACCTCGCTTTCGTTCTGGCCGGCGATCAGGTTGACGCAGATGCGTCCGCCCGACATCTGGTCGAAGGTCGAGATCATCTTCGCCAGCAGCACCGGATTGATGTAGCCGGGTCTCGCGGCGATCAGCGGTTTTATCCTGGCCGAACGCGCCGCCATGAACGCACCTGATATCCACGCCTCCCAGCATGTCGAGCCCACGGGGATCAAGAGATATTCGAAGCCCGCGGCTTCCGCGGCCTGCACCACGCGGTCGCACAATTCGGGCGATCCCGCCACCTGGGCCGCCATCACGCCATAGGCCGTGGTGTCGCCATGCGTCGGCAAGTACCAGCCAAATTCGAGCGGACGCATGGACTTTTCTCCTCAAGGCGCGGCTTCGCGGCGTGGTTGCCTCAAAGGGGGAGTTTACAGGCTGCGTCGTGCGGGACAATCGGGCTGCCGGCATCAGGCCAAACGCGTTGCAACGGGCGCGCCGCTTGCCATTCCCCGCCGTCGCTTAAGGTCATGCCTTGGCGGAAATCTCGTTGCTGGTGACCAGAATGACGTCGCCGTCGAGAATAGGCTTCGCGATGCCGAAGAAGCGCGCAACGACCGCCGAACTGTTGTGGGCGTCCATGGCGTCCTGATCGAGGAAGCGCTCATAGGTGGTGAAGACAGAGGGATTTTCCTGTTCCTGTGAAACGAAGAAACCGATCGTGTTGGGCTCGTTGAGCCGGACGTTTTCGGCGACCTCCAGCAAAGCGCGGCGCATGGTGTCTTCGTGACCTTTTTTGACGCGGATGACCGCGCTGATGGTCACCATGTCAAAGCTCTTTTCCATGATGAACCCCAACTTGCCGCCGCTGGGCCGACCCACAAGGAGCCTGGCTTTCCGACAGCCCGGACCTGATTGCCGTCGATTTGCCGGCCGGCTTCACGATAGCGGAAGTACCGGTAGGCGTCGAGATGGTCGTGTTGCCCATCGCGAGCCCGATCTGTTCAACGTCGGCCATCGCTTCGGGCAGGCCACGCATCGCCGCACGCCGCCGCAGAGCATGCGCACGCTTTGATTCCTGCAACTGCGGTTGTGCCTTTCTGCCGCACCCGACACAATTCGAACCGGTGATCTTGTCGAACACGTGACCTCGGCCTTTGGGCCTCGCCCTCTCCTTGCATCTCGCCCAAAACAGCCCCGGTTTGGCCGTTGCCGACCTCGGGCCAATCGGCTAAATGAACCTCAACGCACCCGTAGCTCAGCTGGATAGAGCGTTGCCCTCCGAAGGCAAAGGTCACACGTTCGAATCGTGTCGGGTGCGCCAGATTGAGACGGTCGGTTCCGGAAGGACAGACCATTCCAGTTGCAAAACCGCTGATATCAGCGCCGCAATCTTGTAGCCTTCCGCGCCCACCGGAAAAGGACAGCGCCGGCGACATCCGACCGGGCAATCCGGCAGTCATGCGGTTTTTGCCAATTGCGTTTCGCGCCGACCAAGATCATGCGACCAACAGAAAGCGAAGCCGATATGAGCGAGCGACTTGAGACATTGAGAAAAGCGCGCGAACGAATGGCCGATGACCGCGATGCCTTCGCCAAGACCCTTGCGGCCCCCTTCGACCGCGACAAGGCCGAGCGGGCGCGGATCAAATTCATCGAGACTCAGGCGCTGATCGACGCCATCGACCGGGCGATCGACGGCGAACGGTCCGCGGCCGCCTGACCGTCCTGTTCGAGCAAGCTTCCGCTTGCAGCAAGTAGCGATATTGGCTGAAAATAGAGCTTCGAAAAACCGCGGTGGCAGCCCGCTTTGAGCGTAGTGAAGCTTGAGCAGGGTTTGACAGGCAAAGGTGCCGGCAAGGAGAGCGACGATGAATGGTACACTATCGCTCGCGGAACTCGACGATCGCATTGCGATCCTGCGCGACAACCTTCGGCAGCTTGTCGAGCAAGCGGCGGCGGCTTCCGGCAGCCAAAACGAAGAGAGGATCGCGGACCGCATCACCCAACAAACGGAGGAACTCGACAGGCTGATTTTGGAGCGCGATAGCCGCGCGAAAAAATGACGCCATTGAAATTCTCTTCGCCCCGGGGGCTTTCACGGCGAACTGGATTGCCGGCGCTCAGCCTTCGCTTTTTTGTGACCGTCATGACGTCTTCCGCTGCGGAACCAGGGCCCCGTGGGCTTCGTTGGAACCGCAAACGGAGGAATTCTCATGAAGTTCCTGGCAATCGGCTGCATCATTCTCTCCGCACTTTTCTCGACGGAAGCGTTTAGCCGCGGGTCCGGCGGGTCCGGAATGGGAATGCATCATTCCACCTCCATCACGGACGGCGCATTTGGTGCGAGTCCGACCGCGCCCGGCACCAACTCGTCCGGGACGGCGCTTTCATCCGGCGGCAGCGGTGTCGGAGGCGGCCCAGCGCTCGGCACCGGCGATCCCGCCGTCGAACGCGAAGATCGCAAGGCCGCCCGGATGGTCTCGTCGATCTGCAAGGGTTGTTAGATACGCGCGATTACGTCTGACCGCAGGCGGCAGCACCCGCGGCTGGCCGATACCGGTCGCGCAGCCGCAGCCAGTCCATCGGATAGGGCAAGCCTTCTTCGTGGCGTCCGAGCGGCGTCAGGTCGAGATAGTGATAGGCGGCGTTCATCATGTCGAGGCCGCGGGCGAAGCATGAATAGGTGTGGAAGATGTTGCCCGCCTCGTCGCGGAAAAACACGCTGATGCCGGGCGCCTCCTCGACCCCGAAGCCGGAGGTCCTGAAATTATAGACCTTGGCGCCCCCGGCAATTTCCTGCGGCGTGAACGAAACGGCGTAGTCGTAGTTGAAATCGCACTCCGCGGCCGACAACCAGTCGAAGCTCCAGCCCATTCGCTTCCTGAACGCGTCGAGTTTTTCCAGCGGCGCGCGCGATATCGCCACCAGCGTGGTGTCGCGCGCCGCGAGATGCGGAATCATGCGCTCGAATCCATCGGCCCAGAACGAGCAGCTCTTGCAGCCCTCGTTCCAGTCCGGCGCGAACATGAAATGCTGGACCACCAGTTGGGCCCGTCCGGCGAACAGCTCGCCTAACGTCTGCTTGCCGTTCGGTCCATCGAATGCGTAGGTTTTATCGACCTTGACCCAGGGCAGTGCACGGCGCTCCTCGCTCAGACGGTCGCGCGCGCGGGTGTATTCCTTCTCATGCGCGAGATGGTCTTTGCGCGCGGCGATCCATTCCTCACGCGAGACGATGGTGTGCGGTTGCATGACCGGCTCCTCTGTTGGACCTGTTTCAGGCGATCAGTTTCTCAAGCTTGTCGAGCGCCCCCAGCCATCCGCGCTCGTGGCCGTCGCGCGCGGCCTGATCGAACAGCTGCTCGTGGGTCAGCGTGAGCAGCGTGCCGTTACCGTCCGGCTTCAGCGCGACCGTGACCTCGGATTCGCGTTCCGGCGTCGAATGCCACGCCCAGCTGAACACCAGCCGCTGATTCGGCACCACCTCGCGATAGACGCCGCCGACTTCGTAATACTCGTCATCGGTAGAGAAGCTGATGCGATAATGGCCGCCGATCCGCGCATCGATCTCCGCCTTAAACGAGCCGGGCCTGGCGTCCGAGCGTCCGAACCAGCGGATTATTTTTTGCGGGTCGGTCCACGCGGCGTAGACTTTCGCCGGCGCGGCATTGAGACGACGCTTGAAGGCGAGGCTCGGTCTTCCGCCGAGACCGGCGTCGCCGGCGGTGCCTGATTTGGGTGCCATTGATCTTCCTCCACAAAAGCGGCAAGGCGGTCGAGACCTTCGGTCCAGAAGCGCTGGTAGCGGCCGAGCCAGTCCATCGCCTGCTCCATCGGCTTGGCGGTCAACCGGCACGCCACGATGCGGCCGGTTTTCGCACGGGCGATCAGGCCTGCGTCCGACAGCACGTCGAGATGCTTCATGATCGCGGGCAGAGACATCGCGAACGGCTGCGCCAGATCGCTCACCGAAATACTGTCGTGCCTGCCGAGCCGCGCCAGCAGCGCGCGCCGGGTCGGGTCCGCGAGCGCTGCAAAGGTGCGGTCCAGCACCGGATTTTGATACTTAACCATTTGGTTTAGTATAGGCGCAACCGGACGTTAGTCAAGCCCGCCCGCCGATGAAAATCAGTCGTTGTAATAATTCCGGTAAGGCCGCCCGCGCCGCTGCTGGCCAAAGGCGACGCGCGGATTGACATTACAATAGGCGGCCCGTCCGGACGCGCTCGCCATGCATTGCCCGTAGGACTGATAGGAACAGTCGCCGGGAATGCCGGTACTCCGGCCCTGGAGGCAATAGGGATAATCGAACGCGGCGGCGGGACCCGAACCGGCCATCGTCGCGGCACCCGCCGCCGATAAAACCAACAGTGCCAACATTGCATGGCGCATGATCATCTCTCCTTCGCATTGGTCGCGGCTTACTCTTTCTGGGTTCAAAACGAGGCCAACTTGAGAATGTTCCAGCCGCGGCCTATTCCACGTGCGCGCCAGCGAATTTGACAACTTTCTCCCATTTCTCGGTCTCGGCCGCGATCATCGCGCCGAAAGCGTCCGGCGTGCCGATCAGCGGTTCGCCACCGAGTTCGGTCAGGCGCTTTTTCATGTCCGGCTCGGCCAGCACCGCGTTGATCTCCTTGTTCAGTTTCTCGACGATCTCCGGCGGCGTCTTCTTCGGTATGCCCATGCCGAACAGCGCGCTCGCCTCATAGCCCGGCACGGTCTCGGCGAGCGTGGGCACATCAGGCAATTGCGAAGAGCGTTCCGCCGTCGTCACCGCCAGTGCGCGCAACGAACCGGACCGGATATGCTGGATGATCGAAGGCATGTTGTCGAAGATCACCTGAACCTGGCCGCCGAGCATGTCGGTGATCGCGGGCGCGGCGCCGCGGTAGGGTACGTGCTGCATCCTGGTGCCCGACATCGCCATGAACAACTCGCCGGACAGATGCACCGAAGTGCCGTTGCCCGATGACGCCATGTTCACCTTGCCCGGATTGGCCTTCACATAGGCGATGAATTCGGCGACCGTTTTCGCCGGCACGTCCGGAGCGACCGTCATGACATTCGGCACGCGATTGAACGACGCTACCGGCGCGATGTCGCGAATGAAGTTGAATTTCAGGTTGCCGTAGAGCGAAGCGTTGATGTAGTTGGCGGGATTGATCAGCAGCACGGAGTAGCCGTCGGGCTCGGCATTGACCACGGCCTCGGTGCCGATATTGTTGCCGGCACCGGGCTTGTTCTCGATCACGAATTGCTGGCCGAGTTTTTCAGACAGCCGCTGGCCGATCAGCCGGGCGATAATATCGGTCGCACCGCCGGGAGGATATCCGACCACGAAGCGGACCGGTCGGGTGGGATAATCCAGCGCCGAGGCGGGCCCGGTCGAAGCGATTGCCGAAATGCCGATTGCGATCAGGCAAATTGCGGTGCGGCGTGAAGGCATTCAGTTTCTCCTGGCCCCGGATCTGAAGTCCGGTTCGCTGCTGTTGAATTGACGATCGAAATGCGTTGTAACAAACAAAGCGGGATGCGGCCAGTGCGACACATTCGCGTCGACCGCGACGAAAGGATGATCCATGTCTGTCAAAGTCAACGCGCTCGACCATATCGTCATCAACGTCGCCGACGTGGCGCGTTCCGCGCAGTGGTACCAGAAAGTCCTCGGCATGGAGATCAAGGTGTTTGATCCGGGCCCGGGCAAGACGCCACGGACGTCGCTGATGTTCGGCCATCAGAAGATCAATGTGCGGCCGCGCGATGCCGACAAGATCGAGTGGTTCACGGCGGATCATGAAACCGCCGGAAGCGACGACCTGTGCTTTCTCACCTCCAGCACGCCGGAGCAGGTGGTGGCGCATCTGAGCGCGTGCGGCGTATCGATCGAGGAAGGTCCGGTGGCAAAACAGGGCGCCCGCGGCACGCTGCGATCGGTCTATTGCAGGGATCCCGATGGCAGCCTGATCGAGATTTCGTCGTATGAGGACGGAAGCGCGTCTTGAGATCATCGTCACCGGGCTTGACCCGGTGATCCATCTTCGAAAAAAATGTGACGAAGATGGAATGTGACGAAGATGATGGATGTCCGGATCAAGTCCGGGCATGACGGGTGGGTTTGTTGTTCGATTCAATTTTCAAACAGCGAGACCGTCATTGCGAGCGAAGCGAAGCAATCCATCTTGCCGCGGAAAGGAAGATGGATTGCTTCGCTCCGCTCGCAATGACGTTGATATGGTTTCGCATACGGCTTTATCCTCGCGGCGCGAGGCGCCCGAGGGGTTGCTGTTAGCTCCCGCCCAAAGAGGGCGTGGGGAATGCCGGATGCCCAATGCACCCGCGGCCTCGTGTGCAATTGTAGTGATAGAACGCACACGAGTAATAACGAGTACACCGGAATCACCCGGCATTCCCGCACGCAATGGTTTTACGGCTTATGTCGTGCTCTCCCGTCTTTTGCCACCGTCGCCTCGCGAATATGGTTTTGTCTAAGCCCGGTTGGGCCGACGCAACTCCGCAAGACTTGACTGTCGACAAGGATTTTTCGATCAAACAGGCGCTTGCGATCGGGCACGAACAGGTGCTGGCGTCCGGAGATCGGAAAGATCAGATCGATAATGACAATGGTCGGCGGCGAGGTCGTTTATCCGGATCGACCATTTGCAAAGTTGGCGTCCGGCCCCAACCGCCAACTCCGTCATTGCGAGCGCTAGCGAAGCAATCCAGAAAGCGGCGAGGGAAGCGTGGATTGCTTCGTCGCTTGCGCTCCTCGCAATGACGGAGGAAACGATTGCAGGCGAGCTCTCAATAAGACCCGAAAGCCACCGCACGGAACGCCTGCAGCAAATGCCGGTCGAGCTTGCCGTCCATCTGTTCCATGATCGCAAAGGCCTTGGCGTGGGTAAACGCCAGCCGGTAGGCGCGATCCTCCACCAGCGCGGCGTAGATATCCACGACGGTCGTCAGGCGCACGATGTCGCTGATCTGGTTGCCGCGCAGGCCGTTGGGATATCCGGTGCCGTCGAGCAGTTCGTGATGGTGCAGGACCACATCCAGCATCTCCGGCGGAAAGCTGCCTTCGGCCGCGAGGACGTCATAGCCCAGACGCGGATGCATCCGGATCACCCTCATTTCCTC
>Ga0209890_10000180_pt1 | contig 29375 bp, 28 predicted proteins | sample OrgsoiDNA2013049_FD_185799 | JGI IMG/M metagenome (GOLD analysis project Ga0209890, IMG submission 185799) | Permafrost soil microbial communities from the Arctic, to analyse light accelerated degradation of dissolved organic matter (DOM) -... | ecosystem: Environmental > Terrestrial > Soil >... | reverse complement strand
TTCGGGGCTGCTTTGCCCTTCGTGGGCGGCGCGGCTCGACCGAGCGGGTTAACCGGGTCGGCCAACCCCGCGGCGTCCTTGGTCTTGCGGGTAAACATGCGCACAGCGTATCGACCGACCTACACCCGCCCATCAACCGTCTGCGCCTCGGTCCATCAACCGTCTGCGCCTCGGTCGCGAGCGCTCCGCGCCCTCGGCTGGGAACCCTCTGCCGCCGCCGCTCGTCGGCGCATAGGGTGGAGATTTACCGGCACCGCGCGATTCGGGTAAATCCGACGACCGCGAGGTGCAGCCGGTGATCGCATCCCGAGAACGTCGAGTGAAGGAGTCAGCACCGATGGGTGTGATGAAGCGCATGTCGCTCATCTTCAACGCCAAGGCCAACAAGGTCCTTGACCGCGCTGAAGACCCGCGCGAGACGCTCGACTACAGCTACACCAAGCAACTCGAGTTGCTGCAAAAGGTACGACGCGGTGTCGCTGACGTCGCCACCTCGCGCAAGCGGCTTGAGCTCCAGGCCACCCAACTGCAACAGCAGGCGGACAAGTTCGACGGCCAGGCACGAGCGGCGCTGACGCAAAACCGCGAAGATCTCGCTCGCGAGGCGCTGACCCGCAAGTCGGCTCTCACCCAGCAGATCGCGGATCTGCAGACCCAGCACACCTCGCTGCAAGCCGAGGAAGAGAAGCTCACGCTGGCCTCGCAGCGCTTGCAGGCGAAGGTCGACGCCTTCCGCACGCAGAAAGAGACCATCAAGGCCACCTACACCGCGGCCGAGGCGCAGACCAAGATCGGCGAGGCGTTCTCGGGCATCTCTGAGGAGATGGGCGACGTTGGTCTGGCGATTCAGCGAGCGCAAGACAAGACGCAAACCATGCAGGCCAGGGCAGGTGCGATCGACGAGCTGCTCGCGTCGGGTGCGCTCAACGACCCGACCGGTTCGAGCAAGGATGACATCCAGCTCGAACTCGATCGCATGGCCAGCACCAGCGATGTCGAATCGCAGCTGGCCGCGATGAAGGGCCAAATTGCATCGCCAGCGGCCGCAGCGGCGATCGAAGCGCCAACGGGCGCGGCGACCGCGCCAGCCGCCGAAGCTGCACCGGCCACCGCGCCCGCCGAAGCGACCCAGCCCGAGGAATCGGCATGATCCTGCGCATTCTTGGCGAGGGCCAATTCGAGCTTGCCGAACACACGGTCGAGGCGTTGAACGGTCTCGACAACCAGTTGCAAGCGGCGGTCGACTCCGGCGACGAGGCCAGCTTCCATGAGGCCTTGACCGCATTGCTCGCCATGGTTCGCGAGGTCGGCGAGCCGGTCGCCGACGACCACCTTGGCCCGTCCGAACTCGTTTTGCCAGCCGCCGAATCAACTCTGGAGGAGGTGCGTGCGCTGCTCAGCGACGAGGGACTCATCCCCGGCTGAACTGCGTTCGACCTATGGCCCGTACTCGCTTTGCCGCTGACCGCGGCCTTTCTGCCCGCATGGTTCTCGTCATGTTCATGCTGGGTCTGCTCTATGTCGTGTTCGTCGGCGTCCTCATCGCGATCCATCTTTCGCCGATTTTGATCATCGTTATCGCCGGTGGGTTCTTCCTGTTCCAGTTCTTCGGCTCCGACCGCATCGCGCTTTTCGCGATGCACGGACGCATCGTGACGCCGGAAGAGGCGCCCGAGCTGCATGCCGTGATCGACCGGCTGTGCGCGCTTTCGAACACACCAAAGCCGAAGGTCGCGATCGCCGACAGCGACGTGCCCAATGCCTTCGCAACGGGGCGCAGTCAGAAGCGTGCGGTGGTGTGCGCGACCACCGGCATCTTGCGGCGCCTCGACAACGAAGAACTCGAAGGCGTGCTCGCGCACGAGATGTCGCATGTTGCCCATCACGACGTCGTTGTCATGACGATCGCGTCGTTCCTCGGTGTGCTCGCCGGGCTGGTCACCAGGTTCGCGTTCTACGCCTCGATGTTCGGCGGCGGAAACCAGCGCGGGCGCAACAACAATCAAGACAGCGCGGCAATGGTCGAGCTCGTGGTGATGCTCGCCTCGGCGATCGTCTACGCCATCAGCTTCTTGCTCATCAGGGCGTTGTCGCGCTACCGCGAGTTGTCGGCCGACCGGTCCGGTGCACTGCTGACTGGGCGCCCATCAGCGTTGGCCAGTGCCCTTCAAAAGGTGACCGGCGTTATGGGTCAAATACCGAGTCGCGACCTCCGCGCAGCCGAGGGTTTCAACGCGTTCTTCTTCGCGCCAGCACTCGCCCCTGGCTTTTCGCTCTCGTCGCTGTTCTCGACCCACCCGCCGTTGGAGAAGCGGCTCGCGCAGCTTGCTGAGATCTCGCGCGAGCTTGGTCAGGGTCGGTAGTCACTGTGGGGTTCTTCGACACGGTGCTGGGCCGGTCGAAGCCGGTCAAGGCCGACCTCGACGACTTGTTCGCCTTGCCGTCGGCGGCGTTGACACTCGAAGCTGCGCTCGAGTTCAAGCCCACCGGCCTCGGCTCGGTCTGTTTCAAGGCGGCCGAGGGCGCCGCGTTCGCGCGCACCCAGGCTGACGTGCAGCAGTTGCTCGACGCGTCGCAGGCTGGCAACGGTCCGCAGGTTGAGTTGAGCAAGGACTCGTTCGGCTACACCTGGCTGCTGGTGCGTCACGACGCCACCGACCCGCCCGGACTCGTCACCGATTTGCACGCCGTGAACAGCGGGTTGCAAGACGCCGGGTTCGGGCCCCAACTGCTGTGCTCGCTCATGTCGTTCGCGCACGCCGATGGCCGCCGCGTCTCACTGGTTTATCTGTACAAACGCGGCTCGTTCTATCCGTTCGCTCCGCTGGGCACCACCGAGAAGCGCGACAACGCCCTCGAGATCGAAGTCAAAGGTGTTGTGGCCAACGACATGAAGGTCGAGCCGGAGCTGACCCGTTGGTTTCCGGTCTGGGGTGCCCCCGGGTTGTGACCGGTGCGCATCAACACGGGCCCGCCGGGGCGCATGCGTTGCGCGTTCTGGTCGCGCCCGACTCGTTCGGCGGGTCGATGACCGCGTTCGAGGCCGCCGAAGCGATCGCGGTCGGCTGGCGCCAGGCGGCGACGTCCGATCTGGTCAGTGTGCTGCCGCTCGCCGACGGCGGGCCTGGCTTCGTGGCGGCGCTGCACGCCGGTCTCGGCGGTGAGCTGGTCGACGTCGAGGTGACCGATCCGGTCGGCAGGCCCACCGTCGCACAACTTCTCGTGGTGTCTGACGAGCGCGACAGCACGGCCTACGTCGAGTCGGCGGACGCGTGCGGGCTTCACCTGCTCACCACCCAAGAACGAGACCCAAGCCGGACGACGTCGGCGGGCCTCGCACCGCTGCTGCTGGCGGCTGCGGCCACGGGCGCGCGACGCGTCGTGGTCGGTCTCGGCGGATCGGCCACCAACGATGGCGGGGCGGGATTGCTCGAGGCGCTCGGGGTGCGCGCGGATGCCCTTCGGGCCATCGAGCTGGTGGCAGCGACCGACGTCGACAGTCCACTGCTCGGCCCGGCCGGGGCAACGGCGGTGTTCGCGGCCCAGAAAGGAGCGACCGAGCAGCAGTTGCCCTGGCTCGAAGATCGTCTCGCGCGCATCGCCGCGTCGACCGCACCCACGTACGCCGACCGGCCGGGCGCGGGGGCCGCCGGTGGCCTGGGCTTCGCGCTGTTCACCCTCGGCGCCGCCCGCGTCAGTGGCGCCGACCTCGTGCTGGCGGCAGTTGACCTCGACGGGCGGGTGGCGGCGTCCGATCTGGTGATTACTGGCGAGGGGAGTCTCGACGCGCAGTCGCTGCGGGGCAAGCTGCCGCTGCGGGTCGCGGCCAGCTGCCGGGCCGCCGAGGTGCCGTGCATAGCGCTGGCCGGCCGGGTCTTGATCACGCCCAGCGCTGCCGCCGCGGCCGGATTCGCCTCCACCCACTCGGTCGAGCAGCTGGCGGGGTCGTGGCAGGCCGCACTGGACGCTGGCCCGGCCGGACTGACCGCCCTGGCGGCGCAGGTAGCCACCGATTTCGAATTTCCGATCTCCCGCCCCCAGATCTGGGATGACGAATGCCTTTGATGGTGTTGGTCGTGAGACGATGGGTCTAGAAGCACTCGCGGAGTCCAGGGAGCAGATGCAATGACCGCTCAAGACGTGACAGCTCAGCCAGAGACCGTCGGTGTTACCGGCGTCGTGCTCACCGATCATGCTGCCGCGAAAGTCAAGGCGCTGCTGGAGCAGGAAGGTCGCACTGACCTTGCCTTGCGCGTGGCCGTGCAGCCCGGTGGCTGTTCGGGGCTTCGGTACCAGCTCTACTTCGATGACCGCTCGGTCGACGGCGACCAGGTCACCGACTTCGGCGGCGTCAACGTCGTGGTCGACAAGATGAGCCAGCCGTACCTCGCCGGGGCGTCGGTCGACTTCGTCGACACGATCGAGAAGCAGGGCTTCACGATCGACAACCCGAACGCCGGCGGCTCGTGCGCCTGTGGAGATTCCTTCCACTAGACCCGACGGAGATCTCGCCAGCTCGATCTCGGCCACCCTCTACGATCAGCTTCCGCCGTCTCGACGTTTGGGAGCTGACCTGACGATGTCTACTGCGACTGGTGCCGCGATGCGCGTAGCCGTGACCGGCTCGATCGCGACCGACCAGTTGATGGTCTATCCCGGTCGATTCGCCGACCAATTGCTGCCCGACCAGCTCGACCGGATCTCGCTGTCCTTCCTCGTCGATCAGCTCGAACTTCGCCGCGGTGGTGTGGCCGCGAACATCTGTTTCGGCATGGCCGCGCTGGGCCTGCGGCCGGCGCTCGTCGGCGCCGTGGGGCTCGACTTCGACGACTACCGGTCGTGGCTCGAACGCCATGGCGTTGATACCGCGTCGGTTCATGTCTCGCAGAATCTGCACACCGCGCGCTTTGTCTGCACGACTGATGCGGATCAAAATCAGATCGCGTCGTTCTACGCCGGCGCGATGGGCGAGGCGCGCGAGATCGAGCTGGCACCGGTCGCGGCCCGTCTCGGCGGTCTCGACCTCGTGGTGATCAGCCCGAACGATCCGCAGGCAATGTTGCGACACACCGCCGAATGCCGTGATCGGGGCTACCGATTCATGGCCGACCCGTCGCAGCAGTTGGCCAGCATGGCCGACGCCGACGTCCGCTCGTTGATCGACGGCGCAGCGCTGCTGTTCACCAATGAGTACGAGAAGGCCATGACCGAAAGCAAAACCGGTTGGTCGGACGCCGATGTGCTGGGGCGAGTGGGGATGCGCGTCACGACCCTGGGTGCAGCCGGGTCGATCATCGATCGGGTCGGCGATGCCCCCATCACGGTCGCGGCCGTACCTGCTCTTCAGGTCGCCGATCCGACCGGAGGCGGCGACGCGTTCCGGTCAGGCTTCGTCGCCGGCATGTCGTGGGGTGTCGGCGACGAGCGATGTGCCCAGGTCGGTTCAGTGTTGGCCAGCTACGTGCTCGAAACCGTCGGGCCGCAGGAGTACACGATCGAACCGGCTGCGTTCATTGACCGATTCCGTGCCACCTACGGCGACCAACCGGCGTCCGAGATCGAAGGGTTTGTGGCTCGCGCCAGAGCCTGATATTTCGGCGGCTCGCCACGTCGTCGAACGGGCAGCCCTCCCCATGCTCCGCGCCCGCGCTGGAGTAGGGTTTTGCCGACCTGCAGTGCACGGGTGAGCAGCTGCGCCCTGGCCGTCACGGAAGGCGACACGTGAGTTCGAGCACCGACGGATCGTCCAGGCGGTCACGCCGCCGGGGTGGCCTGCTGGGGCGGTCGGCGATCGCGCTCGTGGTGCTGTTCACTGCAACCGGTTGCTCGAAAGACGACATCCCTCGCTTCGCGATGCCGACGCCGATAACGGCGGAGGGTCGGCGCATGCTTTCGCTGTGGCAGGGCAGCTGGATCGCGGCGTTGTTCGTCGGCTGCCTGGTGTGGGGCCTGATCATCTGGTGCATCGTCGCCTACCGGCAGCGAGGCGAGGCGACGCCGCCGCAGCTCGCGTTCAACCTGCCGATCGAGATCCTGTACACGATCGTGCCGGTCATCTTCGTCGCCGTCCTGTTCTACTTCACCGCGCGCGACGAAACGGTGATCGACCGACTGTCGCCGAACCCTGACGTCACGGTCGAAGTGGTCGGCTTCCAGTGGGATTGGCAGTTCAACTACCTGAGCAGTGCCGACGACAAATCAGCCACCACGCTGGCCGAGATCACCGGCGACAACGCGCACGGGTCGCCAGCCATGCTGGAGCTGCCGGCCGGCAAGTCGGTGCGGTTCAAGCTGGTCTCACCTGACGTGATCCACGCGTTCTGGATCCCAGCGTTCCTGTTCAAGCGCGATGTCGTGCCCGGTCGCACGAACGAGTTCGAGGTGCACATCGACGCCGACAAGGCGGGCAATACCTACATCGGCCGCTGCACCGAATTCTGCGGCCTGAATCACGATCAGATGATCTTCCATGTGAAGGTGGTCGATCCGGCAACGTACGCGACCGACCTTGCCAAGATGGAAACAGCATTCAAGTCGGGGAGTTCGTCATGACGGCTACCGCACTGACCCAGCCGCTGGTGCGCAGTCGCAAGCGTCGCGGCTCGGTCGTGGTCAACTGGATGACGACGACCGACCACAAGCTGATCGGTCAGCTGTACTTGGCGACCTCGTTCCTCTTCTTCTTGCTGGCCGGCGTCATGGCCCTGGCGATGCGAGCCGAGTTGGCCCGGCCGGGGTTGCAGTTCTTGACGGCCGAGCAGTACAACCAGCTGTTCACCATGCACGGCACGATCATGTTGTTGCTGTTTGCGACACCGTTGTTCATCGGCTTCGCGAACGTCATCGTGCCGTTGCAGATCGGCTCTCCTGACGTGGCGTTTCCGCGGCTCAACATCTTCAGCTTTTATCTGTTCTTGTTCGGCGGGCTCATCACGGTTGGCGGGTTCCTTACGCCGGGTGGGGCCGCCGACTTCGGGTGGTACGCCTACACGCCGTTGACCGATGCGGCGCACTCGCCGGGTATCGGCGGCGACATGTGGATCATGGGTCTGGTCATCTCGGGTCTCGGCACGATTCTCGGCGGCGTCAACTTCGTCACCACCATCATGGTGATGCGCGCGCCGGGCATGACGATGTTTCGCATGCCGGTGTTCACCTGGAACATCCTGCTGACGTCGATGCTCGTGCTGCTCGCGTTCCCGGTGCTCGCGGCCGCGCTCCTGTGTCTTGAGGCCGAACGCAAACTCGGCGCGCAAATCTTTACGACGGCCAACGGCGGGCCGATCCTGTGGCAACACCTGTTCTGGTTCTTCGGCCATCCCGAGGTCTACATCGTCGCGATCCCGTTCTTCGGCATCATCACCGAGATCTTGCCTGTGTTCGCGCGCAAGCCGGTGTTCGGCTACAAGGGCTTGGTGTTCGCGACGATCTCGATCTCGGGTTTGTCGATGACGGTGTGGGCGCACCACATGTTCTCGACCGGCGCGGTGCTCTTGCCGTTCTTCTCGTTCATGACGTTCCTGATCGCGGTGCCGACCGGGGTGAAGTTCTTCAACTGGATCGGCACGCTCTGGCGTGGCCAGCTGAGCTTCGACACCCCGCTGTTGTGGGCGCTCGGCTTCTTGGTCACGTTCTTGTTCGGTGGGCTGACTGGCATCATCTTGGCGTCACCGCCGCTCGACTGGCACGTCACCGACACCTACTTCGTGGTCGCGCACTTCCACTACGTGCTGTTCGGCACGGTGGTATTCGCGATGTTCGGCGGCTTCTACTTCTGGTGGCCGAAGATGACCGGCAAGATGCTCAACGAGCGTCTCGGCAAAATCCATTTCTGGACCCTGTTCATCGGGTTCCACACCACGTTTCTCGTGCAGCACTGGCTCGGCGTCATCGGCATGCCGCGGCGCATCCCCGACTACTTGGTCAGCGACAAGTTCACCACCCTGAACACGATCTCGACGATCGGCGCCTTCTTGCTTGGCCTGTCGATGGTGCCGTTCGCTATCAACGTGTGGCGCACGTGGCGGTACGCACCCGACGTCGGCGTCGACGATCCGTGGGGCTGGGGCGCATCACTTGAGTGGGCAACGTCGTGCCCGCCGCCGCGGCACAACTTCGTCCGGCTGCCGCGCATTCGCTCCGAGCGGCCGGCATTCGACCTGCACCATCCGGAGCTGATCGGGCATCCGCATATACCGGTAGCGGCGGGCTCCGGGTCTGGCTCGGGCTCGGGCGACCCGGATGGGAGTAGTGGCTGATGAAGGTCGAGGGCTTTCTGTTTGCTGGCTGCGCCGTCTTCTTCGCGGGCGTCGATGTCGTGTATTGGATCCTGTCGCGCGACCCCACCGGCACCACGGCGTTGGCGTTGGCCGTCGGCCTGGCGTTCCTCGTCGGGTTCTACCTGTTTGTCACCGGCCGCCGCACCGGTATGCGGCCCGAAGACCGCCGCGACGGCGAGATTTCGGAGTCAGCGGGGGAGTACGGGTTCTTCAGCCCGCACAGTTGGTGGCCGCTGTTCACTGCCGCCTCGGTCGCGGCCGTTGCGCTCGGTACCGTCTTTGCCTGGTGGTTGGCAATCCTCGGCATGATGTTCGTCGTACTGACCGCACTCGGGTTCGTGATGGAGTACTACCGCGGGGTCCACACGCCGTAGCTCCGTCCGGCTCAGCGGCCGCCCGCGCAGCGCCGGTTCGCCGTCCGCCGTACCCACGCGTCGCCCCGAACCATCGGAGCGTTGCTGCTGCTATAGCGACACCAACACGCCGATGGTTGCGATCCCTCGACCGCTCGCCGGCGTTCGACTACTCGCCGGCGTTGAGCTCGTGGTCGCCTGAATCCTCGGTCAACTCGCCCGCGTGCCCGTCTGCGTGCCCGTTCGCGTGGCCGTTGGTGTGCGGCTGGGCATCGGGCTCATACAAGTAGGCGCCGATGCGCCCGCGAACGCGCTCGATCGGATTGTGCCGCCGCCGCGATCGAACACCATGGTCGTCGACCAACGGTTCGAGCGCGGGTGGAGGGCCTTGGCGGTATTCGAGGCCCATGCGCGCGACCGCTTCGTCGGGCAACGCAGACTCGACCTCGATGAACTCACCATCGGCGAGCATGACGATGCGGCCGGTCTCGTAGCCGTGCAGTGCGCTGTGGGCATCGCGGTGTTGCAGCCCGAGACAGATGCGTCGGGTCAGCATGAACGCGATCGGTGGCGCGACGATGAACGCCACTCGGAAGATCCAGGTCGTGGCGTACAGGCTGACCTCGAACCTGTCGGCTAACACGTCGTTGCCACCGGCGAGCAGCAGGATGCCGAGTTCAGTGAGGACGGCGACGCCGAGCGCTGTGCGGCCCGGCCGGTTGCGCGGTCGGTCGCAGATGTTGTGCGCGCTGTAGTCGCGGGTCACCCAGGCTTCGAGGAACGGATACAACGCCATCGCCGTGAACAGGACGCCGGGCAGCACGACCGCCGGGATAAGGACGTTCCAGCTGATGGTGTGGCCAGCCACATGCGTCTCGAAGTTGGGCATCATGCGAAGCGAGCCTTCGAGCCAGCCGATGTAGAAGTCAGGCTGCGAGCCGGCACCGACTTGTGTCGGGTTGTACGGGCCGTAGAGCCACACCGGGTTGATCTGCACCAGAGCCGACAACGCGGCGGTCACCGCGAACGTGGCGAAGAAGAAGCCGCCGGTCTTCGCCATGAAGGCGGGGTAGAACGGCGCGCCCACAACATTGGTGTTGGTGCGGTGCTCGGCCGGCCATTGCGTGTGCTTTTGATGCCACATAATCAGCATGTGCGCGGTAATGAGGGCGAGCAGGATTCCGGGCACCAGCAAAATATGGATCGTGAAAAGCCGTGGGATGAAGTCAGGCCCAGGGAATTGGCCGCCGAACACGAACGATCCGAGGTACGAACCCACCACCGGTATCGACTCGACGATGCCGTAGGCGATGCGAAGGCCGGTGCCTGACAACAGGTCGTCGGGCAGCGAGTAGCCGGCAAAGCCTTCGAGCAGCCCGAGGCTGATTAGGCCAACACCGATCAGCCAGTTCGTCTCGCGTGGCTTGCGGAACGCACCGGTGAAGAAGATGCGGCAGCAGTGCGCCACGATCGCGGCCATGAACAACAGCGCGGCCCAGTGGTGGATCTGCCGGATGATCAAGCCGCCACGAATGTCGAACGAGATGCGCAGCGTTGACTGAAACGCCTCGGTCATCTTCAGGCCGCGCAAGGGAATGTATTGCCCTTGGTAGATGACTTCGTTCGTACCGGGCCGGAAAAAGAAAGTCAGGAACGTACCGGTCAGCAGCAAGATGACGAACGAGTAGAGCGCGATCTCGCCGAGCATGAACGACCAGTGGTCAGGGAAAACCTTATTCAGGTTGCGCTTCAAAAATCCCGCGGTACCAAACCGACTGTCGACTTCGCCGAGCGCCTTCTTCACGACCTTCGGCGCTGGCTTCGCACCGTTCGCGTCAGCCGCGGGAGTGGCTGTCCCAGGGCCGGGACGAGTCGTGGTCACGAGCGCTCCCAGAAGCTCGGCCCGACCGGCTGGTCAAACGAAGCGGTCGCGATGAATTCGCCCGAGGAGTTCACCGAGATGGGCAGCTGCGGCAACGCACGGGCGGCCGGCCCGAACACCACCTTGCAGGCTCTCGGCACATCGAACGTCGACTGGTGGCACGGGCACAACAGCTTGTGACTCTGCTTTTGATACAGGCCGATCGGGCACCCGACGTGCGTGCAGATCTTCGAGTACGCCACGTGGTCTTGGTAGGCCCAGTTCTCCCGCCCGGCGGCCGGCTTGTTCAGCCCCGGCTCGAGCCGGATCAACAAGACCGGCGCCTTCGACAGATCTTCTTCGTTCATGTCGTCGGCCTTGGCCGGCAACACGGTGGTGAACGAGCCGATCTCGAGGTCGCCGAGCCTGACCGGTAGGCCGGTTTCGGCGTTGAGCAGCAGCAAGCCCGCCTTCCACTGCGTGGTGGATAGCGTCTTGCGCGGGAGCGGGCCGAGGTCGCGGAGCAGCAGCACGGCGGGCAGGGCGAACAACCCAAGGGCGAGACCGAGCGTGCTCTTGAGCAACGACCGTCGGGCGAGGCCGGTCTCCTCGAGGCCGGCCATGACGACTTGCGCGGCGGTTTCGAGATCTGCGTCAGCTGCGGCTAGCTCGTGCCGCTCTTGCACCAACTCGTGTGCCGGCATCAGCCACTTGACCCAGCCGATGATGCCGAACGCCAAGCCGGCGAGTGAGACCGTGAGCGACAGGCCGAGCAGCAGATTCGAGACGTGCACGTCGTGCAAGTTGTTGAGGCTCGGAACGGCCAGGTACGACACGATGAACGCCACGGTGCCCGCCGCCGAGATCAAGAAAGCCAACGCGATCGCGCGTTCGGCCCGGTTCGCGCGACGGGGGTCGGCGTCTTGCGGGCGAGTGATCCGTTCGATGATCGGCGGGCGCACTGGGTTGTGGTCGGACGCCGGGTGGGCTTCGGCAGTCGCGACGGTGCCTGCGGACGTGGCTCGGGTCGTGTCTTCGGGCGGCGGTGCGTACGGGTTGTCAGCTGAGTGGTCGGTCACGTCGCTCGCCTCGCCCTCGCGCCGATCCACATCGCAAACAGCGCCAACGCGCCGATCCCAGCGAGCCACGCTACTAAGCCTTCGGGGACGGCGCCTACTCGGCCAAGGTTGAAGCCGCCCGGATCTGGTGTCGACTTCACGCCCTTGACGTAGGAAATGATGTCGCGCTTTTGGTCCGGCGTCAGTTGGCGATCGCCGAACAACGGCATAGTGCCCGGGCCGGTCACCATTGCTTCGTACATCTGCTTGTCGGTGGCTTTGCTCAGCGATGGCGCGCTTTTGCCGTAGGCCAACGCGCCGCCCGCGCCGACGAAGTTGTGGCAGGCCGAACAGTTGGTGCGGAACAACGTGCCCCCGAGGGCCATGTCGGCATCACTGCCCGGCGTGTACTGACTGTCCGCAGGCACCGCCGGACCCGACCCGAGCGAGGCGACGTAGGCGGCCAGGTTAGCGATCTCATCGGGCGTGTAGCTGTTGGGTTTGCGCCGGGCCTCAGCTTCTTGCTGGCGGACGGGCATGCGCCCTGTGCTGACCTGGAAGTCGACCGCGGCCGCGCCGACACCGACGAGTGACGGCCCGTCAGTGCCGCCCTCGGCCGCCAGCCCGTGGCAACTCGAGCAGCCTTGCAGGTACAGCGACTTGCCTTGCAACACCGATTGGGTCGGGTCGCCGGCAGCGGCCACACCAGGTGCGGCTGTCACGAAGCTGTAGACCGTGCCGACGCCCGCGAGTGATCCGACGATCACGGCGTAGCCGGCGAGCCGACGGCGCAAACGGCTGCGACGAACCCGGCGCGGCTGCCCCGCCGCCGTAGTTGAGCGGCGCGTCATTGGATCAGGAAAATCATCGAGAACAGACCGATCCACACCACGTCGACGAAGTGCCAGTAGTACGAGACCACGATCGTGCTGGTGACCTTCTCTGGCGTGAATCGACCACGCGACAGCCGCGCCAGCAAGAAGATGAACGCGACGAGGCCACCCGACACATGCAGCGCGTGGAAACCGGTGGCGAGAAAGAAGATGGAACCGTACGCCGACGACGAGATCGTCATGCCGCCGGTACCGGCGAAGTGGTCGCGCACGTAGATGGTGTACTCGAAGATTTGACCGCCAACGAAAATCGCGCCCATGCAAAACGTGAGGATGAACCACTCACGCAGGCCCCACCGCCAGAACTGGCGCAGGCTGCCCGACCGGCGGAGTCGACGCTCTTCCGCAGCGAACACCCCGGCCTGACAGGTGACGCTCGACAGCACCAGCACGATCGTGATCGCACCGTCGAATTTGACGTCGAGCACGTCGCCCTTGGGCGGCCAGTCGGTGCTTACCGACCGGATCGTGAAGTAGATGGCGAACAGTGCGGCGAAGAACATCAGCTCCGACGACAGCCACACGATGGTGCCCACGCTCACCAGGCTTGGCCGGGTCAATGACCCATGCGCCGGGTTTTTGCCGAGAGTCGTCGCGGTCGCCACGAAGGCCATTATTGCTACCTCCTCCCGGTGTCGTGCTGCGACCCCCTTACCCGGGCGCGTCGGGGCGTTAGATGGCGATCATTCGGGGCTGCAACAGCGATCATTTGGGGTTGCAACGCCCATCACTCCGGGGTTGCACCACAGGCCAAAGGAGTCGCGGCGATAGCATCACGCCTGTACGGTTCGCTCGATCAGCCCGCGTGAGGAGTCGCTCTGATGAGCAGCGTCGAGTCGCCGCCAGCTGTGATGACCGTGCTGGTGTATAGCGACGACGTCACCACCCGCGATCGCATCAAGCTGGCGGTCGGCACCCAGCCGGTGACCGACCTTCCGTCGATCGACTACGTCGAGTGCGCCACCCACCGTGCCGTCATCAAGATGGTCGACGCGGGCGGGATCGACGTCCTCGTGCTTGACGGCGAGGCGGTGCCGAGCGGTGGCATGGGCATCTGCCGTCAACTGAAAGACGAGATCTACAACTGCCCGCCGATTCTGGTGCTGACCGGTCGTCGAGACGATGCCTGGCTCGCCTCCTGGTCGCGGGCCGACGCGGCGGTGCCGCACCCGATCAACGGCATCGCGCTTGCGCCAGCAGTCGCTGAGCTCATGCGGCAGCGGCTTGCGCACGCGCCGGTTCGCTGATCAGTCCGGTGCTGCCCTCGGCATCTGGGCCTGACGCAACGGCCCCACCCACCTGGCCTGCTCTCCTGACGTCGCTGCTGCACCAGCACGACCTCACCACTGACCAGACCGCGTGGGTCATGGCTCAGGTGATGAGCGGCGAGGCGACGCCCGTGCAGATCGCCGGCTTCGTCGTCGCGCTGCGGGCCAAAGGCGAGACACCTGACGAGGTGACTGGCCTGGCCGCCACCATGCTCAGCTTTGCGAGTCCAGCGCCGTCGACGGGTGCGGCGCTCGACATCGTCGGTACCGGCGGTGACCGTAGCCATACCGTCAACATTTCGACGATGGCGGCGATCGTCGCGGCCGCCGCTGGCATGCCGGTGGCCAAGCACGGCAACCGCGCGGCGTCCTCGTCGTGTGGCTCGGCCGATGTGCTCGAGGAGCTTGGCGTCGCGATCGACCTCGCTGGCGACGGGTTTGCGGCCTGCTTTGCCGAGGTCGCGATCGGCTTTTGCTTCGCACCCATCTACCACCCGGCCCTCCGTCATGCCGCCGTCACTCGAGGCGAGCTCGGCGTGCCGACGGTGTTCAATTTCCTTGGCCCATTGACGAATCCGGCGCGGCCGAATGCGAGTGCAGTGGGCGTGGCCGACGCTCGCATGGCCGGCGTCATCGCCAACGTCCTTGCTAGCCGAGGCAACCGCGCGTTGGTGTTCCGTGGCGACGACGGGCTCGACGAGATCACCACCACCACGACGTCGCACGTCTGGGTCGTGAACGACGGCATTGTCACCGAGACCACGTTCGATCCCGAATCGGTTGGCATTCACCGGGTTGAAGCGGCCGACCTACGCGGCGGTGACCGCCGCCACAACGCCGACGTCGTCCGCCGGCTGCTCGACGGCGAACGTGGGCCCGTGCGCGATGCGGTGGTGCTGAACGCGGCCGCTGGAGTTGTCGCCTACGAGGGTCCCGATGCCGTTGCTCTCGTCGACCAGCTGGGAGCTGCCATAACGCGCTGCGAAGCAGCGCTCGACACCGGTGCGGGTGCGCGCAAACTCGATGCGTGGATCGCGGCCAGCCAAAGCGCTCGCGCGAAAACCTGATCAGCTGCCGAGCGAGAACGCCGCCTCGAGATCGTGTCGCGAGTAGGTACGGAAGGCCATGTGCGTCTGGGTCGACAGCACGCCTTCGACCTTGTTGAGCCCGCCGGGGATCACGTCGGCGAGCTCGTCGTGGTGCCGTACGCGTACGAGGGCGATCAGATCGAACTCACCGGTGATCGAGTAGACCTCGGTGACCGCAGGCAGATCGGCGATTGCTTGGGCGACCTCGTTCACCTGCGCGACGGCAGTCTTGATGAACACGATGGCGGTGATCACGGGTCGACCCTAGCTCGCCCGGGCCGGCCGATGCATGGGGCGCAATGCCCGCCGGTCGGCGAAGGGGTCGGCTGACTGGTCGGACGCGAGCTCGAGCGCGAAGTCGAGCACCAGGCGTTGGCTGCCGGCGCCGTACGCAGGGCAGCTCCATGACCCGTCGACTTCGACCAGCCTGGTGCCGGGTGATTCGAGCCAGCGCAGCACACATTCGATCTCTTCGGCCGTGGCGCAGGCGGTCGGGCCGGCGGCGTCGACGAGCACGGTTTCGGCGGTTGCGATCAGGGCGTCGACGTAGGCCCGTGGGGGAGCGCCCGGAGGTATGGTGCCGGCGGCCGCCAATCGACCGAATCGAATGACGGCGACTTCGTATCCGTTCTCGGCCGTCGGCCGAGCCGCCACCAGTTGCGCGCAACCCGCAACGGCGGACAGCCGCTGGCCGCGAGCGGCCGCACGCACAAACGCACCAAGGCGGTCGCGCTGCGCAGCCGCATCTTCGTATCGAAGCATCGCCGATAGTGCATCAATGCGTTTCAACATCGTCGCCACGATCGGCCGCGCATCGCGCTCGATCGCGTCGCGCACCACGCCAACATGACGCGCGTACTCGTCGGTCGATTCGCGACCGTCGCATGGCGCGCCGCAGCGGCCCATTTCGGCCAACGCGCAGGCCGATACCGGCCGATGCGGGTTCAGACGCATGCGGCACTGCCGCAGGGGCACGGCTTCGTGCAGCGCAGCAACGGCGAGTTCGGCCGATCGGCTCGATGAGAACGGGCCGAGGTAGCTGGCGGCGTCGGCTTTCACCGATCGCACGATCGACAGCCGCGGGAACGGTTCGACGGTGAGCTTCACCCACACCGATCGTTCAGGAAACTTTGACCGACGGTTGTAAGGCGGCTTGTGTTGGGCGATCAGCCGCAACTCGCGCACCTGCGCTTCGAGATCGGTGGCACACACGATCGGGCTGACGTCGTGCGCGATCGCCACCATCTCGACGATGCGCTGTCGCATCTCGGACGACGTGAAGTAGCTGCGGACGCGAGCGCGCAGATCTTTCGCCTTGCCGACGTACAGCACCCGACCGCGCTGGTCACGAAACATATACACGCCAGGGGAATGCGGCATTGCATCAGCGAGGTGGCGTTTGCTGCGTTGCTGGGGCGTCACCATGCCGGTGAACGTGCGCAATTCGTCAAGCGAGTGCACGCCTAAGCCGCCGAGCCTTTCGAACAGCACGTGCAGGACGTCGACGGTCGCGCGCGCGTCGTCGAGTGCGCGATGCGTCGGTTGCACCGATGCGCGCAGCACGCGAGCGAGGGTGGAGAGCTTGCAGTTTGGCGCCTCGTCGCTGGTGAGCACGCGACGCGCCAATCGGGCGGTGTCGATCGAGTCGAAGCCGGGCCACCGGACATCGATGGACTCACACGCAGCTTTCAAGAAGCCAAGATCGAACGGCGCGTTGTGGGCGACCAGCACGCACCCTCGCGCGAAATCGAGGAACGCCGGCAGCACAGTCTCGATGTGCGGCGCGGTCGCCACCATCGTGTCGGTGATGCCGGTGAGCACGGCGATGAACGGCGGGATGAGCTCACGCGGGTTGACCAACGTGTGCAGTTCACCGAGCACCTCGCCACCGCGGATCTTGACCGCGCCGATCTCGGTGATACCTGAGCTTGCGGGCGAGCCGCCGGTCGTTTCGAGGTCGACCACGACGAAGACGACCTCACGTAGGGGGATGCCGAGTTCGTCGAAGCTGATCTGCATGCTGCTCACACTCGGTGACGGTAGGCGCGTCGTCGGACAGTTCGGTGGCGCCACGCGGTCACTGGGATGTCACGGTCACATGTCCTTACGGCCCTGCCGAAACTGTCGGTGGTCGTCTCTAGGGTCAGTTTGACTACAGACGAAGGGACATCTCGTGCTTATCGATTGCGATACATGCACGGTTCGCGGGCTGGCGTGTACTGACTGTGTCGTCACCGTGTTGCTCGGTATGCCGTCAGTCGAGCTTGACGACACGGATCAGGCGGCAATCTCGGTGTTGGCCGCGCACGGCCTCGTTCCACCTTTGCGCCTGGTAACAGCGCCTGCAGTACGCGAAGCAGGGGCGGCAGCGGCATCCTGATCAGATGTGGTCGGTCGACCTGATCAGATGTGGTCGGTCGGCGCAGATGCTACATAGTGCGGATAGAGGATATTCCGGCACTACATGTAGATCGCGATACCTCGGCTGGTAACCTGAGGGCAGGCAATGTTTGCAGTCGTGAATCTTGCGGCGGCGTTGCCTGCGCCTAATTCGTTCGATTGGCCGACGCACATGAGTCGGCAATCGATGAAATCGGGGACCCAGTCTCCGTTGGGGTGAATCGGATTGGCGGATCGTCTCCGCCTGTTCGTAGGGCAGCTTCCAGCCCGAACCCGTCAGCTAACCCGGTCGGCGCCGAGGAAGAAGGAGATCGCCCACGTGGCGTCCCCTCTCGTTTTGCGTCCCACCCGCCTGACCCGCCTGACCCGCCGTGCCAGCCGTGGTCTCGTGCGGACCGCACTTGTCGTGGTGTCAGCTGCCACCGTCGCGGCTGTGCTGCCCGCCGGCGCAGCCCAGGCTGACCCAGCAGTGAGTGCCGCGACGGCCCAACAGCAGTTGCAGGCGCTCACCGACAAGGCTGAGGTCTTGGTGGAGAAGTACGACGCCGTGCAAGATCAACTCGCGACCGCGCAGCGCCGGTTGACGGCTCAGCACGACGCAGTGGCGACCGCGCAGCGCACCGTCGATTCGAGCCGAGCCCTCGTCGACGGCATCGCCGCTGGCGCGTACGAATCCGGCGGCGTGAGCGGCATGCAGACGGTGTTGTTCTCCAATGACCCCCAGCGCGCCATGCAGGGCGCTGACCTTCTTCAACGCATCGCTGCTGATCGAGGTCGGATCCTCGCTTCGGCCACCGCGGCGCGCAACAACCTCGCCCAGGCGCAGACATCAGCGGCCCAAGCGGTTGCCGGGGTGCAGACGCTCCAGGCGTCGCTGACGTTGCAGCAACACGCGATCGACGCCCTCGTCGGAACGCAGCAAGCCGCGGTCAAGGTAACCGAGCAAGCCGCGGCTGCGCATGCGGCCGCGGCCGCGCAAGTGGCGAGAGCGCAGACCCGAGTGGCATTGGCCGCGGCCGCCCCCAAGACCGCACCGACGATCGCGCCGAAGATCGCCCCCAAGGCTGTCGCACCGGCGGCGGTCTTGCCGGTCGGCCTCGACGCTCGCGCCGCTGCCGCCGTGCAATACGCCTACGCCCAACTCGGCAAGCCCTACCGCTACGGAGCCTCAGGCGCGTCCACCTTCGACTGCTCGGGCCTCACGATGCAGGCTTGGGCAGCGGCAGGTGTGGCCCTGGGCCACAACGCGGCGGGCCAATATTCGAGCACCCGCCACGTATCTCGCGATGCCTTGCAACCCGGCGACCTCGTGTATTTCGGCCGGCCGATTCACCACGATGGCATCTACATCGGCGACGGCAAGTTCATCGAAGCGCCGTATACGGGCGCGCTGATTCGAGTCTCTGATTTGTCGAACCGCCATGACTTCGCTGGTGCCTCGAGGCCCTGACCAACCTGAGCCGCCTACCATGCTTATGTGGTGAGCCGCGCACTGGTCGTCACGAATGATTTTCCGCCACGAGCAGGTGGCATCCAGTCGTTCGTGTACGCGCTCGTTTCACGGCTCGACCACCCTGTCGTGTATGCGCCGACGTGGGCTGGCGCGGCCGAGTTCGATGCGGCCCAAAACTTCGAGGTCGTGCGGCATCCAACCTCATTGATGGTGCCGACTCCTTCAGTCGGTAGGCGCGCAGCCGCGCTCCTCAAAGACCGCGGCTGCGACGCTGTCTGGTTCGGTGCGGCCGCGCCCCTCGGACTGCTCGCGCCGACTCTGCGCGCGGCCGGCGCACGCCGCATCGTGGCGACGACGCACGGGCATGAGGCGGGTTGGTCGCAGCTGCCGGTCGCGCGCGGGTTGCTGCGCCGCATCGGCAATCAGGTCGACGTTCTCACCTATCTCGGCGCCTACACCCGCGGGCGACTCGAGCGGGCAATCTCGGCTTCGGCGCATGACCGGCTCGCCCAGTTGGCACCTGGAGTCGACGCGACGCAATTCAAACCCGACACCGGCGGCGACGTCGTCCGCCAGGCTCTTGGTTTGACCGATCGCCGGGTCATCGTCTGCGTCTCGCGGTTGGTGGCCCGCAAGGGTCAAGACGTCTTGCTGCATGCGCTGCCGTCGATTCTGCGCGATGTGCCCGACGCTGCCCTTCTCATCGTCGGTTCCGGTCCGGCGGGCAAGCGTCTGGAGGCCTTGACTGATCGTCTCGGGCTGCGGGCCGCCGTCCGCTTCACTGGATCGGTGCCGTCAGCCGACCTGCCGGCTTACTACGACGCGGGTGACGTCTTTGCGATGCCGTGCCGCACGAGACGAGCAGGGCTGGACGTCGAGGGGCTCGGCATCGTGTATCTCGAGGCGTCAGCTTCCGGGCTCCCGGTGGTCGCCGGCCGGTCGGGTGGCGCGCCTGATGCCGTCCTCGATGGTGAGACGGGCGAGGTCGTCGACGGCACCGATGTGGGTGCGGTGGCGGCGGCCATCGTGGGGTTGCTGCGAAACCCTGATCGCGCGCAGGCGATGGGCGCGGCCGGGCGGGCGTGGGTGCAGCGCGACTGGACCTGGGAAGGCGCGGCGCAACGCCTCACCGAGATGCTGGCCGGCGGCTAGGTCAACGCGTCGGTCGTCATCGCGGCTGTCTGGCGGTCCGTCCACGTACCGTCGGACGCCGTCGGCGTGCGTCGCCACGCGATGACGGTCGTGGCGGCAATCGCGATGACTGCGCCGACAACCCATAGCGACGTCTGGGCCGCGCCGATATGCCGGGCGAGTGCCATCGGTTGGTAGTGCCGCCAAGGCGATTGGTCGAGACCGGGCGGTACCCAATGCACGAGGGCGCCGAACGCATGTAGGGCGACGCTGACGGCTGCTAGGGCAGCGAAACTGGTCCGCCGCAGTCGCGTTCGTGCAGTCCACTCCCGCCAGCAAAGCGTGAGGAGTGGAACGCACAAGGCCAAGAACTCAAGCGTGGTGCGGTAAGAGTAGAAACCGTCACCACCGCCGAACCTGATGCCCCACAGTTGTAGGGCGAGATATCCCAGCCCGGCGAAAGCCGCACTCTGTACCCACGGTGGCGCAACCTTCCATGCCCGCCGTAACCCCGGCACGAGCAGGAGCAGAGCGGGTGTCATCACCAGCAGGCCGCGTTCGGGCGAAACCGCATCACCGATCAGACCGGAAAAGAGCGCCCATGCTTTGTGCGTCGATGCGGCCACGGGTTGGTCGTATCCACCGAAGATCAACCAGCGACCCCAAAGCGCATGCTCGTAGGCAAGCAGGATCAACCCGCCGACGGCGGTGAAGACACCGATCAACAGTGGGCGCAGACTCTTGCTTCGGACGGCGCCCAGCACACCGAGGATGAGGGCCACGATTCCGAGGTGCGGTCGGACGAGCACGGCGAAGCCGGCCGGTATGCCGGCGAGCAGCCAGCGTTGCTGCGAACAGAACAGCACCGTCAGTAGCACCGCAGCTTGGGCCGGACCGTGCGTCCAGAGCTGGCTACTGGAGACGGTCCATGTTCCGGTGCCGAACCCGAAGAGCAAGGCCGCGATGGCCGCGGTGCGACGCGGCACGAGCTTGCACGCAAGGGTGAAGGCGATCGCTACCGCCGTCGCAGCTGCGGTCGCGGCCGCCAGTGCACCCGGATAAATCGAGGGGGCATCCGACCGGCCAAGTGCCGTGTAGAACGGGGTGCCCCAAAAGATGCTGCCAGGCAGGCGGTTCGTGACCTCGCGGCCGTGCGAGGAGAACAGCCAGGCGTAGTGGCCACTAAACGCTGTCAGAGTGGCGTTGCCGTGGTGGGCGAGTTGCCACGCCGCGAGCGCTGTTGCTTGGGTGTCGTTGTTGAGGGGGTCGTGGTACTGCGCGGTGAGTGCGAAAACAAGGAACGCGAGTGTTCCGACAAGGAAGGCGTCGAACCAGACCGGTCGCACCCGATCGTCAGCGGCCACGCGCTCGCCGCTTTCTCATGGGCGGGGTCAGAAAGAAATCGTCGCTAGCACGTTGCGGCGGTACCGGTGCCTCGGACGCCATTGCAGGTGTTGTGGAACTTCGACTTCACCACGCTGCCGAGCGCGAATACGACGACGACGATGACGGCGGCGATGGCGGCGACGAGCAGACCGTACTCAACGGCGGAGGCGCCATCGTCATGCTTCGCGTGCCGGCGAACCGCCTGCATGTAGGCGAACATTGACGAACCTCCGAAGCAATCGATGCGATCCCCGCTGAGGCTGCCTTTCCAGGCCCAACGCACCCAGCGTCATGAGCTTGCGCCATTTGGCCCTGTCGGCACATCGGGTGACCGGTTGAAGTTCACGTCCCGATGGGGGATACCGCAGATAGCTAATTTGAGCTAGTGTGCCTGGCTCTTTACCCTTGGTCGGGCGACTTGATAAGGCGCAACCGCATGGCTGACATCAGCGCCTGGGCGCGATTCGCTGCGCCGAGCTTCTCGTACAACTTGGAAATGTGCGTCTTGGTCGTCGATTCGCTGATGTAGAGCTGCCGCGCAATCGCCGCCACTCCAAGGCCATCGGCCAACAGTTGCAGAACCTCGCGTTCACGCGGACTCAGCTGCGGGCCGGACGGCGTCAGCCGGCGCCGCATGGCTTCGGCGAGGTCGCTAGCGGAGAACGATCGCGGCGACACCACGGCGTGGCGGGCGGCGGATACGACATCTTCGGCCGGAGCATCTTTTGCCACGAAGGCGGACGCTCCCGCCTCGAGTGCCCCGAACAGCTGTTCGTCACCGGCATACATCGTCAGCACGACGATGCCGATGTCTTCGTTCTGGTCGCGAAGCATGCGGGCAACGTCGAGACCATTGCCGTCGGGGAGGCGCACATCGACGACCACAACGTCGGGCTGATGCTGCTTGGCCGCCGCAATCGCTTCGGCGACCGAGGCCGCTTCGCCGACCACGGTGAAGTCGTCCGCGCGCTCGAACGCTCGCCGCAAACCTTGGCGAATCAGCTCGTGATCATCAACCAGCAGCACTGTCGCGACCATTCGCGAGTCCCTTCCCGTCACGTCGGCAAGCCGAGTCGTAGCTGAGGCCAGCGCTCCGGATGCCTGTCAGGACGTTATCGTGCCGCGCTCGATTTGCGTTGCACCGACGGGCGGATCGGCTGCGGATGGTCGCGGTTCGCCCAGCACCACCTCCACGAACGTGCCGTGGGGCTTGCGCGCTCCGATTGTCAGTTCGGCGCCCAGGCGGGCCGCGCGTTCGCGCATCACCTCCAGACCGAAGCTGTCGTGGCGCCCGGCACCCATGCCGTTGCCGTCATCTTCGATGCGGAGGTGCGCAAACGGCGGGTCGACACGACAAGTGACCCACAAATGCTCGGCTTCGGCGTGCTTGCGCGCGTTCGTAATGGCTTCCTGGGCGATACGCAGGAGTTCGGCCTCGGCCGCGATCGGAAGGCGGTCAGGCGCTTCGTCGAGGGTAACGTGCACCGAAAACGTCGTTCCGACGCTGACCGCGCGCACATAATCAGACAGCGCGCCGCCGAGCCCTACTTGCGCCTGTACTTCGCTGCGCAGGTCGAAGATCGACAGCCGCAACTCGCTGACGATGCGGGTGATTTCCTTGCGCAGCATGCGGAGGTCGTCGGCTATCAGATTGCCGGGCTGCCCGGCAGTAGTTGATGCGTGGGCTGCTGTCTGGCCGGACATGTCGGCCGCCTGGGCGACCAGGTCGTCGACGGCGTATCCCAGCGACGCGAGCTCTTGAGCGACGCCGTCATGAATCTCTCGGGCCAATCGCCGACGTTCTTCCGACGTGGCGATCGATCTGACCTCGCCAAACAGCATGGCGGTTTCAAGTCGCAGTGCGGTTTCGTCGACGAGTTCCATCGCCGGTGCCATGAGTCGCGGATCAGTCGGCGGGGCGACAAAGCCAGCCCGGTTGGTTGCTGCACTGCGCCGCGTCTCGAGCGCGACCAGCCCGATCGTGCGGCTTCCCATGCGCAGCGGTAAGACCGTGTGCCGACCGGCCGCCAGCTGGCCGGGCGTCGCGCCGCCGCTCAATGACTGGGGCGCGTGCGTCGGCGTTGCGCTTCGCCAGGCTTTGCCGAGCGGCGTGTCTTCGGCCAGAGAGGTATCCCAGTCGACGAAACTCGCGCCTTCGAGCGCGAGGGGTACCAGCCGGCCGCCTTCGGCTCTGATGAACACCGCCCCCCGGTCATACGGCAACTGCGCCCGCAAGCCCTGAAGGAGGCCTTGGGCCAGGCTCACCGGGTCGAGGCCGCCGGCAAGTTGGCGACTGACGGTTCGTAACTGGCTGAGCAGTTCGTAGGCCGATTCGTACGAGCGGTTCTGGTCTGACAGCGCCGAGTCGGCGGCGAGCCGACGGATCCACGCGGCCAAGAGGCCGACGGCGAGTCCGAGCAGAACCCACTGGCTGGAGTTGGCAGCGAAGGTGTGCAGCGGCGATCGGTTGTGGCCGATCAGGTGGCCGGTCAGGAGGACGAACGCGGATAACCCAGAGGCAATGACCGCCGGAACCAATCCGAAGAGCAGACCGGCGGCAAAGGCCGGCGCAAGGAGATACGGCAGCAGCCCGCTTCGATCCGCTGGTGGCGCAATGATGGCTACCGCGGCGATGCAGGCTTCAACCGTCGGGAGCAGCCGTCGCACCACGGCGTTGCGAGCGGGTAGGTACGCGATGCCGGCCGCGCCGACAATCACGAGGGCGCCGGCCACAGTGCGGCGTGGGTGCGGGTCGAGTGCAGCGACAACGAGGCAGAAGCCGAGAAGGGTGAGCCGGACCGCGAACACAAGGTTGCGCGGCTCAGTGAGCTTCGCCAACCGGCGCCCGGGCTTCAATTGTTCGGCCTTTCTGCTTGGCGACTAGTGCAAGAGATTGTGATACGCCGAGATCGCTGCCGGTCCCATGACGACGATGAAAAGCGCTGGCAGAATACAAAAAATCAGGGGAAACAGAATCTTGACCGGCACCTTCTGCGCGAGCTCCTCGGCGCGTTGGCTGCGCTTGACTCGCATCTCGCGCGACTGCACCCGCAAGACGTTCGCGATCGGGATGCCGAAGCTGTCGGCTTGAACCATTGCGGTAACGAAGCCGCGAAGTTCGGGCACGTTGGTACGTTCCGCGACGCCGCGCAGTGCTTCGATGCGCGATAGGCCGATCTGCATCTCTTGCAGCACACGGAAGAGTTCGTCGGCCAACGGACCGCGAGTGTTACGCGCCACCTGTGACAGCGCTGAGTCGAACGGCAGGCCGGCCTCGACCGAGATGGTGAGAAGGTCCATCGAGTCGGGGAGATCGTGGCGAATGCGTTCGTTGCGGGTGTAGGCCAGTTGGTACAACACGATGTCGGGAGCTAAGTAGCCGAGCGGTGTGAAGATCACGGTGACCCCTGCGATGACCGCAAGGCCGGCGCCGGCGAGCAATGGAATCGTGATGCCGATCGCCAGCCCGGCCAGGAGCCCGAGAACTTTGAACGCGAGCACCCGCTCGACATCCCACCGCGGCGGACTACCAGCGAGTTCGAGTCGGTGTCGCAGTAATACAGCCTCGTCGCGTGGACTGAATTGCGCGCCGAGGCGACTCAGTCGGTAGACCAGGGGGCCGAATACGCGCTCCGCGAAGGGGCGGTCGAGATCGCGCAATGCGTTCTCGCGACGCGCGCCGATCGCATCGAGCACGGCCAGCGATCGCCCGACCTGTTGGCGTTCTGTCGCCGTCGCCCCAAGCGCAAGCACGATCGCCACGATGCTGCCGAAGATCGCGATGCCGCCGAGTACCAGCAAGAGTTGCTGCACCACGGCTTCAGACCTCGACTTTCACGATGCGGCTCAACCACAAGACGCCTGTCACCATGAGCACGATCATGACCGCGAGCAGCGCGACACCGATGGGGTCGGTGAACAGCGGCTTGATGTACGTAGGCCGCACCAAGATGAGGTAGGTCGCGAAGATCGGCGGTAGACCCCCCAGAATCCAGGCCGACAACCGACCTTCGGCCGACAGGCCTCTGACCTGACGGCGCAATCGCTCGCGTTCGCGAATGGTTGCGGCGACGGTCGTCAAGATCTCGGCCAGGTTGCCGCCGACCTCGCGCTGAATCCGGATCGCCATCACGATCCAGGCGAAGTCTTGGCTGTCCATGCGCGACGAGATGCCCTCGAGCGCGTCTTCGACCGGCATGCCGAGTCGGGTCTCGACCAACGCCCGGTTGAACTCGATCGACACCGGTTGGCGCTCTTCCCGTACAACGGCATCCATCGCCTGCGCCAACGAGTGGCCGACGGTCAAACTGCCGGCGATCAGCTGAAGAGTGTCGGGCAGTTGCTCAAGGAATGCGATCGAGCGGCGACCTTCTTTGATCACGAGGTAACCGATCGGTACGCCGACGCCAATCAACAGCCCGAGCACCGCCGCGACGGCCGAGCCACCGCCGAGCAACCCGAAAAGCACGGCGAGCACGGCGGCCGACGCGACCTGTACGACGATCCACTCGGCCGGCTTGAGCGGCACGCCAGCGCCGTCGAGACGGCGGCCGAGCCGCACATCGAGATCGCGGGATCCGACCAGGCGACCGGCAATCTGGACCGCAGAACGAGCAACCGAACTGTCGCCGAGTGCAGTCGAAAGTGGCTCATTTCGTGAGCTGCGGCCAGTCAACGTATAGAACGACAGTCGGCGACGCACGCGGTTGTCGCGAGCATCGATGACCGAACTGTTCAACGCGAGTGCGGCGAGAAAGCCGGCTACACCTACGAAAATGGCGAGAAGGCCGAGCACCTCGAGCGCACGGTTGGCGCTCGGCCGGTCGTTGCTGGCGTGCGTGGCTGCGGGCTGTGCGGCCCCCGGGTTCGGTGGGCTTGGTGATGCCGAGCTGCCAGCCGCCGGAATGACGACGTTCTGGTTCGTCGACGCCGAAGTCGACGATAGATGTGCGGGTCGCGCGGCCGCCGACCCGATCGGCAGGAGCACGACGAGCAGTAGAGCACTCGAGGCGACGCCGGTCGCGAGCGCGCCGGCCCGCTTCACGGCTTCTTACCCGCGATGCCAAGAAGTGTGCGGTCGAGTGGGATTCCGGCGGCTGCGATTTTGTCAACAAATGCAGGCAATTCGTCGGTGGATTGCAGACTCCCGCGTGGCTTGCCTGAGTCTTCGTATCCAGGGGTGTGGTCGAACACGTAGAGGTCGTGCAACTCGATGCTGTCGCTCGATTCGCCGACCATGCCCGCGACTTCGGTCACGCAGGTGATAAGTCGGCTGCCGTCCTTGAACCGCGCCTGGTGAACGATCACATCGAACGCCCCGGCCATTTGCTCACGGATCGCTCTGACCGGCAGATCCATGCCCGCCATCAGCACCATCGTTTCGATGCGCGCGAGCACATCGCGGGGTGAATTTGCGTGCACCGTGCAAATCGAGCCGTCGTGCCCGGTGTTCATCGCCTGCAGCATGTCGAGTGCGGCCGCGTCGCGCACCTCACCGACCACGATGCGATCGGGCCGCATGCGCAAGGCGTTGCGCACGAGATCGCGGATGCGAATCTCGCCGCGGCCCTCGATGTTGGGTGGTCGGGCCTCGAGGCGCAACACGTGTTCTTGGTGCAACTGCAGCTCAGCTGCGTCTTCGACGGTGATGATGCGTTCGTCGGCCGGGATGAATGACGACAACACATTTAGGGTGGTGGTCTTGCCGGCACCGGTACCGCCCGATACCAACACGTTGAGCCGACCCTTGACGCAGCCGCGCAAGAACTCGGCCAGCCCCGGTGTCATGGTGCCGAACCCCACGAGGTCGTCTACCTCGTACGGGTCGGTCGCGAATTTGCGAATCGTCAGCAACGAGCCGTCGACCGCGATCGGCGGCACGACCGCATTGATACGGCTGCCGTCGGCGAGGCGCGCGTCGACCATCGGGCTTGACTCGTCGACCCGCCGGCCGACCTGGGCCACGATCTTGTCGATGGTGCGCCGCAAATGCGCTTCATCGACGAACGAGGCGGCGACCGCGTGCAGTCGACCGCCGCGTTCGACGTACAACTGATCAGGGCCGTTCACCATGATCTCGGTGACTTCGGAGACGCGGAGGAAGGGTTCGAGTGGTCCGTAGCCGAGGATGTCGTCGGCGATCTCTTGCGCGATACGGGTGCGGTCAGCCACCGATAGTGGCGTCTCTTCTTGCGCAAGCACGCCCTGCAGCGTGTGCCTGACCTTCTGCTCAAGGTCGGCTTGGGTGAACTTCGTGTCGTACAACTGCGGGCCGAGGTTCTCGAGCAGGGTGGCGTGCACCGTGCGCTTCAAATGCCCGAACGGGTCGTTGATGCGCCGCCCGATCGGCGCATGCGACTCGAGCGTCGGCAGCGTTGAGTCAGCGTCGGCTTCGCGTGAACGCCGCGCCTGCGCCAGCCGATCGGCGAGGCTCATGTCGCCGGCACCCGCGGCGCGTGTTGTGCGTTCATACGGTCTTGGACTTTCGCCGCAGCAAGCCGCGACGGTCGTCGCGCATGTTCAGCGGGATCGGCTCAGCCATCGCCCGTGCGAGTGGCAACACGTGCTCCTCGCCAAATTGACGGATAGCCGCACTCACCGGATGCCCCGGATCGTCGAGCATGATCGGCACGCCCCGATTGATCGAAGCGGGCACGGCACGGGACGACGGGATGTGCAGCGCGATCGGTACCCGCAACGTCTTCTCGACTTCTGACAGAGCGAGGCCAACCTTGGAGTCGGCTCTGTTCAGCACCACTCGCAATCGCTCTCTCGGGTAGTTCAGCAGGTCGAGCGTCTCGAGCGTGAGCTTCAAGTTCTTCAATGCGGGAATGTCGAGCGTGGCCAGCAACGCGATGAGATCGGATTGGTCGAACGCAGCGAGCACGTGGTCGGTGAAAGCGGGCGGGGTGTCGACCACAACGAAGGCGAACTGCTCGCGCAGCAACTGCAGGATCGTGGTGATGGCCGACGCGGGAACGGTCTCGGCCGACCCCGGTTCGACCGGCGCGACGAGTGCCGACAGGCCAGCCGAATGCGGCGTGAGCAATGCCAGCACGGCCGGCAGGTCGAGGGTTTCGAGCAGCGGCACGGCGTCGGCGAGAGTGTGGGCGGGGAACAACTGCAGCACGATGGCGACGTCACCGAAGTTGAGGTCGAGGTCGACCAGGCATACCTCGCGCCGACCGTTGTCGGCCAAGGATGCGGCCAGATTGCTCGCCAGCGTCGTCTTTCCGCAGCCCCCTTTCGCCGAGAAGACGGTGACGACCACACCTCGTCGGCCGTCGCCGTCGCCGTCGCCGTGCGTGCGTTGCCGCATCGCGGCCGCAACGTCGCGCACCCGACGCACCGAGTCGTTGACGCCGGCGAGGTTGCGTTCTTCAACGACTTCGCGCACGCCACTTCGCAATGCGTCAACCAGCAACGGTGTGTCGATGCGCCGCCGAACAAGGACGACGCCAAGACTCGGGCGCGATATCCGCATGCCGTCACTGAGAGCGAACGCAGCGTCTTGGTCGACCGAAGGCCCGAGCACGACCGCATCTTCACCAGGATGTTTGTCGAGGTGTCGCCGCAGGTCGTCGAGCGTCTTGAGCACGGCGACGCCCGGGCCCAAGGCAGAGCGCAATGTCTCTGCCCGGGTCGGGTCGGCCTCGACGATGACGCTCATATTCGCCCGCTCACGAGCTCAGGATGTTCGCCGCGGTTGTCGGCGGCTCGCTCGGCGTACTTGAATTCGGCGTCAGCAACGCGAGGTAGAGCGACCCGGTGCTTTGCGCGAAGATCAGTTTCTGCGCCTGCGCCGCGGTGACACCAAAGGTGACGACGTCGGATTGCTGGCCGGTCGCAGTCGCTTGGCCCGACGACGGAACCAGCGTGCGACTGCCGACCGCGATGACCTTGACCTGATTGAGGATGAGCCTGGTCGTGCCCGTGGAGGTGAGGTATACCGCTACCTCGGAGCCCGGCACGATGAATCCGTTGACCCGGGCGGGGCCGGGCAGCGAGAGGCTGATGGCGATCGTGCCCGCCGTCGGGATCGTCAGCGCGCCCGAGTCGCCTTCCTTGCCGAACTTCGTGCTCAAGATCTGTTCGCCTTGGAAAATAGGCGAGAGGGCGACCAGGTCGGCGACCTTGGAGATCGACGCGAGCGCGTTCGGCGCGATTGCTGCCTCGGGCAGTTGGGTGAGCACGATGTCGCCACTG
>Ga0209890_10000179_pt1 | contig 29383 bp, 31 predicted proteins | sample OrgsoiDNA2013049_FD_185799 | JGI IMG/M metagenome (GOLD analysis project Ga0209890, IMG submission 185799) | Permafrost soil microbial communities from the Arctic, to analyse light accelerated degradation of dissolved organic matter (DOM) -... | ecosystem: Environmental > Terrestrial > Soil >... | reverse complement strand
GAAGATCAGACGCCTGCACGACGCAGTTGCGGCCGGCTGCCTTGGCCGCATACAGGGCACGGTCCGCGGCCTCGATCAGCGACGCCGCATCGTTGCCGTCGTCCGGCAGGGACGCGACCCCGAGCGACGCCGTCACGGCCCTAGACCCGTTTGTGCCGGCGAATCGACCTGCGATACGGGTTCGCAGCCGCTCGGCAACGACCGCGGCGGCGGTCTGGTCGGTCTCGCGCAGGAGCACGCAGAATTCCTCGCCACCGTAGCGATATGCGGTGTCTGTCTCACGCAGAGCGTCCGCCAACGAATGGCTGAATTCGGCGAGGATCTCGTCGCCAACCTGGTGACCATACGTATCGTTGAAGATCTTGAAGTGGTCGACGTCGAGCATGACGAGGGCCAGCGGTCGCTCGTAGCGCACACTGCGAGCGACCTCCGCACCGAGGTCGGTCTCGAGGCGGCGGCGGTTGGGGAGGCCGGTCAGCACATCGGTGTGGCTCATCTCATCGGCCCGTCGATGGAGCCGAGCAGCTTCTATCGCGGTGGCGGCCTGGCCGGCCAGGCTGCGCATGATGTCGAGCGTGGCGTCGTCGACCACGCCTGCGACGTCGGTCGTGAGCTCGAGGACGCCGATGACACGCGCCCCAACGATCATCGGCACAGCCAGGCCAGTTGTGAGGAGGTCGACCCGGTGTTCGATGGCGATCGAGCCATCCGGACTGTTTGACAACACCCGGCCCGACCGCCCTGTCCTGCCCACCAGCCCTTCGCCGAACCTGATGCTGTCGCGCGCCACCCGGCCGCCGTGATCGACATCGGTGTCGTGCGACGCCGTCAGGCTTCCCCCGTCGTCGGCAAGGAGCCATGTACGTGCGGTGGCGAAGCCGGTGATGGCGATCGCTGCCCGGGCCACCGCCTCACTCACGTAGCGAAGGCTGAGACTGCCCGCGATCTCGCGTCCCACCGAGACAATCAACTGGAGGCGCTCGGCCTCGACGCGAGCGTTGGCCTCGAGCGCGGCGATGCTCGATCGGTCGGCGACCAGCGTGTCGGTCATCTGGCCAAGGACGTTGGCAACCTCGCGCAACTCCGGCGGACCGATGCCGGCAGGCCGGGCATTGAGGTCACCACCGCGTACCAACCGCATCGTCGAGAGCAGGTCCGCGACCGGCTCCACCAGTGCCGCTTTCAGCCCGCGATGCTGTCGGCGGGCTACGACCGTCGTGGCCAGCAGCGCGACGCAGGCCAGGCCGAGGCCCACGACAACGACGTTGTGCTCAGACGACTGTTCGGCCGCGATGACAGCCCCGACGCGCGAGTCGACGGTTGCCTGGGCCACCCGGTAGGTGTCGAAAAGGGTCTTGCCACGCAACAGAAAGCTGACCTGCTCGGTCTCGGGCAGTGGCGTTTGTACAGTCGCCAGCGCCGCCACGGCCCAGTCATCGAGCCACGCCCGCTCAGCGACACGCATGTCAAGCATCGGCCCGGCGAGGTCCGCCCGCATCAACAGCCCGACTGATCCGACCTCGCCAGAGGCGACCTCAAGACGACCGGCGTAGTACGGCTGCAGGAACGTCGCGTCGCCGCTGTCAAGGTACCCGCGCAGCCCCGTCTCCTCGTCGAGCATGCCCTTGCGCAGGTCGTCGACGGCGTCGTGCCCGACGATGAGAGCGCTGATCGAGGGCTCGAAATGGCTGAGAACGAGAACAAAGGACGTACCTGCGATCGCCACAGTCGCGCCGATGAGGATGACGACGACCACGAAGGCGCGCGACAGCCGCTGGGCCAGGCTGCGGTCCGCGGCCCCGCCTCTAATCATCTGGCACCGAGTCTTGGTGACCCTGATCAGCGGAAACGACGGTGGAACAGGCTTGTCACCAACCTGCGCCGTGCAGGCCCCGGGACCGATGCCAAGCCGGATCAGGTGAGTCTGCCTCAAGCGAGACGACAATGACCGCCATTGGCGGCTCGAAGGCGACACTTTCGGCGACCACTGAGGCGCGCGCGCGGATCGTGCGTGCCCTCTCTGGGGGTCGTGGTCCAGGAGGTACGCTCCTGCGTCGACATGACAGGGGATCGCTCGGACGAACCGCCGCCGCCGCCCTCCATCGCCGTGGTCACCGGCGCGGGGCGCGGGATCGGGCGCGAGGTGGCGCGTCGGCTGGCGTCCTCGTACACCGTCGTCGCCACAGCCCGCACCGAATCGGAGCTGGCCGAGACGGCGTCCGGGCGGCCCTCGATTCGAGTCCTCGTCGCCGACCTCGAACAGCCTGGCGCGGTGGAGCGGATTGCAGCCTTTGCTGACCAGCTCGGCGTCCTGCGAGTGTGGGTCAACAACGCCGCCAACCTGGACCCGCAGCCCCTCGTCGAGATCACCGACGAGAGGTGGCGGCGGGTCATGGCGGTGAACCTCGACGCGGTCCTGGCCGGGTGTCGCGCAGCGCTCTCGCGGATGGCGGCGACGGGCGGCGGCGTGATCGTCAACATGGCGTCGCTCTCAGGGGTGGCCGGCGTTGAGAAGTTCCCCGGGCTCACCTCCTACAACGTCTCCAAGGCAGGAGTGATCGCGCTCACCGAGGCCACGGCCCTCGAGGGTCGCGACGTCGGCGTCCGCTGCGTCTCCCTGAGCCCGGGTGCCGTGGACACCGCGATGCTGCGCAGGGCTGCGCCGCACCTGCGGGCCGGGATGACGGCCGACGACGTCGCCGCCATCGTTGGGTTCCTCGTCAGTGACGCCGCGGCACCCCTGAGCGGAACCAACATCCCAATCTTCAGCAACCGCTGACGATGAGCGCCCTCCAGCGCAACCGGCCCCCGATGCCATAGTTGCCCCATGGACGAGCCCGCGCCACTGCGCCCCCTGCGTGCCCAGCCCGCGCTCCCCCGCGCCGACGCAGCCGTCGACCCCGTCGCGCCACTGGTGGAGAGACTGATCCGGGAGTTGGGCGAGGACCCCGGACGCGAGGGCCTGCTCGACACGCCCGGTCGCGTGGCCCGGAGCATGCGCCGCCTCCTCAGCGGCTACGACACCAACCTCGCCGAGGTCATCAACGGCGCCGTCTTCGCCGAGAGCTACGAGGAGATGGTGCTGGTCCGGGACATCGAGGTGTATTCGCTCTGCGAGCACCACCTGCTGCCCTTCTTCGGCAAGGCCCATGTCGCCTACCTGCCGCGCGGCCGCATCGTGGGGCTGAGCAAGATCCCCCGCATCGTCGAGATGTTCGCGCGCCGCCTCCAGGTGCAGGAGCGGCTCACCACCCAGGTCGCCCAGGCGCTCGACGAGGCGCTCGACCCCTACGGCGTTGCCGTGGTCATCGAGGCCTCACACCTCTGCATGATGATGCGCGGCGTCGAGAAGCAGAACAGCCGCGCGGTGACGTCGGCCCTGACCGGCGCCTTCCAGAACGACCCCAAGTGCCGCGGTGAGTTCCTCGACCTCCTCGGTCGGACCTGAGAGGTCAGCGCACCCCGACCACGTTGACGTCCAGCACCATCAGCAGCCCACCCGCGAGGAACAGCCCGATCCCCAGGGCGAGGTGCGCCCAGCGGATCGGTGGATCGCGGCGGCGCCGCACCCTGCTGACAACGGTCACCCCGGCCAGCCCGAGACCGGCTGCGATCAGGATCGTCGCCGGCACACCGATGAAGCTGCCGAGCAGGTCGCGCACCGGGGCAGTCTAGGGACTGAGGCGCCGTCGGATGGCCTGCCGGCATGCCCCTACCATGGAGACGAATGTCACAGATTCCCGTGAGCACCGCTGCGGCGCAGACCCTCACCGACGTCGTCACCGGCCACGGCGCATCCGCGTTCCGCGCGGCTCAGCTGCGCCGCGCGGTGTGGCAGCCATTCGTCGTGACGATGGACGACATCCACCAGCTCCCGGCCGGGCTGCGCGGTTCGCTCGCCAACGAGCTGCAGTTCTCGACCGTCACGGTCGCCGCGGAGACTGAGGCCGACGCCGGGCGCACCGTCAAGCTCCTCTGCCGCCTCGACGACGGCCAGACCGTCGAGGCGGTGGCCATGGAGACAGCCGCCCGCGAGGGCTCGCGACGCCGCGCCACGGTGTGCGTCAGCAGCCAGGTCGGTTGCGCCGTGGGCTGCCCCTTCTGCGCCACCGGGCGCATGGGCCTGGTCCGCTCCTGCACGCCGGCGGAGGTCGTCGACCAGGTGCGCGCGGCGTCGGGGGCGCTGCACCGGCGCGGTCTCGGCCCCGTCACCCACGTTGTGTACATGGGCATGGGCGAGCCGCTGGCCGCGTACGACACGACGGTCGCCTCACTGCGGGTGCTGGTCGCAGACGCGGGCATCAGCGCGCGGCGGATCACGGTGTCCACCAGCGGCGTGGTGCCGGCCATACACCGGCTCGCGCAGGAGGGCATCGCCCCGACCCTGGCGATCTCGCTGCACGCCTCCAGCGACGAGCTGCGCGACCGGCTCGTGCCGCTCAACCGGGTTCACCCGCTGGCGTCGCTGATCGAGGCCGGCATGGGCTACGCGAGGCAGACGGGCCGGCGGCTCACCTTCGAGTGGTGCCTGATCGGCGGCGTCAACGACTCAATGGAACAGGCCCGCGGGTTGCGCGACCTCGCCGCGCGTGCACACGCCCACATCAACGTCATCCCCATGAACCACATCGACGACAGCCCATGGGGACCTCCCGACCGACGCGCCGAGCGAGCCTTCCTCGGCCAGCTCGACGGCGTGGTGGTCACGGTTCGGGACACCCGCGGAGCCGACGGCGAGGCGGCCTGCGGTCAGCTCCGCGCAGCCCTCGAGCAGCGCCGCAGCCTCCGCCCCGACGGCACCCTCTCACCGCCGCGGCGCGCCGCCGCCGTCTGAGACGGGACGTCGATGGCTGACTTCGACGCCGCGCTGATGGATCGCGCGCTCGCCGAGGCAGCGCGCGCCGACTTCGCCACCAGCCCCAATCCGATGGTCGGCGCCGTGGTGGCCCGCGACGGCGAGGTCATCGCCGTGGGGCACCACGCGCGCGCCGGCACGGCCCATGCGGAGGTGGTGGCACTGGAGGCGGCTGGAGCAGCTGCGCGGGATGCGGATCTCTACGTGACCCTGGAGCCCTGCACCGTCCAGGGCCGCACACCGCCGTGCGTGGACGCAGTCATCGCCGCCGGGCCACGGCGCGTCATCGTGGCCATGACCGATCCCAACCCAGCGGTGTCGGGCCTCGGGGTCGCGGTGCTGGAGAAGGCGGGCATCACGGTGGAGCTGGGTATCGGCGCGGAGGCGGCGGCGCGGCTCAACCGCTTCTACCTGACGTTCATGCGCACCGGCCGGCCCTTCGTCACCGCCAAGTTCGCGGCATCCCTCGACGGCCGCATCGCCACCCGGACCGGCGAATCCCGGTGGATCAGCTCGGTGGAGGCGCGGGAGCTGGCCCACCGCTTGCGCTACCGGCACGACGCGGTTCTCGTGGGGGCCACGACGGTGGCTGCGGACAACCCCGCGCTGACCGTGCGCCTGGCGGGGGAGAAGCACCGCCAACCGTTGCGGGTCGTCGTCGACAGCACGCTGCGAACCCCCGCGTCGGCGCAGTTGTTCGCGCCCGGCGCCGGCCCTGTGCTGATGGCCACGACAGCCGCCGCCTCGAAGGAGCGGACGGCCGCGCTGCAGGCGGCCGGTGCCGAAATCCTTGTACTCCCCGCGGTGCGTGGCCGGGTTGACCTCGGTGCCCTGCTCGACCTCCTCGGCCAACGCCAGGTCCTCAGCGTCCTGGCCGAGGGAGGAGCGGAGTTGCTCGGTTCCCTTCGCGACGCCGCCCTCATCGACTCCATGGTCGCGATCCTGGCGCCGCGCATCATCGGCGGGACCGGCGCAGCGTCGGCCATCGCCGGCGCCGGTGCGGCCTCACTCCACGAGGCCAAGCCGCTGGTGGACGTCGAGGTCGAGCAGGTCGGCGGCGATCTGATCGTGACCGGCTACTGTGTGAGGTAGATGTTCAGCGGAATCGTCGAGGAAGTCGGCCGCATCGACAGCGTGGACGCCGTCGCGGGGCGCATCCGCGTGGATTGCGGCGAATCGATCCGGGGCTCACGCCGCGGCGACAGCATCGCCGTGAGCGGCTGCTGCCTGACGCTGACCGACTTCATCAGCGGCGGTTTCGTCGCCGACGTCATGCCCGAGACCTTCGCGCGCACCACCCTCGGATCCAGGACGCCCGGAGACCCGGTGAACCTCGAGGCTGCAATGCGCCATGACGGACGTGTGGGCGGACACCTGGTGACCGGCCACGTCGACGGGGTCGGCATCGTGGCGGCGACCCGGGTGGACGGCAACGCCACCTGGGTGACCATCGCCCCGCCGGCGCCGCTGCTCACCCTGCTCGTCGAGAAGGGATGCGTCGCCATCGACGGGATCAGCCTGACAGTCGTCGCCGTGGATGCGGATTCCTTCACGGTCTCGCTGATTCCCCACACCCTGCAACACACGATCGCCGGCGGATGGGTCGTGGGCAGCGCCGTCAACCTCGAAGGCGACCTGGTCGCCAAGTACGTGATGCGCGGCATCGCAGCGCACCTGGCGGCGGCGCGGCCGCTCGCATTCGCAGCCAAGGACTGAGCCGATGACCCTGTGCACACCCGAACAGGCGGTGGAGGACATCCGCGAGGGCCGCTTCGTGATCATCGTCGACGACGAAGACCGCGAGAACGAGGGAGACGTCGCCATCGCCGCCGACCGCATCACCCCGGAGGCGGTCAACTTCATGGCCACCCACGCGCGCGGGCTGGTGTGCGTAGCCTGTGAGGCCTGGCGTCTCGACGAGCTCGCACTTTCCGCCATGGTCGACAACAACACGTCGCAATTCGGCACGGCGTTCACCGTCAGCGTCGACGCGGTGGGTCGCGGCGTGACCACGGGCATCTCCGCCTTCGACCGCGCCACCACCATCCGCCTGCTCTGCGACGAGCATGCGCGGCCGGGCGACTTCGCCAAGCCGGGTCACACGTTTCCCCTGCGCGCCGCGCCCGGGGGTGTGCTCGAACGGGCCGGTCAGACAGAGGCGATCGTCGATCTCTGCAAGGCCGCCGGCCGCTTCCCCGCCGGGGTCATCTGCGAGATCATGCGCGCCGACGGGAGCATGGCCCGGCGGCCCGACCTCGACGTCTTCGCAGCAGAGCACGGCCTCCACACCGTGGCCATCAGCGACCTCATCGCCTACCGGCGCCGCAGCGAGCGCCTGGTCACCCGCGGCGCGACGACGACCCTGCCCATCGACGAGGGCACCGTCACCATCCACGCCTACGAGGACGTCATCACCGGGGCGACCCACGTGGCGCTGTGCTGGGGTGACGTCGCCGACGGCGAGCCGGTCCTGGTGCGTGTCCACAGCGAATGCCTCACCGGCGACGTCTTCGGTTCGCAGCGGTGCGACTGCCGCGCGCAGCTCGACCGCGCCATGACCATCCTCGGTGAGGCACGCCGCGGGGTCCTCGTGTATCTGCGCCAGGAGGGGAGGGGCATTGGCCTCCTCGACAAGCTGCGCGCCTACGCGCTCCAGGACCGCGGCCTCGACACGGTGGAGGCCAACCAGCACCTCGGGCTTCCCGTCGACAAGCGCGACTACGGCATCGGCCAGCAGATCCTCGCCGACATCGGCGTGAAGCGGATCCGCGTGCTCACCAACAACCCTCGCAAGTATTACGGGCTCTCCGGCTACGGGCTCGAGGTCGTCGACCAGGTGCCTCTGGTTGTTCCTCCCACCGTGCACAGCCGCCGCTACCTCGAGGCCAAGCGAACCAAGCTCGGCCACCTCCTCGACTCCGAGGAGCGCACCGCGGGCTGATTCGCGGCCGCAGCGCGCGAATATCTGGGACGATGCGCGCGTGGACGTGAAGACCGGTCAGCTCGACGCCACCGGCATGCGCTTCGGCCTGGTGGTCGGCCGCTTCAACGACATCGTGTCCCAGAGGCTCCTTGAGGGCGCGGTCGACATCCTCGTGCGCCACGGTGCGCGCGACGCCGACCTCGTCGTCGCCTGGGTGCCCGGATCATTCGAGATCCCCATCGCCGCCAAGGAACTGGCCGAGCATGGCAACGTCGACGCGGTGATCTGCCTCGGGGTGGTCATCCGCGGGGAGACCACCCACTACGACCTCGTCGCCGGCGAGGCGGCCCGCGGGGTCGGCGCTGTGCACGCCGCCACCGGTGTGCCCGCCAGCTTCGGCGTGGTCACTGCGGAGAACCTTCAGCAGGCGCTGGAGCGTGCGGGTGGCAAGGCGGGCAACAAGGGTGCCGACGCAGCCCTTGCCGCGGTCGAGATGGTCAGCCTGCTCCGCGCCCTGCGGCGCCCACGCCCCGCTCGTCGCAGCGCCGCCTCCTAGGCGAGCGCCGCCGCCATGGTGCTCAGCGAGCGGCCTTGGCCTGGGTGCGCACGCAGCGCGTGCAGACCTTCGCCTTGACGACGCGGCCGGCGCGAAGGATGTGCACGGACTGGAGGTTGGGCATGAATCGACGGCGTGTGTGCCGCTTGGAGTGGCTCACGTTGTTACCCGACATCGGGCCCTTTCCGCAGACATCGCAGCGCTGAGACATGGTGTGGTGATCTTCCCGGAAAGCGGCTCAATCCCGATGACATCGATGCCGCGTACTAGAATTGCGCCTCGCCACACACGTGGACTTGGCGTGCCCCCGGGCTTCCCCGGGTGGGGGCCGAGAATAACACAAGGCCGCTGCGCGGCTGACAGGATCCGAGCGTGACGAGCAAGGTCAAGGCGCCGCACGCCCTCACCCGGACCGAGAGCCTCGGCCGGATCGAGGTGTCGCCGCGCGTGGTCGCGTCGATCGTCGGACATGCCGCCAACGAGTGCTACGGAGTGGTGGGCATGGCAGCCCGGGGGCTCCGGGACGGCATCGCCGAACGTCTCAACCGCGAGAACGTCCATCGAGGCGTCGAGGTGGAGGTGCGCCCCGGCGGCATCCACATCGAGCTCTACATCATCGCCCAGTACGGCACCCGCATCAGCGAGGTCGCCAACAACCTGATGAGCGCCGTGCGCTACGCCGTCGAGACGTCCCTCGGGCTGCCTGTGATCGCCGTCAACGTCAACGTCCAGGGCATCCATCTCGAGGACCACAGTGGCCGGTAAGGCCAGCCCGAACCTGAGGCTGGTCCACGAGCCCGTGCTCACCACCGGGGGCGTGGAGCTGCTCGCGGCCCTGCGCGGCGCCCTCGCGGCGCTGCAGGCCAACCAGGAGGAGATCAACGACCTCAACGTCTTCCCGGTGCCGGACGGGGACACGGGATCGAACATGTACCTGACGCTCCGCTCCGCCGTCGAGGAGGCAGCCGATGCAGCCGATCCCTCCTCGGCCGCCGCAGTTCTCGGCGCGGCCGCTCACGGATCGCTGATGGGGGCACGGGGCAACAGCGGGGTGATCCTCTCCCAGGTGCTTCGTGGCCTCGCTCAGGGCGTCGAAGGACAGGCTCGTCTGGACGTCAGGGCGTGGGCGCACGGCTTCGCCGAGGCACGCGCGGTGGCCTACAAGGCGGTGATGAAGCCCACCGAGGGCACCATCCTCAGCATCATCCGCGAGGCGGCTGAAGAGGCGGAGCGCGGCGCCGATGACACCGCCGACATCGCCGCCCTCCTCGAGCGCGTGGTGCTCGCCAGCCACGCTGCCGTCGCGCGGACCACCGAGCAACTCCAGGTCCTGCGCGACGCCGGCGTCGTCGACGCGGGTGGCTTCGGGTTGGCAGTGATCCTCGACGCGATGAGCCGGTCGATCGCCTCGTCAACCGGCCCAAGCGGCTCACAAACCCCCGAGGCTGCCGGCGACCACCCCGAGGCACCGCTCGAGACGACGGGCAGGGCGCAGCGCCTCCAGGGGCGGCGCGGCGCCGCTGCGGTCGCGGCGAAGAAGGGCGGGTGGGGCTACTGCACCGAGTTCCTGATCCACGGCCCCGGCCTCGACCTCGAGGCACTGCGCGACGAGTTGGGCCGGCTGGGCGAGTCCGCCCTGGTGGTGGGTGACGAGGACCTCGTCCGCGTCCACATCCACACCGGCGAGCCCGCTCCGCTGATCGCGCTGGCATCGTCTCGGGGCCGGCTGAGCAAGCTCAAGGTGGAGGACATGTCGGCGCAACACCACGACGTCCTCGATCGCGCCGACGCCGCCGCGACCGCCGCGGCGCAGCCCGCAGCGGGGCGCACCGCACCCGAGGTCCCGCGCAAGGCGATCGGCGTCGTCTCGGTGGCTCCGGGACAGGGCTTCCGCGACATCCTCGCCAGCCTCGGTGCCGATGCTGTCGTGGAAGGCGGCCAGACCATGAACCCATCCATCGAGGACCTCCTCAACGCTGTGCGCGCGACCAACGCGGAGACGGTCGTGCTCCTGCCCAACAACGGCAACGTCATCCTCACGGCCGAGCAGGTCGACGGCCTCGTCGACGAGTGTGAGGTGCGCGTGGTGCCGACACGCAACCTTCCCCAGGGGATCAGCGCGCTGCTGGCCCTCGAACCGGACGCGGGGTTGGAGGCCAACGTGGAGCGCATGACCGCGGCCATCGAGCACGTCCACGCCCTCGAGGTCACCCGGGCTGTGCGCGACAGCGCCTCCAACGGTCACCACATCAAGGCGGGCGACGTCCTCGGCATCCTCGACGACGAGATTCGCGAGGTGGGCAGCGACGAGGCCGGCGTCATCGAAGCGGTGCTCGGGTCGGCGGACGCACCACCTGAGCTGGTCACCGTCTACCGCGGCGGCGACGTGACCGCCGCTGACGCCGACGCACTCGCGGCCGGCCTTCGCGAGCGCTTCACGCAGACAGCGTTCGAGGTGCACGACGGGGGCCAGGAGCACTACTCGTACGTCCTCTCGCTGGAGTGAGGACGTGATCAGGATCGTCACGGACTCCACCTCCGACATCCTTCCCGACGAGGCGAAGCGCCTGGACATCGACGTCGTGCCCCTGACCGTTCGCTTCGGCGACGAGCAGTTCCGCGACGGCGTCGACCTCGATCCCGACGCGTTCTACCGGCGCCTGCCCAACACGACCGTGCAGCCGAGCACGTCGCAACCCACCCCCGAGCAGTTCGCCGAGGTGTACCGCCGCCACATCGGCGCGGGCGATTCTGTCGTCTCCGTCCACATCTCGGCGAAGCTGAGCGGGACGCTCCAATCGGCCAGCCTGGCCGCCTCGGAATTCCCCGACGGGGCGGTGCGTGTGGTGGACTCGACGACAGTGAGCGCCGGCATGCAGTTCCTGGTGCGCACCGCGCTCGCCGATGTCGCGGCCGGCAGTGACGCCGCCGCGGTGGAGAAGGGCGTCACCGACCGGCGCGACCGCGTCGGCGTCTACGTGCTGCTCGACACGCTCACCTATCTGCACCGCGGCGGCCGCATCGGCCGGGCGCAGAGCTTCGTGGGGGGCATCCTCAACGTCAAGCCGCTGCTCTGCGTCCGCGACGGGGAGGTGCACCCGGAGGCGAGGGTGCGCAGCCGCCAGCAGGGTATCGCCAAGCTGGTGGAGATCGCAGTCGCGCAGGGACCTCTGGAGGGCCTGGCCGCCTTCCATTGCGGAGCGCCCGCGCAGCTGTCGCTGATCCAACCGCTGCTCGAGGCGGCGTATCCGGACCTCGAGGTGATCCCCGGTCAGCTCGGCGCCGTGGTGGGAACGTACAGCGGCCCCGGCGGTGTCGGCATCGCCCTGCTCCGCGCCCGCTGAGCGACCAGACCGCGGCGGTGCTCCGGCGGGGCGGAGGGGCGCGGCTATAGTCGAACGGCGATGGCTCCAACGAAAGCGCCGGCACGGGCGCTGGCCATGTCGACGTCCACGCCGGTCGCAGAGGTCGCTCACGTCGGCATGGCCAAGGCGGGTCTGCTGCGCAAGCTCGGCATCCACACCGTGCGCGACCTGCTCTACCACCTGCCGCGCCGCTACGAGGACACCCGTGCCGTGACCCCGGTGGCCCAGCTTCGCCCCGGCGAGGTGCAGACCGCGCGCGTGGTGGTGCGCAACGTGAGCATGCGGCGGAGCAAGGAAAGGAACATGGTGCTGGTCATGGCGTCGCTCGTGGAGGGCGCGGACACGGTGGGCGCCATCTGGTTCAACCAGAAGTTCCTGATGGGCCAGTTGCACAGTGGCATGGAGTTGCTGGTCAGCGGCAAGGTGCAGGCGTCGCGCACCGGGCTCGCCTTCCGCAACCCGGTGTTCGAGCGTGTGGGCGCCGGGCAGCGCCACGTGGGCCGGTTGGCCCCGGTGTACCCGGAGACCGAGGGACTCAGCTCGCATTTCCTGCGCGGTCGCATCGAGCCGCTGCTGCCACTCGCGGACGAGCTGCCCGACCGGCTGCCTCCATCGATACGCGCAGCCGAGGGCCTCGAACCGATCGCGGTGGCGCTGCGCCAGGTGCACTTCCCCGACGACGAGCCCAGCCGGTTGAAGGCTTCGGAGCGCATCGCCTTCGAGGAGCTGTTCCTCCTCCAGCTGGCGGCCGAGCGCGCGCGCCGGCGGCGTCTCAGCACCGCCGGCGTCACCGTCCCGTACGACGTCGAGGTGGCCCGCGCCTTCGCGGGGGCACTGCCCTTCCGGCTCACCAATGGGCAGCGCGTCGCAGCCCACGAGATCCTCACCGACATGGCCGCCGCCGGCCCCATGAACCGGCTCCTGCAGGGCGACGTCGGCAGTGGCAAGACCGCGGTTGCGGCGATGGCAGCGCTGATGACCAGCCGCGCCGGCCTGCAGACGGCGGTGATGGCGCCCACTGAGATCCTCGCCCGTCAGCACCAGGCTACCCTCACCGACCTGCTCGCGCCCCACGACCTGGCGCCGCGGCTGCTTGTGGGCAGCACCCCGGCGCGCGCCCGCCGCGAGATCCTCGAGGCCGTCGCCAACGGACGTGAGTCGCTGCTGGTCGGCACCCACGCACTCATCGAGGATGACGTTGCCTTCAGCGGCCTCGGCCTCGTCGTCGTCGACGAGCAGCACCGCTTCGGGGTGACCCAGCGCCAGCGCCTGCGCCGCAAGGGCGCGCTGACCCCCAACTTCCTGGCCATGACGGCGACGCCGATCCCGCGGTCCCTGCAGCTGACGGTGTACGGCGACGTCAACCACAGCGAGCTCCGCGAGATGCCGCCCGGCCGCCAGCCGGTGAGCACACGCGTGGTCCCCCCGCAGGAGCGCGATGACGCGTACCAGTTCATCCGCGACCAGGTCGCCGAGGGACGCCAGGCGTTCGTGATCTGCCCGCTCATCGAGGAGAACGACAAGCTGGGGGTGCGCAGCGCCGTCGCCGAGTACGAGCGCCTGCGCGACGTGGTCTTCACCGACCTTCGAGTGGAGTTGCTCCACGGGCGCATGCCGGCGCGGGAAAAGGAGGAGCGGATGGCACGCTTCGCGACGGGCGAGGCGGACCTGCTGGTGTCGACCAGCGTGATCGAGGTGGGCGTCGACGTTCCCAATGCAACGATCATGGTCATCGAGGGTGCGGAGCGCTTCGGCCTTGCTCAACTGCACCAGTTCCGCGGCCGGGTGGGACGTGGCGACCACCGCTCCTTCTGCCTGTTGTTCCAGGGAAGCATCGACGACGAGGGGTCGCAGCGGCTGGACACCGTCGCCGCCACTCAGAGTGGTTTCGACCTCGCCGAGGCGGACCTGCGGCTTCGCGGCGCCGGTGACGTGGCCGGGCTGCGCCAGCACGGGCTCCCCGAGATGCTCGCCGCCGACCTGCTCGACGTGGTGATGGGACAGCGCACCCGGGCGGCGGCCCAAGCATGGCTGGACGGCGACCCGGACCTGACTGCGTACGAGCCCCTCCACGCGGCGATGAACGGCTACCGAGCCGTCTTCGACCTCGACTGACCCGCACGTTGGTGCCATCCACGGCGCAAACGCGGGTGACCGGTGGGGAGTGGCGCGGTCGCCTGCTGAGCACGCCGCGGGAGCAGCTGCTGCGACCCACCCGCTCGATGGTCCGCGAAGCCCTCTTCAACATCCTCGGCGACGAGGTGATCGGGGCCAACCTCGTCGACCTGTTCGCCGGCGCCGGCACGGTGGGCTTCGAGGCGCTGTCCCGGGGAGCCGCACGCGCCAGCTTTGTCGACAGCGACGAGCGGGCCCTCACCCACGTGCGCCAGACGGCGGCGCGGCTCGGCTGCACCGAGCGCTGCCAGCTGACCAGGTCGGACGCTCTGCTGTGGGTGCGAGCGCGGACGGCCGAGCTTCGCGCGGCCACCGTCGTCTTCCTCGACGCTCCCTACCGCGACGACAGGGTGGCGGACGTGCTCGACGCCCTGGGCCGGTTTCCGCCGCCGGTGGTGGTGTGCGAACATCACCGCGCCCGGTCGATGCCCGAGCGCATCGGAGGGCTCGTCCTGGTCCGTCGTGGCCGGTACGGCATCACCGACCTGAGCGTGTTGCGGCCGGCCGAGATGGAGGTGGGCACCGGTGGGTGAGAGGATCGCGCTCTACCCGGGCAGCTTCGACCCCGTGACCCGTGGCCACCTGGACATCCTCGAGCGCGCCTGCCTGGTCTTCGACCGTGTGATCGTTGGCGTCCTCGACAACGCCTTGAAGTCGCCATTGTTCACGACCGAGGAGCGCGTCGACCTCATCCGCCGGTCCATCGAGGACACCGCCCAGGTCGAGGTCGACACCTTCGACGGGCTCACCGTGGACTTCGCGCAGCACGTCGGCGCCATCGCCATCGTGCGCGGCCTGCGTGTCACCAGCGACTTCGAAAACGAGTTCCAGATGACCCTGATGAATCGCCGTCTCAACCCTGACGTCCACACCGTCTTCCTGATGACCTCGTTCAGCAACGTCTTCATCTCCTCCTCGATCATCAAGGAGGTGTTCCGCCTCGGTGGAGCGATCGACGACGCCGTGCCCCCCGCGAGTGCCGAGGCGCTGCGTCGCAAGTTCGCACAGGACACCTGACATGAGCCAGCCAACGCCCGGCGACGAGCTGACCACGGTGGTCGACATCGTCGACCTCCTCGAGGAGTTGCTGGGGAGCGCCCGCCGGCTGCCGTTCACGCCCAGTGTCGTCGTCAACGAGGAGGAGATCCTCGAACTCGTCGACCGTATCCGCGTCGCCCTGCCCGACGACCTCGTGAGCGCGCGTCACACGCTCGACGAGCGCGACCAGATCCTCGCCCGCGCCGAGCGGGAGGTTGCCGAGGTCACCAGCCGTGCCGAGCAGGAGGCGACCCGCCTGGTCGGCGACGCGACGGCGCAGGCGATGGCTCTTGTCGACGAGCACGCCATCCTTCGCACCGCGAGCGAGCAGGTTCGCGCGCTCGTCGCGGACGCTGACCAGCACGCGGCGGCCCAGCGGGGTGCCGCGGACGATTACGCACGCGAGGTGATGCAGCGGCTCGAGGAGCAGCTGGAGCGCTGGCTGACCACCGTCCGCGAGGGAGTGGCCTCGCTCCCGCAGCCGGTAACGGCCCGCACACGGCGGCGCAAACGCTGACCCGCCTGGGCACCTGAAGCGACGTGGGCCGGCAATCTGCGCCTATACTCGGCCGTGGCGCTTCGCGACATTTCGCGCGCCCACACTTCCCGGAGACACAATGCCAGTCCCCAAGCAACGGACCTCAAAGCGGCGTCGCAACATGCGCCGCTCCCATCACCGTCTCGACATCCCCGCCCTGAACCCATGCCCGCAATGCCGTCAACCCCGCCTGTCGCACCGCGTCTGCCCCAACTGCGGGCACTACGGTGGGCGCGAGGTCATCGTCACCGAGTGAGCTCCGCGGCGCTGCGGATGCGCCTGCGTTCGTCATTCACGTGACCCGCGTCGCTCTCTGTTTTCCGGGACAGGGCAGCCAGGCGGCCGGGATGGCCTCCGGCCTGGACGAGCACCCCCTTGGCACCCGGCTCCTCGAGGTCGCAGCGGCCGAGGGCCTCGACCTTGCCGCCGCGCTGCGCGGCTCGGACGATGAGCTGCGACCGACCCAGATCGCCCAGCCAGGTCTGCTGTTCGTCGAACTGGTCCTGGCTCGCGCTCTGCCGGCGGACCTCGACATCGTCGGCGTGGCGGGCCATTCGGTGGGCGAGTACGCCGCGGCCAGCGTTGCCGGGGCGTATTCGCCGGAGGATGCCATGCGCATGGTGATCCAGCGCGGCCGTGAGATGGCCGCCATGAACGAAGGCACCATGGCGGCGGTGCTCGGCCTCGACGCCGAGGTGGTCGAGACGGCGTGCGCTTCGGCTCGCGCCGACGGCGAGGTGGTGGTGATCGGCAACCTCAACGCGCCCGGCCAGGTGGTCATCAGCGGGTCGGTCTCCGGCGTCGAGCGCGCCGCCGCCATCGCCCGCGAGCGCGGCGCGCGACGGGTCATCCCCCTCAACGTCAGCGGCGCCTTCCACTCCCCGCTGATGGCGCCGGCGGCGGAGCGGTTCGCCACCGTGATCGAGGCCACCCCACGAACAGAGCTGCGCGTCCCGGTGGTCTGCAACGTCGACGCGGTCGCAGTCGAGCACAGCGCCGAACTCCCTGACAGGCTCTCGCGGCAACTCGAGTCCGCGGTGCGCTGGACTGACTGCGTGGCCACGCTGGTCGGCCTCGGGGCGGAACTGCTCGTGGAGGTGGGGCCGGGAAGCGTGCTCAGCGGCCTGGCGCGTCGCATCGACGCACATGTGGCGACGGCCAGCGTGGGCAACCTCGGCGAGGCTGCGGCGTTCGCCTCGTTGCGGACAGCCCCGGCATGAACTCGCAGCCGCTCGCGGGCAGGGTGGCGCTGGTCACGGGCGCCTCCTCCGGCATCGGCAGTGCCTGTGCCCTCGCGCTTGCCGACGCCGGCGCCGCCGTCGCCGTGGGCTTCAGCGCCAACCGCAGCGGGGCCGATGACGTGGTTGCGCGCATCCTCGAAAGGGGAGGCGCGGCCACGACCATCGGCGCCGACCTCTCCGACCCCGCCGCAGCCATCGCGCTGGTCGACACCACCGTGAAGGAGCTCGGCGGCATCGACATCGTGGTCAACAACGCCGGGATCACGCGCGACAACCTCGCCGTGCGGATCACCGACGCCGACTGGGACGCGGTGATCGCTGTCGACCTCAGCGCGGCGTTCCGCATCTGTCGCGCCGCGCTGCGGCCCATGTTGCGCCGTCGCGAAGGCAGGATCATCAACATCTCCAGCATCGCCGGCGTGGTCGGCAACCCCGGACAGGCCAACTACTCGGCCGCCAAGGCCGGCCTCATCGGCCTCACCAAGTCACTCTGCCGCGAGGTCGGCTCGCGGGCGATCACCGTCAACGCCGTCGCTCCGGGCTTCATCGCGACCGAGATGACCAATGTCCTGGGTGCCGAGGTGCTCGCCACCGTGACCGCCACGATTCCCCTGCGCCGCATCGGCACCGCCGAGGAGGTGGCCGCGGCGGTGCGGTTCCTCGCGCTTCCCGAAGCGGCATACATCACCGGGCACGTCCTCCACGTGGACGGCGGCCTGGCTGCCTGATCCACACCTTGGAGACACCCGTGTCCGACACACCCCCCGAGCAACCGGCTCCGGGACAACGGCGGCCTCGCCGGCGCCGTTCGCCAGCCAGCGCCCCTGCATCTGTCGCAGAGCCCGACGCCTCGGCGAGCCCCGCTCCAGCGCCTCCTTCGCCGGCCCCGTTTGTCGACGGCGCCTCCGGGCCATTCGCCTGGACGCCCCCCAAGACGGGCTCCGACGCTATCGTTGCAGCAAACCAGGAGGCGGCCCCAGCCGCCCCGCCACCAGAAGGAACCATTGATGGCAGATCTCAGCTTCGATCGGTTCAAGACGATCGTCGTCAGCCAGCTCGGCGTCGAGCCGGACCAGGTGACGCCGGAGGCGTCGTTCGTCGAGGATCTCAACGCGGACTCCCTGGACCTCGTCGAGCTGATCATGGCGTTCGAGGAGGAGTACAAGATGCAGATCTCCGACGAGGACGCGGAGAAGATCGGGACGGTGAACCAGGCCTGGGAGTACATCCAGGAGAAGGTGGGGGCGGCCTTCTAGGCACGTCCGCGCCGCCCGCGGCCGACTCCGTCGTGGTCGATACCGCACTCGTGGACGCAGTGGCGTTCCCCTCCTCGGTGGCAGATGCGTTCGCGGTCGCCGATGACGCGTCTCAGCGCGGCAGCCGGCGGGACACAGCGGCCGCGGCACTTGCCGGCCTCAGCGACGAGGAGATCGCTGGTTTCGAGGCTCTCCAGCAGCGCATCGGCGTGCGCTTCCGCCGGCTCGAGCTGCTTCGCGAGGCGATGACGCACGCGTCGTGGAACAACGAGCAGGGCCACCCGAGCGGGCCGGGTCACGACAACGAGCGTCTCGAGTACCTCGGCGACGCGGTGTTGGAACTCGTCGTCGGCGAATACCTCTTCCGCCGCTTTCCCGCCTACGACGAGGGCCAGTTGACGCAGTTGCGGGCGGCATTGGTGAACACCGTCTCGCTGGCGCGGCTCGGGGAGCGGCTGAACCTCGGCGAGACGCTGCTCCTCGGCAAGGGTGCGGCCAAGACGGGCGCGCGCAAACTCCCCTCGCTCCTGGCCAACGCTTTCGAAGCGATGACCGGCGCCATCTTCCTTGACCAGGGGTACCGGGTGGCCACCCGCGTGTTCATCCAGAACATCGGCGACCTCGCCGACTGGACCGACGAGAACCACAAGGGCCGCCTCCAGGAGGTGTCCCAGGAGCGCACCGGGATGCCGCCCGTGTATCGGGTGGCCGCCGAGTCCGGACCCGGCCACCGTCGTGCCTACTCGGCCGAGGCCGTGGTCGGCGGCCAGGTCGTCGGCAGCGGGCGCGGATCGACCAAGCAGGCAGCTCAACAGGCTGCGGCCCGCGCCGCGCTCGACGGCTTCAGCAAGATCCCCGCCAACGCCGCCGCCCGGGCCGCCGGCGCCGCTCGCGCGGCGGCCCAGGGCGCGTCGACCGAGCCCGCCCGCGTCCGCCGCCGCGTCGCCGAGGTGGCGGCGGACCGTGGGGCCAGCGCCGGCTCAGGTCGTGACCGCCGGCCGGCCGCGGCCGGGGCTGCGGAGCCGGAGGCACCGAGGTCACCCCGCCGTGGCCTGCTGAAGGCGCTGCGCGCCGCTGCCGACGTCATCGTCGGCCGCCGCGATGACGACCCCCCGCCGCCCCCGGAACCGATCGTCCCGGAGCGCAAGCGCACCCGCCGGGGCCATCGCGGCGGCCGGGGGCGGGGTTCGGGTGGTGGCAGTGGCGGCGGGGCTGCCCCGGCATGAGTGGCAGGGGTTGTGGTCTGTGGCGGCACAGACCACCATATGTTGACGTGCTGACCTCGCGGCGAGGAGAATCGATGCGATGAGGCTTCGCCGCGTCGTGATGACGGGGTTCAAGACGTTCGCGAAACACAGCGAGGTGGAGCTGGAGCCGGGCATCACCGCCATCGTCGGCCCCAACGGCAGCGGCAAGAGCAACCTCGTCGACGCCATCCGCTGGGCGCTGGGCGAGACCAACGCCCGCGAACTGCGTGGCGCGCGCATGGACGAGGTCATCTACTCGGGCGGCAATGGGCGGCCGCGCATGGGCTACGCGGAGGTCGAGCTGATCCTCGACAACGAGGATGGGCGTCTGCCCGTGCCCGACATCGAGGTGTCGGTGAGCCGCCGGGTCGTGCGCCACGGCGAGAGCGACTTCCGCCTCAACGGCGACCGCGTCCGCCTGCGCGACATCGAGCGCGTGCTGGGAACGACCGGGCTCACCCAGAGCGGCTACGCGGTGGTGGCACAGAACGACATCGACGCCATCATCGAGGCCAGCCCGGCGCAGCGGCGGGCGCTCGTGGAGCAGGCAGCCGGGGTGCGATCGCTGCGCGCCGCCTGCGAGGACGCCCTGGGGCGAATCGGCCACGCCGAGGTCACGCTGCGGCGCTTCCATGACCTCCTCGCTGAGATCGAGCCCCGCCTCGCGGAGCTGGCCGTCCAGGCCGGCCTCGCCGTCGAACAGCGCGAGCTCGCCGAGCAGCTCGGCAGCCTGCGCGGCTCGCTCGCCCGCGAAGCCTGGCGTGCCGCCCGCGCTCAACTCAAGCAGGCTCAACGCCGGCTCGATGCCGCCGAGAACCGCTTCGAGGCCGCGGCCACCGCCGAGTCCGCCTTCACCACACGGCTCGGCGGCCACCGGGCCCGACTCGAGCAGCAGCGCACCGGTCAGCGCGAGGCCGTGGCTCGGCTCGAGGAGGCCCGCCTCTTCGCCGAGCGTTCGAGCGGTGACCTTCGCCGGAGCGTCGAGCGCGCTCGTGCGGGTGTCCTCGGCAGGGCCGCCGCCGTCGCCGCCCTGCGCACCGAGGCCACCGACCTGGCGGAGCGGCTCACCGAGCTGGCCGGACTGGCGGACCACGGCAGTGCCGGCGCCGCCGCCGTGTCGTCGCTCGCCGGCCGCCGCGACGAGGCCCGGCGGGTCCACGAGGACGCGATCGCGGAGGCGCTCCATGCCGAGGCCGCGCTCGCCGCCGCCGACGAGGCGGCGCGTGGCGCCGAGGACGAGCGTATGGAGGCTGAGTCCATGGTCGGCCGCCACGGCACCCAGCTGCAGCTCGTGGTCGTGGCCGCCGAGGCACTGAGGGGCCGGGTCGAGACTGCCGCCGCGCAGGTTGCGACAATCGAAGCAGGCGCCCTCGAGGCGACGTTGAGCCGCGACCACACCGCCGCCGCTGCCACGGCGGCGGTGGGCGCCCGCGCCGCTGCCGACGGCCTCGCCGCCGAGGCCCATGGTGCCGTCGACGAGACACAGTCGGCGCTCGACCAGGCCCGTCAGGCCGCGCGCAGCGCGCTGGCCAGGGCCGCCGCCTTGAAGGGACAGGTCGAGGGCGCCCTCGGCGGCCCTGGGGCGATCGCGGCGGCGGTCGCGGCGGGCGATCTCACCGCGCGCCGGCTCCTCGACTGCTTCAGCGTCATCGATCCGTCGGATGGACCCGCGGTGGAGGCGGGTCTGGAGGCTCACCTCGGCGCCTGGGTCCTGACCGACCTCGACGCGGCCGCCTCGCTCTTGGACGCGGGCTCGGCGCGCGAGGAGGTGCTGCTCGAGCAGAGCACAGCTCAGCCACCCCCGTCCGCGCACCCCGGGGCCAGGGCACTGGTGTCCTGCGTCCGTGCCGACCCTGCGGCGGCGGGGACCGTGGCTGCCTGCCTGGACGGCGCCTGGCTCGTCGCCGACCGCGCCATGGCCCGGCGTCTGGTCGCCGAGGTCGGGGGCCGCGCCGTGCTCCCCGACGGCACGGTGGTCACCGAGTCGGGACTCCGTGGCGGTGGGCGGCCGGGGCACACGCTGGTGCTCGCCTCGCACGAGCGCGACGCCGCGTCGCTCGCCGAACGGGCCATGGACGCCGAGCGCGCCGCCGAAGCCTCGCGGGCCTCCGCGACCGCTGCGCTGGCGTCAGCCGAGGCTGAGGCCAGGCGGGCCACCGAGCAGCTCCAGACGGCGCGAGTGGACGCCGCCGAGGCGGCCGCCCGGGCCGCCGCCTTCGCGGACTCGCTGGCGGTCGAGCGGGTCCGTCTCGCGGCCACGGCCTCGGAGTTGACCGCGCGCGACGAGGAGAGGGACCTGCTCACCGGAGCTGATGGCGCCGCGGCGTTGAGGTTGAAGGAGGCGCATGCCGGGCTGGGCGAGGCACGCCTGCGCGCCGATGCCGCTCGTGCGGCCGTCCTCCAGGCGCGCTCCACGGCCGTCGCCGTTGCTGAAGCACTCCGAGCGGTCGAGGTGGAGGAGGAGAGGGTCGCGGCGGACCTCGCCGAGCGGCGCCGCCGCCTCGACGCCGCCACCGTGGCGGCGGAGGATGCGCGGTCACGATGCGCGTCTGACGAGCTGCGGCTGCTCACGACCGAGCTGGACGTGCTGGTGGCGCTGGCCCACTCCCGGGCGGCGCGCTCCGCCGTGGCACAGACGTCGGGGGCTGTGGCGGCTGCCCTCGCCGAGCTGTCGTCGTCAGCGCCCGGCCTGGCCGAGAGCGAGCGCGCCGTTGCGGCGCTGGGCACGGAGCGCAGCGAGGTGGCGGTGGTGCTGGCCCGAGCGGCGGACGAGCGCGCTGCGGCCGAGGGCGACGTGGCCGTCGCGGCGTCGCGGGTGACCGACCTTGCAGACGCGGTGCGCGGCGATGACGAGGACGACGGCCCCGAGCCGCAGGCAGGGGACGCAGAACGGGCCGAGCGAGAGATCGTCCGCCTTGAACGTCGGGTGGCGGCACTCGGGCCGGTCAACGCCCTTGCGCCGGAGGAGCACGAGAGGCTGGCCGCCCGGGTGCGAGTGTTGAGGGCCGGCAGCGACGACCTCGCCGCGGCCTGCAACGACATCAGGCTCATGGCCAAGCGCCTGACCAGCGCCATCGACAGCCGCTTCGAAGCTGTCTTCGGGGCGGTTTCTGTGCACTTCCACGAGCTCTTCGCCGAGCTGTTCCCCGGGGGCCGGGCGACGCTGCGTCGCGAGGAGCCGGAACCCACGGACGACGACGACGGCGCCGGGCTGGGCTCGAGGCAGCTGGTGGGCGTGGAGATCCTTGCCCAGCCGCCGGGCAAGAAGCTGCAACCGCTCAGCCTCTTCAGCGGCGGGGAGCGTGCCCTCACAGCTCTCGCCGTGATCCTCGCCCTCCAGCAGGTGAACCCGTCGCCGTTCTACGTGTTCGACGAGGTGGACGCCCCTCTCGACGACAGCAACGTGCTCCGTTTCACGAGATTGCTCAAGCGGCTGTCCGCCAGCCAGCAGTTCATCGTGGTGACCCACAACCACATCACCATGGCCGCCGCCGACGCTCTTCACGGCGTGACCAGCGACGCCGACGGGATCAGCTCGGTGATCAGCGTTCGCTTTGACGCCGGCAGCGGTGAGGCCATCCCCGAGGGCCACGTCGTGGGTGTGCGGGAGTCGACCCTGCGCGCCGCGGTGTGAGCGCGTCGCCATGAGCGACGAGGTCGTCTCGCGCATCCACCGCGAGGCCTGGTGGAAGCGGATGTCGCGGAAGATGGACCGCGCCTCGCTGGCCTTCAGCGAGCAGGTCCGGGACACTGTCCTGCTCCGCCGCGACCTCGACGACGACTTCTACGATGACCTTCTCGAGATCCTGGTCGGGGCCGACGCTGGCATGGGCGTCGCCGAGCAACTGGTGGCGTCCCTGCGCGAGCGGGTGCGCCTGGAGCGCCTGGGCACGGCGGAGGGCGCACTGGGCGCCCTCAAGGCGGAGATGCTGGTGATGCTCGAGGCTCGCGACCGGGCCCTCCACCTCGACGACCGCCCCAGCGTCGTGCTGGTCGTCGGCGTCAACGGCAGCGGCAAGACGACCACGCTGGGCAAGCTGGCCCATCGCCTCCAGGGCGAGGGACGGACGGCGCTCGTGGCCGCAGCGGACACCTTTCGTGCCGCCGCCATCGACCAGATGCGCATGTGGGCGGAACGCAGCGGCACCGACGTGGTCGCCCACCAGCCCGGCGCCGACCCCGGGGCCGTGGTGTTCGACGCCATCCAGGCGGCGCTGGCCCGTCGCGTCGACGTCATCCTGGTGGACACCGCCGGTCGCCTGCACACCAAGAGCAACCTCATGGCCGAGTTGGAGAAGGTGCGCCGCGTCATCGAGCGGTCGCTGCCCGGCGCTCCCCACGAGACACTCCTCGTCATCGAGGCCGCGACGGGGATGAACGCCATGGCTCAGGCGCGTGCGTTCCACGAGACCATGACCCTGACCGGCATCGTCCTCACGAAGCTGGACGGAACCTCGCGTGGGGGCACGATTTTGGCCATCGAGGCCGAGTTGGACATCCCTGTGAAGCTGGTCGGCCTGGGGGAGGGGATCGACGACCTCAACGTCTTCGACCCCGCGGCCTATCTCGATGCGTTGTTCGCCGGTGTCCTCGACGTCCCGACGCCCCGGGATGCGCAGGACGAGACCGGCCGGGCGGCGACGCCGTGATAGGATGTCAAGGCTTTGTCCTTGACACCATCTCTTCCACCAGTTCCGCTCGCGTCCGCGCCGGCAGTCAATACGCGCCGGCAGAGGCTCTTCGACGTGTATGGCCGCGTGCTCACCGACCACCAGCGCGAGGCTTGTCGGTTGCACCTCGACGAGGACTGGTCGATCACCGAGCTGGCCCAGCACCTGGGCTGCTCGCGCAGCGGTGCCCACGACCTCGTTCGCCGCGCCGTCGCCCAGCTCGAGCACCTCGAGGCTCGCCTCGGTCTGGCCGCCGAGCTGGAGCGTCGTGATCTGGTGGAGGCCCGCCTGCGCGGTCGGCTGGCCGCCGATCGAGGCAGGACAGCCTGATGTTCGACTCCCTGTCCGACCGCCTCGGTGACGTCTTCAAGCGCTTCTCCGGCAAGGGGAAGCTGAGCAAGGAGGACGTCGAGGCCGGTCTGCGCGAGGTGCGCATGGCGCTGCTCGAGGCGGACGTCAACTTCAAGGTTGCCCGCGCCTTCGTCGAGCGCATCCGCGAACGCGCGGTGCAGACCGAGGTGCTGGAGTCGCTGACCCCGGGGCAGACGATCGTGTCCATCGTCAATGAGGAATTGACCGCCCTTCTCGGTGGCGAGCAGCGACGCATCCGTTACGAGTCCAAGCCGCCGACCGTGGTCATGCTCCTCGGCCTGCAGGGCAGCGGCAAGACGACCACGGCGGCCAAGCTGGCTCTCTCCGTCCGCAAGGAGGGCCACCGGCCGCTGCTGGTTGCCGCCGACACGTACCGGCCGGCCGCAGCCCAGCAGCTCGAACGTCTCGGCAAGGACAACCAGATCCCGGTGGCCATGCCCGACGGCAAGATGAAGCCGCCGGAACTGTGCCATCGCGGAGTCGAGGAGGCGCGCCGGCTCAACTGCGACGTGGTCATCCTCGACACCGCGGGTCGTCTCCAGATCGACGAGGTGATGCTCGAGGAGCTGAGAGAGATCCGCCGCCGCATCGACGTACACGAGACGCTGCTGGTGCTCGACGCCATGACCGGCCAGGAGGCGGTGAACGTCGCCCGGGCGTTCGAGGACGCGGTCGGCGTTGAGGGTGTGATCCTCACCAAGCTGGACGGCGACGCCCGCGGCGGGGCCGCGCTGTCGATGCGCGAGTCGATCGGCAAGCCGATCCTCTACTGCGGCACCGGTGAGAAGGTGTCCGAGTTCGAGGCGTTCGCGCCGGACCGCATGGCCTCTCGCATCCTCGGCATGGGCGACATCCTCACGCTGATCGAGCGCGCCCAGGAGAACGTCGACAAGGGCCAGGCAGAGCAGATGCTGGAGCGGTCGTTCGCGGGCAAGCTGACCATGCAGGACTGGCTCGACCAGATGCGCCAGGTGCGCAAGATGGGCCCCCTCGAGGGTGTCCTTGGGATGATGCCCGGGGGCAAGAAGCTGCTCGCCCAGGCGCAGCAGCAGGGGGGCGCCATCCCCGGGGACAAGGACCTCGCCCGCATGGAGGCGATTGTCCTCTCCATGACGGCGCAGGAGCGCGTCCATCCCGAGGTCATCAAGGGGTCGCGGCGCAAGCGCATCGCAGCCGGCAGCGGCACGTCGATCGCCGACGTCAACAAGCTGCTCAAGGGCTTCGACCAGATGCAGTCGGTCATGAAGATGCTCGGCGGCGGCAAGGGCACCAAGGGTGTGCGCGGCAAGGCGCGCATGCTCAACCAGCTGCGCAACATCGACACCAGCCAGCTCCCGTTGTAGACGGCCGGGTCACTGGTCACAGAGAAAAGGAGGAGACGTTTTGGTCAAGATTCGCCTGAAGAGGATGGGCGCGAAGAAGCGGCCGTTCTACCGGCTCGTGGTCGCGGACTCGCGCAGCCCGCGCGACGGACGGTTCATCGAGTTGCTCGGCTTCTACGACCCATTGCCCAACCCCGCCAAGGTGCAGATCGACGGCGACAAGGTGCGCGAGTGGATCCGCAAGGGCGCTCGCCCCAGCGATGCCGCCCGCGCCCTCCTGGTGCAGGAGGGAATCCTCGCCAAGGTGCCGCGCGTCTTCAAGCCGGCGCCCGAGCCTGACTCCGCACCGCAGGCACCCGCCGCGGCGCCGGTTGCGTCGGATATGCCCGGCTCAGCCGAGGAGGTCGAGGCCGCTGAGGACGCTGCCGCTGCGGGTGCAGCGGAGGCTGCCCAGGACGGCGCCGACGAGCCGGAGGCCGCCGTGGCTGAAGGCGAGAGCGCCGACGCCGAGGCGGAGACGGCCCCGTGAGCGACTACGCCGACCTGACCCGGTTCATCACCGAGCACATCGTCAACAACAAGGCGGCGGTGTCGGTGCAGTCGGTCCCCAGGGGACGGACAACGATCGTCGAGGTCAGCGTGGCGGAGGAGGACATGGGCAAGATCATCGGCAAGGGCGGCCGCAACATCGAGGCGATCCGCGCCGTGGTGAGAGCCGCCGGGCTGCGCAAGCACGAGCGTGTGCAGGTCGAGCTTGCCGACGGCGGACGGCATGCCTGAACGCGACACACCCGCATCCACGGTGACGCCGCCGGCGTTGCTGCGCGTCGCCCACGTGCGCCGTGTTCACGGCGTGCGTGGCGAGGTGCGGGTGCAGAGACTCGGTGGCGACAGCGGCCGTTTCGCTGCGGGGACAATCCTGCTCGATGAGCGCGACCGGCGATCGCTGACGATCACGTCGTCGCGCCCATTGGACGGCGACGACATGCTGCTCGCATTCGCCGAACTGCCCACACGCGAAGAGGTGGCAACACTGCACGGCAACTACCTCTGCGTGGCGCCCTCGCAGGCGCGCCCCCTCGGTGAGGACGAGTGGTTCGTGTGGCAGCTGATCGGGCTGCACGCAGTCGGCGACGATGGCGCGGCCCTCGGGGTGGTGCACGACGTCGAGGAGCAGCCCTCCAGCGATGTCATCGTGGTCAGGGACGGAACCGTGGAGCGCCGCTATCCGCTGGTGCGCGAATGGGTGCGGTCCGTCGACCTCGCCGAGGGAGTTGTCGTGGTGACGCCCTGGCCGGAGGCCGACGAGTCGTGAGGTTCGACGTCGTGACCATCTTCCCGTCGGTGTTTCCCGGTCCGCTGGCAATCGGCGTGGTCGGCCGCGCCATCGAGAGCGGGAGCTTGTCGCTGCACGTGCACGACCTGCGCGACCACACCGCCGACCGCCATCGCCAGGTCGACGACATGCAGTTCGGGGGCGGCGCCGGCATGGTGCTGAAGCCCGAACCGCTCATCCGAGCCGTGCGCGCCCTTCGTGACCAGGTGCCGGGGTTGCGGAGCATCCTGCTGTCCCCACAGGGTCGGCTCTTCACCCAGGACGTCGCTCGCGAGCTCGCCGCCGAGGCGGCGGTGCTGCTTGTGTGCGGGCGCTACCAAGGGGTGGACGAGCGCGCCCGCGCCGAGATCGGTGAGGAGCTGTCCGTCGGAAATTTCATCCTCAGCGGCGGCGAGGTTGGCGCCATGGTGATCATCGAGGCGACAGCGCGCCTTGTGCCCGGCGTGGTCGGTTCGCCCGAGTCACTCGACGCCGAGACCTTCAACGAGAACATCGGCGGTGGGCTGGAGTCGCCGCTGTACACCAGGCCCGCCGAGTTCGAGGGTCGCGAGGTCCCGCCCGTGCTGCGCAGCGGTGATCACGCCGCGATCACCGCGTGGCGGCGTCGGCAGAGCGAGGAGCAGACCCGGCGTCTTCGCCCTGATCTGATACGGTTGCCCGCGATTCCCGGAGGAAACAAGTGAATGTCATCGACCTGCTCCAGCGTGAGCAGGAAAAGTCGGAAGTTCCGGTTTTGCGTTCTGGCGACACCGTGCGCGTCCACGTCAAGGTCGTCGAGGGAACACGGGAGCGCGTCCAGGTGTTCGAGGGTGTCGTCATCGCTGTCAACGGCACGACCGGACTGCGCACCAGCTTCACCGTGCGTCGCGTGTCACATGGCGTCGGCGTCGAGCGCACGTTCCTCGTCCACTCGCCGCGTCTCGACAGGATCGAGGTGCTTCGCCACGGTGATGTTCGCCGCGCCAAGCTCTATTACCTGCGCGACAAGGTGGGCAAGCGAGCCCGCATCCGCGAGCGCCGCGAACCCATCGGCGGCGCAGCAATGGTGTCGCGCCGCGAGGCAGGTTCCCAGGATGAGGCGAACGACGTCGTCGACGGCGAGGTGATCGTGCCCGGCGACGAGGCTGCAGACATCGACGACCAGGAGGTGACCACAGGTGAGGTGATGGACACCGAGCCCGTCGAGGTCGCGGCCGGCGAGGCGGAGACTGACAACGGCTGATCGCGGTCGCCGTGAGCCTGAGGCGCTCCCCCCGGCTCGGCCACTGCGCGAACGTGTCGGACACGCCGGTGAGCTCGCCGCCTTGAGACACCTCAAGGAGCAGGGCTTTCGGATCCTGGCGCGTGACTGGCGCAGCCGTATCGGCCAGATCGACATCGTCGCGGAGGATGGCGACACCCTGGTGATCGTCGAGGTCAAGGCCCGGCGCGGGGTGGCGTTCGGGCTGCCCGAGGAGGCAGTCGATGCGCGCAAGCGGCAGAAGCTGCGGATGCTCCTGGAGACTTACAAGTCGGCCACGAAACGGCAGAAGCAGCCGTGCCGCATCGACGTCCTCGGCCTGCTCCTCGACCAGCACCTCGCGGTGACGCGTTGCGAGCACATCCGAGACGCGGTGCAGGACACCTGATGGGACCGGGACCTCAGTCGCGCTGAGCGATCCACCAGTACGCCAACACCCAAGCCGAGACCACGATCGCGTAGAAGCCGGACATCGCGAACCCCCCTGACCCGGCGCGAGAACGGTGCGCCGATCCCCCAGGGGTGAGTGTGGCACGAAAGCGTCAGATGCGCCATACCCTTCTAACGGGGCGCGGCTGAGCCGGCATCTCAATCGCGAGCGGATGGCCTCTGCGGGTGCGGGGTGTGACGGAAACTGAGCGCCCACCAGACCAGCGGCACCTGGAGTGGCAGGCGCAGCCACGCCAGTGCCGCGTTGTCGGACGGGAAGCCGGCGCCGACAGAGCCGCCGTCGAGGGCCATCTGGATGTTGGCGGGGAACACTGCCACGAAGAGCAGCGCGCTCGCGTAGGCACCCAGACGCCGCGTCCTGGGCAGGAGAAGCAGGAGTGCGCAACCGATCTCGGCCGCACCGCTCACGGCGACGATCTCTGACCGCCACCGCATAAGCGGCGCCGGAACGATGCGCTGGTACGCGCCCGCCTTGACACGGTGGAGGATGCCCGACCCCGCCAGCAGCGCCGCGAGGCCGGCAAGCGACGCGCGGTCTCGTCGGCTCACGGTTCGACCCTACGCGCACGGGCGCGCCGAGCGTACCCCATACAACTCAGTAGTACTACAATCCTGTAGATGCTCGCCCGCGCCATCGCCTGCAGCGTTCACGGCCTCGCCGGTGTCCCTGTGGTGGTCGAGGCGGACATCGCCAACGGGCTGCCCAACTTCACCATCGTCGGCCTGACTGACCGGGCCATCCAGGAGGCGCGGGAACGTGTGCGCGCCTCCGTCCGCAACGCCGGCTTCGAGTTCCCCT
>Ga0209890_10000177_pt1 | contig 29642 bp, 23 predicted proteins | sample OrgsoiDNA2013049_FD_185799 | JGI IMG/M metagenome (GOLD analysis project Ga0209890, IMG submission 185799) | Permafrost soil microbial communities from the Arctic, to analyse light accelerated degradation of dissolved organic matter (DOM) -... | ecosystem: Environmental > Terrestrial > Soil >... | reverse complement strand
TTACTGGTTTACCCAGACGACGCGGGCTTTTCTCAACTGAGCGTGCTGCTTTCTGAATTCGCGGGCAAAGGCGCCGAGCGAAACTGCCTCCGCCTGCGGGAAGTCCGAAGCCCGCCGCTCTCCTTGCCCCACAGTGTAACTCGTAGCGGCGAGGACATTCCGCTCCTGAGACATGGGCACATAAGCTGCGTGTTCAGGATGACTTGGCGGCTGGAAGACTTGCGGTTGACTGCTGATATAGGACGTCGTACCACCATACTGGGCAAATGCCGCGGTGGTGGAAAGTAGGCAGAGCAAGAACAGGGTCGTTTTCATCGTAGGGTCTCCCGATTGCGGAGAGAGCGAGGGATCATACGCGCACTAGCGGGCGGATGTGGGCTCCTCCAGTTAGAGTTAGGAGCAAGATAGGTACCAAACCTTGCCGGGGTGAAATGGCGGCGTAAGGGCGTTGGCGGGGGGTAGGGGCAATTGTTTTGCACAATTGTGGAGAGTGCGTGGAACCCGTGGCGGGGGCTGGAATTCGACTCCGGACTCGGCTGATTGCGGCGCCGCCCCAGGGTTCGTTTGCAGTAGGACTCGACAGATTGGGCGTCCACAAGGCCTTGGCGCTGCTGGGGATACGGCCAATGGAACATCCCTTTAGTAACCTCCCTATTCATGACCTTTTAACAGTTCTCCGTCTACAATAGTGATAGACAAATTGAATTGTGGGGTATCACAAGTGGACAGCGTGACCAGAAGTCGCGAACGGCGAAAGTTGATGGTGGAATTGCTGGAGAGAAAAGTACGCCTGCGCGCGCGCCAGCTTTACGATGAACGCGGACAGGTGAAAGGAAAAGAGCTGGAAGACTGGGTGAGAGCCGAGTCGGAAGTTCTGAAATCGAGTATTCTCGCGCCCCTGTGGAACAAGCGCCAGGAGCGGGAGTTGGTGGAAGTATAGAGTTACCACGCTTCGAGCCGTTCGCAAACTCCTGTACGGCGCATCCAAAATTCTTCGCGTTAAATCCGCACCAACCATAACGTGGACGAAAGGCTGGGCTTCGCCTCTCTGGCGGGTCGCCTTTTTTGGTTCATGAATTTGGGTCACTTTCATCTCCGGCCACCTTGGCTTTTGCGGAACGAATCTGTTAGCTTTCAGCCTCGGCGTCGGGCCGAACTTTTTTGCGGAAATCTTTGTGGAGGATACAAGTGGGATCTCAAAAATGGTGCCTGGGTCTGTTTCTTTCTCTGGTATTTGCGGCTTCAATGCAGGCGCAACAACGATCGCCATCAGACGAAGCGGCGCGGCGGCTGGCGGTCGATATTTTCAAACAGCTGATCGAGATCAATACGACGGACTCGGTAGGCAGCGTGACCGCGGCCTCGGAGGCAATGGCAAAGCGGTTTCGCGACGCCGGATTTCCAGAGAGCGACATTCAGATCGTAGGTCCGAATGACCGCAAGAAGAACGTCGTGGTGCGGCTGCATGGATCGGGCAAGCACAAGCCCGTGCTCCTCATCGGGCATCTCGACGTGGTGGAAGCGCGGCGCGAGGACTGGACGACGGATCCGTTTCAGTTCATCGAGAAGGACGGATATTACTACGGGCGCGGCACCAGCGATATGAAGGATGGCGACGCGATCATGTCGGCCACGCTGATCCGTATGAAGAAAGAAGGATACGTCCCAAGCCGCGACATCATTCTCGCGATGACGGCGGATGAAGAAGGCGGCACATCGAATGGAGTGGACTGGCTGATCAGGAATCATCGCGAACTGATCGATGCCGAGTTCGTGCTCAACCACGATGGCGGCGGCGTGCTGGCCGATCACGGCAAGCCAGTGATGATGGAAGTGAATGCCACGGAAAAACTCTATGGCGATTTCGTGCTGACGGCGACCAATCCCGGCGGGCACAGTTCGCTGCCGCGGCCGGAGAACGCGATCTACGAACTGGCCGACGCGCTGACGCGGATCGAGCACTACCAGTTTCCGTTTGAGTTGAACAACATCACGCGCGCATATTACGAGCGGCAAGTGCCGATGGCGACGGGGCAAAGGGCGGCTGATCTGAAGGCGATGCTGAAGAATCCTCCTGACATGGAGGCGGTGGGGCGGCTGTCGAAGGATCCACTGGACAACTCGACCATGCACACAACCTGCGTTGCCACGCGCCTGAGTGGAGGCCATGCCAACAACGCCCTGCCGCAGATGGCGCAGGCCAACGTAAACTGCCGCATCGAGCCCGGACACACACTGGAGGAAATCCGGTTGACGCTGGAGAAAGCTGTCAACGATCCGAAGGTGAAGGTGCAGTTTCGCGAGAACAGCAATGTGCTCATGGATCACGGATCGGACCGCCACAGTTATGTGCCGCCCGCTCCGCGGAAAGAAGTGTTCGAACCGCTGGACAAGGTCGCGGCCAAAATGTGGCCGGGCGTTCCAGTGCTTCCAAACATGAGCACGGGCGCGTCGGATGGCGTATACACCAATGCCGCGGGGATGCCGACCTACGCCGTGTCCGGCGAACAGTACGACCGTGACGATATACGCGCGCATGGAAAAGATGAGCGGACGGGGGTCGAGGCGTTTGCCCGGGGCGTGGACTTTTACTACGTGTTCTTGAAGGGAGTTACGGCGGACTAGGAAGCGTTGATGGCCAGTCGCCTTGGCTTGGCCCCTATGGCCCCTACGTGGATATTGACATTCGCCTTACGTTCGCCTAAGCTCCCCGCATGGCGATTACTCGGCGTCAACACGAGCTGTATGACTTTATTTCGCGCTTTGTGGCAGAGAAGCAATACTCCCCTTCGTTTGAAGAGATCAAGGAAGGCATGGGGCTGAGTTCTTTAGCCACGGTGCACAAGCACGTTACCAACCTGGAGAAGAAAGGACTGCTGACGCGGGCCTATAACCGCAGCCGTTCGATTGATCTGCTGCCGCCCAGGGGAAAGTTGAAGCAGTCAATGGCGGTGAACACGGCGATGGTGCTGCCGCTGGTGGGAAGGATTGCGGCGGGGCGTCCGATTGAGGCGGTGGAGCACAACGAGACCATCTCGCTGGCCGATTTTGTGCGCTCGAAAGAAGTGTTCGTGCTCGAAGTGCGCGGCGAATCCATGCAGGACGAGGCGATTCTCGATGGCGACTACGTGCTGGTCGAGAAAACCAAAACCGCACACAACGGGGATATCGTGGTGGCGTTGCTCGAATCGACAGACGCGACGCTGAAGCGCTTCTTTCGCGAAGGCGAGAACATTCGCCTGCAGCCTTCGAACGCCGCGATGAAGCCGATCATCGTGCCCGCGGCGTCGGTCGAGATTCAGGGGCGGGTGATAGGCGTGCTGCGGAAGTACTGAAGAGCAGTGGCCAGTTGTCAGTGAACCGTTACTAGCGCTTTCTTCCGGATCGCAAAAAGCCCGGCGTTGCGCCCGGGCTTTAGCACGTTCGAGAAACTGATCGCTGGCTGGCGACTGAAAGCTGACAGCTTAGCCCAGGTGGCGATCCAACGCTTTCTGAATGTCGTCCTTGGATCGGTAGCCGACGAGTTGTTCCACGACCTGTCCGTTCTTGAAGACCAGCAGGGTGGGAATGCCGGTGACCTTGTAGCGCATGGGCGTGGCGGCATTGCGATCGACGTCCATTTTGCCAAACGTGACTTTACCCTGATATTCGCCGGCGAGTTCTTCAACGATCGGAGCGATCGCGCGGCAGGGGCCACACCAGGCGGCCCAGAAATCGATCAGCACGGGCTTATCGGACTTCAATACATCGGAATCAAAATTAGCGTCGGTGACTTCGACGGTAGTGGTGCTTGCCATTCGTCCTCCAGAGTTCTCGGTTTGCTGTCAGTTCCGCCCCAGGGTGACCGTTTGGTCGTCGTAGGCCGGAACTTCTATCCTAGCACTGTTGATTGGATGCTCCGCAAGGGCGGAAGTCGCAGGAGCTGCCGGGAGTTGGGCGGCGGGGACGGAGCACCGTAGAATAGCCCTTCTGGGACAACGTTTGAAATTACGCTTTTGGAATCACAACCTTGAAATCTGGGCCCTCGAATGACGACTCGCGATCTCGATAATCTCCGGGTAGTGCTGGTGGCGGCGCGGAATCCGCTGAACATTGGGGCGGCGGCACGAGCCATGAGTAATTTTGGAGTCCGGCGATTGCGTGTGGTGAATCCCTACGAGGTGGCGTTTCAGGAGGCGCGGTCGGCGGTAGGCGCGGCGGGGTTATTGGCCAAGGCGGAACAGTACGAGACGGTGGCCGAAGCGGTCGCGGACTGCAGGCTGGTGGTGGGCACGACCGTGGCCGGAGCCCGGCGCGACTTACAGCATCGGTTGCAGCGTCTCGATGAGGGCGGGCGCGCGATCCTCCGACAACTGAAGACGGGACCCGTGGCATTGCTGTTCGGCTCGGAAAGATTCGGGCTATCGAATCAGGAACTGAGCCACTGCCAATGGGTGATGCGGATCCCCACGCGAGAAGAGCACGGGTCGATGAATCTCGGGCAGGCGGTGGCGGTCTGCCTGTACGAACTGGTGCGAGGACAGAAAGCAGCTTCGGCAAAGATTGCGCCGGGGAAAAAGGAAAAGACTTCCGCCACGTCAGGAGATGTGGAGCGGCTGACACAGGCGCTGTTTAAGGTTCTGGGCGCCAGCGGATACGTGAAGCCACGAGCGGCAGCCGCAACCGAGGAGAATTTGCGGCGCATGGTCCGCCGCATGGAGTTGAACGCAAACGATACGGATATGTGGTTGGGAATGCTGCGGCAGATTGACTGGAAGCTGACGAACGAAAGAAACGACGAATAATCTGAACAACCTTCATTGTTATGTGTCAATTGTGCAACCCTGCGACGGTGTCCTGAATTCGTTAATGAGATTAGCCTCCTCTCGAACCAGATTGCGCGCTAACGCTCGCCGCTTCCGGGAGTCGAAGTAAGAGCGGCGGGTTTAGTTGACGTTTCCGGATGTTCCCTTCCCCCGCCGACCTCGAGGTGGCGAAATGCGCATGTTGCTGGACACCTTCGCGCAGACCTTACAAACTCTGTGGGCGCACAAACTGCGGTCCTTCCTTACGATGTTTGGAATCGCCTGGGGCGTCGGTTCACTACTGCTGCTGGCCGGGGTGGGCGAAGGCTTCCGCAACGGCAACCGCAAGCAGCTCGAAACCTTCGGCAAGAACATCATCTTCTTTTTCGGCGGGCGTGCCCCGGCGGTCGAGGGCAGTTTCAACTCGATGAAGTGGTTCAACCTCACCTATGACGATTACCTCGCCATCAAGGGCGAATCGAAGCTCGCGATCAATATTTCGCCGGTGCTCGCGCGCGATGACATCCGTGCAGTCAGCGACTACACCAGCACGAACGGCCAGGTCTCGGGCGTGCCGGCAATCTATAGCCAGGTGCGAACCATCCCGCTAGCCATCGGCCGGTGGATGAACGACGATGACAACGACCAGCGGCGGCGCGTCTGCGTGCTGGGGCGGGAAATGACGCGCAACATGTTTCCGGGACGTCCCGCGGTCGGCAACACCGTCCTGCTGAATGGTGTTCGTTTTCAAGTGATCGGCGTCCTCTCGATGATTGGCCACGAGGAGCACAACGCTACCAACATTCGCATTTTTATTCCGTTCAACACCATGCGCGAGTTGTTTCCGCTGACGGGTGACAACTCGAAAGAAGGCAACGCGATTTCGTTCATCAACTATCAGCCGCGTACCTTTGACGAAAACGAAACCGCCAAGGATGAGTTGCACCGCATCGTAGCGCGCAATCACGGCGGCTTCGATCCCAAGGGCACCGATATCTGGGAGGAATGGGACACGATCAAGAACCAGAAGACGATGGGCAAGATCTTCACCGCCATGGATTGGTTCCTGGGAGGGGTTGGGCTGGTGACGCTGGCGCTGGGCGCGATTGGCATCGTGAACATCATGCTGGTGGCGGTGACGGAACGCACCCGCGAGATCGGCCTGCGCAAGGCTTTGGGCGCAACCAACCGCAGCATCCTGTTCCAGTTCTTTCTAGAGGGTGCATTCCTTACGTTATTGAGCGGCGCGATCGGAGTTGGCGGCGCGATGCTCGTTATCCGCCTGCTCTCCGGCGTGCAACTCCCGCAGGGTTTCGATACCCCGCGGATCGTGCCCGTATCGGCGATCGGCGCAGTGTTGTCGCTGGCGCTTGCAGGCATTACAGCCGGGCTCTATCCGGCGCGCAAAGCGGCGATGCTGGAACCGGTCGAGGCCTTGCGCCAGGAGTAACAGTGGAGCGACGGGCGTCCTCGCCCGTCCCACGTCCGTTATTGAGGGCATGGTGGCCGGGCGGGGACGCCCGGCTCTCCACCAGCAAGCGACCAGAGGAGTAAGTCATGACCAACGATCTGCTGAAAGAAGCTTACGGCGCGATGCAGCACAATCGCCGCCGCACTACTCTGACGATGCTCGGAATGGCCTGGGGGATTGCAACGGTCGTCATCCTGCTCGCCTTCGGCTCGGGATTTGAGCGCGCTATCAACCTGATTTTCAGCTCCTGGGGAACCGACGTGATCGGCGCTTTCCCGGGACGAACTTCGCTGCAGGCGGGCGGGTCGAAGGCGGGGAGCGAAGTGCGGCTGAAGCTGGCGGACGTGGAATACATCCGCAACGAAGTGCCCATGGTAAAAGGGGTCACGCCAATTTTCGACAAGCAGGATGGTGTCACCTTTCAGCACGACACCCGCACCTTCACCAATCTGTTTCTCACCGGCGTCTACCCGGTGTATCAGCGCATTCGCGGCTTCGACGTAGCCAGCGGCCGCGGTCTAAGCGAGCAGGATCAGGTTGAGCACGCCCGCGTGGCGGTGATTGGCGACGAGGCGAAGCGGAGATTGTTCTCTGGTGAACAAGCTCTGGGGCAGAGCATCCGGATCAGCGGCGTAAGCTTTCAGGTGATCGGCGTTTACCAGCATAAAGTGCAGGGCGGCGATAACAACGACAACAGCATGGTGGTGATCCCTTTCAGCACCATCGGCGATCTTTTCGATACCCAGTACATCAGCGGCATTTTGATGGACTATGAGGCGCAGGATCATCAGCAACTCGCGCGAGTGGTGCGGACGGTGCTAGCCGGGCACCATAACTTCCGCCCGGATGATCACCGAGCCGTGTTCATCGCCGATTTCAAGCAGGACTACGACGAGTTCGCAGTAGTGACGACTGCACTAAAGGTACTCCTCGCTTTTATCGGAGCGCTGACCCTGGGAATCGGCGGCATTGGGCTGATGAATATCATGCTGGTCTCCGTGCAGCAGCGAACGCGGGAGATCGGCGTGGAGAAAGCATTGGGCGCACAAAAAAGCCACATCCTTTTTCAGTTTCTAGCCGAAGCGCTCGCCATCACCTTTGCGGGAGGAGTCGCTGGAATCGGAATCGCGTACCTGATTTCGTGGGGCGTGGGAGCCCTGCCGCTGATGAGCGCCTTTGGCGATAACCTGCAGGCCGGCGATATCCATCTCCACATCAACCTCAGCAGCCTGGCCGTGGCAACGATCATTCTGGGCGCGGTCGGCGTCCTGAGTGGGATGGTGCCGGCAATTCGCGCGGCGCGACTCGACCCGATCGAGAGCCTGCGTTACGAATAGAAAGGGTGATCGGACGCCCGTGTCAGAGTCGCTTAAGGTTGAGGTCGCACCACCTCTAATTGATTCCAGCTGCCGTTGAGCTTGCCGTTCGGATTGAAGGTCGGGTCGTCACTCATGACGTACTCATTGGCGCCGTTGAGCCAGGCATGATCGTACTGGTTGCTGAGTTCGAACGTTCCGCCAGTCGCCGGGTCGCGGTAAGTCTGCACGCCGCGGATGAGTTGGTCCTGGCCAAGGAACGCTTGGTTGGCACCGGCCATCTGATTTGCCGTGACTCCATTGATGACGTCGGCCACGTGCTGCCGGAACGCGGCGATGATCGCCGCCTGCTTCGCCAGTTCCTCCTGCTTCTTCTGGTACAAGGAGGCGATGACGCCGTTGCTCCATCTCTGCCATTCCGGCTCGGGATGAATGGTGCTGGCGATCATCTTGAACAACTTGTCATTGGCATCGAGCTTGCCTTTGGGAGCATGGAAAAACATGACGTTCACGGCGTGCCAATCATAAGCCGCGCCGCGACTGCCGGCCGGCATTGTGTGCACGACAATGGCCGCCGCCATCCATCCCTCGCCCGGTTGTCCTTTATCGTCGTCGAAAGCGACCCGCACGCGAGCGGCGTCAACGCGAGTGTTGCCCGTCTTGCCTCCGGCAGCCGCAGGGGGCAGCCCGAGTTGGTGGCGCACCATCTCCTCAAGTTCCGGAAAAGGCTCAGCCGATACGACGGTCGTGTTCTTGCACACCTTGGTACATTTCGGGACCATGTCGTGACGCAGAAACTCCTCTGCCCTGACCGGCGCGCGCACCGGACACGCTTTCATGCCGAACTTCACGTCGTTCTGGTTTTGCGTCTGCATCTGTCGCTGCCCGGCTGGATCGTCGATGTACTGCCATGTGAACTGTGGAAGAATCTGCAGCTCGATGGAGTTGTCGGGGTTGTTGGCGCTTCCAACCACCGAGAACCAGTCGCCGAAACATCCGCCCTCGGCCACCCCCACATTCACCCAGCCCTTGAATTGCCAGTCTTTCGGGATCATTAGGTCATAGGCGGGTTTTCCCTGACCCAGGCCTTGGTCGATGATCTTGACCTGCTTCATCAAGAAGTAATGCTCTCCCGAGACGGCTGAAGCAGTGGAGGAAGCGTGGCTCTTCTGTTTACTTGGCGAACTTGATGGGGCGGTTGACGCAGAACCGGCGTCGTTGTGGTGCTGAACCGGAGCCGCAGGCGGAGCGGGACTGGCGGCTGCGGGAGCCGGATTGGCGGCTGGAGGTGCAGGATTAGCAGCCGCAGGAGCCGGAGTGCCGGCAGAACTCGCGTCGCCGCTCGATTTCCCCATGGCGCTAACGATGGCCCGTTTACAGCCGTCCGAAACCTCGTCTTTGTGCTGTTTGAGGCAAGCAAGGATTCGCCCACCGCCGGAAGGTACACCAGGGCAAAGCTTCTGCACGTCGGAGGCGCACGCGGTGCGGGCATCCGAGAGTTGAGGCGACGCAGCCTGCGCGGTCGAAGTTGGCGGCCGAAGCAGCGACTCGGCGAGAACAGCAATCACGCACAGAATTAACAACGTTCTAGACCTCGACATCAGGGCCTCCTGTCGCACGGAATTAGCGGTAAATGCTAATCAACCGAAACTTCCTTTTGACTCACAAGAACGACAGCGATTTTACACTCTGCCGGCGCAGATCAGATTTGCTGCGGCATCTCTCTTCTGGAAAAAGGATGATCTCCCCGAAGCCGACTTCCCGGGAGCGATCCGGTTGCGCTGAGAACGTGGTCTGCTAACCCGTTCATAGAACTTTCGAGGCTTGGTTCTACTCTCACGCTTCCACACCGGATAGCCAGTTAGGATCGATGCGCGAATGCGGCAGACGGACCAGCGATAGAATCGGCCTCATTTCCAAGGTCCATGGCTGCGATGAGACCGCTGTTCACGGTGAATACGTGGAGAACCTCGCTATCCGAAAGAACATCCCCTTGAAGACTCTTGACGAGTTGGTGCACCCTGACGCGGGTCTTGCCTCCCTCTTCCTCGGTCATCGCAAGCGGTTCGACATACGGATCGAACTCGCCCCATTGTCGAGTCCAGTAGGCGCGGATCTCTTCCTTTCCGACGACCTTGCCGCCCTCCGAAGCCTTGGGCCAGCTCACGTCCTGCGTCATCAGTGCTAATGCACCGTCGATGTCCCGCTCGTTGAATGCGGAGTACGCCTGCTCAATAAGGGTCTTAGCGTCTGCCATTCATCCTCCTACAACGCTTGCCATGCACTCGGTTCTCGTTATCCGGCCAGTCCACATTATCGCTGACGAGCTTCAGGACGCGGCGAGGATGGGGCAGCCGCTACGTCTCGCTCCTCGGCTGAGACGCGGCAAGCCGCGTCTCTACACTTAGGCCGTCTTCCGCGGTCGGCTTATCAGGCCCACGATCACAGTACCCAGAACCAGCAAGCTCACGAGGGAAATCACTGCCAGCGATATTACGCAGTAAATGCACCATACCCCGAGCACTTTGGACTCAATATGCGCGAGATAGAGCGCAAAGCCCAGGCCCCCAAGCGCGGCCACCAACGTCATCCGGTAGGCTTTCATGAAGGCGAGCGCGCCGAGCAGCAGATATCCGGCGATGCCAATCACGGCCACGGGAACTCCGAAGAGCATGGCATACGGACTGTGATTCACGATGCCGCAGTCCCAGCGCTCATTGATGCTGCACGGCGAAGTGTCGGTGCGGTAATGCTCGCGCAACGCGAGTGAAGAAGCAGCGATACCGACGACGGCGAGCACAATCAGCACCCATCTCATGCAGGACTCCCATACCAACTTAAATGAAGTTCATTTCCGAAATAGCTATTATCCACGATTTCCGCCAATCAATATGGCCGGATCGATTTTCGGGTAATGTCTCAATTGACCATTTCAGCTTAATCGGCGCAGCCAAAACGAAGGCGAATCTCAGTCGGCTGGGGAGCATGCGGAGGAATGCTGGAACTTAGTCTCTCCCTTCGGCGTATGAACTCACATCGGAGGCGTAATGCGTAAGAGTTGGAAAGAAGTAGGCCTTGGCATGCTGAATCTGCTTGCCATCGTCCTTGTGATTGTTGCGGCACAGCCTGTGCTTCGCAAACATCTCCCGGATACGGTGGGCGGAGCCTTGCTGGCGTTGCTTGTCCTCGCAACCTACGTCGCGGCTTCGAAGTGGATCGAGCGCCGCACCCCCTCCGAACTGGATGTCAGTCGCTTGTTGCCCGAGGTCGCAACTGGATTCGTTGTCGGGTTTGTGTTGTTCGCCAGCGTCATGGCGATTCTCTGGGCCGCTGGTGTCTATCATCCGGCTGAAGGCGGCACCGCGAACGGGCTCGCCAGCGGGTTGGTAGCGGCGCTCATAGCAGGCGTTGTCGAAGAGACGATGTTCCGCGGACTGCTCTTCCGCTTGAGTTCGAAGATCTTGGGAACGTGGGGAGCCCTGCTGTTTACGGCGGCGCTGTTCGGCGCGGCGCACGCCTTCAATCGCGGCGCAACTGTCAGTAGCTCGCTCGCGATTGCGATCGAGGCCGGCGTTCTGCTGGGCGCGGCTTATGCTGCCACGCAACGCCTTTGGGTGCCGATCGGGCTGCACATCGGCTGGAATTTTACCGAAGGCTCGATCTTCAGCATGTCAGTCTCGGGAAACAGCGTTGGCAACGGTCTGATTCCAGGTTCGCTGAAAGGCCCGCGAATTCTCACTGGCGGACAGTTCGGGCCGGAAGCCTCCATCGTTGCAGTGGTAGTTTGTTTGGTAGCCGCGCTGTACTTCATCCGCCGCATTGTCACGCCGCGTGGTGCCGAGCCACCGGTATGGAGTAAGGCGCGGCAGGTCGCTCCTGTTACTCCAGCAAGTTTGGGTTGAATCCAGCTATTCCAATCAATCGTGGTAACGCTGCTCGCCCGCTGGTATCGCGACTCCGAGGCGATTCTGCGCCGGAGGCAACGGACAGGTCGCATAGGCGGTGAAGGCACAGGGCGGGTTCACCAGTCGATTGAAATCGAGCCAGACTTCGCCGGGCTGGGCTACACCATGGTCGGGAAGTTCGGTATACAGAAAGCGTCCCGCACCGTACGTCGTAGTTTTGCTGGTGGCATCCCGCATTATAAAGAAAAGCTCGGTTGAATTCGGATCTTCGAGCACGGGCTCCAGCCGGATAACTTTTCCATCCAGCGTGAATTCGGCGGCGCCAGGTGCGGGCAGATGGGTCGTGGTGCCGAGGACGGTTGGAATGTCGAGCACTTTGGGAGGGTTGTAGGGGATCCAGCGAGCGTGCACGCGATAGGCGGCATTCGGCGCGTACCAGCGCAATCCGTGGAAACCGGCGCGGGTGGGGGCCTGCAGATCCTTGATGCGCAACGCGAACTGATCGTCGCGATGGATCACGATGATGGTGAGCGTGCCGATCGCGAGCTTCGACGGCTTGTCCGCATCGTCAGCGAGCAGGGCCTGCTCCTTCGCGGATTGACCATCGACCAGTAGATCCTTCGGGAACCCCTCGGCCGGAGGAAGCAGGCGCAGCGCGCCTTTCTCCAGACGCACGACTGCGATGTGCGCTGGCGCCTTGCCTGTGATCTGAACCCGGCTATCTGCAGCGGAACCGAGGCTATTGTCTCCTTCTTTGAGCCAGCCGAGCGCAATCAAAGAAAGCCAGCCTTCGGGAGCCTGGAGGTTGGTTGCCCGCTCGGCGCGCCAGGCGAGCAGATCGCGCTGCCACGAGGCTTGTTTACCCGAAGCTTGGTCGCCGGAATTCTTACTGTCTTCGCCGGCGAAGAGCGACTGCGAAAGCACTGCCGCCAGCGCCGTCGTCAGAACGACCGCCGCGATCAGCAGAACTTTTCTTTTCATTGCAAGTCTCCGTTCTCTTGGAATCCCGACTTCCCCATGCCTTACGATGCGCCGCCGCCAATCGGCAATGCCCGTTCTCCACCGTCATTCTGTCTATACTACAACTAGACTTCAACTGCGGCGATGTTTCCAGAAGTTGTTGACTAAAGCGATTTAGTTATGCTTCAGTAGTGGTTAGTCGAGAGTCGAATTCATGAAATGCAACGTTCCAGCCTCGCTTCTGAACCGCCGCGACTTGCTCGCGCTTGTGGGCAAAGGGTTGTTGGCTTCTCCCTTTCTGAGCATGGCGATTATGAATTCATCCTGCGGCGGGTCCCCGGCCGCCACCCCCCCTCCGCCTACGCCTCCGCCTCCGCCGACCGATGACCAATTTCTCGATGCCATCGAGCGCGCGATTTTTCTCTACTTCTGGGAGCAGGCCAGTTCAACTACAGGGCAGGTCAAGGACCGTGCCTTCGCCGCTGGAAATGACACCCGCACGGTCTCAAGCACCGCGGCCACGGGCTTTGGCTTAACCGCTCTCTGCATTGCCGACCAGCGCGGCTACATGACCAGCGCTGACATCGGCGCGCGTGTCCAGGCTACTTTGAGTTTCCTTCTCAACCAGATGCCGCACAAAAACGGCTTCTTCTACCACTTCGTGGACATGAACACCGGCGCCAGGGCATTCAACTCCGAGGTTTCCTCGATCGATACAACGATCCTGCTGTGCGGCATCCTCACCTGCCGTCAACACTTTCAGGACCCGCAGATCGTGGACACCGCCACGCAGTTATATCAGCGCGTCAACTGGCCATGGATGCTTAATGGCGGAAGCACTTTCTCCATGGGTTGGACGCCGGAGAACGGGTTTATCACCTCGCGCTGGGACACTTACTCTGAACTGATGATGCTGTATCTGCTGGCGATTGGCGCGACGGCAAACCCAATCCCGGCGAGCGCCTGGCAGGCGTTTACGCGCCCGACGCTGACTTACCAGGGTCTGACCTACATTACGAATCTCAGCGCGCCCCTGTTCATCCACCTGTACTCCCACGCCTGGTTCGACTTTCGCAACCAGCAGGATGCCTACGCCAACTATTTCAACAACTCCATCACTGCGACGCGAGCCCACAAGCTTTTTTGTTTGTCGCTCGCCGGCCAGTTTTCCGACTATTCGAATAACCTATGGGGAATCACGGCTTCGGATTCGGCGAATGGCTATGTGGCGTGGGGCGGGCCGCCATCGATGGGGCCAATCGATGGTTCCATCGTTCCCTGCGCCGTCGGCGGATCCGTTCCCTTTCTGTCTTCCGACTGCATTGCGGCCCTGCGCAACATGCAGAGCGCATTCCCGAAGGCATGGCAGAGGTACAGCTTCGTGGACGCGTTCAATCCGCTCACCGGTTGGTATGACACCGATGTGATCGGGATTGATTTGGGCATCATGATGTTGATGGCGGAGAACCAGCGCACCGGCTTCGTCTGGAACACCTTCATGAAAAACCCCGAGGCCGTGGCCGCCATGACGGCTGTCGGTTTCCACTAGAAAAACAATTCGCGAAAACGGCCCCTTCGGACTTCCGATCGCGGATATGAAAAGCAGTGGATCTTGCGATCAATCCGCGGTTCCGCCGGAAACGCGTGACGTGCGCCTTGCCCTAAAGCCGACAACCTGCGTATTGTTACGGTGTGAAATTTCCGCGATGTAGTGGAATTCTGCTGCACGTCACTTCTCTACCAGGCCGCTTCGGCATCGGCGATCTCGGCCCCAGCGCCTATGAATTTGCAGACTTCCTCTTCGCCGCCGGACAGAAGTTGTGGCAAGTACTGCCGCTGCATCCCACCGGATACGCCGATTCCCCGTACCAGTGCTTTTCCGCGTTTGCCGGCAACCCGATGTTGCTCAGTCTCGAACGCTTGCGCGAGCAGGGATTGCTCGAGGCGTCAGACCTGGACCTGGCTCATTCGCCGCCGTTTCCAGGAGATTTCGTCGATTTTGGGCGGGCGATCGAATTCAGGATGCCGGCCTTACGCCGGGCGGCACAGGTTTTCTTTGCCGATGGTTCCCGAACCGACCGCGCCGCCTTCGATCGCTTTTGCGAAAGCGCCAGTCCGTGGCTCGACGACTACGCGCTCTTTATGGCCTGCAAAGATGCACACCAGGGAACCATGTGGACTTCATGGGACGCACCGATTCGCCAGCGAGACCCACTTGCCGTGAGCGAGTGGTCAAGGAAACTGGGGCCAGAACTGAAGGCTTACAAATATTGGCAATTCGAATTCTTCCAGCAGTGGGAACGCCTCAAGACCTATTGCCAGCGGCACAGCATCCGTTTCATGGGCGACGTCCCCATCTATGTTGCGCACGACAGCGCGGATGTCTGGGCTCATCCCGAGCTTTTCTACCTCGACCAACACGGCCGACCGACCGTGGTCTCAGGCGTGCCACCGGATTACTTCAGTGCCACCGGACAGCTCTGGGGCAATCCTATTTATCACTGGGACTTGCTGGCCGCCAGCGGATACAAGTGGTGGATCGAACGCTTTCGTGCTTCGCTCGCGCTTTTCGATATGGTGCGGCTCGATCATTTCCGTGGCTTTGAATCATACTGGGAGATTCCCGCCGGCGAAACGACCGCCATTCACGGACGATGGGTAAAAGGCCCGGGAGAAGATTTTCTGTCGGCATTGCAGAACGCATTTGGCGGACTGCCGATTGTGGCGGAGAATCTGGGCGTGATCACTCCGCCGGTGGAGAAACTGCGGCAGCAGTTCGGTCTGCCGGGCATGAGCCTTCTGCAATTCGCATTTGGCGCCGATCCGCAGGGCCCTTCGTTTCGTCCGCATAATTACAATCGCGACGTCGTCGCCTACACCGGCGGGCACGACAATGACACGACTGTGGGTTGGTGGTCGAGTTCCGGCGCCGGCGACAGCACACGCACTCTGGAGGATGTCCGGAAAGAACGCGACTTCGCTCGCGCGTATCTCAACTTCCATGACGATTCCGAGATTAACTGGGCTATGATCCGGGCGGTGCTGGCGTCGGTCGCTGACGTTGCGATTGTTCCGTTGCAGGATGTGCTGGGCCTGGGCAGCGCGGCGCGCATGAATCTTCCCGGCACGGTAAGCGGAAACTGGAAATGGCGTTATCGTCCGGGCGCGTTGAGCAGCGAGCTCAGCGCGAGACTTCGAGCATTGGTCACCCTTTACGATCGCTAGAGAATCGTCAGGAGTATCCATGGACAAACCACCACGCACGTTCTGGCAGATTTGGAACATGAGCTTTGGTTTCCTCGGCATCCAGTTCGGCTGGGGATTGCAGATGGCGAACATGAGCGCCATTTACGAATACCTGGGCGCGCGGGCCGATCAAATTCCGATTCTCTGGCTGGCCGCGCCGCTGACTGGTTTGATCGTGCAGCCGATCATCGGCCACGCCAGCGACCGCACCTGGGGCCGACTGGGCCGACGCCGTCCTTACTTTCTAGTCGGCGCGATTCTAAGTTCGATCGCGCTCATCCTGATGCCGCGCAGCTCCGCACTCTGGATGGCCGCTGGCTTACTGTGGATTCTCGACGCATCCATCAACATCAGCATGGAGCCCTTTCGTGCCTTCGTGGCCGACCTGCTGCCGGAGTCTCAACGCACTCGCGGCTTTGCCATGCAGAGCCTCTTCATCGGGCTGGGCGCAGTAATTGCCTCCGCATTGCCTTACCTGCTGACCAATTTCTTTCATGTGGCCGGAACCAGAGCGGCGGGGGCAATTCCAGTCACCGTGCGTCTTTCTTTCTATATTGGAGCCGGGGCGTTCCTGGGCGCAGTACTGTGGACGATTTGCACAACGAAGGAATATCCGCCGGACAATCTGGCGGAATTTGAACGGGAAAAATCCGAACGCGCGGGCATCGCGGCCGGCGCTCGGGAAATTTTGGCGTCCGTCCGCCAGATGCCCCGTACCATGCGGCAACTCGCCTGGGTCCAGATCTGTACCTGGCTGGGGTTGTTCTGCATGTGGCTTTACTTTCCCGTAGCCGTGGCCCGCAATGTCTTCGGCGCCTCCGACACGAGTTCTCCTCTGTACTCCGCGGGAGTGGAGTGGGCCGGCCTTTGTTTCGGAATGTACTCGCTGGTGTGTTTCGGATTTTCATTCGTGTTGCCTGCGCTCGCACGGCAGTACGGCCGCAAGCTGACCCATACCTTCTGCCTGATATGCGGCGGCCTCGGACTGCTTTCCGTGGCCGTCATTCACAGCAAGTATCTGCTGTTGTTTTCGATGGTTGGTATCGGGGTTGCCTGGGCCAGCACGCTCTCCATGCCCTACTCCATTCTTGCCGGATCGCTGCCCCAGGGAAAGACCGGAGTCTATATGGGAATCTTCAATTTTTTCATTGTGATCCCAGAGATCACGGCATCGCTGGGATTTGGCTGGGTCATGGGCCATTTACTGAGCAACAACCGGATTTCCGCAGTGGTGGCGGGAGGAATCTTCTTCATACTGGCGGCGGTCTTGACGCAGCGCGTGGAGGATCCGTACGACCTGCGCCACCCCAGCACTTCGCTTCCGGGCCATACCGTCGCGGCCAAGCCCTGAAATCATATTGGGTTTGAATTCGAGCCAGTGGAGTTGTGTTGTCTCTTACGACCATGAAAATCCAACGTACCGTCGCCCTCTTGCTGTTTCTGCTGAGCCTATGCCCGGTATGCCTGTACGCCGCGCCGGCGCCGACCACCGCTGCGGCGAGCGCCCCCGTGGTTCGCAAGATCGAGCCGCCCAACTGGTGGGTGAACTACACGTCCGAGCTCACGCTGCTGCTCACTGGCGAAAATCTTTCCGGCGCGCACGTGGTGAACGTTTCGAAAGGCGTGGCAATCCTTCGGACAGACGCTTCTCCGAACGGGCACTATCTCTTCGTGCACTTGAAGCTTTCGGCCTCGCGTGCTGCGACGGCGCAGCTTAAGCTGGACACGGCTTCCGGTTCGACCACCGTCTCGTTGCCGCTGTTGACTCGTGCCGACTCGCGCGGCCGGTTCGAAGGTTTCTCGCGTGACGACGTCATCTACCTGATCATGCCCGACCGCTTTGTGGATGGTGATCCGTCGAACGACCAACCTGCGGGCTCGACCGGAGTCTACGACCGCACCCAGGCCAAGGCGTATCACGGCGGCGATCTGCGCGGCATTCGAGAGCATCTTGGATATCTGCACGACCTCGGCGTCACCACACTGTGGCTTACCCCAGTCTGGAAGAATACCGACTCCGACTACCACGGCTACCACGTCGTCGATTTCTACGCCCTCGACGACCACATGGGAGCCATGCAGGAATATCAGACGCTCGTTGCCCATGCGCACCAGCTTGGCATGAAGGTACTGATCGACTACGTCGCCAATCACACCGGCCCGCATCACCCCTGGGCTGACGATCCACCAACCGCAACGTGGCTGCATGGAACACCAGCGCACCATCTGGAGCCTGCCTATACCTTCTCAGGTCTGGTCGATCCCCATGCCTCGCCGCGTGAGTATCTCCCCACACTCGAGGGCTGGTTTGCGAGCAAGTTGCCCGATCTCAATCCGGACGATCCCGCACTCGCTCTCTACCTGGCGCAGAATGCGATGTGGTGGACGGAGACCGCTCAACTCGACGGATTCCGCATCGACACGTTTCCTTATTCCTCACGCCAGTTCTGGAGTGGATGGCACGAACGACTGCGCCAGGTCTATCCGCGGATCAACGGTATCGGCGAAGTGTCGGACGGCGATTCGACCATCACATCATTTTTTGAAGGCGGAAGAAAGCAGTTCGATGGCATCGACTCCGGCCTCGCCACGGTCTTCGACTTCCCGCTCTGCTATGCCTTACGTGACGTCGTCATCAAGGGCGCTCCGATGGGGAAGATCGTCGATGTTCTTCGGCACGACCAGCTTTACCCGCATCCGGAGACGCTGGTCACCTTCATCGGCAATCACGATCAACGGCGCTTCGTGAGTGAAGAAGGCAGCAATCCGGCCAAGCTCAAAGCCGCATTTTCGCTTCTGTTAACGTTGCGTGGGATTCCACAAATTTATTCCGGTGACGAAATCGCGATGCTGGGCGGCGACGACCCCGACAACCGGCACGACTTCCCGGGAGGTTTCCCCGGTGATCCGCGCACCGCCTTTACCGCCAGCGGGCGCACCGCCGAACAACAGGATGTATTCGCACACGTGCAGTCGCTGCTGGCCCTGCGCCAGGCCCACGCCGCGCTGCGTACCGGTAAGCAGTGGCACATCGGATGGGACGACAACTACTACGCTTTCCTGCGCGAGTTGCCGGAAGAAAAGTTGCTGATTGTGTACAACAACGCCTCGCAAGTGCTCGAACTCTATATCCCCGTCGAGAATACTCCGCTTGCAACCGCGCACCAGTTGCAGGCGGTGTTTGGGAATTCCTCCGCGGCACTTGTAGCCGGCAAGGTGCACGTCTCACTGCCTGCCCAGACGCTCGCTGTATTCAGCGTGCATTAGATGAACGGTCTTAGGCCTAGCAGCTTGCGGGGAAAACTCGCCGTAACATTCAATTTTGGGTGGCGCAGCGCTTCAGCGCTGCGATAAACGGCTCACTTCCAACGCCGGCTTCAGCCGCTGAGGTCGCACCGCAGCGCAGATAGTACTTTTTCCGCAGACCGCTAGAACAATGAATTACTGGCAGCCGCGTTTAGCAAGATGGTCAAAGGGGGAACGTGTTCCGGTCTCACGTAACGGTTCACCAGGAAGCGCTTGCCATCTTTGGCCACGTCGTAGGTAAAAACATCGGTGGAGGAAATCGGCGCACGCCCGTGAATCTGGAACAGAGGCGCCGGTGTCCCGGTCGCGAAAATAGATTCGCCGTTGACCGGAACCGCCATCAACATGCCGCTGGGTGCGATATAGAAAACTTCCTTGCCGTCTCCGCGCCAGCGTGGCTCGGTGCCGCCGCCGCGCGACACTTGCCATTTTCCCGCCGCGCCGGGGAACGACGTGACGTAAATCTCCCAGACGCCGGATTCGTCGGAGGCATAGGCCACCCACTTTCCGTCAGGAGATATCTGACCGTTGGACTCGCTGCCCTTGCTGGTCAGAAACCGGGTTGGTTCTCCCCCAGAAACGGGCATCAGCTCAAGATACTCGCCCGACGTAACCTGGCGCGTGAACAGGATCTGCTGGTCGTCCACAGACCACGAATTGGGAATAAGGTCGTCCATGGAGGACGAGGGGAGGTTGAATCTCTTCCTCTCGCGCTCCAGGCCAGTCGCCAGCTTAAGGAGCAACGTCGGGCCATCGCTGCCTGCGTTGCGGTAGGCCAGTTTGCTTCCATCTCGCGACCAGACCGCGACTACTTCTTCCGAGGGGTCAAAGGTGAAACGCGAGTTGCCCGCGCCGGTTGTGCTTTCGATCCAGACATCCACGTTATTCGCCTTCTGGTCGCTGATATCCACCGCTACGCGGCTGCCGTCTGGGGAAAGCGTGGGGTTCGCGACAACGGCGGGATCGCCGACACGGCCGAGTTCTTTGCCCGACCAATCCATCCAGGTAAGCACGGACTGGGCTGCACCGACGCCGGTGTTGTAGATCAACGTCCCGTTCTGGGCGACTGTAAAGGCCGACCAATACGTGGAGGGTTGAAATCCTACGAGATTCGCAACCACGGTTGCGCTCCCCGAGACCGTGGCGGCGGATGCGTCAAGAACCAGGCTGACCAACTGCCTTTGCTCGTCCGCATAGTACAGATTGTGGGCATCGAAGCTAAAACTTGAATGGCAGAGAATGACAAGTTTTCTCTCCTTGCCTTCGAGAGAGCTGGCGTAGATGCCGCTCAACCGATCGTCCTTCGCGTTCGAAAAGTTACCGGCCCAGAACAAGAAATGGTCGCCATCGGGGAGAAACATGGGCCAGCGGTGGGACTGATCTTCCTTGATCCTGATGCCAAGTGTGACCGGCGCCATCCCCGTTCCGTCGGCATTAATGCGCTGAAGCGGACTTTGGGCATCGGAGGCATAGATGATTACACCCTTGCTTCCCCAACTGCCGCCACGTCCAGCGAGGGCGGTGGCGAGCACCTGTGGCGTTCCGCCGGAGATCGCTATCTTCTGCAACTTGCCGTTGGCAAAAAATCCGACGTAGGCGCCATCGGGCGACCAGAAGGGATAACTCGCGCCCTGCGTGCCGGGCAGCAGGGTGACGCTCGCCGAGCCAACTCTTTGCACGTAGAGCATGGGCAAGGCTGAGTTCTCTTCCGGCGACACAAACACAAGCATGGAGCCGTCGCGCGACAGCGCCATGTGGCTGATGCTCATTTCATCTGGCACCGCCAGGGCGAACTGCATGCGAGTCGTTGGCTGAGGACGCCGGGCCATGAACCACGTCGCTGCCGCGACGGCCACCAGCGCCAGCGCCACTGCGAGCGCGGGCAGAAGCGGCGCTCGTCGAGGCGCAGCCGCGGCGCGCGCAATACTACTTGTTTCGGTTCCAGAAAGCGCGCTCAGCGCAAAAGACAGATCCCGTGCCGACTGAAAGCGCTGTTCCGGATTCTTCTCCAGACAACGCCGCACAATGCGCTCAAGCGCGGGAGAGACCAGACGACCGGGATCGAACAACTCCGGCGGGTCATCCTTCAAAACCGCAGTCATGGTTTCCGCAGCCGTGTCCCGGCGAAAGGCGCGCGCACCAGAGAGCATTTCGTAGAGCACGGCGCCAAACGCAAAAATGTCGGTACGAGGGTCGGCCGCTTCGCCGCGTACCTGCTCCGGCGCCATGTAGCTCGCCGTGCCCATGACCATTCCCGCCGCCGTGTGCGAACTGGTGAGAGTAACTTCGTCCTGCTCCGCGCCCGCCTTTTGCGCGAGTTTCGCCAGTCCAAAATCGAGAATTTTGATGCGCCCATCTTTCGTGACGAAAATATTCTCAGGTTTCAAATCGCGGTGTACGATTCCTTTTTCGTGCGCTGCTGCCAGCCCGTGCGCGATCTGCACTCCATACTCGATCGTCTTACGCTGCGGCAGCGCCCCGCGATCCAGCGCCGCCCGCAGGCTTTCGCCCTCGAGCAACTCGGAGACCAGAAACGGTGAGCCGTCGTGCTGACCGATGTCATGAATGGCAAGAATGTTCGGATGATTCAGCGCAGCCACCGCCCGCGCCTCCTGCTCGAAGCGCCGCAAACGGTCGGCTTCACGCGCGAAAGAGTCAGGAAGAATTTTCAAAGCAACATCACGACCCAACCGAGTATCCCGCGCGCGATAAACCTCGCCCATTCCGCCGGCACCGAGCGGAGCGATGATTTCGTAGGGGCCGAGTTTTGTGCCAGAGGTGAGAGCCATCGGTTCGCGCAATTATAGTCGAGGCTTCTGGAAATCAGTGGGGTCGATCGAGCGACGAAATTTTGGAGGCGCGGGTCGGAATCGAACCGACGTATAAAGGTTTTGCAGACCTCTCCCTTACCACTTGGGTACCGCGCCCGGTACGTCCAACGTAGAACTTGCGGCTGAGTTTGTCCAGACCGCCCGGGGCTTATCTACCGCGGGCTAATGGGTGAACTCGCACAGGCATCTTCCCGTGAGGAGTCGATCCATGTTACAAATCCGGATGATGAATTCGTCGGGCTCAGCGACCCGGTTGGCGGCAACCGATCTCGTAACAGGTGCGGCGGTGAAGGCGGCGGCTACGAATCCCAGAGTTGCCAATGCAAGGACAGATGCTTCGATGTTCTGTCCCAACTGCTCGACGGAATTGCTCGGACACCGCTGCAAAGCTGTCTGCAAGAAATGCGGTTTTTATTTGAGCTGCTCAGATTTCTATTGAGCGCGCCGCGTTCGTGCTCGCAATGTCTAGTTGGTAGTGAACGGAGCGGAAATAACCGTGGCCACTGCCGTCGGTAAACCCGACCGGTGCGGACTGGTTTCCACGTTCGCTCGAGCGTCGACTTCCGTGGTAATCACGAACACATAGGTTTGCCCCGCTTGCAGTGGCGGCAGGGTAATCGAAGTCTTAGCCGCATAGAACGCCCCCACTCCCTGGTAAGTCTGGCTGCCGTCCGGCAGCGTCGTCCACATGCCTGGCACTACCCTGTAGGCAAACGGCGCCATTCCAGCCGGCGCAGACCAACTGAGCGTAATTCCGGCCGGACTCACGGTACCGGCCGTGAAGAAACTCGCTCCGTTGATGGTTGGATTCTGCACGGGCAGGGCAAGTGGTACAACGGACGAAGTGGGGAGTGCGGTGTTGACTCCGTCCTGAAATAAAAATGTAGCGGGAGTTCCGCCGCCCGGAACCGCAACCTGCACCGAAGCCCGCTGACAGAGGCTGAAAACTCTGGCCCAATTGGGATCGAAGGGATCGCCGTACGCCAGCAAGCCGAAATCCTGGTCGGTAAGCATGGGCGGATACGACGTAATCGTCGTCTGTGGATTTACCTCCACAAAACCGCCGCAAGTTCCCGCCGTCGGCCACCCAACCGTAAAACCAAAACCACTCCCTGTCAAAGGCGGCAGAAACAATGGCAGATTCAGCTGCTCTCCCAGCACACTGGCTGGAGCAAACGGATGAGCCGCCATGCTGATATACGCATCGACCGGCGTCACCGTGCCGGGTCCCGCATTTTCGTACAACGCGGCCCACTGCGAGCCTTTCACATTCAGATCGAACGAAGCATGGGGCGACGGGTTCAGGGTGGCATTCACATTGTTGGTCGCGCCGCTGACGAGCGACAGATTGGAAACCGTGAGTTCGGGGCCCAATGCCACGCCTGTAACCGTGCCGGCCGACACCGGCTCATACTGCAACAAGAACCCCATGTCGGCGGTCGAATAATCGACGTTCGACTGGGGCGTCCTGTAGGACGTCGTCATGGTCGTCGCACCAGTCGGCGACGGAATGCCGAATCCGATGTTCATGACCGGAAAGTTATCTGGCCAGTCCGTGAGGAAAGCGAACTGGTCGCCGGGTACGACCGCATCAAGCCCCGCGATATTGAAGTCGAATGTTGTTATCACGGGTGTTTGAATCGTGCCGATGCCGCGGCCCACGATGTCGCGGCCATAATCGAAGGTGCTGCTGCTGGTCCAAAATGAATAAAATCCGATCTGCATCCAGTAGTAGCCACCCGGCACATTGGGAATGCTGAAGGTGCCGTCCGCGTTCCCCGTACCTGAAATTGGGGTAAAGGTTCCATCCGGCTGCGGAATGAGGGCATGGGGAGGGAGCCCATGCTTTGTCCAATCGAACGGCTCATTGGAAGATCCGCTGGCCGTCCAGCGCGTGTTAATCCAGCTGCCGTTGATGGTCCCCGCGGGCGTTACACTCCACGACTGTGTAGCATGACCGCCTTCACTGGATGTGGCCGTGACGGTGAAGGGATTGGAAACGCGCGACTGGGCAGCAGCAGGCGTCCATGACAGAGCGCTGCCGGTCAGTCCCGCGCCCGTGGGAGCGCCGCTCAATGCGAAGGTGACGGTGCCGCCCGCCGGGTCCGTTGCCGTAATCGCGTAGTTGTAGGCAACGCTTTGATTTGCTGCGGTCGGCGGCGTGCTCGTGAAAACAGGAGACGGCGCCGGCATACTCTGGCTCCCGCTACCGCAGCCGATCAGGGCGGCCAGTAGAACAAGGACGAAAAGGCAACGCAGAGAAGGCATTTTGCGGCTCCGTTCACGGAGAGTGGACCACATCGACGGGCAAAATCTTACACCGGAGCGACAATCGCAGCAAGTTGCGCACCCGGCGTTGGGATTTCTCCGAGTGGGTTTCGCCGAAGACGGCGCTGGATTTCGACTGCGAATCCGAAAAGCATGCCGTTCGGCACGATTCAGGACTCCCAACGCTACGATGGGCCTTAGTACAATGGATGCAGGTCGGATTAGTAATTCTCACATCAGGAGATTGAAATGCAACGCAAAGCGAGTGCAGTGTGGAAGGGCGGTCTTAAAGACGGGAAAGGGACGGTTTCGTCCACCAGCGGCGTGCTTTCGAACACGCCGTATTCGTTTACGACGCGGTTTGAAAACGCTCCGGGGACGAATCCGGAAGAGCTGATTGCAGCGGCCCATGCGGCGTGCTTTTCGATGGCGCTGTCGGGCCAACTGGGAGGCGCGAACCTGACGCCCGAGAGCATTAGCACGGCGGCGACTCTCACCATGGAGAAACTCGAAGCGGGCTGGGCTATCACGGCCGTCCATCTGGATGTGGTCGCGAAAGTGCCGGGCGCGAGCGCGGAAGCCTTCAACACGGCAGCGCAAAATGCAAAAGCGGGCTGCCCGGTATCGAAGGTGCTCAACGCGAAGATCACGATGGATGCGAAGCTGGGGTAGCGACGTATAGTTTCCCGTAGAGACGCGGCTTGCCGCGTCTCGCCGCGTCCAAGGGAGACGGGGCAAGCCCCGTCTCTACACATGTGACATGTGGGCCAGATGCCTAACTTTGCTCGCGCAGGATTTCGCGTAGCTTGTGATTGATTTTTACGGCTTCCTGCGAGGCCTGATCGATCAGCTCAACCCAGCGGCGTGAATTCTCTGGCGGGCCAGCCTGCGAAATCAGGTAGGTGGCTTGGACAATAGTTTCGAGCGCGTTGCTTAGATCGTGCGCCAGCGTGCGAAGATCCTTCGCTAGTTTTGCGGGAATTTTATCGGAGACATTTCCCATGGTCTTAGGGCGGCATCGCGCCTTGCCAATGACGTTGCGCTGGTTTGACAGCCAGACGCCAGCCAGTAGATAGTAGTGTAGTCGCCCTTGATAAGGGCCCTGCCGATTTTTCCTTATGTTATGCGGATGTGGCGGAACTGGCAGACGCGCTAGGTTCAGGACCTAGTGGCCGCAAGGTCGTGGAGGTTCAAGTCCTCTCATCCGCACCAAAACAGCTCTTAGCATTTAGCACTTAGCTCTTAGCCTACGGCTCGCAGCTTCTCTTACGCGCCCGCCGATAAGCGGTGCGTGCTGCGGCTTTGCGCAATGCCGTACTGGCGGATCTTATAAAGCAGGGCTTTGTAGCTGATCTTCAATAGGGCCGCGGCTTGTTTGCGATTCCAGTTCGTCTCTTCCAGAGCACGGGCGATGGCCTCGGCCTCCGCTTCATCTTTGGCGTTGCGCGACACCGACTTCAGGCCACCGGCGGAGTCGGCACCAGCGCTTCTGGCACTATCGGTGTGCAGTCCCCCACCGCCGTCGGGCCGGGGCTGCAACTCGGAGGCTGCCAGCGTTTCGTCTCCCAGCACCAGATAGCGTTTGATGAAGTTGCTGAGTTCGCGCAGGTTGCCGGGCCAGGAATGGCGCAGGCATGCTTCCATCAACGCTGCCGAAAGTGGCAGCGGAGGACGCGCGTAGGACTCCGACATGCGCGACATGAAATGCTTCAGCAGAATCGGAATTTCTTCCTTGCGGTCGCGCAGCGGAGGCAGCGACATGGTGAAGGCGTTCAGGCGATAGTAAAGATCCTCCCGCAGACGCTTGTTGGCGAGCGCTTCGGGAATATTGATGTTGGTGGCGGCCAGGATGCGTACGTCGACTTTGACCATAGTGCGGCTGCCCAGGCGCGAGAACTGCTGGTCCTGCAGGACGTGCAGCAGTTTGGCCTGCAGCAGTGGCGGCATTTCGCCGATTTCGTCGAGCAGGATGGTGCCCTTGTTGCAGAGCTCGAATTTACCGGGCTTGGCGTGCGTGGCGCCGGTGAAGGCTCCGGGTTCGTACCCGAACAGTTCGCTTTCGAGCAGGTCGGCGGGCACCGCCGCACAGTTCACTTTGAGGAAGGTGCGGTGGGCGCGCGGGGAAAGTTTGTGGATCAGGCGGGCCAGCACTTCCTTGCCGGTACCGCTTTCACCGAGTAACAGGACCGGGATGTCGACGTTGGCAACGAGTGCGGCCTGCGAGCGAATTTTTTTCATCGCCGGACTGGCAGCAACAAAGAACACATCATCACAAAGTTCTTCGATATCGCCCGCGTAGCTTTCGTTCTTGGCCGTGCCGACGCACTGTCCAATGACCGCGTCGAGTTCCGCTTTCTGGAACGGCTTGGTCAGATAATCGATGGCGCCAAGGCGCATGGCCTGCACGACTTTGCGCGTGTCGTTCACGCAGGAGAGCATGACAACTTTCAGTCCGGGCTTGAGTTGGCGGAGTTGTTCGAGAGTCTGTAAGCCGTCGATGCCGGGCATGAGTAGGTCGAGCAGCACCAGATCCGGCTGCAATCCCTTCTGGACGCGCTCGACCGCTTCTTCGCCGGTGCTGGCGGTTTGAACTTTGTGCTCATCCACTTCCAGCAGCGTGCGGATATAGCGCAGCATTCCCGGTTCGTCGTCCACCAGCAAAATGTTGGCGGCTTCGCTCATTTAGTTTCCTCGTGGCGGAGTGCTCAGAATTGGTCTAAGGGGGATGAGAAAAGAAAACTTGGCGCCTGCCCCCGGTTCGCTTTCAACCCAGATCTTGCCGCTCATTCCCTGAAGAAGGCGGCGGGAAATAGCCAGTCCCAGACCCATGCCTTCGGCCGATTCGCTGCCCGGCAGCCGGAAAAAGTCATCGAAAATTTCCAGGTGGAACTCCGGCCGAATTCCCGGGCCAGTATCGGCAACGCTGACTTTGACGGCGTTCGGAACGTTCAACGCCTGACGGCGGCGGTCCGCATTGACGGCGGACTTGCTCTGGCCACGACGCTCCCACATATGAGGTTCCGCATGCAGCCAGACGGTTCCCCCCTGAGGTGTGTACTTGGAGGCGTTCTCCAGAAGATTGGAAATCACGCGTTGGATCTTGGGCGCGTCGAATGCAAATGGCGTCAGTTTGTCATTGGCCAGGAAATAGAGCGCAAGCCCGCGCTCCTGAAACCGGCCTGACCAGAGCCGGCAAACTTCGGAGAGGCAGGCGTTCATGTCACCTTCCACGTACTGCATACGCAGTTCGCCAGTTTCGAGCACGCTGAAGGTGAGGAAGTCCTGAATGAATTGCTGCAGGCGTTGCCCGCTCGAAAACATGTCGCCCATCACTTCGCGCTGGCGGTCATTGAGCGGCCCGAGTTTCTGACTCTGCAGCAGTTCAATGTACCCGTTGAGAATGGCCAAGGGCGTCTTGAGGTCGTGTGCGGCAGAGGCTAGAGCATTCGTGGTCTTGCGGAAACGATCGCGCAATTGTTCGAGCTCGCGGGACACATCCTCCGTCGAGTTGCGCGCGGAAACCTGAGCCGTGGCGGTTGACGGCAGGCGATCCTTCGGACTAGTGCCAGTGGGGGAGACGGCTGGGCTTTTCTCTGATATCGAAGCCATGGAAAACCAACTAACATCTTGTATGGGGGAGAGGGCACTACTACCGTCAGAACGTGGGGATACGGTGATCCTATGTCAGGTGCACCAGACTGTCAATTGGAAACCGGCTCCAAACAGGTACCGAAGCGAAAAATGTTGCACCTTTTATAATGACCTTAAGTCAGTGCCAAATGCTGGAACTGCGAAGTTACTTAGGTAATCTGACTGCTGATGGCGAGGTTTGGAGGGATTCCATATAGGCCCGTCTCCTATCTGAGTTTGGCCCCTAAGATGCGGTGATCGGCCTGTTAATACCCTCTCATGGTGGACCATACCCGTGCCTCGTAGCTTAAGAAGTAGGGAAGATCGCAAGTGGGCACGGTTGCAGCTCGCCATTCCGGTCTTTATCCGCACTCACGACGGAAACGGCACGGATTCCCTGGAGTTTGCCACGGCGATTAACATCTCTCCTGGGGGCGCTTTGGTGGTAGTTCGCCGTTCTTTACCCAAATCGGCACTGGTTTCACTGGAGATTCCAAGCGCTCCAATCGAGCCCGCCAATGGATTGCGGACCTCTTCGCGGATCATGCAAGCGAAGGCGGTATGGGTTACGCACCTCGATGACTACCATCTTCTCGGTCTGAAGTTCGCCCACCCACTGAGCACCGACGCGGCGGCCGTGGCTGGCAGGCGTTTGAGAAAAGCTGGTTCTGCGGTGTGAACTATTTTTCTCTTTTTCGGCCTGCCTCCTCATGGCACTTCAGTGCCATGCCGGATGTCCCCGCTTCCGGGGTATGATCTCTCCAAGCCATTCATAAGTTGAGCAGTTATAGGAAATCTTCCAGTTCGTCTCGGACTCCTCCCGTGTTTGGTGCTTGGGATGCACTTTTAGTGCATGCGGGTGACACTCACCGCAAATGGGGCATTCGTTCTTATGACGACACTTTCGGTAAGTTATCTGGCGCAGTCGCTCGGCGAGGTTCCCCCTGACAACATCATTTTTGGGCACTCTGAGGCCATGCAGGCGTTGCGTTCCCGGCTCGGCAGAGTAGCCACCGCCAATGTTCCGGTCCTTATTACCGGCGAGAGCGGCACCGGAAAAGACATCATTGCCCGGCTCATCCATGGGCTGTCTCCGTGGAAAACCGGGCCCTATGTAAAGGTAAACTGCCCGGCGATTCCTGGGACGCTGCTGGAAAGCGAACTGTTCGGCTACGAAAGAGGAGCCTTCACGGGCGCCGTAGGGTCGAAGCCAGGGCGCGTGGAAATGGCCCACCGCGGGACATTGTTTCTCGACGAGATTTCCGAGCTTGACCCATCGCTGCAATCAAAGCTCTTACAACTTTTGCAGGACGGACAGTTCTGCCGGATCGGCGCCCAGGAAGACAAGAAGGTCGAAGTGCGGGTGGTGTGCGCGACCAACCGCAAACTTGAATCGGAGATCGAATCGGGGACTTTCCGCCAGGATCTTTACTACCGCATCAATGTGGTGAATCTACACATGCCGGCGCTGCGTGAGCGTCGCGGCGACATTGAAGATTTGTGCGCCTACTTCCTCGAATACTACAACCGCAAGTTCAACTGTCGGGCGCGGCCCCTGTCGGGTGAAGTGCTGGCGGTGCTCCAGAAATATCACTGGCCGGGCAACATCCGCGAACTGGAAAACCTGATCAAGCGCTACGTGATCCTGGGCCAGGAGGAAGTGATCACCAACGATCTGGTGGCCCACGAGCCCGATTTCTTCAGTCCCGACATTTCGCTGGACGGGCCGATTTCACTGAAGAAACTTACGCGCCAGTGCGTGCGCGAACTGGAGCGCAAGGTCATCCTGAAGGTGCTGCAACACCACCACTGGAACCGCAAGCAGGCAGCCCGCACGCTGTGCATCAGCTATCGCGCCCTGCTTTACAAAATCCGCGATGCCGGCTTGCCGTCGAATCGCGCGCTGCGTCTGCGACAGGCGGAGA
>Ga0209890_10000176_pt1 | contig 29660 bp, 30 predicted proteins | sample OrgsoiDNA2013049_FD_185799 | JGI IMG/M metagenome (GOLD analysis project Ga0209890, IMG submission 185799) | Permafrost soil microbial communities from the Arctic, to analyse light accelerated degradation of dissolved organic matter (DOM) -... | ecosystem: Environmental > Terrestrial > Soil >... | reverse complement strand
TGAAGCTCGCGATGCCGGACGTGGCAGTTGTCGGGTTCGCGGTGCAGGTCAGGCTGGCGCCGGCCGGGGTGGTCAACGTCAAGGTCACCGAGCTGGTGTCGGTGCTGGTGGTGATGCCGGCGGCGTCCTGGATTGTGACCACGGGTTGTGTGGCCAGCGCGGTCCCGCTGGTCGTGGTGGGGCTCGGCGCGGTGGTGAAGGCTAGCTTGGCGGCGGTGCGGATCATCACATCGTTGCTCGGGACGCTGGCGGCGGTCGAGCTCGTGTGGACCGCGGTCGGAGTCTGACGGACGGTCCCATGAGGGATGGCTGCGGCGCCTGCGGCGAGGTTGGTGGGGGCGTTGAGTTTGCCGTTGGCCGCAAGGCCGCTTCCGCTGCCGACGGCTGCGAATCTGCGTTGCCAGGCGAGCACCGTTGCCAGGTAGGCGGTTGAGTGGTTGTAGGACAGGATCGCCGATTGCAGCCCCGAGGCGAGTGCGAGGTCGCGACCTTGGGCGCAGAGGTAGCCGGCGGCGGAGGCGGCGGCGTCGTAGACGTCTTGCGGGTCGGCCCGCCCGTCGCCGTCTCCATCAACTCCGAAAGCCGCCCAGGTGCTGGGAATGAACTGCATCGGCCCGACTGCGCGGTCCCAGCGAAGGTTGCCGTCCAGCCTGCCGCGGTCGGTGTCGGGGATCGCGGCGGTGCCCACGCCGTCAAGCACCGGCCCCAGGACCGGCGGCACTGCTCGGTGGGCGGCGTCGATCGAGCGTCCGGCCAGCGACCCTGACTCTACCTGGCCGATGGCGGCCAACAGACTGACGGGCAGGTGGCACCCTGGCGGGGCGCCCGCGACCGCTCGGCGGTAGGCCGAGAGAAGCACATCCGGGACCGACCACGGACTCGACTCAAGCAGCGCCGGGCGTACACCCCCGGTCGTCTCTGTCGGCCTGGACGGCACAGACTCCAGGTTCGGCACCTGCGTTACCGATGCCGGCGGCAGCTCGACGTGCAGTGGTGCCTGGGCGGTTGCTATGGCTGTGGCAGGCCTCCCGTCGGGACGTGGCGGAGGCGTGGCGGGCAGCACGGAACCGACCAGCAGCACGAGCACCGCCGCGATAGACGGCGCTGGAATGAGCGATCGGAGCGGGCGCAGGGTGCGCGATGGTCGATCGGTCACTTCAGGCTCCCGGCTCGGGACCGGACGGGTTGTGCGACCTGGTCCTTGGCGCGGTCGCCAGCCGCCGTTGGCTCTTCGGACACCTGCGCGACCAGGCTCTGCCCGCCCGGCACGACCTCACGTCGACGAAGCCAGCGCGTCAGCACCCGCGGCACGGGCACCCGCGGCACGGGCACCCGCGGCGCCAGCACCCACAGTACGAGCACCAGCCTGAGAAGAACGCCCGCTGCCTGTTCGAGGGCGCCGCCGACCGCCGCCGTCGAGACGAAGGCGGCCCTCGTGTGTGAGTGCCCGCCCCCGATGGTCCACGCGAAGCGTCGCGTCGAGTCGGGCAGCCGGCACGTACGACCAGCACCAGCACCTTGGTCGAAGTCGGGTCGACAAGCTGGGTTGCCAGCGAACACCTCCCGTGGCTCAACTGCTTGGCGTGCTGCGGCTCGCTGCGCCAGGAGGCACCGACCAAGGACACGAGGCACCGCCCTCGCCCTCTATCGGATCCGCTGCGTGATGTTGCCGCTGTTGCTGGGGTTGAAGTTACCGGTGCTGGTGTAGACGGCTGAGACGGTGTGGCGGCCCACCGCCAGTGTGCTGGTCACGTACCCCGCCTGGCTGCTCGGGTTGAGCGTCACCGGCGAACCGGTTTTGGCGCCGTCGATCCGGAACTGGACCGTGCCGTGCGGCACCTTCGTCGGATCCGTCGGGCTCGTCGCCGCGTTCGGGACCGCCGGCGCTGAAACCACCGGCGTCGAAACCGGGGCGGCGGCCTGCTTCACCCCCGCCGATGCATCCTTCGCAGTGACGATCTGACTAGCAGTCGCGCTCGCCTGCCCCAGCGAGAACGTCATGATTGCCAACATTGATAGGAGCCAAGTCTGTTTCTCATCAACCTGCTCCTCTCGGCACGATGTCCGTAGGTACTTAGGACATCCTCATGTGAGGACATACTTAGGACCGCCTTATTCCGCGGCATACTGAGGACATCCTTATTCGGTGCCCCTGGAAACACTTGCTTGACCATCGGATGACTACCCATTGCCTATCGAGTGACCGAATAGTGCTCTACATCACAGTCAAAGGGTTACGCATGTGATGTAGATCACATGCCGACTCCTCCAGGAGTGTTCTGCGATCTGCTGTCAGGGCCTTTGACGCAGCCCCGGGATTGGCGGACGCACCCTTCTTGCCTGGGCGAGTTCCTAGCGTCAGTAAGCGTTTAGCTCGTTGTTGTGGCCCAGTTCCCCGGAGCCCGAGGATCGATTCGGGGACAGACCCCTTGTCGAGCTGGTGGCGTAACCGTTCCAGCCAGCCCAGGCCACTTCGGCCCAGTTCGGGGATCGTCAGTGTGTCCCGGTCGAGGCCGCATTCAGCCAGATGTAGACCAACGGCGGCACGAATGCGAGCGCGACCCCTGGGTTCTTGGCGAGCCTGAGATAGGCCCGAAGGCCCAATCCATGGACGCACGTTTGCCAGGTCCCTCGTTGCCAACGTCATCGGCATCCGCCCTCAGCTGCCCGCAGGCTAAGGCTTGCGGGCAGCTGAGGTTTTCCTGGGAGGGTTCGCGCTGACCAAATCGCTGATGATGTACCTGGCTGATGACGGTGACACCGTGACCATCTGTGTCTTCGGATCCAAGGCCGGTGCCCCCACCCGCCCGGCCTCGTATGCCAACCTCACGTCTACGGGCCACGCCCAGGTCGAGGTGGGCACCGATACCTACCCAGTGACCATGAGCGAGCCCGTGGGTGAGGAACGTGACCGGTTCTTGGAGGAGTAGGCGCGCGGTGACAACGGCTTCGCGGACCACGCCAAGAAAGGGCCGGCATCCGCACGATCCTGGTCCTCGCGCTCCGACTCGGCCAGGCAAGTCCCTCATGCTGGCACGAGATCTCGATACCGCCCGCGAGGACCATGCCGTAATGCGTTGCGGCGAAGGCAGTCTCATCCCAGCCCGTTTGTGCCAAACTCGGCTCACGCGCGGCCTGCGCCGGGCACCCACTTGAGTGAAAGGATCCTATGATCTTCGGCGGCTGGACTGATGCGGTCCTTGATTTCTACGAGGGCCTGGAGGTCGACAACTCCAGGGGCTACTGGCAGGCGCACAAGAGGGTCTATGACGAGCAGGTGCGTGGGCCCATGGAGGCCCTGCTGGCCGAACTCTCTGACGAGTTCGGCCAGGCGAAGATCTTCCGGCCCCACCGTGACATCCGGTTCAGCGCAGACAAGACCCCGTACAAGACCCATGTCGGGGCCACTCTAGCCAACCATGGCTATGTGCAGGTCTCCGCCGGCGGGCTCGCGGTTGCCAGCGGCACCTACGTCTTCGCGACCGACCAGCTGGCCCGCTACCGCCGCGCCGTGGCTCTTGATCTGAGCGGCGACGCCTTGACAAAGACTGTGGACAACGCCCGGGCGGCGGGCTTGACCATCACCGCAGCGGGCACCCTCACGACGGCACCGCGCGGCTATCCGCGGGATCACCCCCGAATCGAATTGTTGCGGATGAAGGGCCTGGTCACCTGGAAGGAGTGGCCGGTCGAACCTTGGCTGGCAACGGCCGAGGCCAAGGACAGGGTCGTGGCGGTGCTACGCGCCTCGGTGCCCTTGGTCAGTTGGCTCGACGTCCATGTCCGCGCCTCCGAAACGGAGCGCTCCTACCGGGACTGACCGGGTCAAGTCACCGGCCGGCGACGTCGTCCGGGGAACACGGCAGCTCGGGTCACCGCGCGGATCCGGCAGCCTCTGCGGTTCCCGAACACCGGCGAATCGGCCGGAGGGTTCGCAACCATCGACCATGTACTACATGGTGGTCATCCGAAGTGTCACTGTCGATCGCCTACCGAGGACCGCGTCACCCGCGATGACCTGCCTGGAATGCGCATATACGGCACACGGACACGAGTTCTTGACGCGCCCGGAATCCTTCTCCCAGATAGGCAGACGGCGACTTCTGATCAGACCAGCGCGGCACGCAGCGATACGAGCAGTGCTTGCGGCGCCTTGACCATGGCCGGTCCGTACCAGGTCAGGAACCGCCCGCTGACCAGTGCGCAAGGCAGGCTCGGAAACGCCTCCGGACCGTCCGTCTCGCTGAACTGGTACGGCTCGTCGGGCAACACCACCAGATCCACCTCGGGTAGCTGCCCAAGTCCCAGCTTCGGGTAGCGCTGCGGGTTGTCGCCTAGGACGTTGTCCACTCCCAGGCGGCGCAACACGTCCCCGGCGTAGGTGTCCCGGCCCAGGTGCATCCACGGCCGACGCCAGATCGGCACCACCGCCCGCAACCGGCGACCCTTCACCACAGCCGGCGTCTGCGCCCACGAGTCCCGCGCCTGGTCCAACCACGTCGTGTCGCCGGCGCCCAGGGCGCGCAGCAGTGTTTCGATGGAGCCCAGTGCTTGGTCTACCGTGCGGATATCGGTGACCCACAGCGGAATCCCCTGCGCACGGAGCACGTCGAGGTCAACCTGACGGTTCTCCTCGGCATTGGCAACGACGAGGTCCGGGGCCAGTGCCCTAATCGCGTCCAAGTCCGGGTTCTTCGTCCCACGGACTCGGGCGACAACCAGGTCCGCGGGGTGCGTGCACCAGTCCGTGGCAGCCACCAGCCTCTCCGGACAGCTGAATGCCAATGCCTCCGTCAATGACGGCACCAGGCTGACGATCCGCGAGACCTGTATCGGCAACGAGACCGCTGCGCCGACGTCGTCAACGAACCCGACCATGTGACCACCCTGTCAGACTCGTCAACTGCTCAGCTCGTTCGGCGCGCAGACATAAGGAATCGGCGCGCCTGTCTGCGCTGTGCGTGTTTGCCGGGCGAGCGCCCCACTGATGAAGACAGACGACGTAGGCGCCGTGACGGCTTTTCGACTCCGCTGACACCTCCCGTAAATCGGGCAAGCGATCCAGCGGCGTCGCAGCGGAACCTGCGGGCTCGGCGCCACAAGATCTGCGCGGCATCTGTCGTAATCCTGTGGCAACGTCGCAGTGGTGAATCGGTGCCCACCCCCGGGTAGTGGAAGACCTCGATTGACGGGCTCACGGTGCGGATCGCTTTGGCCTTTTCTTCGGCCCAACCTGGACGCTGAACGGGTCGCTGTGGGTAGTGAAACTTCGGGGTCATCGACGCCACCTGCACCTGGCAGACGAACTGTGAATCGCGCTCGGCCAGCGCGTCGCGCCGGATTTGTCGGCGCCGTCCGCCATGCTTAGGCGTGATCGCCGCATGGCGATCATGAGGACCGCCACCGAGGTTCAACCAGGGGCGGGACAACCTCGACCATGCAGGCTGACGTACCGAGCGGCCGGCTGGCTCTCCCGGAGGTAGATGACGATGCGACGCAAGACATTCGACGCCCTGCTCACCACCGGAGGACTTGTCCTCGCCATCATTCTGCTCGCCTCAGGTGGTCTACTCACGTGGGCGAGCTCTTTCATCGGCGACCAGGTGAAGACTCAGCTCAGCCAGCAGCAGATCTTCTTCCCGCCGAAGGGGCCAGCCACGGCAAGCCCGGACATCGGCCCGTTCCTCAACCAGTACGCCGGCCAGCAGCTGCTCACCGGGCAGCAGGCCGAGGCCTACGCCGACCACTTCATCGCGGTGCACCTCAAGGCGGCCGGCGGCGGCCTGACCTACGCCCAGCTCAGCACCAAGGCACAGGCCGCCCCCACGGACACCAAGCTGGCGGGAACGGTCGCGACGATGTTCAAGGGTGAGACCCTGCGCGGCCTGCTGCTGAACGCCTACGCCTTCGGCACCATGGGCATGATCGCCGGCATTGCCGCGATCGGAGCCTTCGTCAGCGCCGCCGTGATGCTCATCCTTTCGCTGCTCGGCTTCGCCCACCTGCGCCGGGTCTCCCCGGATGCAGAGCTGGGTTCGCACAGCCCACCGGCCCACACCTAACCTTCCCTTTGGGGGGCTTCGGCGTCCAACCTCGACCGTTGGCGTGGGCCCTGCGTTGCCTTTGCCATGTCCTGTGAAGTACGACATGGGTACCGGCGTAAGTCCTCGTCGCGGGCCCGCTGTCGATCAGCGCCTGGGCGCGCGACGGGACCCGAGCGCCGTCGCGAGGGATCGCCAGATCGGTCAACTCCGCGAGCTTTCAGGGGCCGCGCCATTGCCCCAGAGCGCGACGGTCGGCTGGTGGCCTACCATGCTGTCTCATCAGCGCTCACCATCGCCGCTGGGTTGGCTTGTCATCGTCACACGGTCCTTTCTGGCCCTCTCATCGGAGCGTCTCTATGAAGCTCGTTGTCACTGACTGCGATTCTGCCGCCGCCACCCCGCCAGTGCCGCCCGGCGGTGGCGTGGATCCGGTGCCGACCGCAGCGCCCAGTGGAACCTGCCAGACGCGGCCGAGGGAACGAGCGTGAGCGCTGATGTCACCTCCTCCAGCGGCCGGATCGTCGTCGGTGTCGACGGCTCCTCACCCTCCATCGACGCACTGCGCTGGGCAGCGCGAATCGGAACCGCTCTGGGCCTGGAAATCGACGCCGTCACTTCATGGGAGTACCCCATCAGTTACGGGATGGGAGGCCTGCTTGACTACCGACCCGATACCGACGCCACCCAGGTGCTCGCCGAGGCGCTGACCGCCGCCTTCGGCGACACCAGACCTGACGGCCTTCGTCGGCTGGTGGCCGAGGGCCATCCCGCGAAGGTGCTGCTGGATGCGAGCAGCGAGGCTGAGATGCTCGTCGTAGGCAGTCGCGGTCATGGTGGCTTCGTCGGGCAGCTGCTCGGCTCAGTCAGCGCGCCCTGTGCAGAACACGCGACGTGCCCGGTCGTCGTGATCCACCCGAGGACGGACCCCGCAGAGGACTAGCCGCTACACCGACCCGACGAACACCTGACCCAACGATGGCCTCACTGCTCCGCCCGGAAGGCCGCAAACGACACCAGCAATTCTGGCGGCGGCGCGCGGTGTCCTGACGGAGGTCTCGTGGGCTCCCCGCCCCCGACCGGCACGGACTGTCCGGCGACGTCGTCATCCACGGGCTTGCCCAGTGGGGCCCCATGACCTACCCCTCCGCCGGGCCCGCCGGTCTGCGGTGTCATGGCACCAGACCCGCTCACCCCTGCTAGCCCTGCTGCCGGCCGCAGCACTGGCCTGCGACTTCGTTGGCGAACGCAGCGACGCCATCGCCCTCGGCGTTATCGGCGCCCTGTCGGTCGGTGAGGGTTTCGTCAACGAGGACCAAGGCGAGAAGGCCCGCCGTGTTGCTGTGCGATCACATCCGCCACACACCCTCGTCATCGGCGACGAACAGACCACAGCGGTCGACGTTACTGAAGTCGTTGCGGCAACCTGACAGGGCTGCGCCTCGGTGACGTCGTGCGGCCGACATCCGGCTGGTTGGGCCCACCGGTTTGGCTTCGATGAGTCGGTGCTCACGGGGAGTGGCCCACGACAGTTCGCCCCAGATCAGCGTGGCAACATCGATGTTCAATGCAGCTGCACCGGTATGTTCGCAACGGTGAACGCGCGATCCAGGTCGCCGCCCGATCGCCAGGGGTCCCCAGAAGGTACGCGACACCTGGCGGCCCCGGGTGTCACGTTCTCGGGTCGTCTGGTGTGCAGGCCCCTTCGGTGACGGTATGTGAGTGGGACCGGTGGGTGTCATCGCTGGTTGCGCTGTCAGCTGGTCGAGGTGGGCCGGTGAGGGTGTGACCGCCGTTGACGTACGTTGTCCCAGTAGGGGTCAACGAACGGTTGCGCCCCTGCCGGACCTGGGAGTGCTGATGCGCAACGCCGCAACCGTGCGATCGGCGCTGGACACGAAGAAGTCGTTCTTCCTCGGGCTCTTCGGAGTCGCGGTGATCGTGCTCATTTTCGTGCGGGTGATTCCCCAGATCGGGTCGTACCAGGACGCGGTCACCTCGCTGGCGGCCATGACCGCCGGCGCCCTGGCCTGCATCGTGGCGTCGGTCCTCGTGTACCTCGCCGCTTATGGGCTGCCGTTCATCGCCGCGACCCGCGGGCTGCCCTACTGGCAGTCCCAGCAGCTCAACCAGGGGGCGTTTGCGATCAGCAACGGTGTCCCCGTCGGCGGCGCGTTCGGGCTGGGCGTCCAGTACGCCATGCTGGGGTCGTACGGCGTCGAGCCCACCGCCAGCACGGCCGCCATCACGGCGGTCGGGGTCTGGAGCATCTTCGTCACGATCGGCCTGCCGATCCTTGGCGTCGAGGCGATCCAGCTCTCCGGCCAGGCTGCCTCCTCGTACGTCTGGCCTGGGGTGCTCGGTCTGCTCATCCTGGCTTTGGCGATCGTCTCCTTCGTGCTCATCGTGCGCAGCCAGAACGCGGCCCGCCGGATCGGATCGATCGGCAACTGGATAGGTGCCCCATTCGATCGCCGGTTCCGCAAGGGCCGTAGCGTCGACTTCGTCCCGATGGCCCTGAGGTTCCGCTCGGACATCGCGGACCTGGTCACGCGGCGCTGGCCGGCGATCACTGGCGCGCAGCTGTCGGTTTCGTTCACCCAGTTCCTGATCTTCTACATGTCGCTGCGGGGGGTCGAGGGCTGGGGTAGTGCTGGGACGTCGCTGCTGGTGGCGTTCGGTTCCTTCGCGGTGGCCCAGATCGGGCTGATGATTCCGATCACCCCCGGCGGCCTCGGCACAGTGGACGCCGCGATGATCGCGTTCCTGACGGCTCTCGGTGTCGACGCGGGCGCCGCGACCGCCGCCGACCTGGTATGGCGCGCTGCGTCGTTCGTGCCCCAGATCATCATCGGTGTCGTCGCGCTCATCACCTGGAGCCGGCGGGGAACCCGGGCGCTGGCCGAGCGCGGCGCTGCCCGCCGCGAGCGGGCCGGGGAGGCGGAAACCTGACGGGGTTGCGGAGCCGACGGGCCGTGCGGCCCTTAAGGGGCATTCGAGCGGCGGCACCGGCCGCGGCAGAATGGCCGCGGAGCCGCGGACGAGACCTTGGAGGCGGCAGATGGGCGTGTCACGACTCGGTGAGGTCGCTCTCCGACGCTTCACCGGTGGAGACGCCGCCGGGCAGACGGCCAGGCTCGTGGCCACCGCTGCTATCGGCTCGAGCTTCGCGCGCGGCCTCATGCCACGGCGCAGCATCGACCAGGCGATCGCGACCGGAGTGGTCGGAGCAACGCAGTACGGCCTGGTGGTCACCTCGCAGTCGGTTTCGGCCGAGCTGGCCCGCGCGCTGGTGGGGCGACGGGCCGCCCCGTTCACCCGGCTGGCCACGTAGGCAATCGTGACGACCGGGTTGATGGGTGCGGGCGTGGTAGTCGAGTGGCTGCTCCCGCCTCGGCTCGGCGAGCCGGTGCGTCGGGCGATGCTGCGCACCATAGGCCACCGGGCGACCTGGGTCGGCGCTGCCAGCCTGATCGTCGGTGCGATCGACGCCGCCGACGAGGTCGCGGCTCGCCGCGGTCGCGCGGGTGCGCCGGCGCGGGTCCTGGGCTCGGTGGGAGCCACACTGATCGGCGTTGGTATCGCCAGCTGGTCGATCAGCCGTTACCACCGGACCGAGGACCTCGGGGTGTTGCCCCCCGCCGTCGACCCGCTGACCGGGGCGCCCGCAACGCCGGTCGTCGGCGGCGTGCCGGGCGCGGACTCGCTTTCGCCCGTGGCGAAGTCGCTGGCGCCGGGTGCCGCCGTGAGCGCGGGCTTGGAGGGGATCGCCTACGCAGACTCGCTGCTCTCGCGCGGCGTGGCCGTGGGGGTGCGGCGGGTCGAGCCTGGGGACCGGCCGTTCGCAAAGCCGTGGGCCACATCGGCCGTTCACCGACATCTCCACCAAGCCCATCGGGGTTGGACCGCGACTGTCACCCACGCACCGCTGCATAAGGCGGTCAATGTCGGGGGAGCAACCATCACCAAGGCCCCACGAACCGTGACCTGGACCGCCCAGCCCGGCAACAGCATCGCGCCAGGGCATTATCAGGAGTTCGACCTCGCCACCGATGCGCTGCCGGCTGCGGGCCAGGTGGTCCTGCCGGCGGCCCAGTTCTACTCGGACGCCACGGTGACCTACTGGAGCGAGCCGACCGTGTCCGGCAAGGCCGAGACCGAGCACCCTGCCCCTGCGTTCACCATCATCGCGGCTAACGGAACCAGTGCCAGCGCCGCGGCGGCGGACAGCACAGCACGCGTGCTCGGTGGCGCCGCTCTGCTGGTGTCGCTGGTCTCCGCCGGGCTGGTCCTGCCACCCCACCGGCCGAAGGCTGAAGTCGCATGACCCGCCACCCAAACCGGTTCGGCACCCACTGGCGCCCCCGGGCACTGGCGGTCGTTCTGGCGGTGACGGCCCTGCTGGTGGGGGCCGTCTCAGCGGCGCAGGCCCACAACATCCTTGTCGGGACCTCACCCGCAGACCTGTCCACGGTGGCCGTCGTTCCCGCTCAGGTCACATTGACCTTCGACGAGCCCGCCCTGGCCGTCGGAACCGAAGTCATCGTCACCGGCCCCGCCGGTCAGGTCCAGAGCGGCGCCGCCGTCCTGGTCAACAACACCGTTGCCGAGCACCTGCGGCCGGGTGCAGCCGCAGGCCGGTACACCGTGCTCTGGCGGGTAACCTCGGCCGACAGCCACACGGTCAGCGGCCGTTTCTCCTTCACAGCCAGCTCCCCGTCACCGGGACGGCAGCTCAACGCGCCCACCTCAACACCATCAACAACCTCGGGCACGACCGGGCACGCAGCCACCCTGTGGTGGGGCGTAGCTGGAGGCGCCGTGTTCATCTTCCTTCTGCTGGTGGTCGTCATCGCCCGCAAACCTCGCACCACCCCCCATGGCGAACGAGACCCACAGTCGTGACCACCCAAACCCTGGCCGAACGGCCCGGCGACAAGGCCGGTGTGGGGTCAGTGCGGGACTGCGCATGCATAGGCGTTGTGCCAGAACGTGCTCAAGCTCGGCGACGAGACCGGGGCCGGTGCCTCACCGCCGCACCTACGAGCCCCGCGTGGACCGGGGCGGGACAGGCCAGGCGGCACGCGGGCCGCTCCCAGGGGCATCGTGGCCCGCAACTGCGGATACTTACCACGTGAGAGCGATGAGAACCACCCACGCCCAGGGCGGCGACCCTGCCATGGCAGGAGTCGCCTAGCTGACTAGATTTCTGGCCGAGACGAGTTCAGAGGGAACAGGGGCCTGGGTCACCAGAGCCGTATAGGCCGGATCGTTGGGCAGACCCTGGCACGAATGGGACCGGACGTCATCCTTGGGCTGGGGCCCATGCGGTCACCACCGCAGGTCGCAGGTTCAGATCCGGCACGGCCGCGACGAAGGGGCAGCTTGGATGACCTTTCCCATGGGCGAGGTCCTCTTGCTTTGGCCCCGGTAGCCATGTGTAGCAAGTGGTGCCCTTGTCGGCGCCGAGGCGAGGGTGCCCCCGGATCGAGCTCGCCCGACGTCCCTTAGGCCCCGGCGAGAATGGCGCAGGTCATCAGATGCTGTGCGCGCGCGGGCGTGCCGGATGACGTCGTGGCCTGGTCGCAACCCTCGTTCTTGCCCATCGTGGATACGATCCGTCGTCTATCGTGGCGATGAGAGTGGGCGGTGGTGGCAGCAGCACCCGTGCGTGGTGCGTGCAGGAAGGCGGGAGCAGTGACTGGCGTGCGTCGGGTCGTTCTGCTGACACTGGCGTGGGAGGACCTGCCGAAGTCGGTCTCAGTCCACGGCGCGCCCGAGGGTATCCGGCTGTGCGAGCCGACCCCTGCAGTGCTGCTCCAAACCCAGGACGGGTGGCTGCTGCTGGACACCGGGTTCAATACCGCCCTGATCCGCGATCCGGCGATGCGGCGCCGGTTCTACCCGAAGATCGACTACATCCCGGTCTTGGCGGGTCCTGGTGAGCCGATCGAGGAGGCACTCGACAAGGTCGCCATCCCCCTCGAGGACATCTACGCGGTGGGTGTGAGCCATTTGCATCTGGATCACGTGGGAGGTCTGAAGCTGTTCGCCGGACGCGTGCCAGTGCACGCGCAACGCAAAGAGCTCGAGTTCGGTCTGGCCAATCATCCGGCGCCGGAGCGAGAGGGGATGTTTCGCATCGACTTCGACGACCCACGGATCGACTGGCAGCTTGCCGACGGTGACGTCGACATTGCCCCGGGGGTCCGAGCGATCGCCACCGCCGGCCACACACCCGGCCACCAGAGCTTCATCGTTGACCTCGACGACTCCGCCGGTGGGGGTGGCTTCGTGTTCGCCTTCGACGCAGCTGACCTCACCGAGAACATCGATCAAGAGCTCGCGGTCGGGTCGTTCATCAACGTCCAACCCGAAGACACCATCGAACCGATCAGGCGTCTGAAGGCCATCGCCGCGCAGCGTGGTTACCGGCTCATCCCTGGCCATGACCCTCACGTTTGGCCCGCCCTGACCGCGGAGCTCGAACAGCGGTTCGCCACCGCAACTCCGTCGCGGTGAACCACCCTGCCGTACGGCGGGCTCGCTGGCCGGCGACAACGGTGCACCAAGAATCCAGATGTGGCTCTTCGGGCGGGTCGGCTCCGGGACCTGCAGGCCGCTTGGCGTTGGCCGTCTCGTACGTCGAAGTCGGGCTGATACCCAGCCCCGGCAGCGCCGCGATGGGACCACGCCACCGGCTGCGCCAAGATCCGCGCCCACACGCAATCGGTCGATCGGCTTGCGAGAACACTTAGACGGGCAAACGCCTGGCATCCTGCCCTATGCTGTGGGCGTTGCGTGAGGACGATGTGTGGCCAGCGTGGTTTGGTAGCGACGTTGAAGGAGGGCCCCGTGCACAGCTGTGGCGTCCCGTTGGATCGCGCACGTCGACGGCCGGAGCCGCTCTAGTGGCTACGAACACGTCGGCAGGGCCCCCATCGGTGGCCAAGACCGCACCCCCTTCGGGTCCCGCGGCTATTCTCGGGCGCCACGATCTGGCGGTTACCGATCTGGACATCTTCAAGGTGACCAGCCCGCCAGTTGGCTACCCGGCGAACATGAGGACGTTCTACAGCCCCGAGGATCACGTCCCGCAGGTGCTTCAGTCCGTGGTCTCCAGCGTGTCGAAGTCGATCGTGGTGGCGATGTACGGCTTCGATGACGATGTCCTCGCAGCGATGCTTGACACCGCTTTGAAGAACCCAGGAATCTACGTCCAGATCACCCTCGACGGGAGCCAGGCAGCCGGCGTCCATGAGAAGGACCTGCTGGCGAAGTACTCAAACGACATGACCGCCAACTCGGTAGCCATAGGCAATTCGGAGAGGGGCGCGATCATGCACCGAAAGATGGTGATCGTCGACGGCCTGTGGCGAATCTCGGGCTCCACGAACTGGTCGACGTCTGGCGAAACCCTGCAGGACAACGAGCTCACGATCATCCGCGATGCCATCGTGTGCTCCGAGGCACGCCCGGTCCTGGACATCGAGCACGACTCGGCCCTCAAGCAGATGGCCGCAAACCGCTCGAAGCCCTGACTCACGCCGCCAATCGCTCACTGAGCCTGTGCGGGACACCGGTCCTGGGCGGTCAGCGCCAGGTTCATCGCGTTGGACGAGCGTTCTCTGGCGGGAGCAACCTCCGCCGGCCGTTCGCCCATGGACAGCGCGTTGCCCGGCAGGTGACTGGTTCGCCTTGAACGAGAGTGCAGGTCAGGCCACGGCCCGCGCCGGGAGGACCCCACGGGCCCGATCCCCTGGGCACCGAACCCACCTCGGCACCCATCAACACCCTCACCCGCAGGGAACCCAGGGCCGAGCAGCCCCGGCCGAGGGGCTTTGCGCCCTGCGCACTGCCTGATCAAAGCCGTGCCGAGGTGCTCGCCGCACGAGGCTCGCCACGCGCACGCTCAACGGGATGTACGTGTCTTGTCAGACCCGGGTCCGTGGCTACGTTCGTTTCCGACGCAGGAGCAGCACGGCGAGTGCGCCCGCGAGCACGGCGAGGCAGGCGACCATGGCGGCGGTGCCTGCCCAGCCCGATGTCACGAAGAAAACCCCGCCCAGCCAACCAAACAGGCTTGAGCCGGCGTAGTAGAAGAGGTTGTACAGCGAGGACGCCTGTGCGCGGCCGATGATCGACTCGGCGCCGGTCCAACCGGAGGCGACCGCGTGCGCAGCGAAGAAGCCTGCCGTCGCAACGAGCAGCCCGATCAGCACGACCAGCAGAACGGTCGAAAGGGTGAGCAGCACGCCGACGATCATGCTGGCGACCCCGGTGAGCAGTATGGGAAGCCTTCCGAACCGGGCGGCCAGGACCCCCGCCTGTGCCGACGACCAGGTACCGGCCAGATATGCGACAAACAGCAGACTGATCAGGGTCTGTGGCAAGTTGAACGGCGCGGCCGCGAGCCGAAAGCCGAGGTAGTTGTAGAGGGCAACGAACCCGCCCATGAGAAGGCAGCCCTGGGCGTACAGGGCGAGCATCCGTGGGGAGCGCAGATTGGCCGCCAGTCGGCTGAGCAACCCTGGTTCGACGTCGGGTCCGCGCGATCGAAGTGGCACGAACCCCCGCGGCTTGGGCACGAGGCCGATGAACAATGCGGCTGCAATGGCGCAGAGTACGGCTACGGTGAAGACGCCGATGCGCCAGCTCGCCAGATCGGCGATCGGACCGGCCACGAGACGGCCGAGCAGGCCGCCGATGGACGTGCCTGCGACGTATGTCCCAGCAGCGCGGGCAGCGTGGCGCGCGTCAATCTCCTCGCTCAGGTAGGCGATGGCGACCGCTGGTACACCGCCGACCATTGCCCCCTCGAACAGCCGCCCCGTCACCAGGAGCGCGAAGCTGGTGGAGAAGGGCACCAACAGGCCGAAGAAGGTCGCCGCGATCATGGCAATCGACATCGCCCGAACGCGACCGATTCGATCGGCAACCAGCGACCACGGGATGACCCCGATTGCTAACCCGATCGTGGATGCCGAGACGACCAGAGAGACTTCCGCGGCTCCGACGTGGAGGTCGGCGGCGATCTGCGGAAGCGTCGCCTGGGGCGAATAGAGCTGCGCGAAGGTGGCGACCCCGGCGAAGAATATGCCGATGAGCAGGCGACGGTATTGGGCGCTGCCGTACGAGTGGCCGGCCCACGTGTCGGATGCGCGTGCTGAACCGACGTCGGGATGGGTTGTGTTGATAGCCACTCACTGACGGTACGAGGCTCTAAGCGATGCGTCAAATGCATCCTAATCAGGGATTCATATACACTTTTGACATGAGTCGAGAAGGCGTGGACCGCATCCTCTCGCTCCTGCCGTCCTTCGTGGCGCTCGCCGACACCGGCCAGGTGACCGCCGCTGCCGACGTGCTCGGACTTCCACAGCCGACAGTTACACGGGCCTTGCAGCGCGCCGGAACGATCCTTGGGGTTGACCTCTACGAGAGGGCAGGGCGGGGGGTCCGGTTGACCCCGGCCGGCGACGCATTCCTGCCCTTCGTACGCGAGGCATTACGTAACGTGGAGGCTGGGATGGCCGCGGCGGCCGCGCCGCTGCGTGGCCGGGTGGCGGTCGCATTTCAAAACGTCCTGGGCGAAGACCTCGTTCCCGTGCTGATCCGCACCTTCCGGGCGGACAACCCCGGCGTCGAGTTCTCGCTCTTCCAGGGATCTCGCAGCCACTGCCTCGAACTCTTGCACTCCTGCAGCGCTGAGGTCGCGTTCGTCTCGCCGCCACCGGTTGACAGGAACATCGCCGTCGTGCGTGTCGGTGCTGACGAACTGGTGGTCATCGTGCCACGAGGCCATCGGCTCGCCGGTCGCAAGACTGTGCGTCTGAGCGAGATCGCGATGGAGCCCCTTGTACTCATGGCCGTGGGCTTCGGCCTGCGCTCGACGGTGCAGGGGCTGCTGGATGACGCTGGCATCCATCCCGCGATTTCTTTTGAGGGACAGGACATCCACACGCTGGTCGGCTTGGTCTCGGCGGGGCTGGGCGTGACGATCGTGCCTCGACGGGACTATCCCGCGGACGTCACTGCACTGCGCATTCAGGGGGTGCGCGCCGAGCGTGAGATCGTGATGGCCCATTCAGCCGACCGCGCCCTTGGTGTGGCGGCCGGGGCGTTCCGCTCCCTGGTTGCCACCCGGGCGCCGGGCATCGCGGCCCGCGTATTTCTGGGCGCTCCGGCATAAGCCGCTGAAGGGGCCATCCGCGGCGCCGCGCCCGCCAGTCCCGACGTGGCCAGGACAGATCTGCCCTGGTTGCCCGACCGGCAACCGATCACCTGACGGACGGCTCGGGCAGGGATCGGCCGCCCCCACCGGCGGCCACGACCGGAGGCTGTTCGCCGCCAACGGACCGAACCCTGGACCGCGCCGTCCCCGACCGAGCCGCCACGCGGGCCAAGGTCGGCACTGTCCTCACGTGCTCAAGTGCAGCCACGCGTCCAGCGGCACCTCGGGGCTGCCCGGGACGGTTCGACGCCCGCTTCTGCAGGATGTCCGGACGGGCGCTGGTGCCAGTGCGCGCCAGAGGCGATCGGCGCCCTGGTTCTCCTGGTGGAGGGCGGCCTGCCAGTGCCCGCGGCGCCGGACACCGAGCTCCCAGGCGGCCGCGTGACCTGCGCCGGGCGAACAACGAGGAACTCGCGCCTTTCGCGCAGTTCAGCCACCGGTGGGCTCGCCAAACCGCTCTCACGCGGCCTGCGTGGTCACGCCGTGTGCGGCTGCGATCTGGGTCCAACTTCGACCATTGGCCGGGTCTTCGCTACCTGATCGGCCATGATCAGGTAGCGAGCAGCGACTGCACCAGACATCTCAGCGACGGCATGCACCTGCGATCCAGCCGGGTCTGCGGACGCGAGCGCCGTGGCGTCGAGGTTGTCGAGCCACGCTGAGGTGTGGGTAAGGGCCTTCTGGGGCTGATCTCGAGTTCGTGGCCGGAGGTCACCTCAGGCAGTGATGGAACGTGGCTCGCAGCCGCCTGGCGTAGGCGACGACTGGCCCCAGGTCAACGCTGAAGGCGCCGAGCTTCATCGCCGTCGCCATGTCCCAGGCGGTCGACGACCGGGGCTGCCGTCACCGGTCGACGAGCCTTCAACTGGGTGTCGGGTCGAAGGCGGCGAGAGGGGGGAGCCGGCGCGCGAGGTCCGTTCCAGTGCAGCCGAACCAGGCCGGGCTTCGCCGTGACGTCAACGGACCCGACCGTAGGCGACTGCTGACGTCCAGATAGTCGACAGCCTGACGCGGTCCCCTGTCTTGGGGGCGTGCCAGACCCTGCCGGCGCCGGCGTAGATGCCCGTGTGGTACGGCCTACCGCCACTCATGAAGAAGACCAGGTCGCCTGGCCGGGCATGCGCCCTCGACACCCGGATCGTGGCCGCATACTGCTGGGCGACCGTGCGCGGCAGTGCCCTGCCGGCATGCGCGTACGCCCATTTCGTGAGTCCTGAGCAGTCGAACCGGTTCGGGCCAACTGCCCCGTACTGGTAGGGGGCGCCCCTCTTGGACGCCGCGAAGTGAAGCGCCCTGGTGGTCATGGACGCGGATACACCGGCTGACACGGTGGCCTGAGCCGGGGCTGCGCCCGTGGCGGCCACACCCCCGAAGAGGCCAAGTAGCAAGGTCAGCACCACGAGCAGGCGGGTAGCCGGACGGGAAAGACTCGAACGAGAAATGATCATGGCTAGGCTCCAGGCGGACGCCTGTGAACATGACCTGTCGGGTTCGGAACCGTTCTCCCGGCCGCATCGTCAGCAAGGACGAGCACGGCTTTACCCCAAGGGTGCACGCGCATCCGTGCACCCGAACAACCTGGGTGGTCCACTCCCGCCGCACATTCCACACAGTTGACGGTCCGGCTGTGGAGGCGAGATTTGGCGACACAACAGGTGCCTCGCCACGTACGGGTGAGGACTCATTTAAGTATCAGCACAAGATGGCGTAGGCGCAGCGTTTTGGCGGAATGCGCCGGCCTGGGGACATCGTGGCCCTGCCATGACCTCTGGTGAAGGTGAGTCTGGTGACCCCGTGACTGACAACCAGGTGGCGGGACCGCCACCATGGCCGCCAGGCGGTGTGAGCTGGACAACCGCCCCACCTGCCTGGCCCGCGGCCGCATCGCGCCCGAGGGCACGGCGCGGTGCTCGTCGTCGCCGATGGGCGCGAGCCCAGTGCTCACCTGCCTCTCGCTCAACGAGGCGAGCATCCGGTGAGCCATCGCCTGCAGGTGAATCCGGTGGGCCCCGAACCGTTTCGCCGGCTAGCTCTGTTCGTCCATCGCTTACCCTCCCTGGTCGCGATCCGTCCTGGCCTGGACGAACCAAACCCGGCCGAGGTGAGGGGGAGTTGAAGGTCCATGGCTCTGGCTGACCGCGACCCGTGGAGCACCACATGACACGTATTGCAGGCGTCTGCGCCCGCGACGCCGGACCGTACGTGAGGCTCGCCTATCACTTCACGCGCCGCAGCTTGGCGCGTCTCACGGGGCGCGAGCCCGAGCGCATCATCGAGGCACTGCAGATGTAGGCACACGTGCCCGCGCTGCTGCGCGGCTATGCCAGGCTCGAGCAGACCACAGCCAAACTGCATCGAGTCGACAAGCGTCTGCGGGCGCTAGCGGAGCTGAAGGCGGCCACGCTGACGCACTGCGCGTCCCGCATCGACATGGGCTCGCAGATCTCGCGCCGCTGGGCCTCAGTGACGAGGAGCTGCTGGCGCCGTCCTCCTATCGGGCCAGCGCGCTCTTCACCGACATCGACAAGCTCGTGCTCGACTACGCAGTCGCCATGAGCAGCACCCCGCAGAGGTGTCCGACGCGCTGCTGGCTCAGATGCGAGGGCAAATCGAGCACGCCCAACTGGTGGAGCTCACCCACCTGATCGCGTTGGAGCACATGCGCGCTCGCTTTGACCTCGCACCCGGTATCGGCGCGGCGGGCTTCAGAGCTGGAATGGTCTGTGCGGTCCCCACAGTCACCCTGCCATCAGGACCAGGAAGTGCGGTCACGAGTTGGCCGCCGAGGGCCTCAACGAGGTGAGGGTGATCGATCCGTGCCCGGACAGGTGTCGTGGGCCGCCCGTTACCCGCCCAGGCCACCGACAACGCTCAGCTCTTGGCTGGTGAACTCGCCGGTCAGCATCGGCATCGCCTTGCCAATGGCCTCCTGGACCTCGGGCCGCTGCAGCGACGCGTCATGGTGTCCCTTGGTCTGCCAGATCTCAAAGACCCAGATGGTGTCCTCATCGGTATCGCAGACACTGACGACGTAGCAGCTGCATTCGGCAGCGCGCAGGCCCTCAGCCCCGCTCAGCAAGATCGCGACCACGTCGTCGCGATGTCCGGGTCTGGCCTTCATCGACCCCATGTAGCCGTAGGACATGGCTCCTCCTCTGCTTATGCGCGCTACCGCCCGCTGTGAGGGTCGCAGCATGCCAGGCCTGGATGACAGCGACGATCTGGTCGGTCTTGATCTGATCAGACAGGGCTTGAATCAAGAGGTACGTTCGTGGCCCGACGTGCCGGCAGCGAACGAAGTGGGACCCGTGCGATGTTCGCGGCACCTACGCCGTGCACCCATCCAGGGGGTGAGCGTGACCTCGGCCGCGAAATTGGCGAAGCGGCGGCGACCGTGACAGATGTCGGCGCCTGTGCAGATGCGACTTCACGCACTGCGGACCCGAGCACGGCGCCTGCCCGCCGCCCGATCGGGCGCGACGTTGAACCTTTCAGACCTCTGATCAAAGTCCGACTCCAAGCTTCACGTAACGCTGAGATCATTGTCGACAGCTCGAGCGGAACATCGCGCAACGGCACATGAAGACTGACCCGACTCGCTCGAACCCACGGGCCTTGCGGGTGCCGGTCTTCACGTGCCGTCGACACATCCGGCCCCGAGCCGACTCGGGCCAACATGACTGCAGCCCCGACGAACCGTTGTGCGTCAGGCACGGGCTACGGGCCAGGCGCACAGGTCAGACGGGCCTGCGGACACCGAGCCGGCAACGCGTGTGAGGCCTTCCTGGCTGAGCATCGAGTCGAGGGGATGGACCTACCTCAGTTTGACCCGGCTGCCGAGGGCATCAGGTCAAGGCTTGGAGGAAGGCAGCGACCATCGCCAGCACCTGATCGGGACGACCGGTCATCTCGACGTGGGTCGCGTCGGGCAGTACCGCCAGCTGGGCGTTGGGGATAAGTCTTGACGGACGCGTACGTCGGCTCCGGCACCGATCCACGATAGAGGTGGACCAGGGGCGTGCGCGTCCCCCTCAACCACGGTCTTGGGCTGGTTGCTGACTTGCCCTCGTCGGCGCTGTCGAGCGCACCGACGTCACCGTGATGTCCTCAGAGCGCGTCACCCCCAGAGCCGATCGCCAATGCGGTTGGCAGCGGTGCAGCACCGATGTGTCAGGCAGCGCGCTGAGTGCGCAGCGGGTCGTTCAGGTGCTCACCGGTGTTGCGCAGATGGACCGACGGGCCGAGGTCGCCTTGGCCGAAGGCGGCGCCAAGGCCAGCCTCGCTGAGCTGGAGGTGGCGCTGTGCGGTTCCCGCGTCGGGCGGGGCGTCGCGCCCGGCGCTGATCGGCTCGGACCGCTGAGGGGGCTGACCCCTGCTGGATGTCCAACCGCGCCGTGTCCGTCCACGGCGGGTTGAGCGGGCACCTGGTGGTGACTTCCGCGAGGACATGGGACGTTTGGCCTTAGGACACAGGCCACCGGGCCAGACACGATGACGGCATGGAGGAAGACGCGCTGACCTTGCAGATAAGGCTGGAGGACGTCGGTGGAACGTCCTGGTGGGCCGGACTCATCGCCACGCTCGGGTCACAGTCGGGGAACGCCTACATGAGGTTCTTCGGTAGCGTCCACGGCGACCGCCGGTACAAGGGATCCACGTTCCCCTCGCCGCGCACATTCGGCACGCTGCCTCCGCAGGAGGAATGGGCCCCCGGGATGACGCAAAGTCTGGAGCGGCTGCGTCGGGACATCGAGCACGACGGCTGGGTGCAGGTCGGCCGAGGTGCCCAGCCATGGGCTTTCCAGTATCAGCGACCTGCAACTGGGCGGTGACGTGGGGCTAAGCGCGTCGCCGGTTCGATGAGGCAGAGGGGTAAAGCGACGGCCAAGCCATGGCACACCAAGAACTTCACGACCCCGTCCGTGCCGACCGCCATGCAGCAGCAGCCTGACGCGGCATGCAGCGAACGGCGCCACGCGCAGGTGCCCAGCGGCACGCCGGGCCGGGCCCATCTCGGCTCGGGCTTTTCCACGTTGTGCAGCGCTACCACAATCTCCACCCTCGGCGACGGCAGCTACGGCACGGCCTTGCCGCTTCTGGCCACCCCCGACCCGCTCGCGATTTGCGCGGTGTTCGCCGCGGGCCAGCTTCCCTGGCTGCTGGTCGCCCTACCCGCGCCGGGCCCTGGTCGACCGGGTCGACCGGGTCGACCGGGTCGAGCACCGACGGCTGATGTGGAGAGTCAACGCGGCTCGGTGCCTGATCGTGGGCCTCGGGATCCTCGTGCTCGCCGGTGGAGCGGGCATTCCGATGCTCGTGATCGCCGGCTTCCTGCTGGGAATCGGTCAGACCTTCTCGAGGTTCCTGGCCATGAGAAACAGGTCGTCTGGGTCGTCCTCGACGACGGAGAGGGTCCTCATCGTCCTGGCTGCTGGAGGCCTTCGTACTGCAGGGCTCTGGAGTTACCGCTCGTCCTCGGACTTGCCTTGTTCAGGGGGGGCGAACTTTCGCAGATACTCGATCTCCTTCTTCAGGTCGATCATCTGTAGCTCACGCCCAACGGTCAACCGCTGGAACAGCTCAAGCTCGGCCAGCCGACCCAGATCGTTGGCTTGTTCCTGGGCAATCTGCTGCTGAGCCTGCCTTTGTGTTGTCACGTCGCGGGCAGCGGCGAACACGCCCAGCACGTTCCCGCCGGTGTCGCGGTAGACCGAGGCGTTGTACAGGACCTCGGTGAGCGTCCCGTCCCGGTGGCGGATCGTCAGCGGGTAGTCCACGGCCATGCCCTGGTCGAACACCTGCTGGTAGATCTCGTTGGCCTTCTCGGGCTCGGTGAAGTAGTCGGAGAACGCGGTCCCGATGAGCGTGTCTCGCGGGACTCCGGTGACCTTGACGGTGGCCTCGTTGAGGTCGGTGATCTTGCCCTCGGGGCTGATCGAGACCAGGGAGTCCAGGCTCGACTCGATCATGGAGCGGGCTGCCTCGAACGCCTCGCTCAGCTTGGTCACGTCGCGGGCGGCGGCGAACACGGCCAGCACGTTGCCGCCGCTGCCTCGGTAGACCGAGGCGTTGTACAGGACGTCGGTCAGCGTCCCGTTCAGGTGGCGGATGGTCAGCGCGTTCTCCACGGCCATCCCCTGAGCGAAGACCTGCTGGAAGATCGCGTTTGCCTTCTCCGGTTCGGTGAAGCAGTCGGAGAAGTCGGTCCCGATGAGCTTGTCTCGCGGGACTCCGGTGACCTTGACCGTGGCCTCGTTGACGTCGGTGATCTTGCCCTCGGGGCTGATCGAGACCAGCGAGTCCTGGCTCGACTCGATCATAGCCCGGGCCACCTCGAACGCCTTCCTCTGTTCGCTCATGTCGCGGGCGATCGTGGATGCACCGACGATGACGCCGTCCTGGTCGCGGATCGGTGACTCGCTGATCGAGACGGTGATGGTGGTTCCGTCCTTGCGGATGCGGTCGGTCTCGAAGTGCTCGACAGAGTGACCCGCCTTGAGCCTGGCCAGGATCGCCTGGATCTCGCCGGCTCGATCCTGCGGAGCGAGCAGGGAGACAGACCTGCCGATGATCTCCAGGCTTGAGTAGCCGTACATCCTCTCGGCGGCCGGGTTCCAGCTCGTGACGATGCCATCGAGGGTCTTGCCGATGATGGCATCATCGGAATGCTGCACGATCGCCGTCATGCGCTGGGCGTTCTCGAAGGTCTGCTTCTGTTTGGTGACGTCACTGACCGCCGTGACCTCCACCAGGACGTCTCCGGTGTCGATCGGGGACAAGTTGATGTTCACCGGGAACCCGGTGCCATCCCTGTGCCGTCCGCTCAGCTCCAGATCAAGTCCCATGGAGCGACTCCTGGGGTCTGCGAAGTAGTCTTCCCGGTGCGCCAGGTAGACGTGCCACAGGGACTGAGGCACCAGAGTCTCGATATGCTTGCCGACCAGGTCGTCGCGGTCATAGCCGAACAACAACTCCGTCTGGTGATTGACAAACCGGATCGCGCCCGACTGGTCCATCCCCACCAGGGCATCGGGCACGGCCTCTAACAGGCTCTCGAACTTTGTCGCCTTCGAAGGCATCTGGTTCCTCTCGAGCTGTGGCAGGTAACTCGAAACCGGCAGAAACTCAAAGTGCTGACACAGAACTTTACGCCGAAACTTGCCCCAAGACCGGTGAGGCGCCTCCGTTCATCTGGCCAAGTCCACGAAGGCGGGTACCCGCCCGCCGGCCCCCGGCGCCGTCCATCAAGCACCAACCGGGACCGGAGGTAGCCGGCCGCAGATACGACAAGACTTGGAGTCAAAGCGCGACCCAGATGCGTGGGCCTGTCGCACCGGTCGCGGTATTCGCTTTGGCGCGGCGAGCCGAGTCCGCGGACGTGATGTGCGACCAGGCCCTTGTTGTTGACCAGGGTGTGTCCTGAAGTTGCGTCCCAGAACGTGGTGCCGACGACTCGAGTTGCCCTGAGGCAACCGCTCGGCGGCCTGCCTGCGGCGCGAGGGAGACGCCCTGGCGCCATGATGATCTAATCTACGCTGCAAGATGATTCCCGCGGCGGGCTGCGGCCAGCCGGGGTGGCAATGTCAACCGGCAGGAGGCACATGGACCAGCTCAGTCTTGGGGTGCTTGCCACCTCGAGCAAGGAGAACGAGTTCAGGCTGCCGATCCACCCCCAACACTTCGACCGGATCGACGCCGACCTGCGAGCGCGGATCTTCCTGGAACGGGGCTACGGCGACCGCTACGGGGTCTCCCAGGAGTATCTTGCCACCAAGGTGGGGGCCATTCGTTCGCGTGCGGAGATCATCGCGACCAGCGACGTGGTGCTGTTGCCCAAGCCCACCCTGGACGATATGGCCAGCCTTCGCGACGGACAGGTGCTCTGGGGTTGGCCGCACGCCGTCCAGGACCCCGAGCTGACGCAGATCTGCATCGACAAGCGGCTGACCCTCATGGCGTGGGAGGCGATGAACCACTGGACGCCGTCAGGGGGTTTTGTCGTCCACGTGTTCCATATGAACAACGAGCTCGCGGGCTACTGCTCGGTGCTGCACGCCATGACACTGGTCGGCTCAACCGGTCACTACGGCCGACAGCTCAAAGCAGTGGTCATTGGCTTCGGGAACACGGCCCGAGGTGCCATCACGGCACTGAACGCCTTCGGTGTCCACGACGTCACGGTGCTCACCATGCGCGACGTCACAGCGGTTGCCTCACCGGTGCCATCCGTCGTGCTCGACCACCTGGACCGCACCGAGGCCGACCCCAGCCGCACGACGGTCCAAACGGCCGGGGGCCGGGTGCCCACCGCCACATTCCTGGCCCAGCACGACATCGTGGTCAACTGCGTGCTGCAGGACACGGACTCGCCGCTCATGTTCGTCTCGGACGCGGAACTGGCGCAGTTCCACTCCGGAAGCCTGATCGTCGACGTGTCCTGCGACTCCGGCATGGGGTTCGAGTGCGCGCGGCCCACGACGTTCGAGGAGCCGCTGCTGACGGTGGGTGACGGCGTCGCCTACTACGGCGTGGATCACAGCCCGACCTATCTGTGGAACAGCGCGACCTGGGGCATCAGCGAGGCTCTGATCCCCTACCTGCGCACGGTGATGGACGGCCCCACGGCGTGGGATCGGGATCGGACCATCGCGGCGGCCATCGAAATTCGCGAGGGCGTCGTGCAGAACCCCAAGATCCTCTCGTTCCACGGCCGCTCCACGGAATACCCGCATCCCCGGCTCTGAGCCAGCCGGGCAAGACCTCAGCTCGCAGGCGATGGGTTCGCCGCCGCGTTCTGGCGCGGCAGGCGCCCACAGACCTCGCCTGGGCTCAGAGCCTCGGCCCTGGGCGGCAGAGCCGCCCGCCGGAAGTCCAGGAGCGCCTCGATGATGATCCGGCTCATCGACGGCGGGTTCTGGTCGATTCATCGAGCAGCTCGCGCGCCACCGAGCTGGGCCCACCAAGGCTGTCCTGTGACCTGGGGTTCACCCGCGGGCATTCACGGGATCGGTGGGTCTGTTGTGGTGAGGTGACTGCGGCGCCCGCCGGTTGCCCTGCCTGGGTCATGATGCTGCGGGCGGGGCGGCGCGTTCGAGGTACCGGAGCAGACTTGAACTGGGAGGTCAGGTGCACATGGACGGCGCGAGCAGGTCGGAAGCGGACCAGGACCAGGGTCCACTCAGCGGGCGTCCCTGGCTGGCGAGCTACGCGCCGGGGGTCGCGGCGGACGTCGACGTCCCGGCCGAGTCGCTACCCGAGATGCTCGCGGCCAGCGCCCGGCGTTACGGCAACCGAGTCGCGCTCGATTTCTTCGGCGCGGAGACGACCTACGCCGAGCTGGTCGACAGGGTGAGTCGGGCCGCCGAGGCGTTGCGCGCCGCGGGCGTGCGGTCCGGTGACCGGGTGGCCCTGGTGCTGCCGAACTGCCCGCAGCACGTCGTGGCCTTCTATGCCTCGCTGCGTCTGGGCGCCGTCGTGGTGGAGCACAACCCGCTCTATACGGCCAGCGAGCTCGAGCACCAGCTGGCCGACTGCGGGGCGACAGTTGTCGTGTGCTGGGACAGGACCGCGTCGGTGATCGACGGCCTGCGTGGGAAGACCGCCGTGAAGGTTGTCCTCGCGGTCGACCTCACCAGCGCCCTGCCCTGGCGCATGCGTCTGGCGCTGCGTCTGCCGGTTGCCAGGGCCCGCGCGGCTCGCGCGTCGATGACCGGACCCGTGCCCGAACGTGTCCTGCGCTGGGAGCGGGTCGCATCCTCGACGGGCCCGCTCGACGCGGCGTACCCGCAGCAACACCCGCAGGATGTCGCGTTGCTGCAGTACACGGGTGGGACCACAGGCACGCCCAAAGGTGCTGTCCTCACCCATGGGAACCTGAGGGCTAACGCGGCCCAGGGGCGTGCCTGGATGCCCGGTCTGAAGGACGGTCAGGAGACCGTGTACGCGGTACTGCCGCTGTTCCACGCGTACGGCCTGACGCTATGCCTGACCTTCTCGATGAGTGTGGGGTCGACTCTGGTGCTTCTGCCGCGCTTCGACCTCGACCAGATGCTCGAGGCGATAGGGCGCCGCCCCCCGACGTTCCTGCCCGCGGTCCCGCCGATCTACGCGGCCCTGGCAGCGGCCGCCCGGGAGCGTGGCGTCGACCTCACGTCGATCCGCTACGCAATCTCGGGCGCCATGGCGCTGCCGTCTTCCGTGGTCCAGGCATGGGAGGCCGTCACCGGAGGGCTGCTCGTCGAGGGCTACGGGATGACCGAGACCTCGCCCATCGCGCTGGGCAACCCGGCCGCGGCGACCCGCCGGCCCGGGACGGTGGGGGTCCCGTTCCCCTCCACCCGGATCCGCATCGTCGACCCTGACGACCCCTCACGGGACCTTCCGATCGGTGCGCCAGGCGAACTGCTCATTCAGGGTCCGCAGGTGTTCGCCGGATACTGGAACCGTCCTGAGGAGAGCGCCGCGGTGCTCCTGCCAGGCGGCTGGTTGCGCACCGGCGACGTCGCGGTTGCCGACGCCGACGGCTTCGTCCGCATCGTCGACCGGATCAAGGAGCTGATCATCACCAGCGGCTTCAACGTGTACCCGTCGGAGGTGGAGGACGTCCTGCGGGAGCTGCCCGAAATCGAGGACCTGGCCGTGGTCGGCGTCCGGGCTGCCGCCGATGCGGGGGAGGAAGTCGTCGTCGCCGTCATCGCCGCGGCCGGCGCCGCCATCGATCCCGAGCGGGTCCGCGCGTACGCCCGCGATCGGCTGGCGGGCTACAAGGTGCCACGTCGGGTCGTGGTCGTGGACGACCTGCCGCGCTCCCAGATCGGCAAGATCCTGCGCCGGTGCGTGCGTGATCGGATCGAGGCGATCGAAGCCGTGCAGTCTGGCTGAGCGCTCGGTCGGGGCGACGTCCATGATCCGGCGCACGGTTCGGTCCCGAAAGCATTGCGAAGCCGGCCAACCCGCCAAGACCTTCGGCGGCGAACAGTGAACCCGCAGGTTGCAGGTCCATGTCCTGCCCTTGACTCCACCGTGCCGGCGGTGGCGTTGGACCGGGGTTGCACAGCCGACGTGACCAACGGGAGTGTGGGCCTGTCCAAGACGGTGGCCGTAAGGAATGCCTATCCTTACCTCCGAAATCGGTGACCAGGACGTTTCCGAGACGTACACTCGGATCTAAGCATGTGGCGCCTGAGCGGTGACTCACGATCCCTTAGTATCGGTCCCGCGCTGCGGTGAGCCGCCGATCCGGCGGCGTAAACCGAGGGACGCCCAAGGTGTATGACCAGCCGTTGTTTCTGCACACGTTGTCTCGATTCGCCGTAGTTCTGCCGGCGCGCTACGACCTTGAGGCCACGCTGGCCGAGCTCACCGAGAGTGTCACCGCAGTGTTGGGCCTGTCTGGCAGCGGGGTCACGATGGCCGAGGAGGGGCGGCTGCGCTTCGTCACCGCGGTGAGTCAGGCTTCGGGGGAGCTGGAGCGCAATCAGGAGCAGCAGCAGGCCGGTCCGTGCCGGGACGCCTATGACACTGGCGAGGTGGTTCGGGTGACCGACGTGCGGGAGGAGTCCACCCGCTGGCCGGAGTTCTCGGCCACGGCCACCCGCTTGGCCGTGGCCGGTGTTGCCGGGATCCCGATGCGCCTTGCCGACGAGATCATCGGTGCCCTCAACCTGTACTCCCCTCAGCCGCGGCAGTGGTCCGATGAGGACATCGCCGTGGCCGCGGTGCTGGCCGACGTGGCGACCAGCTACGTGGTCAACGCCTCCAAGCTGCGCCAGCAGGAGCAGCTCAGCGAGCAGCTGCAGGAGGCGCTGGATTCACGGGTTGTCATTGAGCAGGCCAAGGGGATCACCGCACACAAGCATGCGGTGACGATCGATCAGGCCTACCAGCGCATGCGCCGGCACGCCCGCACCAACAACGCCAGTCTGCGGACGGTCGCCGAGGCGATCGTGGCCGTGGGGCTTCAGGTCTGAGCTCGGAGGCTATCCGGCACCAGCTTTAGGTTCGGCAGCGTCTTACGTGTAGCGTTCGGCGTGCTGCGTCCCTCCAGACCCTGGTGGCGTCGGCACGTCTCGTGCTGCTCTCGAACCTCGGTGGCCCGTGTCCTCATTCCGGGACCACCGAATCGAGTTCGCCATGCTGCAGCCGCCGAAGAATCCCGACGACCTATTCGCAGATTACGACCATCACGTCGTTCTGTTCCCGACCCGTCCGGCCCCCCACGTCCCGGCCGAGTTCTCGGCGCAGTCAGCCGGCCGTTGGGTGGCGGGCCCGCAGACACGGGGGGTCAGGACACGGGTGATACGTCAGGTAGTGGTCCTTGAGGTCGCCGGTCGCCTTAGTGATGTCGTTCGGGATCTGGACGGCGCGATCCAGATGGCTTTGGCCGACGGGCCCCGGGGGGTGGTCTGCGACCTGTCCGCAGTGCTCGGGGGTGCTGAGCCAGGCGCTGTTGAGGTGCTCGCGACGGCAGGCAGGCATGTTCGCGACTGGCCTGGGATCCCCGTGGCTGTGGCCAGCCCGGACCCGCGGGTTCGCGAGGCGCTGGATGCCCACGCCCTGGGTGGGCACCTGATCGTGACCGCATCGATGCTGCCCGCGGTAACCGCGGTGCTGGCGACCCCCATCCCGGCCGTTAAGTGGCTACGACTGGCACCGCACCCGACCGCGCCGCGAGCGTCGCGGGACTTCGTCACGCGTACCCTGCTGGACTGGGGGTTGGGCCGGCTCGTCCACTCTGTAGGTTTGGTTGCCGCCGAGCTCGTGGCTAACTCCGTGATGGGTGCCAGCACCGACATCGACGTGTCTGTCTCGTGGAACCTGGGAACCCTACGCCTGACCGTCCGGGACAACAGCCCCGACTTTCCGCGTCAGCCGCTTGCCCACTTCGACCTGCGCGGGCGAAGCCTGTCCGTGGTCGCTGTCCTGTCTCGAGCCCATGGGGTTCTGCCCACCGCCGACGGCGGCAAGGTCGTCTGGGCCGTGCTCAACGCCGCCCATCCGCGCCCATCGAACAGCCCACGCCCTCCGGAGCTCGCAACCGCACTGCAGGAGTCGCCCACATCCAACAACGCGCCGCGCTTGGCCGGGTTGGCAGTGCGCGCCGGCTCCAGCCCTCAACCAACCGGACACCGCGTTGCTCCAACACCCAGTGGAGACCACACGTCCATCCGGTGAAACAGCGACATGAGTGGGTCCTTCTGGCACCGTTCATCAGTACCCGTGCAACTACCTTGGACAAGCCGGGTGGCCGTCACCGGCTACCCGCACCAGCCCGGGTGCGAGCGAGGCGGTGACCAGCGACAGCCGGCAGCTGACGGCGGGCATGACCGCGACCCTGTCAGCCGAGCTGGCGGGTAGGGTCGCCCCCGACCTTGTTGCCGAGACGG
>Ga0209890_10000175_pt1 | contig 30071 bp, 34 predicted proteins | sample OrgsoiDNA2013049_FD_185799 | JGI IMG/M metagenome (GOLD analysis project Ga0209890, IMG submission 185799) | Permafrost soil microbial communities from the Arctic, to analyse light accelerated degradation of dissolved organic matter (DOM) -... | ecosystem: Environmental > Terrestrial > Soil >... | reverse complement strand
CTTGGCTATTGAGGCACTCCCAAAGGAAACGGGGAGCAACAGCTAGGCTGAACCTACGGAGCCGGGCGCCAGTCCTCGACCCTACCAGAGGAGGAAGAAACCTCACGAGAAAGGACTAGCGATCCACTCGGCCCCGAGTTTTGCGTTAGGCATCGCGAGATGCACGACGAAGCGTAAACAGGGGAATAGGCGGGGTGGGTATTGAGCTCCGAAAAGATGCAATCCGGACGCCGACGCTCTTGAAATGGCGGCAGGCAACATTGAGTGGGAGCGATAGCGCGAGTCCCCGCTCAGTCTGGCGTAGTCGAAGACCCCACTGCAAGCCTAGAAACTTCATGCACGAGAACCGGGAGACCTCGGAGACACCTGCGGGTGAACCAAGCCGCAGGTCGGCGGGCGAAGGCCAGAGCCACAAGGCCCGCGCGTACGTCTACGAGGAGTCACACAGCGGCGTACTACCTATGAACCATTCGAACAAAGACGGGAAATTGTCGGCGGAGAGTGGGGAGGGAAGGCCGCTGATGGAGCAGTCGACAATGCTGTGAATCTCGCGAGGTGAAAGTCCTCGTGCCGCCAATTGCCTGTAGTCGGGCGGCGAGCATATCCGATGCGTGCGAAGGCAACGACGCACGTTCAGCTCGGACGTAAACGCCTCAGCTGCCCTGCGGGGAAACCTGTAGCGGTAGGAGCGATCCGGGAGGCAAGCCAACTCGGAGGCCTGAACATAACGAAATAGCTGCAACCTCGAAAACTTCCACCGCGCAAAGTCGCGTTCGCGGAAAGAAGCGGGAAGCCGACCCGACATCAGCGTGGGGAAGGCCGATGACACTCCGCTTCTCGCGAATATTTACCTCCACTACGCGTTCTTAGGATTCCAACACCAAGCCGAAGCCGATCGTTTTCTGGAGAACTTTCGGGAACGACTCGGAAGGTTTGGATTGGAATTACACCCTGACAAGACGCACCGGATTGAGTTCGGGCGGTTTGCCGAACAAAACCGGAAACGAAGAGGGGAAGGTAAGCCCGAGACGTTCGACTTCCTAGGCTTCAAGCACATCAGCGGGAAGAATAGGTTAGGGCGATTTACGGTGAGGCGTAAGACGATCCGCAAACGCATGGGAGCGAAGCTACGGGACATTAAGCAGCAGCTCCGCGAGCGTATGCACGATCCGGTGCGCCAAACCGGTCCATGGCTCAAGTCGGTCGTACACGGCTACTTCAACTACTATGTGGTACCGGGAAACACCGACAGTCTCAGCGTCTTCCGGGATCGGTTAACTGGGTATTGGTGGCATACACTTTGCCGCCGAAGTCAGAAACGCCGGCTATCCTGGACACGTATGCTCGCTCTGGCTGACCGATGGCTCCCTCGACCGCGCGTACTCCATCCTTATCCCGCGGCTCGCTTCGCCGCCAGTCATCCACGATAAGAACCGGATGCGCTAACGAGCGCCCGTCCGGGTCCGTCCGGGGGGGTACCACGCACAGTGGTATCCCTACCGCGATCTGACAACCCAAAATCACTTAAATCCGGTGCTTGAGGGCTAGTCTTATGAGCACTTGGTTTCGATGGTTTGCTCTAGCTTTTGCGGCCGGAATGATTGTCGTCACGGCATTCAGCTATTCTATACAGCACCGGGACGATACGATTCCAGGCGTATTACTTATCAGCCCGACAGCCTTTTACATCCTGTTTGCAGCTCTTGCTTTTGTGCCTGAAAGTCAGGTTCGACTTCGTCGGCTCTTGCTTTGCTTGCTCTTTCCTGCAGCAATTTGGCAGTTCACAGCGACGGAACTAGACCCTGGATCGAACTGGCCGTTCATCCTGGTTGTCCTTCAATCCCTTTGCTATTTTCTGGTGCTTTGCCTGCTATTTTTTTCCCGCAGTAAAATTGGACTTTGCCATTCCTGGGCTTCACCTGTTCAAAACGTCCTGCTGTTTTCGGGTACCGTTCTGGTCTTCGCAAGTTTGTTCACGGCGACGGGCCCCGACGGAAGCGGGTGGGCCGTGGTGATAGGGAAAGTTCCTTGGATAACGCTCCATGTCAATCCTGTCCAAGGCCCCACCGATGGCCAGATTTCTGCGGTTTCACATCTTTACGGTACCGTCGGGTCATCTCTGTATACGGCTGCGGTTGTTCTGGCAATCGCGACAACAGTTTTTCTGTTCAAAATCGCCATTCGACCCGGTCATACGCAGCAATCAAAGTGGACGCCGCGGCTTGCCGGTCTGTCACTCTTCGTCAACATGTGGATAGTCACGGAGAGCTTTTGGGGATGGAGGTTTGCATTGCACGATAGTCCGGTCTCTGCAACCGTTGCTACGGTCTGCTGGGCGACAGCGATTGCGTTCGGATGTTTTGTTGCGTTTCATGTAGCGCACAGTTCGGCTGAGACTTGGCACCTGCAAGCCTATATGCTGTTTCAGATTCCTCTCATTTTGTTCAGTATCGCAGTCTCTCCTGCGTATTTCGGCGGAATGTTCACTCACTTTCCGGGAATCGCATTTCTGCAGGGCGGATTGTTACTCCTAGCTCTCACCTATCTGAGCTGTGTAATGCCGGGGATTGAAGCCGAGAAGACGAGCATCCTTTGTTGGTAATTCCTTGAATGCCCAGGTGTGATTTCTTGCTCAAAGAATGCAATCTCATAAAGGTCGCGATCACTCGCCAAACCTGCGAATAAACCAGGTCTTAACCACCTGTGTCAGAATCGCATAGCCCAGCAGCATGATGGCCAGAAACAGCCAGTACAGCGGCGGGAGTGGAACAAACCCGAGTGTGTTCGCCAGGGCCAGGGGCGAAACTGTCAGCCATGCGCCGGCTGCGACGATGATCACGGAAGTGAGGATGAGCGGCCAACTAGCCCGGCTTTCGATAGAAGGTATTTTGTTGGTGCAAAAGACCTGTCAGGCCATTTGCAACGGTCGTCTCACTTCTTCACTACACAACACCATAGAAGTGGTCCAAGGGGGATGTCTGTTCACATTGGACCAACATTGAGCGCTCGATTTGTACGACGCGCCATGTAGGATTGTGAGCGGATTTGCGCTCTGATTCGCAGTTAGCGTACACACTCCGACTCGTTCGTGCCGACATTTGCCCCATCTCGATGGATGCGATTGCTGCCTTAACTCGAACACTCGAACAGGGTCGCACGAGCACTGGAGGAAAATCCGGGTACCGGGTCACTACAGCGCGCCAACTTTAGTCATTGATCCCTGTCGAGGCCGAGTCTTTGGGAAATCCAATTAGCGCTATGCAGGCGGAGACTGTAACGTCTCACGGTCAAAGCTCCAGTTACCAGCGCGCTTCTCTTCGCGTAGAAACTTAAGGAGCGCCATGGTAATCGCCAGGACGATTGGGCCGATGAACAATCCGAGCCCGCCGAAAGCGTGCAGTCCCCCAAGCAGTGCGAAGAAAACCCAGAGCGTCGAGAGCTTAGTACGGTTTCCGATCAGAACTGGCCGCAACAAATTGTCCACAGGGTGCACAATTACCAGCGCCCAGGCAAGGAGAATGAGGCCCTTGATCCAGTGGCCGCTGAACATGAGCATCGAGATCGCGGGCAGAAGAACAATTCCCGTTCCGATCAATGGCAGGAGGGCACAAAGAGCAGTGGCCATTGCCCATAACCCTGGCGAACTAACGCCCAGAAGCCAGAAAGCGATGCCCGCTAGAGTACCCTGCAGCGCCGCCATCGTCAGTGTTCCGTAAACGATGGCGTGGAGAGTTTCTTTAACCAGCGCAAATAGCCTTCTTGTCTGCTCCGGCCGGAGTGGGAGAAGAACAGCGGCGCGGCGCAACATCGCCTTTCCGTCGCGAAAAAAGAAAAACAAAATGAAGAAAGCAATTAATGCGTTGACGAGCAGAGCCGTGACATTTCCAAGAGCGCGGGCCGACATGCCAAGGAGCACGGCGACTCCTTTCTCCGCTTGGTTCACGGTCGCTGTTTGCATATCTGAGCTGGAAACAGGCAGGTAGCGGCTCAGCAGTCCAACCGCTCTCTCAAAAAGATGGAGAAGGTAAAGACTCAGCCGTTCGCTTCCGTCGCCCGAATTGCTAAGCGAGTGATAGACATCGCTTAGCCCCGTTGCGAGCGCCTGCCCCAAGAAGACGGCAGACAATGCGATCAGCAGAACAACGATCCCTGTGGACAAGAGCGCAGAAATATTCCGATTCCGGACGCGACGATGAATACGTGAGTGCAGGGGATAGAAAAGAATGGCTAAGACAACGGAAAAGACGAGGGGGCTCAGAAAAGGAACAATGAGGATATAGCAGAAATATATCGCTACGGCTGTCAGCCCCAGCAATGCGACAAGGCCCGCACGATTCTTCAGTCTATTGCCAATTTCGGCCATAAGTTCCTATCCTCAAGGTGATTCGACCGATGATCGACTCTTGATGTGCAGCCGGTCGCTGCGGAGTCTTTCACCTTGGTCTAATTGTGCGGCTCGAGTTTCAGTTTCGCACCTTGTACGCACCATTTCACATGTGGGTTACCGCAGAGTCATGCCTTGCCTGTTCGCTTTCTACCTGCCGTGCGTTCTGGTAACCCACCGCCGCAAAATAGAGGATTCGGTCAAAAAACCGGTCTAGTGAGCGGAGCAAGTCCATACCGCCAAACATGTCAACCGGTTCTGCGAATAGTCCTTCCGACTGCATGAATTCCCACAGATGCTCTTTCGTCGTGCTAATGGCCCAGAGGAAATCAGCGTAGGGCACGCCTTGCTTTGCGCGCTTCATGCCCAGCCCGATGTAGCGCTCTTCGATCTCCGATTCTGTCTTGTTCCGCAGCCAATCATTGAGGTTGCGATATATCTCGTGGGATCGCCTTCTGAGTTCATCCGAAGGCACTCGCCGCAAGAGCTCGATGCACCTATCATTCTTCTTGAGTCTGCGCATGAGTCCTTCAGACAAGGCTTCGGCGCGGGTCTCGACGAGTTGGATCAATTTGAAAGCGAACATAAGTCCCTCCTGACGGCAGTGTGTTCAGAGCGGCACGTATGTCCTAACCTGTGTCCGTCAATCGCTCTGACGCTGTTGCACGCTTCTCAGCCGGGAAGCGTTTCCGGCCCAGCTGTGGTCGTTCTTCACACGGCGCCACGGACGGACGATGAGCGCATTAGCAACATCCCTAGAAATCGGCCAAGTCCCTTGTGGGGAGGGCCACTCGTACGGCGTTCGCCACTGCCGCCAAATCAATGATCTCCTGCAAGATGGCCCCCTCCAGCGGAGGCAGGTAGCCCAGTGCAGCCGCGATCATACCCACAACGCTGGCGGCCATTCCTCCCACGGCACTCTGCAACGCGATTGACCGCATCCGGTGACTGACATGAATCAACTCATCTACCTTGCCCAGCGAAGCAGTCAAAATCACTGCATCAGCGGCCTCGGAAGTAATGTCGCTGTTAGCCCCAAAGGCAACGCCGACAGTCGCCGTCATGAGTGCCGGGGCATCATTAATGCCATCCCCGATGAAGAGGGTTCGAGCTCTCTTGGTCTCCGCTTCAACAATCGCAACCTTCTGTTCTGGCGTCTGTCCGGCGTACACTTCAGTGATCCCGACTTCTTGCGCCAGGTAGCGAACCTCCGACTCGCGGTCTCCGGACACCAATAGAACACGGTTCACCTGATGACTTGGGTTTAGGTGGTGGACAAAGGGCTTGGTGTCCTGACGAGGCGCATCGTGGAAACGAAATGCCCCGGCATACTGCTCGTCTACAAAGACAAGACACTCCAATCCCGAAGCGAGGGGAGGCAGTAAGGACAGTAGGTTGGCGTCTACCTTGCCGCGCCCGGTGATACGCACGCTTCTGCCGGCAACCATACCAAGAAGGCCGTCTCCCGGTTTTTCCTGCATCTGGCTGACCTCTAGCAAAGCCAGCTTTGCGTCGTGTGCGGCCCGCACCACCGCGCCTGCCAGTGGGTGCTTGGAAAACTGTTCAAGACTGGCGGCCGCTTGTAAGACTTGGGCTTTGGTAAAACCGAGTCCGCACAAGACACCGGTCATCTGAGGCTGGCCGTAGGTCAGAGTTCCCGTCTTGTCGAAAATGAGCGTGCGACAGGTTGTGATCTGCTCCAAGGCCGCGGGATTCTTGATGATGATGCTGTGCCTCGCGGAGAGCGAGATGGCTCCAATCACCGCCACTGGAATCGCCAGGATGAGAGGACATGGAGTGGCGATGACGACCACAGCCAGAAAACGGGTGGAGTCGCCGGTAAGCAGCCACGTTAGTCCGGCCACACCCATGGCCAAAGGTGTATACCAAGCCCCAATTCGGTCTCCAATGCGGCGAAGCTGTGGGCGCTTGTCCTGGCTCTGCTCCATCACCTGCATGATCTTGGCGTATCGCGAATCGACTGCCAGTTTCTCGGCTTCGATGGTCAGGGCCATGTCGCCGTTGATGGCTCCGGACAGGACCTTCGAGCCCGGAGCCTTTGCGATCTCAAAGGGCTCCCCCGTCAGATAGGACTCGTCCATGACGCCGTGCCCCTCGACGACAACTCCGTCGACCGGACAGATCTCGTGAGGCAACACAATGACGTGATCGCCTATCCGGATCTGGTCGAGTCTGATGTCCTCGACCGACGTTCCAAGTTGGCGGTGCGCAACCTGCGGCATGCGCTTCGCCAATGCGTCGAGGACCGAAGAGGCTCTGCGTGTGGCAAACTGCTCCAAGGCGGCCCCGCCTGAAAGCATCAGAACAATGATCGCTCCCACAAGGTATTGGCCCATCGCAACGGAAGCGACGATGGAGATTCCAGCCAGCAAGTCCGAACCGAATTCTCGCACCCAGAGCTTCTTGCCCAAGGTCACGAGGATAGGGATTCCGCCAACCACCAGAGCGACAAATAGCGGGCTTAGATAAGCCGACGATGGCAGATGGGTCGAATACCGGAGAATCAGGTGCGCAGCAATTGCGATCACAGTCACTGCCGCGATGTATGTCTCTCCCGCAGTCGAGACTGATGTTTTGGCGGGAATAGATGCTTGTGGCGACATAAATAAGCTTTGTAACGCTCGATCTCTCGGGATGCCTTCCACGCTCCGGCCACCTTGGGCCGCTCGCACCCGGTCTTAAGAATAGCGAATAGCGCTTCGGCAAATTCGTAGCGGGCGATAGAAGTGACCTCATCAAGCAAACAGGACCGACACGTTGCACGAAGAAGTCACCAATGCACGCCGGATTAGGCGGCTAGAGTTGTCCTTTGAAGTGTTCCACTCGAATGAAGATCGCGTCTTGTTGTTCGATCTGGCCGGACTCGCTCTCTCGCGAGTTCGGGTCTATTCAACACCCGCTCAACTCGTAACCTTCTGGTCCCTCCAGGCACTTTCGTCTCGATGACATCTCCTTGTCTGTGCCCCAGGAGCGCAATCCCCACCGGCGCGAGAACCGACATCCACCCCGTAGAGATGTTTGCATTCTCAGGAAAAACCAGGGTGTAGAGCTCTATCTTTCGTGTGTCGAAATCCAGAACCCGAATACGGGAGTTCATCCTGATTACGTCTCTCGGAATGCGCTCCGAAGACATTATCTCCGCGCTTTCCAGGGTTCGCTCCAACCTTTCCAGTTGGAGCTGATCTCGAAAAACAGTGAGCTTGAGAACCCGAGCCAGACGACTGAGCCTGTCCATATCCGCATCAGTGACAATAATGGAGTGGCCTTTCATGATGAACCCCTTTTCTTCCCCTGTTGTTTGTAGCGCCTACGCGGCGTTTTTTTTGATTTCAGATTCAGCCTTGCTCTGATCTTCTTTCCGCAAAACACTCAGCGCCGATTGACCAACACTTGACGCTTGTTTCTTGCTGGCTTCGTTTCGGCGAGAGTTCACTTCGAACCATACGAGAAGAGCTAGAACACCAGCGCACAGGACCAATACCATGATCATTGCCGGCTCCATAAGGACCCCCTTCAGCTATTCGTTCTCAGTATTCTGCACGTGGCCGACGGTTAGCACCGGACACGTGGAGAGAGATACAACTGTATGTGCGATCGATCCAAAATGACTTGCCGTTTGCGCAAAAGCTCCCGCTCCCCGCACACCCATGACGATGACATCGGCCAACAATCCGGCCTCAACAGCCAGGATCCGTTTCGCCACCGGTCCGATTTCTACCATTACTTGCGGTTCGTGCAGCAGCTCGGGAACGAGTGGGATCATTTCGCGTAAGCGCGTCTCGGTTAGCTGAATTGCGAGATGCGGCGAATCTCTGAGAACTCCTTCGACAACGTGCACCAGCGTCAGGTGTGCTTGATATTCATGCGCCAGCGCAACAGCGATTTCTTCCGCTCGCAGTGACCCGGGTGAGAAATCAGTGGCGCAAACAATGTTCTGAATCCCGGCAGACGCCTCCGCCATAACGTGCGGTCCAACCGTCAGCACCGGACAGGGCGCATCACGAATTATCTCCTCGGCTATTGAACCCAGAAGCACTTTGCCCAATCCGGCCCGACTACTCGTACCCACCACAACCAAGTCAGCGGCATGATTGTGCACGAATTCGGTGAGCACGTCGGCAACGTCGCCATGGCCCAATAGCGTCTCGCAAGGTTGCCCCCGACGTCTCAAGGGATCGATGATCTGATTTAGCGCGTAGCTCGCATAGTCTTGGGCTTCATTCAATATCCGCTCGATAGCCTCAGGATGAGGAAGGGCATAGGCCTCCAGGGGTATGACATGGGCAGCATAGAGCTTCGCTCCGCAGTGGCCTGCCAATGCGACCGCAAAGGGCAAGGCTCGACGTGCTGAAATATCCAGATCGGTGGCAAACAGAATGTTCTTGAATGCAATGTGCTGCTTTACCTCCAGTGCCTTCATGTCACACCTCCTCCTTTCGCCAGCCGGCTCTCGCGGAACCAACTTCCTCGGGAACCAACGCCTCTAGTCGTTCTCCACTCGCAGATTGTTCACGACCGAGAACACACCGGACACGCTATTCGCCTGCATTCCAGCGACTTGTTTCTCCATTTGGCGAGCCACGACGCCTTCCAGTGTCACGTGGCCATTGTCGACAACAATGTGAATCGGCGGCACCGCACGTAACTGATAGTGCGAGAGCACGTTGTGTCCGAAGATCTTGCGATACGTCGCCCTCCGAATGCGGTCATCGTTGGGCGATACGGGCAACACTTTGATCTGGTTATCCACGCTCTCAACACCTTCAATTTTCCTTACTGCCCTTTCTGCGTCTGACTTAAGCGTCGGACGGCTTACTTCTCCACGCAATGTCACGGTGCCATCCGGCGACACTTTGTACAGCAGGTTGTCGAACACGCCATAGAACGGAAGCATCACCAGTTCGTGGTGCGCTTCTTTGACAATGCGGTCAACTCCCTTTTGGCTCAAATCTGTGCTGCGAGTTGATTGCGCGCTATCGTTCGTTGATTCTTGCGGAGTGCGATTGTCTGCGTATGCAGCCATACTCAAGAACAAGACTGCCAGGATCACGGTGGTCTTCATTGCATCCTCCAAACTCATTTTCGATTTGGGTCCCTACGCCTTGTGTTTACGTCTAACTCTGTCGAACTCCCGGTTGCTTCGCCTGTCACTCATCACGGCGGTCGAGCTTTCTAGGCACCTGAGTCGCAGTCCGCCGCCGCGGAAAGATCATTGCGACAGGTTTCCGACATTACTCTCCAAAGCAACATCAACAGAGCCATACATCGCCCAAATGCTGCTTCAGCGATTCTTTATTGGATTGCCTGGCATGTCCGCATCGCAGAATCTCAGCCATGCACAGGGCCGCTACCTGAGGGCTCACTCTTCCTGCGGCGACAGCGTTCTCCAGTAGATCCATTGAGGGTTCGCCGCTCTCAACCAAAAGGGCCTGAGCCAGCGAACGCAGGCGACGATCGGCAGACTCCAGAGCTTCTACCAACTCCCAACCTGCTTCCGGATCAGAAGTCTTCCGCCAGACTATTCCGCACGCGAGCACATAACTGGCTTCCATGGCAACACCTCCGGTAAGGCTCCCGCTGAATGCATCAATACGTTCCCACCGCGAGCGGGGCCTTCTTGTCGGAAGCCAGGCACTCGCCCACAATCTCGACGATCTGCTGATAAGCGTGCTTGCACACCACCTGATGGGCGCGCAAAGCCCGGAGACCCGTGTAGTCAGTGATCTCTGGCGCGCTTGGTTGCATGACGATGCAGGGCATTTGTGCACCTTTTCTTTGCAGGGCCTTCAGCAGATCCTCGCATTCCGCATCCGGCAGATATCCGTTCACCAGCACGAGATCGAACACCTGCGAGTCCACTAGCGCCAGCGCTTCGCGAGCAGTCCACGCGGTGGTTGTGTCAAATCCCGCGTCCTCGAGCATCTTCTCCAGAGCGATAAGGACTTCTTCGTGGCAATCAGCTATTAGAACTTTCTTCCGTGCCGTCTTCATGGCTTCGCTCACTTCCGCTGCCGGCCAGACCTACAGCCACAACCCTGCTGCTCCGATCAGAGCAATTCAGAAATCCTCACGTGCCGCCGACCACTGGTTCGGCGCTTAAGACTGCGGCCGATATACCTTCCGGCCTTGTCGGCCACGCGATCAATTGCCGTGTAAATGTTTGCATCCTGGTCCTCCATTACGATCGTCGTCGAAGGCAGCAACACAATGGCGACTCGACAGCGTTTATCAACCCCACCTTTTGGTCCGTTCTGGTCGCCCACCCGAACGCACACTCTTGCGATTCGAACAGCAAAGCGTTCCAGTGCGAAACTGAGCCGCCGTTCAATGTGGACTCGCAATGGTTGACTGATCTTTATGTTCTTCGTGTGAATCTCGAATTGCATCTTGCCTCCTAATCAGAGCGGTTATCGCGGCGTTTAAGCGTTGGCCGATCATCCGCAGTATTCGAATCGTCGGTGGCCTTCGGAGGCCGCCGCAAGGAAGGTTTAGTCTCTTGTTTGTCATCCGTGACCCGGTGCCTGTTCTCCAGGACCGCCAGCCTGATTCTTACCTCGTCAAACTCAGATCTGGTGACGACGTACTGAGCACGGGGCGGGAGCTTGGTGTCGATCTGCTTCTGGGTATTTGCAATCCGGCTCGCCATTTGCGGGTGGGACGCGAATATCTTCGATAGAGTGCCCGGCTTGACTTTTTCTCTTGCCTGCATCTTCTCGAAAAAGCTCATAAACGATTGCGGGTCGTAATCCGTCTTGTACATGTATTGCAATCCGAGATAATCGGCCTCCTCCTCAAAGCCACGAGAAAACTTCAAAAAGCCCATGGGTACGCCGATGCCCGCAGCCGAGCGAGCGGCATATCCAATACCGCCACCAACAAAGATCAAGGGAATCGAAGCGATGTTCGCAAAGTGCCCGCGTGTCATTTGCCGCATAGCATGACGAGCGGCAACGTGAGCGATCTCGTGTGCCATGACTCCGGCCAGTTCGGCTTCTTCGTCCGTAGCCAGGAGCAGTCCGGAATTTACATAGAAGAATCCTCCGGGCAAGGCAAAAGCGTTTATTTCACTGGCATCAATTACTTTGATGGTAAACGGCACCTGCGAATCGGAGTTACGCACGATGTTTTGTCCGACCCGGTTCACGTACTCGGTGATGACGGGGTCTTGAACCAGCTTCACCGTGCTGTCGATCATCTGGGCGTATTCCCTGCCCATCCGTATCTCTGTTTCCAGCGAGTACCAGTTTCCGAGGCCACGGCCGCCAATATCGCGGCTGCCGATGGCATCGATGTCGTCCTTACCGCCTGGTTTCACCTTAGGTTCTTGTTGTGCAGTACGCTGCGACTCGTCGTTCCGGACTTCATCGTCAGGAAGCGCAAGGACAGGTTGCGCAAAACTCAAGAAAAGGACCAGGGCGCTTGCCAGTGTTGTGGTGGTGCGTTTCATCGCCCTTCTCCCTTCGATCTTGTTCGTTGAGGTCGGCCTAGGCCTGACTCTCTGAGGCCAATCTCCTCTTGAGATTTGCAGTGGTCTCGCGTCTCTGCGTCCTCAACGAACTTCCGTGCATGTTGAGTGCCGGGCGCTCCAGAGAAAAAAGACGGTTACAAATCTTTACTCGCCAGCGATTTCAATCAACGAAAAAAAATGCCAAGCGAAAGAGAACAAAGGCAACAGACCCGTTCGGAGTCTGTCGCCCGTCCTCAACCACCTAGGCATAAAAGGGAATCCTGAACTTTCGAGACGTCCGATACTTCGGACATTCGCGGTCCGATTCCTTTGACGCGTGAGGGCCTTCAGGCAAGACGGTTGTGCCCTTGATATTTGTTTTGTGCAACTTGTCGCTGCCAAGGCCTGGCACGTGCCGTGCCCCAGGTCAGAGTTCTTCTTGTGTCCGAAGTTTCGAGGCCACTGCCGGGCATGAAACTCACGGGCCACGAGAAGAGCAATGACGACAGAACGACTCTGTATCTCGGTTCACAGCGATCTCGCTGAACAACTCCGGGGTGGCAGCGCGCAGAAACCGTGCGGCAATCGCATCTTTGAGTTTGCTAAAGCGTAGTCGGAAACAGCTAGACAAATCATCTAAAGGAGAAAATCGAAATGAAATCTTCCCGGGTGGTCCCCTCTGTTCCGATCAAAGCAGACCTCCAAAAGACGGACGGCGGCGGTGAATTGCAGGACCAAATTCGTGCGCGTGCCTATCAACTCTACGAGCAGCGTGGAAGAGATGATGGACACGGCGTGGACGATTGGTTGCAGGCTGAGGCTGAATCATCCCAAGTCCAGAAGGCGGCCTAAGTAGTTCTTGCGAGCAGAGTGGAAGGAGGCTGCCGTCGTACGAGAGAGCCTTACGATTGCCGGATGGGTCGCCATGTGGCGACCGATGCAAATCTATCTTTACGATTGGTGGCCTCTTCTGCGACGCAGCCGGATCTATGACAGGCTGAGCCACATGCCCGTGGAACTCGTCCAAAAAAAAGCAAAAGCTGAGTAGCCTCCCAACGGGTCTATCGGCTTTGATCCAACACATATTTCTACCACCCAGAGAAAAGCCCCGGTTCTTCCGGGGCTAGCGCATATATACATGCGCTGATTCTAGGCAGCGGTCTTGATGCCCGGGGCAGAGGGGTATGGTGAACCCATCCGGTCACGTCTCAGACTCTCGGTCCAGTATTGAAACACACCCTGCTGCGAAGAAATACGAGTGCACTGCTAAGCTTGCTAAGCCGTTTCTCCAGTTCGCTACCTCACTGGCTGTCCCGTACTACGGAAGATCTTTGCCATCAATTTATGGGTCGTTACCTGAGCCTCGTCCCATCGCCTTGCTACAGCGGGGAAGCGGTTCCAGATCTTTAATAACAATCGATGGGCCCAGACATATTCTGAAGAGAGGATTAGAAGACCTATCAGCAAAAAGAGCACTCCCTGCAGGATGGGCAGGAAGAGCCCAATCACGCCGAGCAGAATGAAGCCCCAACCGAAGAGCACTAGAATTATTTTCTTAGCTCTTGTTTGCACACAATCTCCCAAGCACGCATTCTCGTTCGTCGGCCCTAAAATCGCTGGACGAGAGGTCCGGTCCAAAACCTCGGAACGATAATCAGAGATTCACAACACTGCCCACACCGAATTCGTGGACAAGTCTTTCTCCGTGGTACGCAGTGTTGATCAGCCAAAACAGTCCGAGTGTATAAAATACAACCGATCCCAACGGTAGTACGCCTGTCAGTTCATGTAGATGCAAATGGAAACACGTACATATCAGCAAGGTGAGGCCGAAAAATAAAGTTGCCGCAGTAAGGCTAGTGAGGGCGAGACTCGCCAGTTCATGGTGCCGCTCCATGACTGTCCTTACTTCTCCGGCTTCAGTCACGGAGGCAGCGGCGGTCTGACCAGCCTCAAACGCGGCGTAGGTCGACGTGATTCCAAAAAGCATTACAGTCAGCGCCGAAATGAAAAACATGCGTCGTGTCGTGGCCTTGGTGAGGCTCGCGAACAGGACAAACACGGGCGCCAAGAAGAACAAGGTCAGTGGAAAATGAATCAACAGCGAATGAATACCATCCCAGCCGGGTATCATCGGAAGCTGAGGCCTACCAACCTCCTTTCAACCTGACGCGGGGCGAGGCGACGGCACGCAAAGCTGAAGTCATGCCACGTTTGATCTCCACAAACTGCCAGCCTCGATCCATAACCTGATGCCCGGCGACGGGTCGAGATACCTTGCACGACTGATCCGCGCACCTCAGTTCTAGCTGCCAGGACTTCTATTAGCCCTATCGCCCCGTCCTCGATCTCGGCGCCCTCACCGACGTCCGTGCATGTTGAGTGCCGAGCGCCCCGAAGAAGAGGACGGTTACAAATCTTTACTCGCCCGCGATTTCAGTTGATTGAAAGGAAATGCCAAGCGAAAGAGAACAAAGGCGACAGACCGATTCGGAGTCTGTCGCCGTCCTCATCAACCTAGTCATAAAAGGGAGGCCTGAACTGTCGGGGCGTCCGATACTTTGGACATTCGCGGTCCGATTCCTTTGACGCTCGCGAGCGTGCAGGTAAGACCGGTGATGTCCTTGATGTTTGTTTTGTGCAACTTGTCGTCCTGCAATGCCTGGCACACGCCGTGCCTTAGGTCAGAGTTCTCCTTGAGTTCGTATTTGCCGGGATAAAACTCACGGGGCACGGGAAGAGCAATGGCGACGGAAGGACTCTGCGTCTCGGTTCACGGCGATCTTGCTCAACGATCGGAGAGAGTCCATTTCGTAATTTGCTCAGCTTGTGATGTATTTCTCGGACTCTGCAGCGGAGCAGCCCTACGCGATCGCACTTTCTAAATCGGGTCAAGTGGTATCCCTGCCTGTTCGTTGTCGGCCTCGTAGCCTTTGCACTGCTTGCAATGGTGCCGCAATTGCACTCAGTCGACGACGATGAAGAGGACCTGTGTCCTCCGGCCATCTCCATTGTCGCGAGTCGTATCGACAGTTCGTTAAGCTCAAGCAGCACAGCCCTAAGGCAACGGTACGAACCAGGTACAGTCAGAACAGCGCCAGCTCTGACCCCACCCGAGGTGCGCGTTCGTGAGGCCAACTTCAGTTGGCATGTTGGCCGGTCGATGCTGAAGTCGTTCTGTTTGCTTCGCTGTTAGCACGTCCCTTTCGAAATCCACAACCAATTTGGTTGATAACACGGCACTCCCGTCAGGGAGCGACCACACTCATCCACAAGGAACATCACCAATGGCGAATTCAGACGGAAATCAGAATTGGCTGGCGCTTTACAGAGAAGCCGTGTTGGAGCCAGATCGCAAGCAAGTCACGACACGCGTCGCCCAAGCTCAATCTGCAATCCGTCTCCGCGCCCGCGAATTGTGGTACGCCGGAGCGATAGAAACGACGGAGCGCCGTCAGATAGACGCTGCTTCGCATTTATTAGGAGTCCTCTACGCGATCGGATCCGAAAAGTTTTTCACAGGAAGTCATGACTGATTCGACAAAGACTAGTCCCAGGAGAGATATATGCAACGATCTAATTCATGGATAGTGATACTGATCATCACCTTATTGTCTTCAGCCGCGATGGCGCAGACCGGGAGCATCGCCGGGTCCGTCACCGATCCTTCGGGGGCGGCCCTACAAAATGTTCAAATCACCGTGCGGAATCTCGCGACCAATGCTGTTCGTGTGGTGACCAGCGGCGATGTTGGAAGCTACGCCGTCCCAAATCTAGCGCCGGGGAATTACGGGGTCACATTCGAGACGCCGGGCTTCAAGACTCTTAAGTATTCTCACGTAGTCGTGACTGTAGCGGAGGTGGTTGCGCTGCATGCGGAATTCACGATCAAAGGGACCGCAGAAACGGTTGAAGTCAAGGGACTGATTGAGAGCCCGGTGGAGGTGGAGAGCTCGCAGGTCAGCAATATCGTGGACACCACGCGCATGACTAACCTTCCCCTCCTAACTCGCAATCCCTACGAACTCGTTCTGCTATCGCCCGGGGCCATCCAAAGCAACACACGGTTGGGAGGGTTTGCGGTCAACGGTTCCCGCGAACGGAACAATAACTTTCTCCTCGACGGTACGGATAACAACGACACCTCGGTGCCTGGAGGTGGAGGTGGAGTGATCAGCCTGAACCCAGAAGCTACACAGGAATTCCGGGTCATTACAAACAACTTTCTACCCGAATATGGCCGCAACACCGGTGCCATTATCGACATTGTGACCAAGAGCGGAAGCAATGAATTCCGCGGCGATGCCTACTGGTATGGGCGCTACAACGGGTTTGGAGGAGCGCGCGATTTCTTCAATACTCCTCCCGATCGGCAGAACCCCTATGTCCGCAATCAGTTCGGATTTTCTTTCGGCGGACCGATCTGGAAGGACAAGACGTTCTTCTTCGTGAACAATGAGTTTCAGCGCTTCCGAACAACATTGACCAACAACACGGTCGTTCCCACCGATGCGTTCAAGAGCGGTGTCTTTACTTACAATGACGCCGAAAATGGCCCGGTTAGCGTAAACCTTGCCAACCCAAACGATCCAAGTAATCTCACTCGATTGAGCCTGGACCCCACGACCCAGAAGATTCTGGCTCTGTATCCCCAACCGAATGGTGCGGCGATTGATGCAACCCGCGGTTGGTACTACTTCCCCAGTCGCTCGTCGCAAGATGTCTATAACTTGACAACCAAGCTGGACCATCGCTTTACCGACAATCACAATGTTGCGCTGCGGTACGCTTACAACTACTTCAGCGATCCCAATCCATCTCACAGCGAATTCCTCCCTGGTCTCGATGTGGTGTCGCTGACTGCGAAAACTCACGGAATCTCGGCCAACTACACGGCCTTGTTAGGAACGACCCGGGTGAACGAATTCAAAGCGGGCTTCAATCGCGTTGACGCTCCGTTCGCCTGCGGCGGCACCAGCGTGTTCGATGCCATCAGCGGAACAGATCGCTTCGGCCGTGGACGCGACTTCATTCTTCCGGGTCTCAACACGTTCGGCTGCGGCTCACTGGGCGACAGCAACGGGCAAAGCCGGCGCACTGGTACTTACAGCCTGGCAGACAACTTTACCTGGGTGAAGGGTGCGCACACGCTGAAGTTCGGCAGCGAATTCCGCTTCGTATACGAGGACGGATTCAACGCATTCCAATCTCGCGACTATCTGACATTCAACGCCTTCAACAATTTTGATGCGGCATCGATTGCCGGAGTAACGGATCCCACGATCCAGAATATGGGATGGATGCTGGTCGGGTTGGCGGACACGGAAACACAGTCGCAGTTCTTCAACAAAGCAGCGGTACGCGCACCCACTGACAATCGCAAATTCCGACAGCGTGAGTACGGCTTTTACGCGCAGGATAGCTGGAAGTTCCGCTCGAATCTCACTCTCAACATTGGTCTGCGTTACCAGTTCAACGGAGTGCCGTACGAGGCGGGTGGAAATCTTTCGAATCTCTACGTACCAGCCAACGGACCGGCGCCGTTCACGTTTCAGTTAGCAGGTCCTGGTTCGGGACGCCTTCTGTACAACAATGACTTTACGAATTTTGAGCCGCGGATCGGCTTTGCCTGGGATCCCTTCAGAAAGGGCAAGACGTCAGTTCGCGGTGCCTATGGTATCTTCCACGATCGCATCTTCGGGAACTTGTTTGGGAACGCGCGAGGCAACCCGCCGTTCCAGCAGGATTTCTTTAACCTGCCTTTGGATGTGATCGCCAACATTCCCTTCCCCGCAGATCAGATTTCCTCGCGGATAGTCCAAGACGGGGTGGGAATCTACCCGGTACTGCTGGATCCGAAGTTGAAGATGCCATACTCGCAGAACTGGAATTTCGGCGTGCAGCACGAAATCGCAAAGAATGTGCTCATCGACCTGAACTATATCGGCTCGAAAGGAAGTCATCTATTGCGTGTGGTTGATGGCAATGCGCCGAATCCGGCGATTGTGGCTCAACTGCTTGCCGCGGGAACCAACCCTGCGGTACTAGTCGGGAGCAATCTGTGGTTTGGGGGATTCAGTCCTTCCCCGGTTGGCAACAATGCCTTCTATCAGGCGGCGTTAAACCGCTCGATTGCAAATTCCAATTATAACGGATTCCAGGCCACAGTGACCAAGCGCTTCTCCCAGGGATTCCAAATCCAGACCGCTTACACGTGGTCTCACGCGATTGATGACGGCAGCGATCCGCTCGACGCCGCTGCCGGTAACCGGACCTTTCCAAGAAATTCCTACAATCTGGCAGCCGAACGCGGTAATTCCGACTTTGATCTCCGCCATCGGCTGTCGATCAACTACACGTGGGAACTGCCCTTTGGGAAGGGAAGAACCTATCTGGGTGAAGGAATGGTAGGCCGAATCATGGAAGGCTTTCAGCTGTCTGGAATTACCAGCTTCCAGACCGGCCATCCCTATGATATCTGGGGCACGCGCGACTCTCAGCATACGGGCCTAAGCGACCGAGCCGAACTGATCGGTAACACGCGAGATTTCTCCGGTTGCTCGGTCGGAGGCTCCCCTCTTTATGCCGGTATTCCCTCCCAAACTCTTACAGGCGTCAACTACTGCGCTTTTGCGAATCCGAGCTACAACACTGCCAGCAATCTCGGACGGAACCAGTTCTACGGTCCGCGATACGCGAACTTCGATATGGCGCTGGCCAAGAAGACCAGCATCACGGAACGAGTCAAACTGGAGACTCGCTTTGAGCTGTTTAACATCTTCAATCACCCGCAGTTCTACCAACCCGGCAATGGTCGAGGGGCGCCAGGTACGTTCGGTGTTTCGACCTCGACGCTGACACGCTCGGACGGGACAACGTCCGCGCGCCAACTCCAGGTGGCAATGAAGCTGATCTTCTGAGGTTAGGAGAAGACTCCACGGCGTTGGACGACGGTCCAACGCCTTCTTTTATTGACGGCGGCCGAGTGCGAGTGCCTAAGGTCCGAAACATCTCGCATTCTGGTGGAACGATCCGCCGTGAGATTGCGTCATACGATTGCAACGCGAGTTCTGAGCCAGATGAAAAACGATATAGCCAAAATGCGGCGGAGTCCGCGAATCGATAACAGCTGGGACAGAGCTAAACGTCCTTCAGTTGGGTCTCATCCATACCAAAGTAGTGTCCGAGCTCGTGGAGCACGGTCTGCCGGACCTCGTGACGGATTTCGGCTTCGCTGGAGCAAACCGCCTCGATATTCTTCTGGTAGAGAATGATGCGGTTCGGTCCTGTGCTGAAGTCGAACACGCTTTTCTGGGTGGCGGGTACGCCCTGGAAAATCCCCATAAGCAGTCTGCGGGGCTTGCGGGGGCCAGCGTTTCCCGGAGCCGCGGGTGTCTTTTTGCGCAGCCTTGGTCGGTCCTCAACGAGTACCGCAAGGTTGTGAATGCGTTCTCGGAATTGCATCGGAAGGGAGTCCAGGGATTCCTCGACCAACCGAATGAAGTGTTCCCTCTTCACCGTGATCTCCTGTCTGACCCTCATTTTGCCTTGACTGAGCTCTTACGCGAGACCATAGAAGGCCCGGACGGCGCGTTCAAGGAAACAGTGCCTACTCGTAGCGCAACGCCTCGATCGGGTTCAGGCGCGCCGCTTTCCGCGCGGGGTAGAAGCCGAAGAAGACCCCCACCGCCATGGAGAACACCACAGCCGTCACAATCGCAATGGGAGATACCAGCACGACCCACCCCAGTGTCTTGGTGATGAGGTAGGAGGCAGCCATCCCAAAGACGATTCCAATCGCGCCGCCAATCAGACTGAGCACAACCGCCTCAGTCAGAAATTGGCTTTGCACATTGCGCTCCGTGGCGCCGATCGCCATCCGAATACCAATCTCGCGAGTACGTTCAGTGACCGACACCAGCATAATGTTCATGATGCCGATACCGCCGACGATCAACGAAACGCTGGCAATCGAAGCCAGAAGCATGGTCATGATACTCCCGGCCTGATCTGCGAGGTCGGCCATGTCGGCCAGGTTCCGTACCATGAAGTCGTCGTCCTGCTCGGGGCGAATGCGGTGACGATCCCGCAGCAGCGATGTGATCTGCTCCTGGGCCGCGTAGCTCGCCTGACGCGAAGTGGCGGAGACCATGATCCAACGTAGCCAATCCTGCCCGGTTATCTTCTTCTGAAGAGTCGTGATGGGAACAAGAACCACGTCATCTTGATCATCGCCCATTGCTGCTGAGGTCCCCTTTTGGGCGAGAACGCCTACGACCTTGAAGGGGAGACTCTTGATCCGAATGGTTTGTCCCAGCGGATCGGTTGCTGCGAATAGGTTCTTACGCACGCTTTCGCCGATGACCGCTACATTCTCTGCCATTTCCACATCTTGCTGCGTGAATGCAGTCCCCTCCTGGAATGGCCAGTTCCTGATGTCGAAGTACTGCGGCTCGGTGCCGTTAATTCGAGTAGCCCAGTTGTCATTGCCAAAAACAACTTGTGTGCTGGTATTGCCACCGGGAGCGGCAGCTTTGACGGCCGGACACTCTCGCAAAATAGCGAGCATATCCGCGTACACGAGGGTTTTGGTGGCACCGGAGCCCATATGAGTTCCGCCCCGCGTAACAGTACCTGAGCCAACGAACAGGATGTTCGAACCCATCGCAGCGATTTGCTGCTGCACCTGCTGTTGGGCCCCTTGCCCCACCCCGACCATGGCGATAACGGCACCCACACCGATGATGATGCCGAGCATGGTCAGGCTAGAGCGCATCTTGTTGCGAGCCAGCGCTCGCACGGCGATCCGTGCTATTGCGACTAAGTCCATACGGATCCTCTTGAAAAGACCTCCTCGGGGCTACTAATCTTCCTCCACTGGCAGGTCCTTGAGCACCTGGGACGCGGTCTGGCGATTTGCCACAAGCTCATCCCGACGGACTTTCCCGTCACGAAACTGGATCGTGCGCCTGGCAAACTGCGAAATGTCGTGCTCGTGCGTTACCAAGACGACGGTCAGTCCGCTGTTGTTAAGGTTTCCGAGGATCTCCATGATTTCCACCGACGTGCGGCTGTCCAGATTGCCGGTAGGCTCATCCGCCAGCAGAATCGACGGTTTGTTCACCAGCGCGCGCGCAATCGCGACTCGCTGCTGTTGTCCGCCAGATAGCTGTGAGGGAAAATGTGTCGAGCGGTCTCCGAGTCCGACGAGATCAAGTGCCTCGCGCGCCCGCTTCTCCCCCTCTTCCTTGCTGATCTGTGCGTACAAAGTCGGTAACTCCACGTTCTCCAGCGCTGTGGTCCGCGAGAGCAGGTTGAATCCCTGAAAGACAAAGCCGATCTTTCGATTCCGGATCGCTGCCAACTCCTCCTTGCCAAGGCCTGATACGTCAATGCCGTCGAGGAAATATCTTCCGGAACTGGGCTTGTCGAGGCAGCCCAGAATGTTCATGAATGTGGATTTGCCACTTCCACTTGCTCCCATGATGGCCACAAATTCACCAGTGGAGATGTCCATTGTGATCCCGCGCAAGGCATGCACGCGGGTTTCGCCCAGGTCGTAGTACTTGTGGAGATCCAGGACGCAGATCGTCGCCTCCGTCGGTTGCTGGATCGCGACGTCGATCTCCGATTGGCTCATCGTGACCATGAGTTCCTCCGCATTTTGTCCTTAATGCCGATTTGCGCTCGTCGTGCCGGGCCCCATTTTCGGTCCAGTGAGAACAGCACCTGTGACCAATTCGTCATCATTCTTCAGCGATCCATTGAATAGCTCGGCCACTTCTGTCACAGTGTGGTCGGTTATGCCGGATCGAATCCTTACCGGTTCCACAGTTTTGTCCGGACGCAGCTTCCAGAGGACAGCCACATCAAGAGGCGGAGCAGACGTTGGTGCGAGCCCGATCGTGTCACTCTGCTCTCCGGCGGTGCGGTGGTTAACTTGCTTCAACGTTCCGCTCGGCTCCTTGTTCTTGGTGACCGCCGCGTGATTATCCGCGGGCTGCGGCTCGCCTGCGCTCTCGATCCCAAACTTCTTATATAGAGCGCGTATTTCCTCAGCCTTCAGGTCGGGCTTGTAGCGTAAGGCGCTATTCGGAACTCGGAGTACGTCGGCTGCCGACGCCACCGGAATCGTGATGTAGGCCGTCATACCAGGAAACAGCTTCATTTCAGGATTATCGAAATCGATGATCGTGTTGTAGGTGACGACGTTCTGAACCGTGGTGGCGTTCATGCGCACCTGAGAGACACGACCGCTAAAGCTCTGCTTGGGATATGCGTCGACCTTGAAGGTCACTACCTGGTTTGGCCGGATCGCGCCTACATCGGACTCATCGGTGCTGGCATAGACCTGCATCTTGGTCAGGTCTTGAGCAATCGTGAAGAGCGTTGGTGCTTGTAAGGAGGCTGCAACCGTCTGACCAACGTCCACATTGCGTGCAATAACGGTGCCGTCGATCGGAGCTCGTATCGTGGTGTAGTCGATATTGGTCTGGGCCACCCGGACGGCGGCTTCCCGCTGCTGCACTTGGGCTTCGGCTTGCTTCACAAGGGCATCAGCCCCGGACGAACCGGCTACCGCGGAATCGCAGTTGGACTTGGCCAAGTCGAGTTGCTGCGTGCTCACGACGCGCTGTGCAGTCAAGGCTTTGGCGCGTTCATAGTCGGCCGTGGTCTGAATCTGCAATGCCAGTGCCTTCTGGAGATTTGCTTTGGCAGTGGCGACGCTGGCCCGCGCATTGGCCAGATCGGCTTTGGCCTGCAGCAACGCTCCTTCGAAGAGTGAGGGATCGATCTGCGCTATAACCTGTCCTCTCTTTACACGGGAATTGAAGTCTGCGTACAGACGAGAAACGGTCCCCGAAACCTGAGAGCCGACCTGCACGGTGGTTACGGCATTGATGGTGCCCGTGGCCTCTACCACCTGGCGAATGTCGCCGCGGTCGACCTTGGCCGTGAAATATTGCGGATTGTCGTTCCCCTTCAATCGAAATACGGCAATGGTGGTAACTGCCAGCATAGTCAGGATCACAATCAACCAGTGGCGCCTAAGAATCTTCATATGATGTCCTTGAACAACATGCGCAGTCCGTGGGGATTCATCCCTACATCCGTTCCGTCAAACCGATTACGTCCCGCCCACGAAGATGCGGAAATCAGGCCTCGCCGGTCTCGCATGAGTGCTTCTCATATAGCTCGGCCTTCCCAACAAAAGTTCGGTGCATGTTGAGTGCCGAGCAGGAGCGAAGTAGGGGAGAATTACAACTTTTTACTCTCGGAATCCAATCAAGAACGGGAGATGCTAACCGACAGACAACAAACTCAATGGGAGCATTCCCCGGCTGACGCTGTGTTCCCCCAATTTGGGAGCCAGGATGAATTGAATGACCAACGGATACGAGATTGCCTTGTGATGTCCGATGGTTTGGACGTCCCCTGTCCGATTCTTCTGACATACGGTGGACTGCGGCTGAAATCGTTGCGGTTGTCCCTGTTTGTTCTGTGCAACTTGGCGCAAGTCGATGCTTGGCCCACGCCGTGCCCTACTCTCTGGCGAGCGATCTGGATGCAGGATCGCCGTTCGTTGAAACTGAAATGGAGAATACTGAGTATGAAGAAGTTCGCTTATAGTGTGCTCGCGCTCACGCTCGCCTTGATTGCCCTGCCAAACGGGGCTACCGCCGCAACGAAGACGCTCGACAACCTGCAGGCTGGGTTCAATGGCGAAAGCAATGCCCATGCGCGCTACCTCGCATTCGCCGAAAAAGCCGACCAGGAAGGGTATGGTGAAGTTGCGAGTCTGTTCCGCGCTGCCGCCAAGGCTGAGGAAGTTCACTCCGCCAACCATGCCGCTGTGATCAAGAAGTTGGGCGGTACACCCCAGGCAAAGATCGAGACTCCGGTCGTCAAGTCGACCAAGGAAAACCTCGAAGCTGCCATCCAGGGAGAGTCCTACGAGCGCGATACCATGTATCCGGAATTCCTCAAGCAGGCTCGCGCCGAGGGGGAGAGAGACGCCGTCCAGACCTTCAACTACGCGAAGACAGCGGAAGGCGAACACGCCAAGCTGTATACCCAAGCCCTGAACAATCTGGCCACCCTTAAAGGCTCCAAAGCAAAAGACTATTTCGTGTGCATGGTGTGTGGCTACACGACGCCGAAACTGGATTTTTCAAAGTGTCCGTCGTGTTTCACTCACAAAGATAGGTACGAGAAAGTCAGCTAGCAACCGGGTCGTCGAAAGGGCGTCCCACTTCTTCGGACTAAGGGAGTTTCTATGCTTCAATTTCAGGCGATTCCGCGCTGGGATGCCTTGCATCCTCTGATCATTCACTCTCCCCTTGAGAAGAAGCACAATTTCGACCCCAACATATTCCTTGCCACGATCGGCGAGGGTCGAAAATTTGTGTTTTTCTCGAAGAAACAAACAATCTTCGCGCAAGGGGATCCGACCGACGCTGTGTTTTACATCCAGAATGGCAGGGTAAAACTCACCGTCGTCTCGAAGACTGGCAAGGAAGCAACGATCGGCATATTGGGTAAGGGCGAGTTTTTGGGAGAGAGTTGCCTTGCTGGTCAGTCTCTCCGCATGGAGTCTGCGACCGCGATCACCGATTGCGAGGTTCTGCGAATCGAGAAAACGGCAATGATGGAAACGCTTCACCGCGAGCACGCGTTCTCCGATAAGTTCGTTGAGCATTTATTGGCACGAAACACACGATGGGAAGCGGACCTGGTTGACCAACTGTTTAATTCCAGTGAAAAGAGACTAGCCCGAATTCTTCTGCAGCTTGCCCATTTTGACAAAGAAGGCGTACCCCAAAGTGTGGTTCCTGCGGTAAGTCAGGAGACATTGGCTGGAATGGTGGGGACAACTCGCTCGCGAGTCAGCTTCTTTATGAACAGATTCAGGAGGTTGGGTTTCGTCGACTATGACAGTCGCAACGGCCTGCAGGTTCACAGTTCACTCCTCCGGATGGTTCTCCAGGAGGGGATTGAATCCAGTGAACAGTATTGAGCGGACGAGACAAAGGGTTCATGTGTACCGGTTTGTGGAACACGAGGTCGGAGATGGAGTTTTCGCAATGTCCGTCGTGTTAGATAAGTACCCTAAAGTCAGCTAGCAACCGGGCCGTCGAAAGGGCGTCCCGCTTCTTCGGATTAAGGAGTTTTTATGCTTCAATTTCCGGCGATTCCGAGTTGGGATGCCTTGCACCCATTGATCATTCATTTTCCGATTGCTCTTTTGCTAATTGCCCCGGTCTTCATAATCGTTGGTGCCGTGCTGACACCGGCCAAGGGCCGTTCTTACCTGATTGCCGCGATGGTGTTGTTGTTGGTTGGAACGGCAACAATCTTCGTGGCGGTCGAGACCGGGGAAGCTGCTGGCAAGCTCGCCGAACGGGCCCCGGGGATGGAACTAGTCCTCGAAAACCATGAATCCCTTGCCGAGCGCACGCAAGCCGTTTTCAGTGTGCTGTCGGTGATATTCCTCGCGCTGCTAGCGGTGCCATGGTTGCTGAAACGAGCAGACACTCGCCTGACGACAACCATTCTGCCGCTGGCTTTCCTGGTTTTGTACAGCGCAGGCGCCTTGCTGCTGGTCAATACCGCCCACAACGGAGGCAGGCTCGTGCACGAATTCGGGGTACGGGCAATGGTGACTGCGGCTCCCGCAGACGCCAACGCTGCGCTTCCGACGGAGACACAGGATAAGGACTAAGCCAAATGAAGGCCAACTCAAGAACCCTTCGAATCCTTGAAGGCGGATTGCTCTTTTTGGGTTTGCTGCTGCTGGTCATGTTCGCATTCGCCCACATTGATAGGTTCATCATGTTCCGCGCAGAGATGGCAAGATTCGAAGCCAGGCAACCTGAGTCCACCAACAACGAAGGCGCCGCGGGGATAGAAGCGATCGATGGCGCTAACGACGACACTGACTTTCATCCGGCGCCGAACACTGAATACTCGACCTGGTCGATTCAGCGTACGAAATCGTATCAGGCCAATCTCGGCAAGCCTGTTGAATCGCTAGCTGTTTTACGGATTCCCTCGTTGCATTTGGAGGTTCCGGTATTAGAGGGCACTGATGCGGTCACATTGAACCGCGGGGTCGGGCGAATCGCCGGCACTTCACTGCCAGGAGAGGGGGGCAACATCGGCATCGCCGGACACCGGGACGGGTTCTTCCGCAGGTTGAAAGACATCCGCACCGGAGACGCGATTGAGTTGGTCACAATTTCTGGAACAGATGTCTTCGTCGTGGACCAGATCCGAATTACCAGCCCAGCCGACGTCAGTGCCTTGCGGCCAAGAGCGAAGCATTCACTCACGCTGGTGACGTGCTACCCATTTTATTTCGTCGGTCCCGCTCCGAGTCGCTACATCGTCGAAGCGTCTTTGAAGTGACAAGCCGTGCAAGATGAGGAACAACAAGAAAGATCACTTTTTGCTAGAAGGAGAAAACCAATGAAGCAATCCAAGAGCACGATAGTCAGCTTAGCGTTTGTAGTACTGGCGTTTCTTTGCGCCATGACTGTGCGCATCGCCGCCCAAGACATAACGCACCCGTCAACCACGAAAACAATAGAACCGCCGACGCATGAAGTTCAAATGACTCATGTCAAGAATGCGGAAGTCATCCACATTTCAGGTCATGAGCTTGTTGTAGAACTTGAGAACGGCAAATTTGAGCTGTTGAACCTGGCCGACGACGTCAGGTTCCAAGTTGATGGCAAAGACCTGACCGTGCATGAACTAACGCCCGGGACGAAGCTGTCTCAGGAGATTCATACGGTTAGTACACCGCAAGAGGTCACAACACTGAGAACGGTGAGTGGTAAGGTGTGGCGTGTCAACGCACCGCATTTGATCTTGTCTTTCCCTGAGGGTGAGAACAAAGCGTACACGGTACCCGACGGAATCGTGTTCCACACCGACGGTCAAGACAAGACGGTATTCGATCTACGGAAAGGAATGGACATTTCAGCAACGGTGTTGACGGTTGCACCTCAGCAACTTGTTAGCACCCACACTGTTGTCACCGGTCAAGCGCCTCCACGGCCGAATGTGGCCTTTGAAGGGCCTATGCTCCTTGAATGGGCTAGGGAGGCCCCGGACTTAACCGCCACCGTGGAGGAACCAGGGGCGCAAGAACTCCCCAAGACCGCCAGCCTTGTGCCGTTGGCAGGAGTGCTTGGTTTCTTGTCACTAGCCCTGGGCACCAGTCTGAGAATTATCCGCAGGAATACTTGCAACGAGCCGTGAGGATATAACATGGCGGCCAGGCTTGCATAGCTGACCGCCATCTTTTGAGGCCAGAGTCTTGTTCTCTTGACTCGACCATCCGGGAGTACTCTAATCGAAGGTGGCACAAGACAAACCAGAGTCGCGAACCGTCCCGGTGCTGGCACGCTTCGACTTCGAATCGTTCCGCCAGCAAGAGATAGTTTTCGCAACGCTGAACCTTTTTGTTCTAGCTGCTCTTCTTCTTCTTCACGCGCTGTTTTCAACTCTTCTGGGTTCTCCTTCGCCTGCCCTGCTGATTACGCTGGGAATGGCCTTTCTGCTCAAGATGTTGGAGTTGCTGTGGCTCTGGGCCCGCTCCCGGTCGCTTAGCAAAGCCCTGGCGGACGTAGTTGTCTGGGCTTCGATTTGTCTGAACATCGGTTTAGCCCTTCTTTTAGCGTTTCTCACCAATCGAGGAGACAGTCCCTACTTTGTTCTGCTGGCCGTGCCTATCCTGCAGGCAGCATACCGCTTCAGCCTCCCCGCCTGTATCGGAGTGATTGTGGCGGCGGATTCCATGACCTTCTTCTGGGTCTGGCATTTTGCAGAGTTTCATCCGCCAGCCCACGCCACCGAGTACCTTGAAGCCGGCGTCATTTCGGTTGTATATGCACTCATGGGACTATTGGTCTGGCTGCTCGTCAACCAGCTTCGCAGTGATCAAACAAAGCTGGCCGATAACCTCGTTGAATTGGAGCGCACGCGTGAGCGACTAATGGTCGAAGAGAAACTCGCCGTGGTGGGCCGCCTCTCGAGCGCAGTGGCCCATGAAATTCGGAACCCGGTTTCCATCATTGTGAGTTCACTGGTCACCGCCGACCGCCCTGAGGTAGGGGAACAACAACGACGAGAGATGCACGCCATCGCACGCAGCGAGGCCGCCCGGCTGGAGAAACTAACGAGTGATTTTCTTTCTTATGCGCGCCCGAGCCAACCGAAGCGTAGTCCGGCGGCCATCTCGGAAGTTTTGGGCTATATCGCGGAAATCGCCGGCGTACATGCTTCGAAAAAAGACATCAGAGTTTCGGTTGAGAGTTGTGGGGACTTGCGGGCCAACGTTGATCGTGAACAGTTACAGCGGGCTCTCCTGAACCTGCTGCTCAACGCGATCGATGCCACGCCCGTTGGGGGACACGTTGCGGTCCGCGGTAGCCGTCCGTCGGCCCAAAGTGTAGAACTCCAGGTCGAAAATTCGGGCGACTCAATTCCGGAAGAAGTGCTGTCCAGAATCTTTGAACCTTTCTACACCACAAAACCGCACGGAACTGGTCTCGGACTAGCAATTTCGAGAAACATCGCGAGAGTTCAAGGCGGAGACCTGATCGTAGCCCGGAATGAACCCGGGCACGTATGCTTCACAATGACGGTTTCTGACGCAGCGTCAGCCAACTCTGGAGCGACTAGCCATGGGTAGATTGTTGATTGTGGATGACGAGCCTAACTTGCGCCGCGTCCTAAGTTCAGAGCTTCACCTCGACGGTCATACGGTCGACGAAGCGGACGGCGTCATAGCCGCTGTGCCTCTTCTGGCGGAGCGCGAATACGACGCAGTGATCACCGACCAGAAGATGCCGGATGGAGACGGACTGCGAATTCTATCGGTCGCTCAAGAGAACGATCCGTCGTTGCCAGTAATCTTCCTCACTGCGGTTCCCACGATTGAGCTTGCTGTCGAGAGCATGCGACTGGGGGCTTTTGATTTCATCACAAAGCCTTTTAATCCTGAAGTTGTCAGAGCGACCGTGCGGCGCGCCTGTGAGCGCGCGAATCTGGTCCGCGAGAATCAACTATTAAAATCCACGGTTGGCTCCCTCCTCGGGGCCGATACGATCTACGGAAACAGCGCGGAGATCAAGGAAGTACGCGACCAGATCGCCCGCGTTGCCCCCACGGACGCAACCGTCCTGATTTTTGGGGAAACTGGAACTGGCAAGGAACTCGTAGCCAGGGCAATTCATCGGAACAGCCGCAGGGCCCAGAAACCTCTAATCGCAGTCAACTGTGCCGCCTTCACCGAAACTCTTTTGGAGAGCGAACTCTTTGGACATGAACGAGGAGCTTTTACAGGTGCAGATCGAGCCCGCCAGGGGTTGTTTGAGGCGGCCAATGGGGGCACGCTCTTTCTCGATGAAGCTGGCGAAATGTCGGCAGCTGCTCAGGCCAAATTGCTTCGCGTCCTGGTGGATGGCCAAGTGCTGCGGGTTGGGTCAACGCAGACCCGCACCGTCGATGTGCGGGTCCTGGTTGCGACCCACCGCAACCTTGAGGAGCGAGTGCAGCAGGGACTCTTCCGGCAGGATCTCTACTATCGGCTAGCGGTTGTTCCGATTCGCATTCCCCCGCTCCGCGAACGCAAAGAGGACATTCCCGGCCTTTGCGAGATTTTGTCAGCCCAGATTGCGAAGGACTTGAAGGTCCGGCCCAAGCGGATGGGCCCGGAAGCTCTGCAGAAGATCGCGAACTACACGTTTCCCGGAAACATACGGGAGTTGCGGAACCTCTTGGAGAGGGCGCACATCTTGGGGCACCGTGAGGAAATTGCCGCTGATGAACTTCCCGTAGACGATAGAGGCTACAAGGCACCTCAATCCCAGAAGATGGAGATGCGCGATTGGCTTCGCAGCCTGCCAGCTAGCGTCGATCTCCGCGAACTGCTCACCCTCATCGAAAAAGGCCTTATTGAGCGCGCATTGGAGCAGGCTAATGGCGTGCAAGCCGAAGCAGCCCGAACGCTAGGAGTCTCTCGCAGCGATCTAGGATACAAAGTCGCAAAATTTGCGTTAGGGCGACCAGTGGATCACACCTAGCGAATAGCGTCCCTAGCTGACCAAGCCCCGCAAGTGGGAGATTGGCGGGATCCTGCGTTTTATTGCTAGACGTGTCCGGGATCTCTGCCTTTGAGTTCTCTCACTCGACGGGAAGCTGTTGGAA
>Ga0209890_10000174_pt1 | contig 30446 bp, 21 predicted proteins | sample OrgsoiDNA2013049_FD_185799 | JGI IMG/M metagenome (GOLD analysis project Ga0209890, IMG submission 185799) | Permafrost soil microbial communities from the Arctic, to analyse light accelerated degradation of dissolved organic matter (DOM) -... | ecosystem: Environmental > Terrestrial > Soil >... | reverse complement strand
GCCCGATTCGACCTGCCATGCCACCAGATTGCGCAATGCGTTTTCGTCGACGGCACCGTCCTGGGAGAACGGTGTAACGAGAGCGGTACCACAGCCTCGCAGTTGCATGCCCCAAGGATAACTCTTCTCGCGGGTGCTTGCATGATCGGGGTTTCCTTGCGTGGGGGCAGCCGCCTCCGGCTGTCCAAGGCGAGCGAAACTCGGCATCTGCCCGCGGCGAAATCCACTCAGGGGCCCGTTCTACAGTTCTCGCCAGACGTTGCGGAACTCGTAGAAACCTGTTTTTGCCCCCAGCCACTCTGCAGCCCGTACCGCGCCTTCGGCGTATCCCTGCCGCGATTTGCCGTCGTGGCACAAATAAATTCGATCGCCGGCAGAATTGAAGATCACTTCATGCATGCCAACCGCGTCACCCTCGCGAAAAGAGATAATCTCTACTTCCTGGCCTCCGGACTCGCGCACGATGTTCTGGATGGTGATTGCAGTTCCCGAAGGAGCGTCTTTTTTTTGCGCATGATGACGCTCGAAAATCTGACCCGAGTAATCATATTTCAGGGCGGCTCCTGCAGTCGCGACAATCTCGAAGAACAAGTTCACGCCGATGGAAAAATTCGATCCGTAGAGGAAGCCCGTCTTTGCCGAAAGCACCATTTCGCGCAAGCGCGGCAATTGGTCATACCAGCCGGTGGTTCCGACCACGAGGTTTTTCTTCGCAAGAATGCAGGCTTCAGCATTGGCGACGACGGCCGCGGGCGTGGTGAAGTCGATCACAACATCGGTAGCGGCGAGCGCATCCGTCGTAAGGGCGCCGGCGCCGGCGTTTTCAGCGGCCGAGAGAACTCGCACATGATGACGACGCGAGCGCGCAACCTCAGCAACCAGCGATCCAGTCTTGCCTCGCCCTAGAATTAGAAGATTCATGCTGAAACCTTAAGAGCCAACCACAGGGGGCATAGAGGAGCACGGGAAACACAGGGGCAACCTTATCTCGTTCGCTTTCCCCCTGGGTTCCGGTGTGGCCCCTGCAGTTACTGCTCTCCCCCGGTCGATAATGAGTTACGCAAACACTTCCGGATCCGCCTCCGCAAAAAATGCGCGGTGCAGGCGCCGGACTACCTCCGCCGCGTCGTCTTCTTCAATCACGAAGGTCAGATTAATCTCGGAAGCGCCTTGCGAAATCATGCGGATCTTCACATCCTCAAGAATGCCGAAAACCTTGGCGGCGATGCCGGGTGTGTCGCGCAGATTCTCGCCCACAAGGCAGACGATCGCCTTCCGCCCCTCGTACTTCACGTCCGCGAGTTTCGCCAGATCGGCGGCCAGCGCTGGGATGGCTTCGTTGGTTTCGGCCGTTACCGAGACGCTGACTTCGGAAGTGGAAACCACGTCCACCGCTACTTCGTGCTTATCGAAGGCCTCAAAGATGGACTTCAAATATCCGTGCACCAGCAGACGGCGAGGCGCGGCGACCTCCACGAGCGTGATCTTTTTCTTGAGCGCAATGGCCTTGAAAATATTCGTGCAGCGTGGGGCGCGCGCCGTGACTTTCGTCCCTTCGCAGGTGGGGTTCAGCGAGTTCAGAACATAGACCGGGATGTTTTGCTGAATCGCGGGCAACACGGTTGCCGGATGCAGAACCTTAGCGCCGAAGTAGGCCAGTTCGGCGGCTTCGTCAAAGCTGATGACTTTGATGCGGCGGGCGTCGGGACAGAGGCGTGGGTCGGTGGTCATCATGCCGTCGACGTCGGTCCAGATTTCTATGCGCTCGGCGCTAAGGCCAGCGCCAAAAATAGCCGCGGAAAAATCCGATCCTCCGCGGCCGATAGTGGTCGTGATGCCGGCACGATTGGAACCAATGAACCCGCCCATCACCGGAACCTTGCCGGCCTCGATCAGAGGCTGCACCTTCTTGCGCAGGCGTTCGTTGGTTTCTTCGAACTGAGGAACGGCGCGGGTGTAAGCACTGTCGGTTAGAAGACACTGGCGCGAATCCACATGCGCGCCCGGCAATCCGCGGGCAGCGAACGCAGCAGCCACGATTTTGCTCGAAAGCACTTCGCCGAAAGAGGCAACGTAGTCGTAGGTACGGGGAGTGATTTCGCCGACCGCGCCAATGCCGCGCAGCAATTCGTCCAGATCTTCGAAGTCGGCGCCCAGGTCACCGTGAAATTCAGTGAACAGGGCGGTGCCGAGCAATTCGCCGGCGGTGTCATAGTGGCGTTCGCGCAAGGCGCGCGCCATTTTGAGAGCGGTCTTACGATCGCCGCCGCCAGCCGCCTTTCCCATGGCGAGCAGGGAATCGGTGACCCTGGCCATGGCACTGACCACCACCACGGGACGGTCCGCCAACCGGCCCTGGACGATGTGAGCTACGCGGTCTATCGCTTTCGCGTCTTGTACGGACGTCCCGCCAAACTTCATAACAATCATGGGCAGCGGGACTCCTTGGTGGATTCTTTCATCACCCTAGATACCCCTTCGCCTTGAGAAGTTCAGCATTCAGAAGGGCGGCCCCGGCCGCGCCTCGAATTGTGTTGTGCGACAGGACGGTAAACTTCCAGTCGAGGACGTTACACTTCCGCAAGCGGCCGACCGCCGTGGTCATGCCAGCGCCGAGGTCAACGTCAAAGCGCGGTTGCGGACGGTCCGGGGCAGTCATGTACACGATTGGTTGCTCGGGTGCGCTCGGCAAGCGCAGTTGCTGCGGTTCGGCGCGAAAATCGTTCCAGGCGGCGATGATCTCCTCTGGGCGCGCTTTCTGTTTCAGTCGAATCGCAACCGACTCGGTGTGGCCGTCTTCCACGGCGACGCGATTACACTGCGCGCTCATCGCGAAGGGAGCAGGCTCGACGTGCGAGCCGCTTAGCGTGCCCAACAACTTCTGCGTCTCCTCCTCCATCTTCTCTTCTTCGTTAGCGATGTAAGGGATGACGTTGCCCAAAATGTCGAGCGAAGCAACTCCCGGATATCCGGCGCCGCTGACCGCCTGCATGGTCACGGCCATCACCGACTCAAGTGTGAAACGGCGATGTAACGGAGTCAGGGCGATGACTAGTCCAATGGCCGAGCAGTTGGGGTTGGTGACGACATAGCCTCCCGATTTGGTTCGCCACGACTGCTTTTCGATCAGCCGAATGTGGTCGCCGTTGACTTCGGGAATCACCAGCGGAACGTCGGCCTGCATGCGTAACGCGCTCGAATTGGAGACGACCGCGCAGCCGGCGGCCGCGAACTGCGGTTCCAGTTCGCGGGCGATGCCGGCGTCCAGGGCGGCGAAGATAATCTTCGGAGCGCCTTCGGGCTTGGCGGGCGCCACCGTGATCTTGGCGACGTTAGCGGGAATGGCAGTTTTCAAACGCCAGCGCGCGGCTTCGGCATAGGGCCGGCCTTCCGAACGATCGGAAGCGGCCAGCCATGCGACTTCAAACCATGGATGACGCTCCAGCATTTGAATGAATCGCTGGCCAACGATGCCGGTGGCACCGAGGATTCCTACGGGAAGTTTGTTCGACATGATTAGTTGTGATTTTATACCAGTGAAATTTCAGCAGGGAATGGTGTCTTGGAAACATGAGAGATTGGGGGTTAATAACGGGAAGAACAAGGGTACGGCGGGGTATTGCAGGACCGCGGAGAAAACTAAGGTCGACCTTGGCCAAGTTCCTGCGGAAACGAATACTCGTTGAGGGGTCCGAACTTGCGTTTTTCCGCATAGATGCGCCAGCGTCTCCAGACGATGCGCAAACTGGCCATCACCGGGATAGAGAGATAGACGCCCAGCACTCCGGCGATTTCGCCGCCCGCGAGAATCCCGAACAACGCCGCCAGCGGATGCAATTCCACGCTCACTCCCATGATGCGGGGAGAGATTACATAATCCTGCACCATTCGCCAGAGAATCAAAAACAACAGCAGGAGGCCCCAGTGCGGGTATCCCGCCAGTACGGCAACGGTCATCACCGCAGCCCCTGCCAACAGCGGCCCCGCGACTGGGACGAATTCCAGAGCGCCTCCGGCGGTCCCCAGCATCAGCGCGTAGGGAACTCGCATTGCACCCAAGAATGCGCTGTACGCGACGAAGGACAACGCGGCCAGAGTCAACTGGGCACGAATGAATTGGGCGAGCATCTGGTTTAGATCCTGCAGCACATCCTGTAAGAACTCACGCTGCGAGCGAGATTGCACCAGCGCCACCAGCACCTCATGGAAGTTGCCGCCATCGCGCAGAAAAAAAATCGCCAGGATAGGGACTAGAAACAACACCCACATCTCCTGCGCCGCTTCGGCCGCGCGAACCCCAATGCGCTGCGCCAGGCGAGTTAAGTCTTCCCGGCGACTTATCAGGAAACTCTGAATACGTTTCTGGGTATCCTGGCTCCAGCCGTGTTGGCTTCCGAACCGCGCGGCAAGCTGACCGATCTGGCCGGATATCTGGCCGCTGCTGGCCTTATCCAAAAGTGCAGGCAGCGACTCTCCCAGCCGCGTGCTTTGCCGTGCAATCCTCGGGCCTACTAGAAAACTCAAAAGCCCCAGACCCAGTACGAGCAGGGCGTAAATGATCGCGATCGCCCATACGCGGCTGCGAACCAGTTTTGCCAACCGCCCCACGGCGGGATTAATGAGGTAGGCAAAAAAAATGGCGAACAGGAACAGAATCAGCGTTCGCCGCGCCGCATAGAGAAAGCCCAGCCCCACGGCGAACAGGAAGGCTGTAAACAGAACGCGCGAAGTGCGTGAATCTATAAGTGTCAAGATTTATCCCAAACCGTAAGGTCCGTGCGCGAACGACTTCTTTTCGAAAGCGTTCACCCCAGCGCCCACCCTATCGTAGCGCCTGCAATAGCGAGCGATCTACTTCCAAAGGGGGTTGACCTTCAGCAAGCTGTTATTTTGCTTGCCGCCTGTTAATCGCGGTCCACTTGGGTATTCTCTCCCACAACGGTCATCCGCATCACCTTGAACTGATCGTCGAGCCAGAGTTGCCACGTCCCCGCGTCGTTCTTCAGTTCCAGTTTAAGCAAATCCTGCTGCCCGCTTTTCAGATTTACCTTTTCCCGGCCAAGAAACTCCGCGCCGAGCTGCGCCGAAGTGTGTTGGCGCGGGTTCAAGGTTCCAAACTGGGCGCGCTGCTTCAGCGGGCACTGCACTTGCCCTTTTTCCTGTTTGCAGGCTGCACTCAGAAACTTCCAGGCCAGCACTTCGCGGTGGACGAAAAAGTAATCGTCCAGGATGCTGGTCGATGCCGGCAGCAAGTAAGGTTGTTCCCCTTCTTTCTCGGTCGGTCCAGCGGTCCACTTCTGAGTCAGAAAATCGGCATTAGGAAGCACCACCGATTCGGCTTTTCCCGGGCTCACTTCCTTCCACACGTAGCGCCGGATTTCCCCGCTCGCGGTCAGATTCATTTCGGAAGTTTGCACGGACGGGGTGGGAGCGTTTTCCGTCTTGAACTCGGACTGGATGACGCTGCCGTTAACGGTCTGGTAGATCGAAAAGGTCTCGGTTCCTACACGATGGCCATTCTGAAACACGCCGAAAGAACCGGAGTCGACGTTCTTTCCCTCGTGTTCCTTCTCCTTCTCTTTTGGCATGGGAGCGGCCGATGCCGCTATGCACCAAACCAGCGCCATCATAAAAGCGAGCAAACGATAAGACGACTTCACTGTGATTCTCCTGTTCCGAAAGCAGTGGGTGGGCTTTGCGATGATCCGCCTGCCTCTGTTTCCCCCCGAAACTGCAACCTACGCTCAATCTCAGCGCAAACCGATGCCAGATCTTTACCTGAGGTTACGACGGTTACACTCGCCTGCCGGTAGAAGGGGAGGCGTTTCGCATACATTCGGGCGAACTCCTCTTGATTTCCTCGCAGCGGCCGTTCTATGCCATCCGTCAGGCTCCGTTGCCAGAGTTCAGATGCGGGCGCTTCCAGAAAAACCGACGGCCGCTGCCGCAGCAATTCCCGGTTCCTCTGTTGTACGAAGGCTCCGCCCCCGAGCGCGACCACGCTGTCACATTTCAGCGATTCGTCCAGGAGATCGCGCAGCGCGCTGGTTTCGGCGAGTCGAAACCCGGGCTCCCCTCGGTCCCGAAAAATTTCCGGAATGGTTTGCCGCTCGCGGGACTCGATTCGGGCATCCAGATCCACAAAATCCCAATTCAGCCGCCGGGCGAGTTCCTGCCCCACGCTGCTCTTGCCGGACGCCATGAATCCCACAAGAAACACTGCGCGCACTTCCATGGCGCTCCACGGCACGTCAAAGGGCGATGTTGTCACCCCAGGTTCGCGCCCATTTGTTCCCATTGGTCTTTCTATTGTTCAGCGTTGCTTGAGGCGGATTTTACCACTGAAAGTGCGCAGCACGACTTCCGATGCTGCCTTGCCGACCGTACCAAAGAAGGAACGTCCCGCTTCCACGGAGAACCGGGAGTGCTTGGGTTGGAGAGGAAAATCGTTTTGCACCTGACCCAGCACGGAGTGCGCGCTGAAATCCGCCGAGACATTCCCCGGCGCCAGAGCTTCGATATCACCGGTGTGGGTGGTGAACTTATAGTCGCCTCCGGAGCCGAAATCACCGTCGTAGAAAATCTTTCCGCTGCCGGATTTCGCCTGAACCAGCGGTCCCGTAACCGATTTCAAGTGCACGTCGCCGCTGATCGAAGCGATGTCGACGTGGCCGTTGCGAACATCGCTCAGCGTGATCGGTCCGCCCATCGTCCGCACGTTCACATGGCCGTTATCTACGTTACGAATATTCACAACCGCATCCGTGCCTTCCAGCGACAAGTCGCCCTGCAAGTGCTCGGCCGACAACGGACCGGTCGAAGAACGGAGATTGAGGGTAGCGTCGGGCGGAATCAACACTTCGTAGTCAATCTGGCCGCTTTGCTGGTCCGCTCCCTGCAGCAGGTGGGACGCGATTTCTATCCGGTTGCCATTTTGCAGTTTGTCGACTTCCACTTTGTCCGACTTGAGCGTGGCCGTCACCACCACCTGATTGCGGCTTCCAGGCTTCACCGAGATCGCCCCATACTGCGTATCCACGGAAACGCTCGCGTTGGGACCTACCGTGAAACGGTATTCCTTCTTGGTCTCGGCGCTCGCCGCCGATGCCAGACAGGTTGCCAGAACCAGCGTTACAACCGTGTTTTGCCGAAGACTAGCGTGCCAAAGACTCGCCATAAAACCCTGCCCCTGCGGCCGGCAACGCCGGGCCGCCCTTCCCCTATTGAATACGATCTAACGCAATCTGGTAAAGAAGTGCTTTCTGTTGATACGCATCCATCAGATGCTGCCGGGCATCTTCGTCTCCCGGATTCCGATTTACGTATGCCTGTGTTTCCCGTATGTCGGCATTCACCGCTTGCAATTCATTTTCATAAGAAACCCGCATCGAAGGGGCAAGGGTGGACACCGCACTCAGAAACTGTTGATCTTCCGCGCTCGGTCCGGGTTCTACCGCAGTTGCTACCGTAGTTCCGACGGCACTGGCCCCTGGCTTACCGGACTTCTTTGCCTGTTGCAGAGGAGACTGGATATCCTCCGAATGCGAGGTAGCCCCAAGAGTATCTACCGCCGGGGACGTCACTGGAGTTGTCGGAGCTTGCTGCTTCGCCACTTGCGGTGCCCGCTCATGGCCTACCATGTAAGCGCCTGCTGCCAGCAGCGCGGCCGCGACGGGCGCCAACCACCACGCGCTCCATCGCCGCCCTGAAGATGTTGGAATAAGGATGGGACGGGCGGGGGTGGACTGCGGTTCGCGGATCAGCCCCTCCGCCCGTAATTCAGCCGCAATTCGCACCCATACCCTCGGTGCCGGTTCTTCGGTTGCTGCCAGTTGCCGAGCCTCGCTCGCGATCAGCTTCAGCTCCGAGACCAGATTCGAGCAAGCTGGGCAGGTCTTTACATGAGTTTCAAAGTCAGTCGGAAACGCACCGTCCGGAGCGCGGTCGAGGAACTCCGGCAGAACTCGCTCTACATCTGAACAGGTCATAGCCAACTCTCTCCCCAATACCGCAACTTCCGCTAACCAGTCTTGGCCTTTTCGGCTCTCATGAACTTCAAATAATCCCGCAGCTTCAATCGTGCCTTGTGGAGCTGCGACTTGCTGTTGCCAATCGAGCAGCCCACCATTTGGGCAATTTCGTTATGCTCGAACCCTTCAACATCATGCAACACAAAAACCGTTCTATAGCCTGGCGGCAGCTTGTCGATCGCCCGTTGCAATTGCAGGCGATCGATGGCGCCCGTCAGTTTCAAATCCTTGGTACCAAATTCCTTCCTGGGAGCTTCGTCGTCGGCTTCCAGAGTCTCTTCGAGCGACACCACCGGCAGCCCCTTCTTGCGCAGTTGCATCAGCACCACGTTCACCGTCATGCGGTGCAGCCAGGTGGAGAAGGCAGATTCGCCCCGAAACGTGCTGATCTTGCGAAAGAGCTGAAGAAACGCTTCCTGGGCCAGATCTTCGGCCTGGACGGGATTGGAGACCATGCGCAAACATAGCGAGTACACGCGGCGTTTGTGCAGGTGATACAAGACTTCGAACGCTGCTTCGTGGCCCTGCTTCGCCTGCTCTATAGCTTCTGCTTCGGTAATACTTTGCTTCAGGTCGGTCAAGTCGCCTTTTCCGGCCGCTACTGCTTCAGATGCGGCGTTGAACTCTTTTCGTTGTACAAATTTGCCGAGGGACTTGCGAAAGCACTCTCGACCGTTTCTAAGTCGTCAGAATACCAAAAACCGTAGCTTGCCGGACGCTCTATCCGACCACAGTGCCCAGCTAAGCATGGCCAAAAGATCACTTTCGTAACGTGAGAGACGAGGCTAGCCCCGTCTCTACTCGTGGCAGGAGGCAAGACGCGTCTCTGCGAGGAATACAGCCTCCTAGGCCTTTGCCGTGATTGTCTCCAGCCCATGCCCGTGCGGGCCAGTCTCGCGTATCCGCAACAAAATAGCGAAAGTAAGCCCGACAAAGCCGAGGATGGAGAAGATCCACATCCCGAGCCCGTATCCTCCGGGGTTATCCAGTCCGGCGTGGCTGAAGTCGTTGGCCTTGCCAATCAGGAGGTTCATGATGAAAAACCCAATCTGCTGAATCAGGGTCATCAAAGCATAGGCGGTACCCAGCCGGTTCTGGTCCACGATATAGGCGACCGAAGGCCACATGACTGCCGGAATCAGCGAGAACGCCACCCCCATCATGCAGATAGGCACGAAGAGCGAGATGTTGGTGTAGCCCATCATCAAGTAAACGGGCATTAGCAAGATCGAGCCGAACATCATCAAGAACGCACGCTTCCCAATCTTGTCGGCGAGCAGCCCGAACAGAGGGGTGGCGATCATGGCCGAAAGGGGAAGCAGGCTGTTGAACATTCCCGCCCGCTCGTGCGCCAGTACCCGCACGGCTTCCGAAGCGCTTATGCCACCGTGGGTTGCCAGAATCCGGTTGGTGAAGAAGTCAATAGCAAATGTTCGGAAGGGAAAGATCGCCGAGTAGAAAGTGAAACAGAGCCCAACCACGAACCAATACGAGGAGCTAAATCGAAAAATCTGCCCGAACTCCAGCTTGTCGATAGAACCCGCCTTGCCCAGTTCGTAGCGGCTTTCTGCCCGGCTTTCGAGCACCCAGTAGATGGCGGAGCAGAGCACGGCCAGCACGCCGGCGCCGACGGCGATGAATAGCGGCCCTTGCCAGCTTGGTTCGCCCGCCGGACCCTGGGGATAGAACACCTTGTGGGCCCAGGTCGGCGAGTTGTCGGCCGCCACGGAAGCCAGACGAGCAATGGTGAGGTTGATCCCAAAGGCGAAGCTCAGCTCTTTGCCCTTAAACCACTTGGCGAGCACGGTCGTGACCGCAACAATCATGGACTCGGCGCCCAACCCCAGCACGGTGCGGCCGGCGATCATCACGCCGGGACGCCCGCGCGCGGCGGTAAGCGCGGCTCCGAGCAGGCAAAGAACGGCAAAGAAAGTAATCGCCTTCTTGGTGCCAATTCGGTCAATGATGATCCCGCCGATCAGAAGGGTTGCAACCGCAGCCACGCTATAGGCCGAGTTTAGCCAGCCGAAAGCCGTGGCGGAAAAGCCCAGTTTGTCGATAAAAATGCGCTCCAGCGGGTTGATGCTGTCGTAAATGTAGTAGTTCCCGCCCATTGCCAGGCTGACAAACAACAGCACGGCCCAGCGGTAAAGACGAGACGGTTCCGGTCGAACAAGCTCAGGCATGAAGACTCTCATCCTCAGCGCACTGCGGCGCCTGCCGTTCATTTGTGAAGAAGAGCAACCGCAAGAAGATAGCAGATTGGATTCGAGAATGCCCGGTTTTCCACGCGGTCGGAGCAGTCACCGCAAGAAACAACGGCGCTCGGCCTCCCTGAAACCTGGGGACCGAGCGCCTGGAACTGAAAGCTGAGAGCTGACAGCCGCTTTAAAGTTTTTCCGTCTTGCCGTCGTGTTTCACCGCGCCGTTCTTGTCATTCTGGCGCGTGACGTCGTCGTTGGTATAGACGTGATTTGCTTTCCTGAAGCCTTTCGCTTCACTCGCCGCTAGACCTGCGTCCGCGGTGTGCTCTCGTCCCGTGTAATACGTCCAGCCAGCGCGCGCTTCTCCGCGTGCCCCATGCTCTTCGCGCGAATGTTCTTCCCGGATCGCGTCGTGCATGGGATGACCTTCGCGTCCAACCGGCTCGGGCCACAGGTGAACCTGCGACGTCGTCAGCGGAGCGCCGCCCTGGTACCACACGGGCACGGTATAAACCGAGCTCGTCGAGCCCTGAATCTGCGAAAGCGTTCCATTGGTCGCGCCCGCGACTAATCCCGTGGTGGCATTGCTCGCTCCCACCGGATTCGGCGAAACCGTTTGCAGGGACACCATCGGAGTGCTCACCAGCGGGACATACGGGCCACATCCATAAAGGCAGCCGTTGTAAGTTGGGTGAGGAGTCGGGGGTTGTTGCCCAAAAGCTGCTACTGCCATCAGCACTACCGCCATCAAAACCAAATAGGGTCGCATACTGCCTCCACAGGGGACTAACACATCCCTGCCTCAAGTGCAGTTTGCTGGCCAGTTGACGCCTGATGGAAGACAGCCACAATGTTCGGAGATTCGCGGCCCTCTCGGCTAAACAACTGGGATTGAAGCGAGGCCCGTCGTAGAGCTTGGTGAAATTTGATGCGCACAACCTGCAATCGATTGGCGCAGTCGCAACTCTTTAACTGCCGACGTACCGCGCATAAAGACTGCGCGCGATGGCCGTGTCAGTCGTGCCCTTGATGATCGCCCGCCCGTCGGGAAACAGCGTCATTTCGTACGGCTCGCGCCAGAACTTCAGCACAAATTCATTGTGGCGAACGTTGCCGAGAGGCTGCAGGCGGGTGCTCAGTTCGGCGAAGTCCACCGGTCGTTGCCGCTCGTGGATCTGAACAGAATCCCGGCCGCACAGGGTAATGCGAGGCCGCCCTTCACCCGCCAGATGAACAAACTCTCCCAAACAAGCCCGGCATCCGGCTCGCGGATGGATGGCGACCGCCGCCAATTCCGCACGTTCGTTACTCCACACATCCCAGGAAAGCATCGTCCGCCGCATTTTCGCGCGGGCGCCTACCAGAAACTTCAAGGCCTCGGTAGCCGCAATCGAAGCCACCAGATTCACGACAGAATTCAAAATGCCCGCCGTCTCGCAGGTCTCCACCGTCCCCCGCGGGGCTTCCGGAAAGATGCACGCCAGGCAAGCTGTTTCGCCCGGCAGGATGTTCATGGTCACGGCATAGCTGCCGACCGCCGCGGCGTAAATCCAGGCTACCGAGTTCTTCACCGCATAGTCGTTGACCAGGTAGCGGGTTTCGAAATTATCGGTGCCGTCCATGATCAGGTCGCAGCCGCCGAGCAGGGAATCGACATTCGCCGGAATCAGGTCGGCAACATGGGGCTCGACAACGATCTGCGAGTTGAAGCGAGCGATTTGCCGCGCCGCCGCGATCGCCTTTGGTAACGATTCGCGCGCATCATTCTCGTCGAACAGCGTTTGCCGCTGCAGATTGCTTGGCTCGACGTAATCGCGGTCAAGAATCCGTAGGGTTCCAACGCCCGAACGCGCCAGCAGCGAGGCCAGGGCAGAACCGGTGGCGCCGCATCCGACGATGACCACGCGGGACCGCGCCAGCTTTTTCTGGCCCTCCGCGCCGACCTCCTTAAATAACTCCTGCCGCGAGTATCGGTCGTCCATTTCCAAAGCGCTTACCTCAACGATTACCTCAACGATTACCTTCGCTGACCCTTCCAACCGTTATTATAGGTTCCGGTCATCAAACTTGTTTTTGCGAGCAACGTGTGCTGTTTCGCGATTCATCGAACTCGACAGGCTTCATGGTTGACCAGCCTGAATTTCGGGAGGGAATTTTGCTCGCGTGGGGACGCGCGCTTTCGCGCGCCTGCCCTGAGCGAAGTCGAAGGGTCCCAGTCGAGCGCAGTTCGGCAGTTCGCTGCGGTTACAGCAACTCTGGATTCGCTATAGACATCGCCGCTCGGGCGGTGCTGGCGCTTCTGGTGGTGCTGGCGCACGGAGCAATTTGGGCACAAAATGCACCCGCTGCTCCGCAGCAACCCGCCGAGTCGCCCGCGCAATTCGGAGCCATTGCGCCCTATCTTGGATTAGCGATTGATCAGATCGAGTTGCCAGGCGTTTTGCCGGAAGACGCGGCTTCGCTGCTGGCGGCGACGCCGCTCAAGATCGGCGAACCTCTCACGCGCGAAAACCTGCACGACGCGATGCAAGCGCTTTTTGCCACCGGGCGGTTCTCCGACATTCAGGCCGAAGCGGACCGCACCGACACCGCCGGCGTTCGACTGCGCTTTCTGACGGTCGCCAATTATTTCGTGGGCATGCGCACAATCGAAGGCGTTTCCAGCAACCCCTCTGCGAACCAACTGGCCAGCGCTACCCGTTTACAACTCGGCGAACTCTACTCTCGCGAGAAACTGGACCGTGCGCTGGCTGGCCTCCAGCGAGTGCTGGAGGACAATGGATTCCATCGATCGAAAGTGACGGTCTCCGAACCGCGCGACGACCAGCAACACCAGGTCAACATAACCTTCCATGTCATCCCCGGTCCGCGTGCCGTAGTTGGAGAGATCACGCTGGAGGGCGATGCCGGATCTTCCCAGGAAGAACTCAAAGAGATCGCCAAGCTCCATTCCGGCGATCCGGTCGTCTCGAATCGCATTACGCGCGCTCTGCAACGAATTCGTAGTCGCTACCAGAAGCAGGACCGCCTGCTTGCTCAGGTCGAGGTGGCCGGCCGCACTTACCATGCTGAGCGCAACACCGTGGACTACGTCTTCAAAGTGGACCGGGGCCCCATGGTGCAGATTGCCGCCGAAGGCTTCAAGCTCAGCCAGCGCGTGCTGAAGCGGCTGGTGCCCATCTATGAAGAAGGCGCGGTCGATGATGATCTGCTCAACGAAGGCCGGCGCAACATCCAGAACCACCTTCAGACGCTTGGTTATTTTGAAGTCACCGTTAGCGTGAGCCAACATAACGACCAGGACGGCAAGAATTTACAGGTTGTGTACGCGATCAATCCCGGGGACCGCCACAAACTCGCTGCCATTCGTATTTCGGGCAATCGCTTTTTTCCCGACGACCTCATCCGCTCCCGCATGCAGAACCAATCCGCCGGACGCCTCTTCAGTCACGGGCTCTACAGCGAAGTGTTGCTCGAAGAGGATGTGCGAAGCATTCAGGCTCTGTATCGGGCGAGTGGTTTCCGGCAGGCCGAAGTCGCGAGCAAACTGGTGGACAAGTACCAGGGGGATCCGTCCCAACTGGCCATCGAGATCGTCGTCAAAGAGGGATCGCAGACGCGTGTGTCATGGGTCCGCATCGAGGGCGGCTATACGCTTCCGCAGGAACAGCTTCCCGAAATTTCCACTGCCGAAGGACAGGGCTTTGACGAATCGAGTCTGGCCGATGACCGTGACACCATTCTGGGAAAGTATTTCGATAATGGTTTCCCCAACGCCACCGTCGAGGTCGCCTACGCTCCTGTTCCATCAACGGACAATTTGCCACGCGTGGGTGTGACCTTCTCGATTCACGAAGGCGAGCAATTTTTTGTCAATCGAGTCTTTCTCGATGGGCTGCACCACACCCGCCCTGGAGTCGCCCGTCGGGAAATGCGGGTGCAACCGGGCGCGCCACTGAGCCAGCAGGACATGCTGGAGAGCCAGCGCCGCCTGTACGACCTCGGCCTTTTCAAGCAGGTGGACACCGCCATCCAGAACCCCGAGGGCACCGAGTCGCGCAAGAACGTGCTCGTCACCACTCGCGAGGCGGATCGCTACACCTTCGATTACGGCATCGGTTTCGAGTTCCAGACCGGACAGCCATCATTCGGGACCAACCAACCGCTCGGGCAGACCGGCGTCAGCCCCAGAGTGTCTTTCGGCGTCAGCCGCATCAACGTGGGCGGTCGCCATCAGACCCTCACCATGAAGACCAACGTCAGCCGTCTGCAGCAGAGAGGGCTTGTCAATTTCGCCGTGCCTAAGCTGTTGAACCGGGACCTGCGTTTTTCCGCCACTGGGTTTTACGACAATACCGTGGACGTCTCCACCTTTACGTCGGAACGTCTGGAGGGCACTTTGCAAGCCTTACAAGTGTTGTACAAGGTGCCCGACCGCGAACTGACGACCCTCTCCTACCGCTTTAGTTACCGTCGCGTTAAAGCCAGTAGCATTCAAGTCACCGACAACCTCATCCCGCTCCTTTCCAAACCGACCCGGGTGGGAACTCCTAATTTTCTCTACGTGCGCAACCGCCGCGATAACGATCTGGAAAGCACGCGCGGAAACTACACCACCGTCGAAGGCGGCGTAGCCGCTAGCTATTTTGGCTCCGAGGCTGATTTCAGCCGGTTGCTGGTCAAAAACGCAAGCTATCACACTCTTTTTCGAAATCGCAGTACAGGACGAGGATTAGTCTTCGCCCGCTCCACCAGCGTCGGGATCGAGAACCCTTTCGGCAGCACAGTTCTGCTGGATCCGTCGCAAATAGCGAGAGTCGACCAAACTCTGGTTCCGCTGCCTGAGCGTTTCTTCAGCGGAGGGGGCAACTCCCATCGCGGTTTCGGGTTAAATCAGGCGGGACCACGGGACCCGTTCACCGGATTTCCAGTCGGTGGCAGCGCCGTATTCGTCAACAATCTGGAGATGCGTTTCCCAAACGTTACCGTGCCTTACCTTCTGGAGAACATCGGTTTTTCGATTTTTCACGATATGGGTAACGTGTTCGCGCGGCCACAGGAAATGCTCCCCAGCCTGGGGCGCTTTCACCAGCCCAACCAGGATGTCTGTTTCCATGAGATCCACCACACGGATTGCAACTACAACTATGTCTCGCACGCGATTGGCGTGGGTGTGCGCTACCAGACGCCGATCGGACCATTGCGCTTTGACTTCGGATACAATTTGAATCCACCGGTCTTTCCCAGCTATACCAACATCACGACCAACACTATAACTGGGCACTCGGTTGGGCAGTTTGGGTTCCAACGCGCCGGGCATTTCAACTTTTCCTTCAGCGTCGGACAGTCTTTCTGATGAAACTCCGAATGATCAAACCGGGAATCTGGTGGAGCGACGGGCGCCCTCGCCCGTCAAGCCGGGCAGGAACGCCGGCCTCTCCACTCGCAAGCATCAAAATCGGGAGACATTGCGCCCTCGCCATGGCCCTGACTCTGGCGCTGGTGATCTCAGCTTTGGGCGGTCAAATCATCGATCGTGTTGTCAGCAGCGTTAACGGTCACGTGGTCTTGCAGAGCGACTGGGAACAGGAACTGGCCGTCGAGGCCTTTTCCGATGCCCGTGATCCGGACTCGTTCACTTCGGCCGAGCGCAACTCCGCCCTCGATCGGCTGATTGATCAGGAACTGCTGCGGGAACAGCTTCGCCCCTCTCAACCCGCTCCCGCCCAGCAGGTCGCTGCCCGCGTTGCCGAAGTCCGCAAGCTCCATCCGGATTGCCTGACCGACAAAGGCTGGCACGCCAGGCTGCAACGTTACGGCCTGACCCAAAACGCGCTGGAGAAGCGTCTGAGCGACCAAATTCAGCTCATGAAGCTTGTGGAAGACCGTCTGCGGCCCTCGATCCAGATTGATCAGCGGGCGGTGGAGACTTACTACAACGATCAGTTGCTGCCGGATATGAAACGGACCGGCAGTCGTGCCTCGCCATTGACCGAAGTCTTTGGCCGAATTAAAGATTTGCTGGCAGAGCAAAAAATGAACGAGTTGCTCTCGGGGTGGCTGGCGAGTCTACGCTCGGGGAGCCATATCCTGACGCCTGAATCCAGTGCCGGAGAGCGCAACCGTTGACCGGACCGCCGACCGGACCACTTCCCGGACCAATGCCCGAGGCTGTTCCTCCCGTGCGCCGGCGCACTCTCTGGCACCTCTTTCTTTTCTTCTGTGTCTTCAGTCTGATTGCATTCGGCCTGCTTGCCTGGTACCTCACTACCGATTCCTTTCAGCGGATGGTCCGCCGCCGGGTGGTCGCGTCGGTGGAGAAACTCACCGGCGGCCGCGTCGAACTCGGAGAACTCCATACCATCCCGTTCCGCCTGCGCGTGGACGCTCGCAACCTGACGATCCACGGTAGCGAAGCTTCGGATCAAGCCCCATTCCTGCACGTTGACCGCTTGCAGGCGGAGCTGAAAGTTATTTCGCTCCTCAGCACCACCGTCGGATTGCATTCGCTCGAGCTCGACCATCCCGTCCTCCACATCATCGACTATCCCGATGGCACCACCAATGCTCCCGTGCCCCAGGCGGCCCGTTCTGCCGGCGAGGGGCCGCTGGAGCAACTCATCGCGCTTTCCGTTTCGCATATTGAAGTGCAGCGGGGCGAACTTCTCTGGGAAGACAAGAAAGTGCCGTTCGATTTTGCCGCCCGCGACGTGGCGCTGGGTTTGAACTACTCTTTGCTGCGGCGGCAATACGAAGCCCATGTGGTCGCGGGAAGCGTCACCACGCATTTTCAGCCGTATCCCTCGTTTACCTGGCGGGCGGATGCTACGCTGGTTCTGGCCCGGGGACGCGCCGACATCGGCAGCTTGACGGTAACTTCAGGGAAGTCTGAACTCCACTTCGCAGGCCAGTTGCTGGACTTTCACGACCCACATCTTACCGGTGATTATCACGGCCTCGCAGATCTCGGCGAGCTCGCGTCCCTGGCACGGATGGTGCAAGTTCGTAAAGGTACGGCCCAGTTCGAAGGCAAAGGTTCCTGGAGTCTCCAGGATTTTGTGACCCAGGGCACCCTGCAGGCCAAAGACCTCGAATGGTCGAACGGTAAGCTGTCGATGAGGAATGGCCGCATCTCCGCGGGGTTCTCCGTCACACCCGAGCGCTTCCGCGTTTCCTCGATCAAGGCCAGCCTGCTCGGTGGCGATCTGCTGGGCGACGCCGACGTTACGAACTGGCAGAGTTCGCTCCAGAGTTCCCTCGAACCGTCGCGGGTTCCAGGGCGGCGTCATGCGATCGGTCGAGTCCCGCAAAGCCTTCAGCGTGGCCAGGTGCGCCTGCAACTGACGGCATTCCCGCTGCTTCCGGCGCTGGAAGTTCTGAGCTCAAAAAGCCTTCCGCTGGATCGCCTCGACCTTTCCGGAAGTGCGAGCGGCAAGGTTGAGATGCTGTGGGTAGGCTCAATCCGTGATGCCGAGACCCGCCTGAACCTTGCTCTTGCGCCACCGCTAAAGCCGACTCCCAATGGCATTCCGGTGCACGGCCAGGTTGATGGCATCTATCGCGGCTCGCGGGACGAATTGGAAGTAAGCCAGCTTCACTTGACAACCCCAGGCTCTGAAATCACCGCCGCTGGCAATCTGGCCGCGACCTCATCGCTGCGCTTCTCGTTCACTAGCCACAACCTGAAGGAATGGACACCACTGCTCGAAGCCGGTTACGGATCGCGCAATTTACCCTTTGCGGTTCACGGCTGGGCGAGCCTGACCGGCAGCGCCAGCGGCAGACTCTCTGCCCTTTCCGTCAGTGGAAATCTCGAAGTCTATGACTTTGAGACTATTTTGCCCGCAACCGAACGAGTCTCCGCCAGACCTGTCCACTGGGACGCGCTCTCCACCGCCGTCCAGCTCTCCAATAGTCATTTCGCAGCTCATAATGGCTCGCTCATTCATGGCCACACTACCGCCCGCTTTGACTCCAGTGCTCAACTCACAGGCGGCGTGCTTCTGGAGGGCGAACCATTTACCTTGCACTTCGACCTTCGCAACGCTGACGTGGCGGAGCTGGTTCAATTGGCCGGAGTTCACCAGCCGTTTGCCGGCACTCTCGATATGTCGGCCAGCGTCTCGGGCACACGTTTCGATCCTCACGGCGATGGACACATTGAGATTCGCAATGGCGTGGCCTACGGAGTGGCTGTTCCCGTGTTGAAAGGCGATCTCCGCCTCGCACGTGGCGAGCTTCAGTTCAACAACATCGACGCCAGTGCTTACGATGCTCCACTGTCCGGGAGCGCCGTCGTCACTCCGTCGAATCACGATTGGTCGAAGAGCGAGTTTCGCCTGAATCTTTCCGGACGCAACCTCGACCTCGCCCGTTTCCCGCGCTTTCAGACCGGTCGGCTCACAGTGGACGGCGTCGCCGACTTCACGGTGCGAGCCAGCGGCACTCCCGAACAGCCTTCGCTGGAAGCGCACATTCATCTGAAGGACCTCGCCGTGGACAAGGAGCGCGCCGGAAATTTCTACGTCGATGCGGTCACCCGTGGACGCCAGCTCGATCTCAATGCGCACTCGGACTTCGATAAAGCGGATTTGACCATTCTGGGGACCGTCGGCCTGGAGCATGACTTTCCCGCCGATCTGAACCTGGCTTTCCATCATCTCGATGCCGATTCGCTTCTCCGCGTTTACTTGCCGGGAAAGATCACGGCTCATTCTCCGCTGGACGGAACGCTCCATGTTCGCGGTCCCCTGCGTACTCCACGCGATTTAAAAGCGGTCGCCGAGCTTCAGGCTTTCAGCGTCGAAATCGCGCACGTGCAGGTGCAAAGTGTCGATCCCATTCGCTTCGAGGTTGCCGATCAAGTCGTGCTCGTCGAAAACCTCCACCTGGCTGGAAGCGGAACCGATTTCACCGCCCATGGCCGCGTTCATTTGGCCGGCGCTAAAGAAGTGGACATCCGTTTGGACGGCTCGGTCAACATGACCCTCCTGCAGTCGCTTAATCCCAAGATCCTGGCGCGTGGCGCTTTGGGCGTAAACCTTAACGCCACCGGTACGCTCGCACAGCCCGTGCTCCAGGGACGCCTGGAAGTGAAGAACACCTTCGTCAGTCACAACGACTTCCCCAGTGGCCTCAGCGACCTGAACGGCGTCCTGCTGTTCGATCGCAACCGCATCCAGATCGAGAGCCTCAGCGGCACCACCGGCGGCGGCACCGTCGCGTTGACCGGCTCCGCGACCTACCAGAGCGGCGGCGCGTTTCTCCTCGATTTCGGTGCGGCTGCCAATGGTGTTCGCCTGCGTTATCCGCCAGGCGTGAGTTCCACCGCGAACGCCGATCTCCGGCTGACCGGCAGCACCAATTCCGCTCTGCTGAGCGGCGATGTGCTGGTCACCAAGCTGGCCGTTACTCCAGGATTCGACTTCGCTGCCTACATCGAGAAGAGCCGGCAGGCGGTCGTCCTGACGCAGAGCGATAGCCTGCCGAGCCGCCTCAAGCTCGATGTTCACGTGGTGACGACTCCTGAACTGCAGATGCAAACGGCCATCGCCAGGCTCTCTGGCAACGCCGACCTCAGGGTGCGGGGTACCGCCGACCGTCCGGCAATTCTGGGAAGAGTGGAAGTCCTGGAAGGAGAAATCTCTTTCAACGGGACCAAGTACAAGCTCGAGCGCGGCGAGGTTACCTTTTCGAATCCGGCCAAAACGCAGGCCATTATCGATTTGACGGCGACCACGCGCGTGCGCGATTACGACATTACCGTGCAAATCCGCGGTGACGCCAACGCTCCCAACGGCCTGAAACCCACATGGCAATCCGAGCCGCAGCTTCCCGAAGCCGACGTCATCGCTTTGTTGGCTCTGGGCCGCACGCGGGAAGAGTCGGCGGCCGCGGGTTCGGGCGGATCCTTCGGCTTTGGCGGAGAAGCCTCCAACCTCCTGATCAATGAAGCGCTCAACAGCACCGTCAATAGCCGCCTGCAGCGCTTGTTTGGAGCGAGTCGCGTTAAGATCGATCCCCAGGGTCTGGCCAATGAAACTAACGTGGTTCGAGGGCCGCAGGTCACCATCGAGCAGCAAGTGGCCAGCAATCTCACCCTGACCTACAGCACCAACGTCTCCGTTTCCACTCAGCAGATTATCCAGGTGGAGTACAACGTAACCAAAAATATTTCGATTGTGGCGCTACGTGACCAGAACGGAGTGGTCAGTTTCGATTTCAGAATAAGGCGCCACAAGAAGTGATCGCAGCGCGAATCCCCAAGAGTCCGCGGTGCAAGTTCGAATCGTATCAGGGTATGCCTTCAGGCATAGTGTAAGTGCCGCGTTATGAATGCACCTTCAGGCGCTGGTTTTGATCACTGGAGTTTGCCAAGGGCTTCCTTCGTGTACCTTCGTGTGAGGTGTTCCTTAGTGTCCGTCGTGGTAATTTTTGAATTTTGCGCCTTGACATAAGTCTTCAAACCAGCAACTCTATTAGTTTTTCACCACACGCCCGGAGAAACGGCTAAGGAAGCTAATTTGCGAGTGCGAGTCTTTTATCACGATAAGTGTTTTGACGGCGCATGCTCGGCCGCCCTGTTCTCCCGATTCTATAGGGAACGAATCCGCGAAGATGTGGACTTCGTATTCTCCGGCCTGCTGCATCGCGCCGGCGCGCTTTTCGACGAGAAGCAGTTCGACGGCGACGAGAATGCCATCGTCGATTTCAAGTATTCCAGTTCCCCCAAGATCACCTGGTGGTTCGATCACCACGAAAGCGCTTTTCTTTCCCCGGCAGACGCCGCCCACTTCGAGCAGGACCAAAGCAACCGCAAGTTCTACGATCCCGCGTTCAAGTCCTGCACCAGCTTCATTGCCATGATCGCGGAGAAGCATTTCGGCTTCGATCCGCGTCCCGTGGCGGAACTGGTCCGCTGGACCGACATCGTAGACGGCGCCATGTACGACGACGCGAAGTCGGCGGTCGAAATGAAAGCTCCGGCCATGAAACTGACCATGGCCATCGAAGCCGCCAGTGAGCGGAATTTCGTCAAGAACCTGATTCCTCTCCTTGCGTACCATCCGCTCGCCGAAATTCTTGAGGAGCCATTCGTAGCCGCCGTCCTTCCGCCCCTGCTCGAACGCCACGAACTTTCAGTCGATATTTTGCGGCGACGCGCCGAGGAAAAAGACGGCACGATTTTCTTCGACATCACCGACCTCGACCAGGAAGGCTACAACAAGTTCATTCCGTACTACCTGCACCCCGATTCGATCTACAGCATCGGCCTCAGCAAGAGTTCCTTCCGCGTAAAGGTTTCGGTAGGCTCGAACCCCTGGTCGAAACGCGAGCCCACCGTCAATCTGGCAAGGGTCTGCGAACGTTATGGCGGAGGCGGCCACGCCCGCGTAGGTGCGATCTCATTCGATGTCAACCAGAGCGACGCCGCCCGCAAAGCCGCCTTGGAGATCGTCGAGGAACTGCGCGCCAGCGTTCGGCAGCAGACTTGACGACCTTGCGGCCGGTGGCGCGATGGGGATGCTCGAGAACCCATCACTCTTTAGGCGCCACCCTTTAGAATGAATCCGCGATCAGTCGCCGGATACCGGAAAACAATTTTCACCAAATGCATCCCATAATCCCGCATCCCAGAATCGACGATCCCGCCCACATCAAAGGCGTGCGCACCGTCGCCACCATCGAGTTTACAAAAGGAATCATCGTAGTTCTCGCGGGCCTGGGTGCGTTCTCCATGCGGCACAAGGATATCTGGGGAGTGACCGAAAGCTTCCTGGAATTCTTCCACGTCAATCCGTATCACCACTATGTAGGAGTCTTCATCGACCTCGTATACCGGGTCAGCGACGTGCGCTTGTGGAAGATCGCCGTGGTGGCGAGTGTTTACGTGATTCTTCGCTTCGTTGAGTCCTACGGATTGTGGTACGCCCGCCCCTGGGCCGAGTGGCTTGCGTTTGCCTCCGGCACCATCTACATCCCGTTCGAGGCCGCCGATCTGATACACCGGCCAACCTGGTTTCGAGTCCTGATTATCGTAGTCAACATCGGGATCGTTCTTTACATGTTGCTCTTGCGGCTGGAAGCAGCGAAAAAACACGGCGCGGCGCGCCACTCCGCACAATCTGGATAGAGAAGAGTTTTGTAGCAGGGCATCGCTTTAGCGATGCCGTAAGGTTCGAATCCCGGCCCCTACAGGGATGTGTTTATAGGTACTGATTAGGATATTAACCTATGTGTTATCCCACCCTTTTTTTCGATATATTAGAATCATAGGGTTAGCGCGAATTCTCGCAAAATATTCAAGAATAAGGACTTATACGGAAAATATTCCGGAATAAGGACTTAAGTCGGGTTTGGGCTCAATTCTATTCAGATTCCCGAGTTTTGTGGCCGGCTGACGCCTGCTCATCGCCTCAAATTAGATTATCAAAGAGTAACTGTCCCCGTATGGGGCTGGAGCAGGTTATGTTCGAGCGCCGTCTTGGTAGATGGCACACCTCGTCACTGCCACAGGTCAGATGACATTGTCGCGCCGGTTGGGCTGGATGTCAGTGACGGCGCTCACGGGTTGGGTGTGATGAAAAAGGCGGATCGGGGGGCTCCGAACTTTGGGGGTCGCGTTCCGTGTGACGTCAGAGTTCCCTCGTCACCGGGTTCTTCCCCAGTTTTGATCTTGAGTTTGACTTCGCTTGATCTTGCGCGGGGAATCAAAATCAACACCAAGGTCAAAGGCGGCGGACAGGAGTGTCCGCCCTACATAGTCTATCAACGAATTTGCCGACAAGGTAGAGGAGGTTGGGAGTTGGCTGGCGGACGTCTGCGTTATTATTCATTCAGCGAGCAACTGCAATCCGCAGGCGGAACGTGGGCTTTTAGAAAGTCTGCAACCCGCTTATAGGCGTCGATTTGGTTTTCGACTTTCGCGAAGCCGTGGCCTTCGTTTTCGTAGACCTTGTATTCGACCACGCCGCCGCGTTTCTTGACCGCATCTACCACTTGCTGCGCTTCGGTCTTAGGGCAGCGCGGATCGTTTCCTCCCGCGAGCAGATAGAGCGGCGCTCTGATCTTGTCGACAAAGTTGATAGGCGAGCGATCTTCGTAGAGTGCCTTGTTCTTTTCGAGATCGCCCATGGTTGCAAGGTCCGATTGCTGTAGCACGGGATCCTCATTCTGGATCTCAGTAAACCAATTCACGAACGGCACAATCGGAACGCCCGCCGCCCATACCTCCGGAGCCTTGGTGACGCCCATCATCGTCATGTAGCCGCCGTAGCTGCCGCCCATCAGGATGAGCTTTTTGGGATCGACGTAGCCCGTCTGCTTGATCCAGTCGGCGGCCGCGAGTACATCCTGCAAATCGCCGCCGCCCATATCGAAAAGATTGGCCTGCTGAAATTCTTTCCCGTACCCAGTCGATCCGCGATAGTTGGGTGCAATCACGATGTAGCCCTGATTCGCCATGTACTGCACGAGGCGATTGAACGTATTCATCGTCTGCGCCGTGGGACCGCCGTGAACGTAGACGATCGCGGGATGCTCGCCATTGCGCGGCAGGTTACAAGGCACGTAGACGAACGCGGAGATCGTCCACTTACCATCCTTACTGGGGTAGTGAACAAGTTGAGGTTCGACCATGTCTTCCGAGCGAACGCCGGCGACCAGAGAGTGTGTAAGCTGACGCGATTTACTGTCAGCGAGGTTATAGACCCACAAATCGCCCGGAGCCGTCGGTCCCGTGTGGTAATAAAGCAGCCGCGAATTGTCGTGAGTAAAAGGCGACGTCCTGCCGGCAACAAAGTTCACTCCCGTTGGCAAGGGAAGGGCGCGCGCTTTTCCGGACGCGAGGTCATACAGGTAGATGTCAGTGTTGCCATCCACGTTGGCGTTGTAGGTCAGAAACTTACCGTCGGGAGAAAAGCTCTTACCAGAAATTTCCCACTTGTCCTGGGTGAGCCAGCGGATCTTCTTGCTCGCGATTTCGAGCAAGCCGACGTTATCGTAGCCGTCGCCAGCATTGGAGGTGATCAGAACGTGTTTGCCGTCAGGCGAAACGTCGTTGGCCGAGTAAATGTGTTCGCCATCATGCGGCGTCAGCAGGGTGTTTTGCGCACTCGCTACATCGACGAGAAGCACATTCGAGTCCGTCCCTTTCGCCTGCTCCTGCGTGTAGACGATGAACTTACCGTCCGCGGACCAGATGGGTGCCACGTTCATGCGGTCTTTCGCAGTTCCGCCAGTCAAGTGCTTCACATCGCGCAAGACCGTGTCGTAAACGTCAATCTCAAACACCGACGAAGTCTTCGGCTTGACGATGTAAGCAAGATAGCGCCCATCGGGCGACCATGCGGGACTTTCCTCCGCAATCTCGCGCGTGTTGGTCAGGTTGACGACCTGTCCGGTCTTCGGTGATACCAGAAAAATATCCCATTGCTCGTCGCCATCGTAGTCGGACATGTAAGCAATCCACTTGTCGTTTGGCGCCCAAGTCGGGCTAGTCTGGCGCTGATCGCTCACCGTGAGTTGCATCGGCCATCCACTGTCGGACGACACCAGCCAAATGTTATTACGCCCGCTCAGGTTGCTGATGAAGGCCGCGGTCTTGCCATCCGGCGACCAAGTCGCGCCGCCCACCTGGCGCGTCATGTAGAGCTTCTCGATGGAAAGACTCTTCTCCACATGGGCATCGGGCTTGGAGGTGATCTGCTTGGGGTCAGTGATAGCCTGCGGTGCGGGCAGAGTCTGGGATGTCGCGAGGATGCTCATCATCGTCAGTACGACCATAACAAACAGCGTATGAATGCGCATGGTGTCTCGGATTGGATTTGCGAACAGGGAAAGTTTAGCAGTGTCGCCAGGCGCCGGCTTACCGCTACTCAACGGCGACCTGGTAATCTCGGCCTTCCCAGCGCGCCGCGTTTTTCCAGAAGAATGTGAAAACAACTTGTCGCCCTCCGGCAAGAGTTTCTGTCGGTAGATCAACATGCTGAAGGTTCCATCCGCCGTCATTGGACTCGCTGTCCTGACAACTTTGCCAGTTGTCGAAGCTCCAGTGCACCACGGCTGGTTCCATCAACAGAAGCCGCAGCTTTTTGCCGCCCGGCATCGTGCGCGGTTTGTTGTTGAAGCGCCAGTTGAAATACTGCGCCGACACTTTTTTTCTCAGGTAGCGTTCCACCGTCTGCGGAGGCTGGTCAAAAATCTTGCCATCGAGCAGCGAGCGCCGCAGCTTGATGTATTCGGAATGAGCCCACACCAGCGGACAAGCCGACCCCGACGCTTTTCCCGCGAACAGCTCGCGCTCCGGGATGTCGGTTGTGTCCCACACTTGTTCGGGAAGCAGGCGGCTGGCTCCCGTCGAGTTTTCCATCACGCCCAACAAGGCCTCGGCGGAAGCAGCGCGTCCCGCAGCAAGTTCGTAGTGGGCTCGTTCCCCCGCCAGCAGCGGCCAGGGGCGGCCAATCCCGGTGCCGTCGAACGGAGATCCGTCCTCGTGCTCGCCGTATCCGTCGCAGTTGTAGCGGTACCAAACCGGACCTTGCGGAAGTTTTACGCGCAGCAGTTCGTCGATGACTTTGATTGTATTCAGCATCCGCGGATCATCGGGCGCGCGCAAGCCGAAGCGCACCAGGGCCAGCGCATCCGGACTGACAATCTCGACCGCCGGCGCATTCGAAACGCTGATGGCTCGATTCTTGATGGGAACGAATCCCTGCAGGGGTGAAGCGGCGCCGTCTCCGTCCGCAGGTGTGATGCGCACGTAGTAGCCTTCGACTCCGATCTGCCGGGCCAGATCGCTGTTCACCGCATAGGTCCAGCGTTCGATGTTGTCGTTCCAGGTGTCGGCCATCTGGCGCAGAAATTCGGCGGGCTGAACCTGGCCCATCGACTGGGCGAGATCGGCGGCAATCAACAGGGCGGAAACTTCAGCCGCTAGCGTGAACGGCGAATAGCCGCCGTCTTCCTCCCAGCGGTCCTGCTGCGTGACCGGGCCGTTCAAAACAATGAATGCCGCGGCTTTCTGCACCATTGGCCACCAGCGACGGCTGTCACCGAAGCAACGAGGCGATTCGCGGCGCAACAAATCGACCAGCAGAATCGGAAAGGAAGTCTCATCCATCTGCAAGCCTTTCCAGTAGGGACGCCCGTCGAGCCACATGTTTTGCGCCCAGTGTCCATCGGCTTCCTGAGTGGCCTCGAGATAGTGCAACACGCGGAGAGCGTCGTCATGAGCGCCCGCCGCCAGCAATCCGCCGGCATTCTCGACCAGATCGCGAGGCCAGACCAGGTGATAGCCCCCCAGGTCCTCGTCGCCCTTGTTGAAGCCCCAGGGGATGGAGAGGCTGGCGATGATTCCGCCGAGGAAGTCCTTGGATTCGTGGGTGCGCAGAACGGCCATGCTGGCTCGGTACAAATCTTTGTGGCGCGGTTTCTCGTCGAGCTTGTTCAGCGTCCGTTGCCAGTTCTGCCAGTGAAAGACGTAATCTTTGCGGATGGTTTCATAAGAAGTAAGCAGGGAAGAGACGGCTTGCTGACCGGCTTCCGCCCAGATTCCGCCAAAGCCGAGGGCGAGGATGAACTCGCCGTTGCAGGCGGCGAGGTCAATTTCCGCGGTCAGCGCGAGGTTCCCGTTTTCCGCGCGGTCATACTCCCACGTCATCTGGAAATTTTGCGACAGGTCCTGCCAGCCATCCGATACGCCGGCGAATCCAACGGAACGTTTTAGCAATGGCGCGGAGCAAGCCAAGGCGAGCGAGCAGGAATCGCGTTGCGCAAAAAGCATCGGTTTGCCCTTGTACTCGCCCGCCCAGCCCGTATTGCCATATCCCATGTTCGCCAGGTGCGACGCCAACAGTGCATACAGGCGGTAGTCGCCGAGATTTCCCTGAAGCGGCACAAACTGAATTTTCTGCAACACCACGTTTCGCCAGGGATCGGTCAGCACTTCCTTTTCAATCCGGTACCGGCCCTGCAGGCAGGTGTTGGTCAGTTCATAGGCAGGCACTCCCGGCTCAATCGGAAGGTTGCGGAAGGTACAATGGCGTTTCTCTTCTGAAAAGAACCCACGACCGTCGGTGACAATCAGGCCGAAGTCGCGGGTGCAGGCTTGGTCTACGCGGGGAAAATAGATTTCATTAAGAATGCCATGACTCAGCGTAAACCAAACCCTGCTGTGTAGGTTCAGAGCAGTGCCCACGCCGGTCTTGGCGCTCGAAGTCCAGCGGGGTCCGATTCCGGGCCAGCCCGGCGCACGACGAAAATCATCACTCACAGACGGTCGTCCTCATCGTCAAGCAGTTTGCCAGAAGATCGAGATTTGTGCTCGAATTCCATCGGAAACACGGAAAGGTGCATCTAATTCAACACATGCCGGAATGCCGCCTGATGAGCGTTCTACTCCGCCTCCGTCCTCGCGCCCGAGGGATGCAGGCCGCAGTCTTAACCACAGCCGTGCTTGTTCTGCTGATGACTCTTCCCAACGCGCTTGCCGGCCTGTCCTCGGCGGGACTCAATCCCGGATTCCACCGGCTCTACGATCTTGATTTTACGGGCGCGCAAAAGGAATTCGAGTTGTGGGAAAAACTGAACCCAGACAATCCCATGGGACCGGTAAGCGAAGCCGCGGGCATCTTGTTTTCTGAGTTCGATTGGCTGGGCGTACTCGAAGCCCAGTTCTATGAGGACGACTCGATCTTCGCCGCGCGGAAGAAATATGAAGCCGACCCGCAGAAGCGTATGCGTTTTGAGCACCAACTCGACCGCGCTGAAACCCTGGCAAAGGCCAGGCTGAGCCGGGACGCTCGGGACCTCGATGCGCTTTTGGCGATGACGCTTGCCAACGGTCTGCGCTCCGGTGCGCTGGATCCTGCGCCTCGGGGGCGTTTCCGGTGACAAGGCGGGCGGTATTGCCGAGCTCCAGACGACAGCCTCGCAAGGCCGTCTGCTCGCCCCATTCGCGCGCATCCTTCTGGCCATCGCCTATGTCCGCGAAAAAGACTTGCCGCGCGCTCGCGAACTCTTGCTGGCGCTGCAAAAAGACTTCCCGACAACGCGCTTTTTGGCCGGGAACTGAAGCGACTCGACAAAAGCGGCAGCCGCTAAGTACTTGGAAAGCCAAGCGCGTTCATCAGAAATTCACCCGGTTGTAACCTTCCTTTAATACTTCCCCCATACAACAAAATTGCACACCTAAATTAAGCACGAGGAGGACTCGTCTAGTGATACGTCTGACACATCGCATCCTGCTGCTGTTGGTAGGTCTCGCATTGGCGCTGCCAGTCATGGGGCAGACCACGCTGAACGGAGCGGGCGCCACCTTCCCGTATCCCATGTATTCCAAGTGGTTCAGCGAATACAACAAGCTGCACCCGGAGGTGCAGATCAACTACCAATCGATCGGCAGCGGCGGCGGTATCCGCCAGGTATTGAATGGCACCGTCGATTTCGGCGCCAGCGATGGCCCCATGTCCGACGAACAGCTCTCACAGTCCAAAACCAAGATCCTGCACATCCCCACCGTGATGGGTGCGGTCGTGCCCGCCTACAACGTTCCGGGGATCAGCGGAGAAGTCAAGTTCACACCCGAAGCTCTGGCGGGCATTTTTCTCGGGAATATACAGAACTGGAACGATCCTGCCATTACTAAGGTCAATCCTGGCGTCAGCTTTCCGAACCAGCCGATCATCGTGATATACCGCTCCGACGGCAGCGGAACCACGTTCATCTTCACCGACTATCTCTCCAAGATCAGCAAAGACTGGAGCAATACGGTCGGGAAAGGAACATCGGTGAAGTGGAAGATCGGTATGGGCGGCAAGGGTAACGAAGGGGTTGCGGGACAGGTCCGGCAGTTGCAGGGATCGATCGGCTATGTCGAACTGATCTACGCCGTGCAGAACAAGATCTCGTACGGAGCGGTCAAGAACGCCGCCGGCAATTTCGTGAAAGCAACACTGGAGGGAGTGACCGAAGCGGCTGCCTCGGCGAAAGCCATGCCCGCCGATTTTCGCGTCTCCATCACGAATGCGCCCGGCAAGACGGCCTACCCCATTTCCAGCTTTACCTGGCTACTGATTCCGGCGCAAGCCAAGGACCCGAAGAAGGGGAAAATCATCGCCGATTTTCTGGACTGGATGGTGAACGACGGGCAGAAGATGGCGAGCCAACTCAGCTACGCCCCTTTGCCTGACAGCGTGGTGGAAAAGGTAAAGGCGGCCGTTAAGCAGATCAAATGAAGCATCGTGGGAGGTCTGGGACTATGGCTTGGGAGGGCAAGTGCGCGGTACTGGTAGGAAAACTTTTGCTCACGCGAGTGCCAGCGCCGGTCCTGCGGCATTAGATGCGCGGGTTTCCGGGCCATTCCATGAAGAGAGACTGGCAACGGAATTGCTCGTAAAGACGAGTTAGTCTAGTAGTGTTATAGAGATTATGGCGTAACACCCCAGGGCGCCTGAAGCGGTTGGTAGTGAAAGAAAGCGACAAATTTCTACGCAAGCTGCGTGCGCTCGGGTCAGTCAACCGGAGCCGCAGACTCTGGCAAAAGGAGAAGAAATGAAAGCGGTAATAAAACTGAGTGTCGTCCTGCTGTTGGTGTCGGTGCTGCAGGCTCAAACGGCCACACCCAAGAAAAAGGTGAGCAAGCCAAAGCCCGTGAACGCGGACGTGCAAGCTCTAAAAGACGCCGTGGCAACGCAACAGGAACAGATCAAGGCCCTGTCGGATCAACTGCAGCAGACCAATCAGCAACTGCAGCAAACCAACCAGCAGTTCCAGCAAACGCAACAGCAACTGCAGCAGGCGCAGCAGGCAGCAGCGGACGCCCAGCAGAAGGCGAACGCGGTGGCGGAGTCGTCCGCCCCTAAGGATGCCGTAGACAAACTCAACTCGGAATATGCCGATGTGCAGACTTCGCTGACCAATAACGCGCTCTCCGAGCAGGAGCAGCAGAAGCGTTTCTCCGGCCTCGAAGACTCGCTGGGCCGTTTTCGCTGGACCGGCGACATGCGGGTGCGCGGTGAGAGTTTCTTCCAGAAGTACAGCGGATGCACGCTCTGCAATGATCGCAACCGCGCTCGCGTCCGCGTGCGTTTCGGATTCGAGGGGAAGCTAAACGAGGACTTCATCGCGGGCATTGCGCTGGCGTCCGGAACGCTTGGAGATCCAACGACCACCAATGAGACCCTGACCAATTTCTTCGATCGAAAGACGATCA
>Ga0209890_10000173_pt1 | contig 30467 bp, 24 predicted proteins | sample OrgsoiDNA2013049_FD_185799 | JGI IMG/M metagenome (GOLD analysis project Ga0209890, IMG submission 185799) | Permafrost soil microbial communities from the Arctic, to analyse light accelerated degradation of dissolved organic matter (DOM) -... | ecosystem: Environmental > Terrestrial > Soil >... | reverse complement strand
GGTGCGATTGCAGCAGGGACTGGCTGATCTCGCAAAGACGGACCCGCAACGGGCGCTCCGTATTCGCGATCGGGCGCGGGCTTCGATCGGCCGGGGGGCGGCGGAGTTTCCTGGCAACGCGAAAACGGGCGTGCTTGATGAAGGTCCGGAGGCGGAAGAGCGCTTTGCGGAATTTGCGAATGATGAGGTTTGTCCGGTGCTCGATCCGGAGACGGGATTGTGCGATCTTTACGATGCTCGGCCGATGACGTGCCGCACGTTTGGTCCTCCCGTGCGATCGGTAGACGGGTTGGGCGTCTGCGAACTGTGTTTTCACGGCGCGAGTGATGAACAGATTGCTGATTGCGAGATGGTGGTTGACTCGGACGATCTGGAAGCGACGCTGCTGCAGAAAGTGGAGAAGACGCGAGGGCCTCGTGGGCGGACGGTGGTTGCGTACGCTGTGAAGTGAATTGTCCGATTTAAACGGTTCCTGCGTTGGATAGAGTGCGCGGACAGAAGTATTCCGCGCTCCACGATCCACGTTATTAAAGGACGCTCAATCTTGAATTAGAAACGAAAGATACCTTTTGCTTAGGTTAAATGCTGGGCGACGATCAGGGGCTGCTGAAGCTTCTGTTTGATCCCGATACGTTGAAATTGCTGGGTGTGCACATTAGTTGCGGCGCTCGACGGGCTTGAATAAACTCTGAGGCAGCTCTATCGCTTTGCGTGATACCAGCGGTGCAGGGCCACGGCCGACCAGATGATCTCGGCCACTCCAAAGGGCCACGCGCCTTGCAGAAAAGCATAAGCAGAGCCGAGCGCGCAGGAAACGGCAAACGCCAGGACGAACCATGAACTGCGGTTTTCCAGCGCGTAGGTGACCAACATGGCGGTCACGGCAAACAATCCGAATAGGGTAAGCGTAGTCACTTTGCGGCTGTCTCCGTCCGCGCGCTGCTCCATCTGCGCGGTGACTCATCCTACCAATTCCTACGGACGCTAATTTGCGGTACCCTCGAATTCTCCGCTTCGGCTGAGAGTTCGCGGACAGGAGTGTCCGCGCCACACAGGCTGTGCCGAAAAGCGGAACGGAGGGCACTCGTGGCAGAACGTTCAAGAAGCATACAAACAGTGTCATGGTTGAGGTTGTGGGCGGCCTTGACCGTTGTGTGTGTGCCCCCTCCTCTGTGTGCGGAAGCGGTTTCGCTGCAGGCACTGGTCACGCCTTCCACCACCATCGTCAAGGATGGCCGACCGGTGGCGTTTGCTGTTCACGGCTTCGTCGAGTTCAAGTCGCTGGCCGAGTTGTTTCCGTACATCGAGTCGCAAACGCAGCGCTGGAACGTTCAGGGCGGCCTGGATGAAGAGCAGCGGCGGCAACTGGCGGGCGAATTGCTTCGGCGCGGCATCGAAAGCCGGGTGATCTCGATGGAAGACGAACGGCCACTGGAGACTCTGGTAACGCACACCAGAGAAGAATTGAGGCGGGCGCTCGCGCTTGTCAAGGAGCCGGTTCCGCCGGGCTATGGCGAGGCGTTCCTGGCGGTGCAGGAGAAATGGAAGCGCTCGCTGAACTGCTGGAGCGCTTCGCCGTCTATCTCCGGGCGCGTGCTGTCGAACTGGTATCCGATTGAAGAAGGCATCCAGCTCTATGGCGCGACTTACGATTCGACCGAACATTTCTGGCAGGCGGTGAAGTATCACCCCGACGTTACGTTGGCGGATCTCACGGAGTTACTCGGTATGCTGCAGCAGAAGGACTGGGGGCCGTGGCTGGCGCGTCTGGATGGTGATCCCAAAATCTACTTGCCGAACGCTTACGCGGTGGAATTCCTGCGGCACAACCTTGCCCGGGAGCGACTGCAATGGTTTCGTGACGAACTGGGGCGTCACCGGCTGACGGCAAGCGATCACGCGCGGGTGGCGCAGGAGCGCGGTGCGGCCTCATTTCGCTTCAGCGCGTTCGAAGAGAAAGTAGTGTGGGGCGACCTGGCGGATGTTTTCCACCTGGTGTACACGTTCTCTCTGCCCGACGATCCTATTCGGAAGGCACTCGGGACGCGGCATTTTGACGCCGTTTATTTGGGAGAGCGCAGGATGGGTTTTATCAGCGAAGAGTTTCGTTCGTTGATGCTCGAGATCTGGCGCGTGAAGTATCTAAAGATGGCGCGTTTCCGCGAAGTCATCAACACGATTCCCATGGAAATCCGGCTGTCGCATTTTCTGAATGATGGGGACTCGCCGGATATTCCGATTCCGGTGTATGTGGTGTACTTGAACCAGATGCGGGAACTGGCGCGGGCGCGCTGACAGTCCCAGCTTTCAGCCCTAAGCTCTGGGCTCCTGGTCACGGCGCCTCTACTATCGGCAAGCCAGGATTCGGTCCCGTGGAGAACCCGCGCGCAGATGGGCTCACGGTTATTCTTCGTCCTTTGTGGCGGAGAGGTTAAAATGGATGATTCGGCCCCGTTCTCCAGGGGCGCTGTGAGCCGCGGGAAACGCAGCCGAATATTGATTTGTGGAACCTGTGAACAATCTCGAAGAAGAGCGGGCGCGGACGCCGGTGGACGCCAACGCGTCGTCGGCAGGCGCGCTGGAGGCCTTGCGCGTTGCTGCGGCTATTGCTCCGGACATTTCTCCGGACATTTCTCCGCCGCCTGGTCGTCCTCGGCCTTCGTCGCCCGTTTACTGGCGGGTGGAGGGAAGTCTGCTAGAACTGACCACGGTTCGTCCGATCGCCTTTTTTACCTGGAACAGCCAGACATTTATCGCGCGGGCGGCGCGCCGCACCCTGGTGCTTTTGATGGCGGTGCTGCGGCCATTTTTGTATGCGGCGAACCGCGTGGCCGCGACTCGAATCGTTCACGCGGTGCTGCGCGGGATCACACGCGACCGGCTCGATCTGCTGGGCGAAGAGGAATTCGAATACAAACTCAAGCCGTTGCTCAAAGAAGAAGGAGTGCGGCTCCTGACGGCCTTGCAGGCCACAGGCGTGGACGTGGTGCTGGTGAGCCAGGGATTGGAGCATGTGATGCGTCCGCTGGCGCGGCATTTGGGAGTGCGGTGGATTATTGCGAACCGCCTCGATTTCCGCGATGGAGTTGCGACCGGACGGCTGCTGAGTCCGGTGATCCGGCCGCGAGGAATATTTGCGCGGATGCGCGAAGCGGGGCCAGACGGGCAGCAGAGTCCGGCACGATGGGTGCGCGCTCTCGGTTTGCGTGGTCCGAAGGCGCTGGCGTCGGCAATTGTACCGGCGGTGCGGGCGGAGGCGCCGCGGGTTCGTCCTATAGTGTATTTCGATGAAAAGCGGTATCCGGCGCCGTTTTCAGTGCGCAAGGCGCTCGGTGGAAAGCGCGTGATGCTGATCGGCGTTACGGGATTTATCGGCAAAGTGTGGTTGGCGAATACGCTGATGGATCTGCCGGAGATCGGGAAACTCTATCTGCTGATCCGTCGGCAGAAATCGAGTCCCGGGCAGACACGCTTCGAGAAGATGATTGAAGGCTCGCCGGTTTTCGATCCCTTGTTTGAGAAATACGGTGATCGACTGGGCGCACTGCTGGCAGAAAAAATTGAGGTGGTGGAGGGCGATGTTTCGCAGCCCGGCGTGGGGTTGGATTCTTCGACGGCAGCGCGGCTGAGCGAAGATCTGGATTTGATCATTAACAGCTCGGGGTTAACAGATTTCAATCCCGATCTGCGGGACGCGTTGGCGGTGAATGTGGATTCGACGTATCACCTGATCGAATTCATTCGTCGGTCGGATCACGCCGCATTGCTGCATCTTTCGACCTGTTATGTGGCGGGCCAGCGCGATGGGCGCGTGAGTGAGCGAGTGCGTCTGAATTACACGCCCACGCATCTGAAGGACTTCGATGCGGAAAAAGAATGGCATCGCCTGCATGAACTGGTGGAGTCGGCGGAAGCGCGGGTGGAAGGGCCGGAAGTAACGGCGGAACTGAAGAAGCAGGCGTTGGAGAAAGAGCATGCGGCGAAAGGACTGAGCGGGCAGGCGCTGGAAAACCAAATCCGCAAGAACCGGGTTCGCTGGCTGAAGGATTATCTTACCGAAGAAGGCACGCGCCGCGCGAAGGAGTTAGGCTGGCCGAATACTTACACGTTCACCAAGTGCCTGGCGGAATCGATGATTGCGAAACATGGCGCGGGGCTGCCGATTGCGATTGTGCGTCCCGCGATTGTTGAAACCTCGGTATCGAAGCCGTTTCGCGGGTGGAATGAGGGCATCAATACCTCGGCTTCGTTGTCCTATCTGCTGGGGACGGCGTTCCGGCAACTGCCTTCGAACGAACGCAAGCGGCTGGACATTATTCCGGTGGATGCGGTGTGCGCGGGGATGACTCTGATTGGCGCGGCGCTGGTAGAGCGGCGGTACGATCCGTTGTACCAACTGGCGACCTCGGTGACAAATCCGTGCGACATGGGGCGGTCGATTGAGTTGACGAGCCTCGGACACCGGCGACACTATCGCGCGCAGGAAGGCCTGGAGTATTGGCTGCGGTTGCGGATGGATGCGATTCCGGTTTCGAAAGAGCGCTATAACCGCATGTCGGCGCCGGCGCAAAAGATGATTATCAAATCGATCCAGCGGGTGATGTCGCCGCTACCGATGAAGAAACCGCTGGCGAAAACTGAGCGCAACCTGGAGCGTGTGGAAAAATTAGTGGGATTGTTTGAGCCGTTTATTCTGCACAACGAACACGATTTTGTCGCGGACAATGTAGAAAAGCTGTCGCAGGCGCTGACGCCGGAAGAAAAAGAAATCTTCGGATATGACACGGCGGGGCTGGACTGGTGGGAGTATTGGATCGACATTCATATTCCGGCATTGCGGCGGTGGACGTATCCGCTGATTGAGGGGCGCCCACTGGAAGTGCGTGCGCCGCGGGTGCTGCAGATGCCGACTGCGCCGACTGTGCCGCCAACTATAACCGGAAGTGGCGATGGCATGAAGACGGGGACCAACGGAGCAACGTGGCAATATTCCTGACCGGTGGGACCGGGTACATCGGCGCGCATGTCGCCGCGAATCTGCTCGACCAGCATGATGCGACATTGAATCTGCTGGTGCGCGGCCGCGATCCGCGTGACGCGGAACTGCGTCTTTGGAGCGCCCTGCAGTTGCATATGCCGTTTCCTAAGTTCTACGACCACTTGCAGGCGAAGATCCGGATTTTTCGCGGCGATATTACATTGCCGCAGTTCGGGCTCGAAGCGGGCGATTACGACCGGCTTGTGCATAGCACCGATTCGGTGATCCATTGCGCGGCCTCACTGAATCGTAAGTCGGAAAAAAGTTGTTTGAATGTGAATCTGCGCGGGACGCTCGAAGTGGTGCAGTTGGCTCGGCGATCGCAATACTACCACGGTCTGCGGCGGTTTTCGAATGTCAGCACGGTGGCCGTGGCCGGGAAACGCAGCCACGAAATTGTGGTGGAGGACCGCTCGATTGAATGGGAGCGTTCCGATTACGATCCGTATGCGCGCACGAAAAAATTCTGCGAGCACATGGTGCGCGAGTTGTTACCGGATGTGCCGCTGACCATCTTCCGGCCTAGCATTGTGTTGGGGGACAGCCGGTATCCGCAGACCACGCAGTTTGACATGGTGCGGTCGTTCGTATTCCTTGCCGGGTTGCCGGTGCTGCCGTTTCGTCCGAATGACAAGATTGACATTGTGAATGTGGACTTCGTGGCCGATGCGATTTCGACTTTGCACATGAAGGCAAATCCTGAGCACGATACTTATCATCTTTCTTCGGGCAACGGTGCGCAGGCGTTTCAGGGGTTGACAAAGGCGCTGGCGGCCGAGCAGAACCGGCGCGGGCCGGTGTTTTTGCCGATACTCGAAAGGCCGTTCAGCTCCATCGTCAACGCGCTGGCGAACCGCAAAGGACCGGTGGGGCACGGTGCGGCGTTAATGAAGGTCTTCCTGCCGTACTTGACCTGGAACACAGTGTTCGACAACACGCGGGTCACGACGGAAATGGGACGCAAGCCAGTTCCGTTTTCGCAGTACAGTTTTCCTTTACTCCGGTTCAGCCGCGAGCACAATTTTGAATACCCGTATCAAGCGTGGCCGGAGAGCACGAGGGCAGGAGGGTCTGCTGCATGATGGACCTCGTTCTGGAAGCGTGGGTGTCGAGCATCATCGAGGGCAAGAAACTTCAGTGGATGATGGGCAAACGGGAACCGTGGCAGCCGGGCGAAAGACTGAAGCTGTTGTTTGCGGGGTACAACGGCACGCGCAATACCGGGTCGGATGTGCGGGTGGAAGAAATGCTGCGGCAGATCCGGCGGATTCTGGGGCCGGAGAATGTTGACCTCAGCATGATGACGTTTAATTTTGATCGCTCCCGCGGGTATTTCGAAGGGACGTCGCAAGTGCACCTGCCGGATATTTTTCCTCCGTTTCTGGCGAATGAAGTGCCGAAACATCATGGTGTCGTGGCGTGCGAGGGGTCGATGTTCAAATCGAAATTTGCGAACGCGTTGGCGACGATGATGATTGGGTCGCTGGGCATCGCGGCGGCGGAGAACAAGTTGTCGATCGGCTACGGTGCCGAGGCCGGGCATATGGATCCGCTGGTCGCGAAAATGTGCGGACGATATTGCAGGAATTCGCTGGTGATTACGCGGAACGATGAGTCGCGGAAAATTCTGCGCGAGCTCGGCGTGCCAACGGAACTGGGCACGGACACGGCGTGGACGTTTGAGCCGCTGGGTGCGGAGTATGGGCAGAAAGCGCTGCGCGATGTAGGTTGGGATGGGAAGACGCCGGTGCTGGTGGCGTGTCCGATCAATCCGTTTGAGTGGCCGGTGAAGGCGTCGGTAGCTAAGGCCGCGCTGCACAGCCTGACTGGCGCATACAAAGAGAGCCACTACCGCGGACCTTATTTTCATCACGCCGGGCCGGAGGCGGATCGCGCCTATGAACATTATTTGAGTTCTATCGCCAAGGCGGTGGCTGCGTTCCGCCAGAAGAAGAATGTGTTCGTGATCATGGCGGCGACCGAGCGTATGGATGCGCGGGCTTGCCAGCGAATCTCGGAGAAGCTGGGCGGAGTTCCGGTGCTGACTTCGGATGATTACAACATGTACCAAATGGTGAGTATTCTTCGGGCGTGCCGCATGATGGTGTCTTCGCGGTACCACGGGATTGTGACTTCGATGCCGGCGCTGGTGGCGTCGGCGGGGATCACGATGGATGAGCGCATTCGGAATCTGATGAACGAGCGTGGGCATCAGGAGTTGCTGATGAATGTGGACGATCCGGACCTGGAGGCGCGAACTCTGGCAGCGCTCGAAATTCTGGATCGCGACGGTGAGCGGATTGCCGACGGAATCGCGCGTTCGGTGGTGCGGAATTTGAAGCTGATGGCGCGTATGGGAGTTTATTTCGAAGAAGAAGTGCAGCGGCGCTATCCGGAGTTTCCCACCCGGCGCGGCGAATGGAGCTGGGAAGATTATCTGCCGCCGATGGGCGACGGTTTGCGAGAGTTGGTGAAAGCGTACGGGTAGTAGTCGCGGGGAATGCCTGCCTGCGGCGTTAGTAAGTTCAAATCGGCCGCTCCACTCACGATGGCAATGGATGGAAGTGGCGACGAAAAGCAGGTCCTCGCTTCGCTCAGGATGACAATTTTGGGAACAGATGACTTTTCTTGAACAGATTTTCGCGAGTTTGGAGCGCACCAGCGATGCCGTCGTGCTGCAAGAAATGCGCGACGGGCAGGCGGTTCCGCTCACAGCGCGGCAGTTACAGGCTCAGGTGCTGGTGGCGCGTGCTTATCTGCGGCGGCTGCGGCTGAAGAAGGGCGACCGCTGCGCTCTGCTGGCGCACAACTCGATGCAGTGGGTGGCGATGGATCTGGCGGTCATGGCGGAGGGACTGACGGTAGTGCCGCTGTATGCGCGGCAGGCGCCCGCCGAACTGGTCGCGATGATGAAGGATTGCTGGCCCTCGGTGATTGCTTGCGGCGAACAGTCGCTGGCCGATGCGATCATCGAGGCGTGGCCTGAAGCGCCGCCGCATTTCTGCTTTGAGAATGTTTTCACGGCGGGGCGCGGGCCGGTGGAGAATCCGGCGCTGACGGTTGGAGAAGAAGATGTGGTGACCATCATCTACACCTCGGGCACGTCGGGCGAGGCCAAGGGTGTGACGCTGAATGCGGGCAACGTCGGACACATGCTGGGCTGCACCTCGGGGCGGCTGGATCAGCTTATGCGGAGTCATATGTTACCGGGTTACCCGGTGAAGACGCGTCCGGGGCAGGACGCCGTGTTTCACTACCTGCCGTTTTGCTTTGCGGGCTCGTGGATCATGATGCTGACCTGCCTGCTGCGCGGCAACAGGCTGACTTTGAATACGGATCTGGGGAAGATTGCCGCGGAGATGCGGCTGGCAGCGCCGGACTATTTCCTGAATGTTCCCGCGCTGCTCGAACGCATGCGCAAGGCGGTCGACGAGCAGCTTTGGAAGACGGGTGGATTACCGTTGAAGGTGTACACCAAGGCAAAGGGCGCGTGGGTGCGGCGACAGGAAGGCAAATCGCGCACTGGGGACGGGTTTTGGCTGGGGGTGGCAAATCGGCTCGTGTTTCCGACGATTCGAAAGAAGATGATCGGGGCCAAATTGCGCGCGCTGATTTGCGGCTCAGCGCCGCTGAGTGTGGAGACGCAGCTGTTTTTTATGATGCTGGGTATCCCGGTTTTGCAGGTGTACGGTCTGACCGAGACGACGGCGATCTGTACCATGGATGATCCGGATGCGCCGGTACTTCCGGGGCGTGCGGGGCCGGCGATCTCGGGTGTCGAGATGAAGATCGCTGAGAATGCGGAGATCGTGGTGCGCGGGCCGAATATTTTTCCGGGATACTGGAGCCGTCCGGAAGAGACGGCGAAGGTGCTGCGCGATGGCTGGTTTCATACCGGTGATCAGGGCGAAGTGGATGCGAACGGAAACTGGAAGATAGTTGGCCGCATCAAAAACCTGATTATTCTGGGGTCGGGGCATAACATTGCTCCGGAGCCGATCGAGGATAAGATATTGCACGAGTTGCCAGGCGCGATTCAGGTGGTGGTCGTAGGCAATGCGCGCGGATATCTGGCGGCGCTGGTTACGGGCAAGGTGAGCGGCGAGAAAGCACAAGCGGTGTTAGACCTTGTGAATCCGGGTCTGCCGCATTACAAGCAGGTGCGGGCATTTCATGTGGTGGAGGAAGCATTCACCATCGAGAGCGGACTGCTGACGGCGAACGGGAAGCTGAAGCGCGACGTGATTGCAGAACGGTTTCGAAACGAAATTGACGCGATGTACCAGATCTCGGAAAAGCAGGCCTCGAAGAATCAAACGGCGAAGACGGCATGAACGACTTCAAAGGGCAGACGCTTTCGTGGCAGATCGTGAATGGAGCGATTGAACTCGCATTGCATCGCGATCCTTGCAACGAGATTGGGTCGCGCACTCTGGAGGAATTGGAGAAATTTGCGGCGGCTCTGCCCGGGCTGTCGAATGAAGCGCATGCCTTGATTGTCCATTCGACGTTGAATACGGGATTTTCGGCGGGCGCGGATTTGCGCGAACTGTTTCAGCGCGGTCTAAAAATGGAAAAGAGCGCGGCCCTGCGCGAAGTCCGAGAATTCTTGGAACGCATTCACGCCGTGATGAACGCGCTTGATGCGGCGCCGCTGACGACGATCGCGGCGGTGCACGGCGTCGCGTTTGGCGGCGGGTTCGAGTTGGCGCTGGTTTGCGACATTATTATTGCGGACCGCATGGCGCGATTTTGCTTTCCGGAACTGCGGCTAGGGCTGATTCCTGGCTTTGGCGGAATTCCGCGCCTGAAGCGGGATTTGGGCAATGCGGTGGTGCGCGATCTGCTGCTCACCGGACGCAGCTTCAATGTGATGAAGGCGCAGCAGATTGGGCTGGTGAGCCAGATAGCCGCCGAAGGCGAGGCGCTGCGGGTGGCGCGCGCCACGGCCAGCCAAGCGGAAAAATTTGACCGGCGGACGACAGCGGCAGCGAAGGAGTTTGTGAAGCCGATTCCGTACGAGGAGTTGAAGCGGGAGATTGATATTTTTTGTGACCTCTTTTCGCGTCCCGCCGTCGAAGAAGGGCTGCGGAAGTTTGTGGAAAATGAGGGAGTACAGCCCTACTTGCCGTGAATTTGTAATCCTGCAATTTGTAATTTGGTAATGTGAAGGACATCACCCTTATGTCGGCGCCTACGAATGATCACACGCTCGATGAAGTTCTGAATCTTGCAGCTTCGCATTTCAAAGTGTCGCGCGAGAAGCTCACGCCCGACGACGACTTTTTCAAGACACTGGGAATCGACAGCCTGCAGGCTCTGGATTTGCTGACGCGACTGGAGCATCACTTCCGCATTGAATTGCCGGACTACGAACTGCAAGGCGTGTCGGATTTTCGTACGCTGGCGAATCGGATTCGGGCGCGGCTTTAAATCGCTATCCACTTCCTTTGGTTTACGTTCTGGTAAACTCGTGCTTTTCGCCGTGTCTTCATGGTGAGATAAAACATTGAATGCTTGATCTCCGTCAATATGCCAGCCTGGGTGCAGCGCTGAAGGATGCATTGGACCGCTGGCCGAATGAAGTCTGCCTGATTGAAGCCGATCGCGACCGAGAAAAAGTTCGGCTGACATACTCTGACTTTAAGGAAATGGCGCGTCCGCTTTGCCGCGCGCTTGAAGACGCCGACTTCAAGGCGGGAGACCGCGCGGCGATCGTCATGACGAATCAGTCGAAGTGGCTGATTTCGGCATACTCGCTTTTGTTCTGCGGCGGGGTGCTGGTTCCGCTGGACTACAAATTGACCGCGGCCGAGCATCTGCAATTACTGGCGCATTCGAAGGCGCGATTTCTGGTTGTTGAATATCACCTGTGGCGGGCGATCACGGAGTCCCCGGAGTTCGCAAGACTTGCGGTTGAGATTGTGCTGGTGACGGAGGCGCCGGCGGGGGCGGATTTGCGAGGGGCTTACCGCTGGGAAGAATTTCGCCGCAAGGGCGAGCCGCAGTTTGTGGCGCGGCAACGAGAGGACACGGCCTGCATCGTCTATTCGTCGGGAACGGGGGGGCGTCCGAAGGGATGCGTGCTTACGCACGACAGTTATCTGGAGCAGTGTGTTTCGCTGACGGCGTGGTATCCATTCTGGCCGGGCGTGCGCTATTTGAGCATTCTGCCCACCAATCACGCGATCGATTTCATGGTGGGATTTATTGGGCCCTTCGTGTGCGGAGCTTGCGTAGTTCATTTGCGGACGCTGCGTCCGGAGTTTGTACGCGATGCGTTCGTGCGCTATCGCATCACTTATGTGAGCCTGGTGCCGATGGTGCTGAAGAATCTGGAACGCGGACTGCGCGCGAAGTTCGATGAACTGAAGCCCGCAAAGCGGCTGATACTTGACCGCTTGATCGGGTTGAATAAAATGCTGACGCGAGCACATCCGCATGTCGAGTTCAGCCGTCGTCTCCTGCCGCAAGTGCACAGGGCGTTTGGCGGAGAACTGCGCGCGTTGATTGTTGGCGGAGCATTTACCGATCCTTCGACGTTGCAGTTTTTCTACGATCTCGGGATTCCGGTGACGTGCGGATACGGACTGACGGAAGCGTGTACGGCGGTGACGCTGAACGATCTGAAGCCGTTTCGCGCCGATACCGTGGGCAAACCGTTGCCAGGGACTGAGGTGCGTGTGCTGAATCCGGATAGCGACGGGATTGGAGAAGTGGCGGTGCGGAGCCGTGCGGTGATGTCGCATTATCTGGACGACCCGGAACAGACGGCGCAGACCATCGTCGAAGGCTGGCTGCTGACGGGCGATCAGGGGCGCTTCGATGTTGATGGGCGCGGGCACCTGCAACTTTTTGGGCGCAAGAAAAACATGATTGTCACCGAAGGCGGGAAGAATATTTATCCCGAGGACGTCGAAGCTGTCTTTGATGGTCTGCCGGTGAAAGAATTCTGCGTATTTGCGGCGCACTATTTGTGGGCGCAGAATACGCTCGGCAACGAGATGCTGGTGCTCGTGGTGCGACTGGAGCAGAATCAGCAGTTCGACGATCGATTGCGCAAGGAGATTGTGGCACGGAACCGGCGCTTGGCCGACTTCAAGCGCGTGGGCGGGTATCTGGTGTGGGAGAAAGACTTTCCGCGGACGGCGTCGCTGAAGATCAAGCGTGGAGATTTGGCAGCGGAGATTGGGCCAGGCGCGGCGCGGGCCGGAGTGGTGGAGATATAGGTTCAGGGGTTAGCTATCAGTCATCAGCTCCGGTAACCCCGGGGAATGGAGCTAGGTACGGCTACGAGCTACGAGCCAAACTTTGACCGTGAACGAGACTTTTCTGGCCATTATCAATCCGGCGGCGGGCGGCGGGCGGTGCCGCGAACGTGTGGGCGCGGCTCTTGATCGCCTGCGGGGTGCGGGGGTTGCGCTGGAGACGGTTGAGACGAGCGCGGCTGGTGAGGCCACCCGGATCGCGCGCGAAGCCTATGTGCGCGGCTATCGAAAGTTTTTGGCGGTTGGGGGAGATGGGACTTCTTATGAAATCGTCAATGGACTGTTTCCGGAGAGCTGGTCTCAGGAGAACGAGTCTCAGGTCTTAGTTCTCGGGCCTCAGGGGGTCTCTGGTGGTCCGGAAGATCAGATTCCTACGCTCGGCTTTCTTCCGCTGGGGACGGGCAATTCCTTTCTGCGCGATTTCAGCGACCGGAATGCCAGTGATCATGGCCTCGAGCACGCGATGCAGGCGCTGGAGGCTCGGCGAGCGCGGCCTTGCGATGTCTTGCGACTGGAGCACAAAGATGGAGCGCTCTTCTACACCAATCTGCTGAGCGTGGGATTTACGGCGGATGTGGCGGCTTTGCGGCATCGGCGATTTCTGGGGCTGGGGCAGGCCGGGTATCTGCTGTCTATTTTTCTTTGTCTGGCGCGGCTCGATCGTCGTCCGTTTCCGGTACGGTTGGAGGGGCAGCGAGAGTTTGACTCGCGACGCTGCCTGTTTCTGACGTTTAGCAACAGTAAGTTCACGGGCGGCACCATGATGATCGCGCCCGACGCAGTCACCGACGACGGATTGATCGAGTATGTGCGGTGGGGGCCGATTGGGCGACTGGGGCTGATCCGGAACCTGGCGACGCTCTATGATGGTACGCACACACGGCATCCGCTGGCGGAGCGGCAGGCGGTTCGCCGCGTCGAGTTTCAACTCAACGGCCCAGTGGATGTGATGGTGGACGGCGAGGTGCTGACGCTGGAGTGCCGCGCGATCGAAGTGCTGCCCTCGGCGCTCCGGGTTGTGGTTTGAAGAATCATGTGGGGACAATTTGTCCTAGACAATCGTGATATAAGAATTCCATGTCGCAAGAACGAAGAGAACGGCGAAACGAAAAACTGGGAATCAAAACTCCGAGCCGGAATTGGAGGCGCATCGCGATCTCTGCCGTGCTGGTCGTGGCTGCGTTCGGGCTGGTCTACTATCTCGGCAACCGCAGCCAGCACACGCACGATGCGTTCGCGCGCTGTCTGACTGACCGCGGCGTGAAAATGTACGGGGCGTGGTGGTGCCCGCATTGCGTGGACCAAAAGAAAATGTTTGCGGCTTCGTTCAAGTATGTTCCCTACGTGGAGTGCGGCATCAAGGGCGAAACCCACGGGCAGTCACAGGTTTGCAAAGACGAAAACGTCAAGCACTATCCCACCTGGCAGTTTCCGCCTACGGGCGAACGAGTGGAGCGCATCTTCTCATTGGAAGAGCTGAGCGAACGGACGGGGTGCCCGCCGCAGTGACCGGTTTGACGAAGCGTCTGATGAGCGTGGTCGCCATTCTGGCGGTGTGCGGAATCGTGGTGTCGTCCGTGTCGCTGCAGCATCACTTCGCGACTTCAAAGACGGCGTTCTGTGACATTGGGGAGACTTTCAATTGCGACATCGTTAACCGCAGTGAATATTCTTCGATTTTCGGAATCCCGGTCGCGCTGATCGGGATGCTTGGGTACGCGGCACTGGCGGGGCTGGCGACGGTGTATCGCGAGCGGCGTGAGACTCCCACAATTCTCTTTAGCTCTGCGGCCGCGGGCTTGGCGTTTGCTTTGTACCTGACCTACGTTGAAGCGCGCGTGCTGGGAGTCTGGTGCATTTTGTGTTTGAGTTCATTAGTAGTGATTGCGACGGTAACGATGTTAGCGGCGGTGATCTGGTGGAGAGGCAGTTCCCAGTAGTCAGTAGCCAATACCCAAGTTCCGGCCCAAATGGTTTTTCTAAGAGCTGATAGCTGAGAGCCCGATTCACCCCATGTCCCGGCCCACAACGCGAAAACTAAGACTGAAGCCAAAGCGGAAGCCTGCCGCCACTCCTGTTCTGCCGGTTTCGACCGGCAACCTGTGGTTGCATGAGCTGAGCAGCCGTATCTTCGGGAACACTCGACTGGTGCGGGTTTGGCTGCCTGACGAATACGACGGATGGGGCGCGACCCGGTATCCGGTTCTTTATTTGAATGACGGACAGAATCTATTCGATCCGGTAACAGCCTTTGCCGGTGTGCACTGGCAAGTGGGCGAGACCGCGGCGCGGTTGATTGCCGAAGGAAGAATTCGACCGCTTATTATCGTCGGGATTGACAACACAAAGAACCGGGCTTGCGAGTACATTCCATACAAGTCAAAAGATCCCAGAGTTTTGAATGCGAAGGGAAATTGCTACCCCGATTTCTTGCAGAGTGAAGTGATGCCGCTGATCGAAGAGCGCTATTCGGTATTGAAGGGGCCGGAATATACGGGATTGGGCGGTTCCTCTCTCGGGGGGCTGATCACGTTGTACACGCAGTTGGCGGCGCCGGGAGTGTTTGGGCGCTTGTTGATCGAGAGCCCGTCTCTGTTTGTGGCCAACCGGAAGATTCTGGACGAAAGCCGCGGATCCCGCGGTTGGCCGGCGCGCACTTATCTGGGGATGGGGACTCAAGAAGTGGGGCATGCGGAGAAGGACGCAAAGATCGTCGAGGACGTCCGTGAACTGGAAGCCATTTTGCGCGCGGCTGGATTGGACGACCAACGGCTGAAAGTTCGCATTGACGAAGGCGCAACGCACGCCGAATCGGCGTGGGCCGCGCGGTTTCCGGAAGCGCTGGAGTTTCTTTATTCGGATCGCGTCAGAGATTCGCTTTAAAGTTTAACGTTAACGATGGGTTATCATTGCCGGTCTTTCTCTCAGAGATCATCTTTTCGGGGGCGTCTATGAATGTTCGCGGTTTGGTGGGATGGTGTGTGCTGGTGGCGGCGTTCGGAGTCTCGGTGGCAGCGCAGCCGTACAACGAAGCGCAGTTCAAGGGCATGAAGTGGCGTGACATAGGGCCCTTTCGCGGTGGCCGCGTGCTGGCCGTGACTGGAATTCCCGGCAGTCCCTTCACCTACTACTTCGGCGGCGTTGCCGGAGGCGTGTGGCGTACCACTGATGGCGGCGTGAGCTGGCAGCCGGTTTCCGACAAGAGCGTAATCTCGTCGATCGGCGCGATTGCCGTGTCGGAATCGAATCCAAACGTGATCTATGTAGGGACGGGCGAGAGTTGCCTGCGCGGCAATATCTCGTATGGCGACGGCGTTTACAAGACGACCGACGGCGGCAAGACGTGGCAGCACATCGGACTGAATAACACGCAGCATATTGCGCGGGTTTGGATTGATCCGCACAACTCTGACCATGTGCTGGTCGCCGCGCTCGGTCATGCGTACGGGCCGAATCCGGATCGCGGTATTTTTCGCACCACAGACGGCGGCAAGACTTGGGACAAGATTCTTTACAAGGACGACAAGTCAGGCGCCATCGATCTGGCGGTTGATCCAAATAATTCCAACCTGATATTTGCCGCTCTTTATCAGATCCAGCGCACGCCGTGGAGCCTGGAAAGTGGCGGCCCGGGCAGCGGATTGTATCGCTCGACCGACGGGGGAAATTCCTGGAAGCATCTCGAAGGCAAAGGCCTGCCGGATGGCATTCTGGGGCGCATAGGTGTAAGCGTATCGGGCGCCGATTCGAATCGAGTGTACGCGCTCATCGAGTCAAAGCAGAGCGGGCTGTACCGTTCCGACGACGGCGGCGAAACCTGGTCGCGCGTTAACGAAGATCAGAGGCTCACGCAACGCGCGTGGTACTTCACGCATATTTTTGCCGACCCGAAAAGCGCGGACACGGTTTACATGCTGAACACCGGTGTGTTTCGCTCGACCGATGGGGGCAAGACACTGAATCTGCTGCCGGCGCCACATGGCGATCACCACGGTTTCTGGATCGATCCGCAGAATCCGAATCGCATGATCAACGGGAACGACGGCGGGGCGACGATCTCGGTCGATGGCGGCAAGAATTGGTCCACGCAGTATAACCAGCCGACTGCGCAGTTCTATCACGTGGCCGCTGACAATGACTTTCTCTATAAGGTGTACGGCGCGCAGCAGGACAACTCAACCATCGGTATCGCCAGCCGCACCGATGAGGGCTACGTCGGGCGACAGCATTGGTTCGATGCGGGCGGCGGAGAGAGCGGCTACCTTGCGCCCGATCCGCGCGACTCGAACATTATTTATGCCGGCTCCGGAGAAGGTGCCGTTACCCGTCTCGATCGACGCAGCAACCAGGAACAGGACGTCTCGGTTTGGCCGATGGAGAGCTCGGGCCACGGCGTCGGCGATCTGAAATACCGTCTGGGGTGGACGCATCCAATTGTGATCTCGCCGCACGACGCGAATGTCATCTACACGACTGGCGAGCGTGTCTTCAAGACTACAGACGAGGGCAAGAGCTGGACGGCGATCAGTCCAGATCTGACGCGCAATGACAAGAGCAAGCAGGTTTCTTCCGGCGGGCCGCTGACCAAGGACAACACTTCGGTCGAGTATTACGACATTGTGTTCACCTTCGCGGAGTCCCCCGTGCAGAAGGACTTGCTATGGGCGGGAACCGATGATGGTTTGATTCACGTTTCGCGCGATGGCGGCAAGAACTGGTCCAACGTAACACCGAAAGGAATCCCGGAGTGGAGCCTGGTCAGCCTGATTGAGGCTTCGCCGCATGACGCGGGCACAGCCTACGCGGCGATCGACACCCATAAGCTCGATGATCTTAAGCCGTATATTTTCAAGACCACGGATTTCGGTAAGACGTGGTCGAAGATCACCAGCGGGATTCCTGATGGCGCTTACACGCATGCCGTACGCGAAGATCCGGTGCGGAAAAATCTTTTGTACGCGGGTACGGAGACTGGGATTTACATTTCGTTCGATGGTGGAGCGAACTGGCAATCACTGCAACTGAATCTGCCGAATTCTCCGATCCACGACTTGATCGTAAAAAATGACGATCTGGTGGTGGCGACGCATGGGCGCGCGTTCTGGATTCTGGACGACCTCACACCGCTGCGGGCATCGACTGCGCAAGCGGTGGCCGATGCCGTGCTGTACAAGCCGCGATTAACTTATCGCCTGCGCTGGCCTGATTTCTTCGAGAGGCGTCAGCCGGTGGGCGAGAACCCGCCGACGGGCGCGATGGTCTATTACTACCTCCCAACCGCGCCGAAGGGCGTGGTGACGCTCGAATTTCTGGATGCGTTGGGGAAGGTTGCGCGGCGCTACTCGAACGAGGAGAAGAAAGAGGCGGATACACCTCCAGAGTGGCCCGACCAGACGCCTCCCGACGAGAAGATTCCGGCCGATGTGGGCGTGAACCGTTTCGCTTGGGATTTGCGTGTGCAGGGGCCGACGCCGCTGGCGGGCGAGCCCGGCGCGGAATTCCGCAATCGCGGACCGATGGTTCCTCCGGGCGCTTATCAGGTGCGACTGACGGCGGAAGGAAAATCGTATACGGCGCCGCTGGAGTTGAAAGCAGATCCGCGGGTGAAGGCGTCAATGGAAGACGTGCAGAAGCAAAGTGAATTGGGCCGCAAAATCGTGGCGCAAGTGTCGGAGATTCACGCGGCTATCGGGACGATTCGCGAAGTGCGTGCGCAGACTCGGGGGCTCAGTCGGCGTTTCGGTGACGATACGCACTACGCGGCGCTGGTTGCGGCCACCAAAGACTTCGACAAGAAGAGTTTCGATCTGGAGTCGCAGTTGCTTCAGGTGAACTCCAAGAGTTCGGAGTCGAATCTGAACTACCCGGTGCTGATCGATGAGCGGCTGCACTCGCTGCTGTTCAGCGTAGAGTTTGCCGATGCCGCGCCCACGAAGCAGCAGTATGAGGTCTTTGAGGATCTGGAAAAGCAGGCGGGACCGCTACTGGCGCAGTATCGCGACCTGATGTCGAAGGACCTGCCAGCGTTGAATGAGATGGTGAACAAGCAGAGCATTCCACCGCTGTACGTGCCGGCAGGGAAGTAAGAATCAAGAACGAAAATAATGGAGCGCCGGGCGTCCCCGCCCGGCGGGACGGGCAAGACGCCCGTCGCTCCATTACTTCGTGATTACACCGCAGGCGATGCGGTCGCCGGCGTTGCCGGTGGGGTCAGTCTTCTGATCGTCGGCCTTGGCGTGCACTACGATGGCCGTGCCTCCGTTGCTGAATAAGGAATGGCTGTCGCTGCCGAGCGTGACATCGTTATCTTCCGCCTTGAAATGTGCTTTGCCGTCCGCGCCCACCGTGAAGTTGGGGTTGTCGCCGGCGTGATGACCTTCCGGATTCTCCAGTCCGTGTTTCCTGGCATCGGGATTGAAGTGGCCTCCGGCGGACTTGAAGTCGGGGGCTTCGCACTTCGCGTTCTGATGAAAGTGGATGGCGTGTTCACCGGGCGGCAGATTCTCGATATTGACTTCCATCCCGATCCCCGGGGCCGATTCCCACAGAATCGCGCTGCCCACGACCTTGCCTTGAGCATCCTTGAGTTGAACCAACATCTTGGCCGAACTAGCCGATACGAGCGTGATCACGAGCAGTACGAGCGGGAACAAGCGAGCGGTTTTCATGGATGGATTATAGCGAAAACCACAGCCGTCGCAACATGCGGGAAGACAAGCTGCGCACCGCGAGCTACAAGGTGCAGGCAACCAGTTTGCTCGAAGTTCGTGGGTCGAAACCCGTGGCTTAGCAACACTGAATTAGACCGATACCGCATTACCGCCTCTGGCGCAGAACGCGGGGCAATGTGACAATAGGTAAATGCAAAGATCTCTCACTTCAGCGCTACTATTGGCCGCGGGGATGATGCTGGCCGGAGATGGCTATGCCCAGCAGACTCCAGCGAGCACTCCGGCGGCAACGACACCAGCGGCTCCTGCAACCACAACTCCGAAAGCTGCCCCGACGGCGAAAGCTCCGGTGAAAAAGACGGGAACGGCTGCGAAAAGCACGACGGCAGTTCCTGCGCTTAAAACACGAAAAGAAAAGTTCAGTTACGCATTGGGAATGAATATCGGCTCCGGTCTTGGGACCAACCTGAAGAAGCAATCAGTGGAGGTGGATACGAATCTCGTATCCCAGGGCTTGAAGGACTCCATGGCCGGTGCTAAGACACGTCTGACACAGGAAGAGGCGCAGGCCGTGCTCACCGAGGTGCAGAACGAAATTAACAAACAGCGGCAGGAAAAGGCGCAAGAGGCTGGAACTAAGAACAAAACCGAAGGCGAAGCGTATCTAGCGGCCAATAAAAGTAAAGAGGGCGTCGTCACATTGCCCAGCGGTCTGCAGTACAAGATTCTGACAGCGGGCACCGGACCGAAGCCCACGGCCAGCGATTCGGTCAAGTGTAACTACCGTGGCACCCTCATCAATGGCACGGAATTTGACAGTTCCTTCAAGCGTGGGCAGCCGGCGACGTTTGGTGTCGGTCAAGTTATCAAAGGGTGGACGGAAGCGCTGCAGCTCATGCCGGTGGGATCGAAGTGGCAACTCGTCATTCCCTCGAGCCTGGCCTATGGCGAGCGGGGTCCGGGCGAGATTGGACCCAATGCGACCCTGATCTTTGAGGTCGAACTGCTCTCGATCGAGGAGAAGGCGAAAGACGACAAGACGAAGGACGACAAGAGCAAGGACGAAAAGAAGGACGAAAAGAAGGACGACAAGAGCGAAGAAAAGAAGTAGCGGAATGTTTGTCCGGTGGAGCGCCGGGCGTCCCCGCCCGGCCTCCATCCCAGAAACTGCCTCACGAGAATCTCACGGCCCTATCTTCCCAGATTAGATGTTGCTGTGGATTTGCAAGATTTCGGGCAACCGTAAAATTGGTGACGCGGCCGACGCCTCTCCGGCGATGGGGCAAGCCTGTCTCTAGAGGGCGCTCCCTACTCGTAGCGGAGGGCTTCGATGGGGTCTAGGCGAGAGGCGCGGATGGCGGGGACCATACCGCTGATCAGTCCAACGGCACTAAGGATAAGGACGGCGACGATCAGGGTGACGGGGTTGATCATGAGCCGGATGTCGCCGCCTTCGGCGTGTTTGGCCATGGCGCTGTAGAGCGTCAGTCTGCCAACGGAGAAAGCAACGGCGTACGCTAGGATGATGCCGAGGAGTCCGCCGATGAATGTGATGGTGAGAGCTTCGGCGAGAAACTGCAGGAAGATGTGGCGGCGGCGCGCGCCCAGCGCTTTCTCGACGCCGATTTCGCGGGTGCGCTGGGTGACAGAGACCAGCATGATGTTCATCAGGCCGACGCCGCCGATGCCCAGAGTGAGGGTGCCGATGAAGCCGAGCAGGATCTTGAGACCGAGGGTGATGACCTCGAACTGGTGGACCTGCTCCATAAGATTAAAGACAAACAGGGCGCGGCGGTCCGAGGGATTGAATTTGTGCTGCGCGGCCATGATGTAGCGCACGGATTGCTCAATCCGCTGATAGTCGTTGGTCTCGTAATTGAACCAGACGGAGTCGAGGTAATGGGTGTCCTTGAGGTCACTCATGGTCGTGAAAGGGACGTAGACGACGCGATTGATATTGTCGTCCCCGGCCTGCATCTTGGGGCTGAGAACGCCGACGACTTCAAAGCTGATACCGTCAATGCGAATGTGCTCCCCCAGGGCGTTGCGTCCGGAGAAAAGCTTGTCTTTGGTTTCGGAACCGATGACGCCTACCCGCGCGCGCTGGATCTGATCTTCGGGATTGTAGAAGCGTCCCTGCGCGAGGGTGAGGGCGCGGATGGCGAAAGTGTTGGGATATTCACCGTTGACAGGCATAGTGAAAGAGCGATTGTCATATTGCATGGTCGCATCTTTGCCGCAACTGGGGGTGATGTGGGTGATCTGCGGGATGTTGGTGGCGAGCAAGTCGATGTCGTCCAGTGTGATGCGGGTTTGCGCGCCGGCCTTCTGGCCGCCCGCCTGCATTGACGAGCGGCCGGGAACTACGATGAAGAGCTTGGTTCCGAAGTTGGCGAAAATGTTGCCGATAGCGCGGCCGAAGCCATCTCCGTAGGCGAGAAGCATAACAACGGTGGCGATGCCCCAGGCCATGCCGAGCATAGTGAGCGCGGTTCGGCGCCGGTTGTGGCGCATGGCATTGTAGGATTCCTCGAGTAGGTCGCGCATCATCGGTATTATTCCTGCCTCAGGGCCTCGACCGGTTCAAGGCGCGCGGCCTTGCGCGCGGGATAGAGTCCGGCCGCGACGCCCGCAAGAGTTAGGCTGGCGATGGCGAGGATCGCAGTCTTTAGAACGAGCCGCGGCGGATCGAAGCCGCCCGGACCGTTGTAATTGCGGAACAGAGTCATGAGTCCGCCGGCCAGGGCCATGCCGATGAGCCCGCTGACCAGCGTGAGAATAATTCCTTCCGCGAAAAAGTGCAGCATGATGTTGCGGTTGGTGGCGCCCAGGGCTTTGCGCAATCCGATTTCGCGAGTGCGCTCGCTGACGGCAACGAGCATGATGTTGATGACGCCGATGGCGCCGAGAGCGAGCGTCACTAGCCCGACGGTGCCGAGAAATTCGTTCATGCCGTCGAAGATGGTGCCCATCATTTGCGCTTGCTTGACGGTATCCCAGCCTTCGAAAGCGTCTTCATCGCGATAATCGAAGTGATGATTGCGGGCGATTACGCGATGAGCCTCATCCAGCGCAATCAGGTGTTCGTCGGCGACGCGCGGCTGAAAGTTGATGAACGAAATCGCGTCGAACGCCTCCTCGCCCTTGATCGGGAACGCGCTGCGCATGACCTGGAACGGAATGTAAGCGCGCGTATTGGTGGAGTTGTCGTCGCCGCGGCCGACGCGTTTAAGAGTGCCGATCACTTCGAAGCGATAGCCATTGAGCAAGATAAACGAGCCGACGGCGGGACGCCCCGGAAAAAGATTGTGGGTCATCTCATCGCCGAGGACGACAACGTTGCGTTTTTGAGTTTCGTCGAGGTCGTTGAGCCAGCGTCCCAGTTTCAGCGGCAAGAAGCGAATCCCGTTGTACTGCGGTTCGGCGCCGGTGAGTTGCCCACTGGCGCTGGCGAACTCGCTGACGGCATGCACGTCGTTGGTTGTGAGAACGGGAGTGATGGCCCGAATATGCGGAGATTCCTGGCGAATGTCGAGGTAATCCTGGTACGTGATCCGGTACTGTCGGGCGGAGTTCGTGCTGCCCTGAACGGCCGGAGCGCGGCCGGGGAACAGCATCATGATGTTTTCGCCGTACTCCGAAAGGCCCCGCTGGTTGCCGGTTCTAAAGCCCTCGCCGAGGCCGACCAGCAGCAGCAGGGAACCGACGCCCCAGGCGATCCCGAACATGGTGAGGAACGAACGCAGTTTGTGCGCCCAGAGGGTGCCGAAAATCTGCGCGAAAACGTCGATCACCATTTGCATCAGGTTAGGAACTCACTAACTTAGGATACTAGCTTTTGGCTTTGAGCCTAGGCTTTTGGCGGAACGCAAGGGCACGCGGGAGGCTCGTACCTTTGTCGCGAGCGTCACTTCTTCAGTTCCGTGTCCCAGTTCAGCACCAGAGTGATGGGCGGAGAAATTTCCTGGTCGGCCTGGATCATCACAAGAATCCGTCCGTCAGGGGCGGCGTCCATGGGCCGGACGCCTCCCAACGAAGTAAAAATCTGCCGCGGGAGACCGGAGTGAAATTCGCTGCCTTGCGGTTGGACATCGACCGTCATGAGTGCTCCGGTCACATCGCGGAAATAAAGCTCTTTGCCATCCCGGCTCCAGGTGATTCCCGGCACGCCCATCGCAACGCCGTTGTTGGAGATCTGCCAGCGCCCGCCCGGCCCCGGAAACGGAACCACATAAACTTCCCCACGGCCGCTCTCGTTGGAGATGTATGCCATCCAGCGGCCGTCGGGAGACAGTCTGGGCAATATTTCGTCAAACTGCGAATTCAGCACCGGGGTCAGGGGCTGAGGCTTATCCGAAACCGGAAGCGAGAAAACGTCCATGCCCGTGCTGGAATTCTGCTGCTGTACGACGATCGTGTGCCCATCCGGCGACCAATCCCTGATCATGGCCACTTGTTCATCGGAGACATTGACTGGTGTTCCGCTCCCATTGGCCGGCATGATTTGGACCTTCGCGGCAAATGCGGCAACTGCGAGGTGACTACCGTCGGGCGACCAGACCGCGGTATAGCCAGGCGCGGGATGAAAAGTCAGGCGCGAAAACATTCCCCGTTGCGCTTCCACGAGCCACAGATCACCCTTGGTTGCGTCCGCAGGGTCCTCGCGGTACATGACAACGTTGCGGCCATCGGGGGAGAGCCGTGCGAGTCCATATTTTCCCTGGTCTCCCAGGGTTGAGACTTGCTTACCGGTGCGGTCCAGCCACACCAGACGGCTGGGACTCGAAAAGGCGCTCCGGTATACCAGCACCCCGTTCTCAGAAACAGAGAAGTTCCCCTGAGACTTGCCTTCGTAGTACTCCACTTTGGGAGCTACAGGGATTGGGTTGCCACTCACGGTCAAATGGTCCGGGTCAAAGGGTTGGGCGACCAGGTTGCCGTCCTTGGCGAAAAAGATGTACCCGTTGGCGTAGGCGGCAGCGCTGTTGTCCTCCAGAATCAGCTTCGCGTCCGGAGAATCGAGGGAGGCGGCGTAAAGCTTTCCGCGGAATTCATCGCCTTCCGTTGCGACGTAGAGGAAGTGCCTCCCATCGGGCAGGAAGAAAGGCCAGCGGCTTCCGGCATATGCACCCGGCTTCTTCAACTTGGTGACGGCCACGGGTTGGCCGCCGCCATCGGGGATCCGGTAGATCACATCGTGGATGCCCGGCGTAAAAAGAATCACGCCGTTGCGGTTCCAACTGCCCCCACGGCCGTATGGGGAATCACAGAGGGCTTGCACCACGCCCCCGGTGGCTTCGACTTTTTTCAGTTTTCCACCCGCGAAGAATCCAATGAACTTGCTGTCCGGCGACCAGAAGGGATAATAAGCTCCTTCGGTTCCGGCCAGAGGCTGCGCCGAAGAGGCACGAAGCGGCTGCACCCAAAGAAACTGCTTGCCCTCTCCTTCGGCAATGAAGGCAATGCTGTTGCCGTCGGGCGAAATCGCGACATGGTTGCTGGTATTGAGTGTAGTGAATGAGTAGTGTTCGGGCGGGCCGATCTGCGCGCGGATCACTCGCCGCATGCTCTCTGCCTTCTTCGATAAAAATACAGAACTTGCAATCCCGGCCGCTGCCAAAAGTCCGCACAACGCCGTTGCCGCGATTAACATCCTCTCGCGATTTTTTCTTCGCTTCGCCACCGGTACCGGCACGCCAATCTGCGATCCACCCTCGGCGATCCACGTCAGTTGCAGCTTCAGATCGTGGACGGTCTGAAACCGCTCGTCAGGATCCTTCGCCAGGCAAACTTTCACTACCCGATCCATCGCGGGGGGCGACATCGGCTGCACAACCGCGATCGGCGGCGGCTCCGAAGCGAGAATGGCGGCTACGATGCTCGCTTGCGTCTTGCCGTTGAACGCCCGTTTGCCAGTGGCCATTTCGTAGAGCACAGCCCCCAGCGCAAAAATGTCCGAGCGCGCGTCCGCTTCTTTCCCTTCGATCTGCTCCGGAGACATGTACTGGAATGTCCCCACCAACGTTCCCTGCGCGGTCAGCGGCTGATTGGCCGAGGGACCGGAAATGGTCATGGTCAAACTCGAAGCCGGGGGCGCGGCCGCCGTCGACGCTTTGGCCAGTCCGAAGTCCATAAGCTTCGCGCCGGTCTTCGTCAGCATGATGTTGCCCGGCTTCAGATCACGGTGAATTACTCCCGTCTTGTGCGCTTTCTCCAGCCCTTCGCAAATTTCAATGCCGTATTTCAAGATTTGCTCGGGTGGCAAAGGGCCTCTGGCGAGCCGGTCCGCTAGCGTCTCCCCTTCCAGAAACTCCATGACCAGGAAGTCGATCCCGTCCTGGTGCCCGACGTCATAAAGGGTGCAGATGTTGGGATGGTTCAGCGACGAGATGGCTCGCGCTTCACGGTCAAAACGCTGCTTCGCTTCAGGGTTGTCAGAAAGATGCGAGGGCAGAACTTTGATGGCAGCACTGCGGTCAAGCCGGGTGTCGCGTGCGCGATAAACTTCTCCCATTCCGCCCGCACCTAGGGGGGATTGGATTTCGTAGGGGCCTAGTTTTGTGCCGGAGACGAGGGGCATCGGTGCGCATCATTATATGCGAGAGGCCGCTCGACATGGCATAGGGTTGTGACCCCCATCACTGCACCTCGGGATAGGCCGGTTCATGGTGTATGTAAGGATGCATCCGCACTGGACAGATGCGCGAGTTTTTGGGGACGTAGCCGGGAGTCTTTGGCCGGTCTTCGGAATAGGGATATCAGGAAACACGATCGAATTGCAGGTTACGCGCTACCTCCTTCCACTCATTTCCGTTGCTTTTGTGGTGACGTTCCTTGTTTGGCGGCTGCAGCGCGTGGAATGGAAACGAGCTTGCGAAGCGCTGAAGCAGGCGGCAGAAGTGAACCAGCAACTGGTGCGTGAGCGCGATCAGGCGCAAGAAGAAGTCTTTCGCCGCCTGTACGAAGATCGTGAGTTGAACAAGGAGAAATTCCAGTTCCAGGCTCAGCTCGCAGAATACGAAAAATACTCCACGCTCGCTCAACTGGCTCTGGGTGCGGCACACGGGATTAACAATCCGCTGCTCGGCATCCTGTCGCACCTGGAACTCGAGTTGAAGTGCGCCACCGATCCCGACCAGCGCTGGGAAATCGACCAGTGTATTGCTGGTACCAAGCGAATTGCCGCTACCTTGCGCGGACTCGTGAATTACGCTCGTCCTGGACCTCTGGTGTTGAGCAATCTCAGTTTGCATCGCCTGGTTACCGATACGCTCAGCTTTCTCGAAGGCCAGCCGGCATTGCGGGGCAAACGAGCGGAAAACGAGGTTCCCGAAGATTTGCCTCACATCCTGGTGGATTCCAATCAGCTTTCGCAGGTGCTGATGAATTTGCTAATCAATGCGGCCGAAGCGACGCCCGATGGCGGGCGGATTACGGTTTCCGCCAATAAGCTGGCTTTCGCGGATAGCATCGAAATCCGCGTTAGCGACACCGGTTGCGGCATTCCGCCTGATATTCTGCCGCACGTCTTTGAACCTTTCTTCACCACCAAGCCCGGCAAAGGCACGGGCCTGGGCCTCAGCATTAGCGCCACCTACGTACGGAGAAACAAGGGTGAGATTCGAATCGACAGCGTGTTGAACCATGGGACCACGGTAACCATCACGCTGCCCGTCCGGCAGGAGGAGTCACACAAAGCCAAAGAAGAATCTGAAATGGTGGTTTGAGATAAAGCTGGCGAGCCACGAGCTACGACCTACCGGGCATCCGGTTTGGTCGAAGCTTGCAGCTCACAGCTCAGCACGGAATAACCGCCGATCGCGGCTCTGCTCGTGAAATAACATGCCCTACTCCGCCCTAATCATCGATGACGAAGAGCTCACGCTCCGTACCATCTCGCGAGGCTTGCGCCAGGATGGATTTGAGGTATTCACTGCGCTCTCCGGCGAGGAAGGCATCAAACTGTTTCACGAGGAGAAGCCCGACCTTATTTTGCTGGACATCGTCCTGCCCGGCATCGATGGGGTCGAAGTACTGCGCCAGATCAAACTGGCGAACGCGAATGCGATCGTGATCATGATGAGCGCCTATCATCTGGTGGAGCGCGCCGTCGAAGCCATGAAGCTGGGCGCCTTTGACTATCTGGTCAAGCCATTTCAGCTGAACGACATGATGACCGCGCTGCATCGCGCGGCCGAGGTGCTGACTTTACGAGTGCGGGTGCGTGATTCGGTGGAGTCGGAGAGGGGTCGCTACGATTTTGGACGCATCGTCACGCACAATCCGGCCACCATCAAGATGTTGGAGATGGCACGCAAGGCCGCCGAAGCCGACCATACCACGATTATGATCCAGGGCGAGAGTGGCACCGGTAAAGGCGTGCTCGCAAAAGCCATTCACTACGCCAGCCCGCGCACCTCGATGCCACTGCTGGAAATCAATTGCGCGGCTCTTCCCGATGCGCTCCTCGAGAGCGAGCTCTTCGGCTACGAACCTGGGGCATTCACCGACGCCCGCCGCCGCAAAGAGGGCCTGCTGGAACGCGCCAGCGGCGGCACGGTTTTTCTGGATGAAATCGGCAACATGTCCGCCAGCGTGCAGGCCAAGATCCTGCGGGTGCTTGAGGAAGGTACGTTCATGCGGCTCGGAGGGACAAGCACGATCAAAGTCAATATAAGGCTGATCGCGGCCACCAATGACCAACTGAAAAATGCCGTCAGTCAGGGGCGATTTCGGGAAGATCTTTACTACCGCGTGAATGTTGTACAGCTATATATTCCTCCACTGCGCGAGCGCAAGGAGGATATCGTGCCTTTGGCGCTCGAAATCGTGCAGTATCTCAATCGCGAGTTGAAAAAGAATTTTAGGGGATTCACTGCGGCCGCTGCGGAGCTGCTGGAGCAGTATCCCTGGCCCGGCAACATCCGCGAATTGAGGAATGTGCTGGAGCGCACCATGATTCTCAGCGAGGAAGGCGAGATTGACGCTGGCCATCTTCCGGAAGAGATTCGCGACCAGCATCCTGAGAAAAAAGCCAGCGAAGCATTCTCCGAGGACGACATTTCTCCGACTGGAGACCAGTTCCTGAGTTTGCGGGCGCTGGAAGATAACTACATCGAACAAGTCCTGGCTGCCACCGGCAACAATAAAACGCAGGCGGCTCGGATTCTCGGCATTCATCCCACCTCGTTACAGCGCCGGCTCAAAGGGAAGGCGTCGGACTAGAACCCATCTCGTAAACAAGCTGGGGAGATGGTGATTTTGCGCCGACGGCCACATTGTTTCCGGTTTCACCCAACCGTATGATTGCGGCATGTGCGCATAGTTTTGCCTACACGAAAGAACTTTTCCCATTAAATTTCAACTGCATGCTTGACATGAGAGGTCATTGCAGTAGACTCATACGGATTCGGGAAACTGCTTCTCGAAACTCAACTAAACCAAACGACGCACAACAACAACGTTAGTTTGAACATCCCAGGAGGAGACCAGTGAAATTGAAAGGCTTGGCGATAATCGTGCTGTTAGTCGTGGGCTGTAGCGCTGCCTTTGCGCAGTCCTACACCTTTGGATTTCTCTCCGCAAGCGGAGTGAACGAGTACTGCAACTACGAACAGTTCACCACCGGCGGCAGAGCGAATTTCTATTTACAGGGATACGATGTTCTCTCCCTGTGTCCCGGATCGCCTGTCGCTGGCGCCGCGATTAACGGCTTCGCGATCAACGTTCCGGTAGCAGCGTTTGCGCCGGTGTCGGGGAAGGCTTATGTCTATGCCGACCAGATTTACGACGCCTACTCTGGTAGCTGGACGCAAGAACAGTGGGTAGTCATCACCAAGACCGCTCCGACCAAGATCCAGTTTGGAAAAGAATCCTGGGCTGGCTACGTGGGCTTCTTCGGTTATGAATTCCTGGGGAATATGGGCTTCCTGACGGCCACACTTCCCTCGGCTGCGCAGAAGCCTCTCCTGAAGACCACGATCAACACCCAAACCTTGCGAGATCTGAAGGCGACGCACACCAAGAAGTAGCCTCGCGGTAATATCCGGGTGGTTTTATTGTTGGAGATGGCCACGCCGTTTCGCGGCGTGGCCTTTTTCTTGTATTCTTGAAAACGGGTTGCCCTTAAGAGGATTGAGATGATTCGGTGGATTGTATTCATGCTGTTGATCGGTTGCATGGCAGCGCAGGTGGCTGGCGCGCCTGCCCAGGCTCAGGAAGGGGCACAAGGTCAGGCATCAGAGCAGGCACCGGCCGCGCCGCCAGTCGCCCCGGCACCCGCAACCAGCGGGTTTCCATTTGATCAATTTCAAGAATTTTCAGCCATTATGGTGGGAAGCGTGTTGATGGGAGACGAGCGGGAGGGGCATATTTACCGTTCCGGCAACCTTCTGAGAACGCAGGGTACAGAAGGAATCGGCTATTTCCTGATCGATTTGGCATCCTTCGAGACGTACGCCTTCACCAGGCTGGGATGCACCAACGACCCGCACCCCTATTTCCGCGCCTTTCCGTTTTCCGCTTCCAGGCCGGGTCGCAAGATCGAGCGGGTAGCCGACGGCAAAGAATCGGTGGACGGCCATATGTGTCAGGTCGAGGACGTTACTGTTTCTGGCGGCGATCTGGCGATGCCCATGAAGCTGAAACTCTGGGAAGCCGAAGATCTGCACGGTTTTCCGGTCAAAGTGGAGGTCTTGAGGGGGAGCAGGCACAGTATAATTCAGTACAAGGATGTCGTCTTGGGCCCGGTAGATCCCACGCTCTTCGTTCGCCAGAAGCATTGCGGGAAGGGGCTTCCCCAACCTCCGGAGAAGAAGCCAGCGGTTAGGAAGAAACGGGCTGCACCGTCAGCAGGCAAGTCGCAGCCGTGATCCGGCGGTTGATGATTCTGGCTTCCAATACTCCTAAATCATGGGTGTGATTCGGCAGTGGTTCTGTGTCGTAGGGATGGCAGCGAGCGCGCTCGCGGCAGGTGCCGCAACCGCCCTGCCTCCCAGCGTCGTCGTGATTACGCTGGACACGACGCGTGCGGACCGTATGGGGTTTCTGGGCTCGAAGCGCGCTCTGACGCCCAACCTGGACGCTTTGGCCCGGCAGTCAGCCGTTTTCACCCACGCCTACGCGCAGGCTCCGCTGACACCGGTGTCGCACGCAACGATTTTTACCGGCACCTATCCGCAATTCCACCAGGTGCTCGATTTCCCCATGCCGCTGCTGAAGGATCTGCCCTATGCCCCCGATATCCTGCGCGCCCATGGATATCACACCGCAGCCTTCATCGGCTCGCTCGCCCTGGACCCGGCCGGGGGGGCTCCGGGTTTCGACCGTGGTTTTGAAATCTATGACGCCAATTTCCAATCGGGAGATATCCATGAGAAGGACCGCTATAAGACCGTGGAACGCCGAGGGGGAGAGGTAGTAGCGCACGCCTTGGCGTGGTTGAATAAGCATCCCCAAGGCCCGTTCTTTCTGTGGGTACATTTGTACGAT
>Ga0209890_10000172_pt1 | contig 30574 bp, 27 predicted proteins | sample OrgsoiDNA2013049_FD_185799 | JGI IMG/M metagenome (GOLD analysis project Ga0209890, IMG submission 185799) | Permafrost soil microbial communities from the Arctic, to analyse light accelerated degradation of dissolved organic matter (DOM) -... | ecosystem: Environmental > Terrestrial > Soil >... | reverse complement strand
CCGGGAGCCTTCTGCCCCAGGGCGGCAACCGGGGCACCCGAACCGCCGGCGCAGATGCCTTGGTTCAGCCCGCACGACCCCGCCCGGCTTGGCGAGCGTCCCGAAGCCGCGAGTCACGCCAGCGATGTGCAGGCCTCCAACGCGGACCACGTCCAAGGGCAGGGCCAGGCCCGTAAGACCATGCTGGGCCTCGGTCTCGACCTACCGGTGATCCTGGTCCGGCTGGCGGGCCGTGACCCGCGAATCCCCGTCTGCGCGCGGAGACTGTGCCCCCCAGCAGTGTCACTCATCCGGCACGCGCCCACTGTCGGTCACCAACCTCCCGGCCGCACAGAACCGACCTGCGCGGCTGCCCCGGACCCCAGGAACGCTCTGGCCGGCCAGGAAGGCCGCCGCAGAAGGTGGTCATCGCCAGCCTTGAAAGTCTCACACCGACCTCACACCGATCTCACACCGATCTCACACCGATCTCACACCGGTGCGCCGTCACGGTCCGACGCGCCATCACGGCGCCGGACCACAGGGACCCACCTGGCTGTCGGCTGTCATGGCTGTCATGGGTGTCACGGCACCGGCTCTGGTGGTGGGCCCTGACGCCCGGCGTCAGTTCGGGGCCGCGGGGCCGCGGGCCTGCGGGTCTTCGGCGTCGACACCGCGGCGCCGCCCGCGCTGTTGCCTGGGGATGTGGAGGTCGGCGCCGCCACGTTCGCGGAAGGCTGGACGGCCGCGACGAAGGCGGTCGCCGCTGAGCGTCCCCCGTCGAACAGCTGTGACTGCTCCGGGGCGGTGATCGCGAAGTTGATCGAGCTCATCGTGCCGCAGTCGACGAACACCGTCCGCGCCGTGACGTCCTCGTCGTCGAGGTGGTAGCGGTCCCAGCCGGCCATGAGGGTCTGAAGGCAGGACTTTGCGAGCTGGAAGTCGTTGCCGGCGGGCCGGTCGACCTGCACCGCTGCCGGTCGCGCGGACAGCTTGACCCCCCAGGTGGGCCAACGCTGCGCCTTGCCGTCGGTTCGGTCAAAGACGGTGATCGGGAAGTTGGACAGCATCCCGCCGTCGACCCAGGTCACCTTTCCGGCGTGCGTCGAGAACGACACGGGGCGGAAGAAGAAGGGGATGCTCATGCTCGCCCGGACGGCGTCGACCACCCGCATCGCGGCCGGGTCCTTGCCGTAGTACCTGTAGTCCCAGGGCAGGCGGACCAGTGCACCTCGGCTGATGTCACTGGTGTGCACCACGAGCCGGAACCGCTGGTCGACCGGAAGTCCGGTCCCTGGGTCGTCGGCGTCGCTGATGGCCAGGTCGGCAAAGGTGTGTACGCCCAGATCAGCGAGCACGTTCCCGAGCCACTCCACGAGGTAGTCGCCCTTGGCGATGCTCATGTGCAGCAGCAGCGCCACGACCTTGCCGGGGACGCCGGTGAACCGTTCAAGGCGCCCCTCGTCCTGGAACTTGTTGTAGTCGATCGAGGCCATGATGGCCTCAATGTTCTTCAACGGCTTGCCTGCCACCTGATGGGCGGCCACCAGGGCTGCCACGATCGCGCCGGCGCTGGTGCCGGCCACGCGCGGGAAGACATAGCCGCTCTCGCTCAGCTTCAGGACCGCACCGACCAGACCGATGCCCTTGACGCCACCGCCTTCCAGCACCAGGTCGACCTTGGGCCCTTTCGTTCCTTCGAGTGCAACCATCACAGCTCCCCATGTAGCAAGGACAGATCCGTACGACACCCTGCCCGCTGACCTGCCCGATTTCAACCCCGATCGGCCGGCGAGCCCCGGACGCGGCCGGCGGTGCCCGCACGCCGCCGGGGCACACCCCTGGTGGTTGTTGCGCCCCGGGCACCCCTGCCGCTCGGATCACGCGCCGTGGGCGGGGTCCATCCCCGCAGCGGCAGCGCGATCAGTGCTGGACCACGCTGAACCAGACGGCCGGCATCGCGCTCGATAAAGCCGACCGGCCAGAGCGCAGGGCACCAGAGGTGGGGCAGGTTCGGCACGGCACCGGCGGGCGAAGGCGGCCGGTGCCCGCGTGCCGGCGCCCACCTGGGTGAATGTTGTGTGCCGATCCACCGGAACCGCCAACGCGAGAGCGGTCGGGGGGACACCATTGACAGATGGCTCCATCGCTTCGGCCGAGCCGGCCGAGTGCACCGGACCGGGGTATCCCCGCGTCCGAGCTGACCACGAGCCGAAGCAGCAGCAGGTGAGCGGGCACGAGGGTCGGGCGCCCTGGAGGTCAGCCGCCGCGGTGAGCGGGCTGGGACATCGCAGGCCACGCAAAGCCGCTGCCGGGCTGGGCGCGGTGGCGGTGCGCCCGCTGAGCGAGCCTGGTGCCCGGGGCCGAGTCGCACCGTTCGCCGGGGCGGCGATCATCGCGTTGGTGTTGATGCTGTTGCCGCCGAGCTCGCCGGACCAGTCCATGCTCGCGGCGGCGGTCCTGACGACCATCATGATTGCGGCGGCGCTGCTGGTCCCGTGGGTGCGCCTGCCGCCCTGGTGCCAGGCAACGGTCCCGCTGAGCTTCTTCGCCGTGGTCGCCCTCCTGCGTCAGGACGGGGGCACGGCGAGCTCGGGCTACGCCCCGCTGGTGATGCTGCCCATCCTGTGGCTGGCGATCTACGGCAGCCGGGCCCAGCTGTGGCTCGCCATCGCGGCAACCGCGCTCACCTTCTTTGCGCCACTGATCCTGGTGGGCGCACCGCAGTATCCGGCTAACGGATGGCGGGGGTCGGCTATCTGGGTTGCCATCGGGCTGCTCGCCGGCTCGGCCACCCAGTCAAGGGTCGACCAGTCCCGACATCGCAGCGCCGATGTGGACGCCCTGGGCGCCATCACACGCGCCCTCACGACCGGGTCCGATCCGCGCCCCGAGCTGTGCGCTGCCGCCCAACGGGTCAGCGGTGCCGCGTTCGTGCTCCTGTTCGAGACGGACGTCGACGGGACCCTGGTCGCCACCGCCGGCACCGACGGGGTCGACCTGGGACCGATACGCACCGACCCCAGAGTCGAAGTGTCCGCCACGGCGCAGGCCTGGCGCACCGGGACGAGGATCTACATCGCCGACGTCGCCTCCGACCCGCGGGCCTCGGCCCGCCTGGCCGAGCACAGCGGGGCCCACGCCATGCTCTTCCAGCCGGTCACTCGGGACGGGCGCAGGAAGGCGGTGCTGGTCATCGGCTTCTACGAGTCCCGCAAGCGCGTCCCCGAGTCGGAGATGTACCTGGTCGAGCTGCTCGCTGCGGAGACCGGCGCCGCGATCGACCGGGCCGATCTGGTCGGCCTGCTCGCCGCGCAGTCGCGTAGCGACCCCCTCACCGGGGCCGCAAACCGGCGAAGCTGGGACGAGGAGATGGACCGCGAACTGGCTCGCGCCCGCCGCACCGGCGACCCGCTCACCGTCGCCCTCCTGGACATGGACCACTTCAAGGCCTACAACGACACCTTCGGCCATGTCGCCGGCGACGTGCTGCTGACGGACCTGGTCACCGCCATCCGCGCCGAGCTGCGCACCGGTGACGTCATCGCCCGATGGGGCGGGGAGGAGTTCGCCCTCGCCCTGCCCGACTGCGACCTTGAACAGGCCCAAACCATTGCCGCACGCCTGCTTGTCGTCGTGCCGGGCGCTCAGACCGCCAGCATCGGACTGACCCAGGCCAGGACCCAGGACACCCCTCGGGACCTGATCGACCAGGCCGACCGGGCGCTGTACGCGGCCAAGGACGGCGGCCGCAACCAGATCAGGACCCATCAGAGCCCGCCGCCACTTGGTCTTGTCCACGGCCAAGGTGCCTGACTGCTGCCGGCTCGAACGGACCCGGACTCCCACGCCGTGACGTCATGGGGTTCCCGCCTCAGCGGCCAACAGCGCAAGGGCCAACGCCCCTACTGACATTGCCTGCACGGGCGCAGACCGAAAGCCCCGACGCATTCTTGACCCTCGGGCAGGTCTGCGCCGACAGGGACACCGCAGCCATCGAGCCCGCGGCGACGCCCGACGCACACTCTTGGCTGCTACCAGCGGTGGGCTACTTCAGCGCCGACGCGGCCCGACAAGGTGCTGGGCGTAGCCGGCCAGGGACTACTACCCGGGCATCGCGGCGGTCAGGGGATGCAGGGCCTGTACCGGGCGAGGCTGGTGGCCCAGGGCGCGTTCTCGCTCAACCTGACCCGGCGAGCTAGGCGACTGGGCGGCTGGCCAGAGGCGATCGGTGAGGACATCGTGGTGACCTGGCCACTGATGGCCTGCGGTGAGCGCGTCCTGTTCGAGCCACAGCCGTTGCCTTCACGGATGCCCGGTGCAGGTGCGGCCTTTCATGGCCCAACGCTCACGGTGGGCGCGCGGGATGCTCGAGGGCATCGCGGCAGTGCCGCCCTGGCGCCAGGTCAGCCGGCGGGTCTCGGTTTCATCGCCGTCGACCTGCTCATCCCGCTTCTGGACGTGGGCTAGGCGCATTGTCCTTCAATGTCGTCCTTTCGGCCCCTGCGCACATCCTGAGCGGCCCAGGTCAGTGCTCACACCCAACCGGCACAGGGTCCGGCCGCAGGTGCGGGCAGGACGGCGCCGGCCTCGGCTCGCAACCGGCCAGCGACCCTCGCCGATGACCTACACGACCAGGGGAAGGACAAGCGCGTCCAGGCGACTAACGCGACGCCACGACCAGATCGGCGAACACGACGGTGTCGTCCACGTAGCTGCCGGACTTGAAAGACCCACCGCAGGTGATCAGCCGCAACCCCGCATGGTCGATATTGCCGTACACCAACGCGGTGGGGAACTGGCTCTTGGGGAACTGGGCAACCCGGCTCACGCGGAACACCGGTTTGCTCCCGTCCGCCCGGGAGATCGTGATCTGGTCACCGCGCACCAGATTGTGCAGGCGGAAGAAGACCCCCGGCCCATTCCAGTCGATGTGACCGGCGATGATCGCCGGACCGAGCTCACCGGGGGTCGGCGCGTTGACGTACCACCCGGCGGGGAAGCCGCTGGGGGGAACCTCCATCGTCCCGTCGGACTTCAACCCCAGACCCATCAGCGGGGTGTTCACCCCGATCGCGGCGATCTGCAGGCGCACGGGCACGGACCTGGCCAGATGCGCGGCCACCACTGGCGGCGCCGTGGGACGCGCCGTGGAAGGCGCCGTGGGACGCGCCACGGGCGCCGCAGCCCGCCTTGTCGCCGAGACCGACGGTGCCACCGCGGGCCCGCTCTGAGCCGAACAGCCGGCCGTCCCGACGGCGAGCGTGGCCAGCAGCGCCGCTACCGCTGCCTTCACCGGCAGGCGAGCTGCAGGAGCGCGGCGGCACGCGCGCAAGGGCCGCACCGGACTGCCTTGCTCAGGCGTGCAGACGACGCCGACGCGCTGCGACGGCGAAGGCGGCACCGAGACCGGCGAACACCAGCACACCGGAGCCCAGGGGCGCCGACCCGATCCCGGCGCCGCTGGTGCTGCCATCACCGGTATGGACCGGCCCCGAGGGGACCTGGGTGACCTGCGGGGCCACGGCGGCCGCGGCCGCCGTACACGCCGTCGGTCTGATGATGATGTTCCGGTCGAGGGTGACGGCGCCGTTACGGGCCAGCGCGCGGCCGACGATCTTCGCGCCGGTGGTGACGGTGATGCTCTGGAAGGCCATGATCGTCCCGACAAAGGACGAGTTCGTTCCGATGGTCGCCGAGCTGCCGACCTGCCAGAAGACGTTGCAGGAACGGGCGCCGTTGACCAGGTTGACCCGGCTGCCAGACATCGTGGTGAGCGTCTTGCCAGCCTGGAAGACGAAGACAGCGTTGGGGTCGCCCGCCGCGTCCAGCGTCAGCGCCCCGGTCAGCCCGATCGTCGAGGCGGAGTTGTAGACCCCTCGGGTCAGCTTCCTGCCGGTGAGGTCGGCCGAGATCGGCGAGGTCGGCCCCTCACCTGCGGCGGTGTTGTAGGCGGTCACCAGGTCGGTCTTTGCCCGCTGCGTCACGCCGTCGCTGGCATGGTTTGCTCCGGTCACGGTCAGCGACGCCGTTCCCGTGATCGACTTCGTGGGGTACGTCCCCAGATCCCCGTTGAGCGTGGTCGGGCCGGTGTTGGTGACCCCGGCGCCGGCAAGGACCACGAAGCTGTCGGCGGTGCCCAGGGGTACAGGGTTCGCCGCTGCCAGGGCGCTTCCCGGCAGCGCCACGAGCAGCCCCAGGGCTGCAGCCGACGCGAAACCGAAACGCACGTTTGCCCTGCCCAGCATGTTCTTGGGGGATTTCATCTTGAACCTTCGATAGTCGGCTTTTGACTAAAGCCGCCGACTGCCCATTTTAGTTCTCGGCCAGTTATTGTGCCTTCGTTTCCAGGTAAGTCACCCATTGACGGCTTCACCGGCACCGGCGCCTTGTTGATGGCGGTGCAGCGCCGCTGGGGCCAACGCGGGTATCTCTTTGGTGCCAGGAGCACGACGGTGGGTCCGAGCAGGCACTGCCCCGCACGTGAGCTGCTGCCATCGAGCACGACGAGCAGGGTCGCCAGACCCAGACAGTGGCCGGTCCGGTGACCGTTCCCGGGATCCCTGCCCGCCAGGAGAGGTCAACTGAGGTCATGGAAGAAGTGACGAAGCAGTGCGCACGCGCGGGCGTGCGAGGCTTTCGGACCGTACTCATTTGGCAACGGCTCACGTCCTGAAATGCAGATGAATGTGGCCTCAGTGCGCCCGGGCGAGAGCCTCAATGTGGTGTGCCGCACGGAATTCTGGGCGATGGCGGCCGCCACGCCAATACGCTCGCCGACGGACAGGGCGGGTTCTCAGCTGTGGTTGCGTCCCGGGAGCGACCACATCACCGGGAGGCACTGACAACGGGGACCGGCGCCATCGGGTGGAGCTGGTCAGGGCCACACCGTGACAGGCCCGGCTGCGCCCCAGTGCGGCACCCACGGGTTCGTGTCACCGCCCTGTCGGCTGCCCCGCGGGCCCCGTGACCGCCCATGGACGACGGGGCACCCATGGGAGAGGATCACCCGATGACGATCATCGACCTGCCTGACCGGCGATCCCTGGACCTGCAGGTGTCCGGCCCGCAAGGGGGCACACCTTTGGTCTTCCATCACGGCACCCCTGGGTCGGTGCACCAGTTCAAGGCGTTCCAGCGGGCGACCCACGACCGGGGTCTGCGGCTGGTGACGTTCTCGCGCGCCGGTTACGGGGCCTCATCGCGTGCGCCCGGACGCAGGGTCGTCGACGCCGCAGCCGACGTCGCTGCGGTGCTCGAGCACCTCGGTGCGCCACGCTGCGTGGTCGCGGGCTGGTCCGGTGGCGGCCCGCACGCACTGGCGACCGGTGCACGCCTGCCCGAGCAGGTCGCCGGGATCCTCTGCATCGCCGGCGTCGCGCCCTACGACTCCGGCGACCTGAGCTTCCTGGAGGGAATGGGCCAGCAGAACGTCGAAGAGTTCGGCCTTGCGCTTCGGGGTGAGCAGGCGACCCGGCCCAACCTGGAGGCCGAGGCCGCGGGGCTGGCCAACACCGACGCCGCCGGCCTGATCGAAGAGATGGCGACCCTGCTGCCCGACGTGGACCGCGCCGTGCTCGCCGGGCAGTGGGGCCAGGACCTGGCCGCCAGCTACGCCGAGGGGCTGGGCACTGGCGTGGACGGCTGGGTCGACGACGACCTCGCCTTCGTGGCCGGGTGGGGCTTCGAGCTGGCGGAGATCGCCGTACCGACCTTCGTGTGGCAGGGCAGCGCGGACCTCATGGTGCCGTTCGCCCACGGCAGGTGGCTCGCCGCGCACATCCCCGGAGCGACTGCCCACCTGCAGCACGGAGAGGGTCATCTGTCCATCGAAGCGGGCGGGCTCGACCGGATGCTCGACGAGCTGGTCGCGACACTTTCGGACTGACCCGGGTCTTTGGGCTCCCCGCCACCAGCCAGTCCCGCGATGAGCTGTCGACATCGGCGCCGGGCACGGACAGCCCGCGAACGTGGCCGATGGCTTGCAGAGCGCCGCTGAGAGCGCCGGCAGGATTGGGCACCCAGGTGCGGTCTGCGCACAGGCTACGGGCCTGGTGCCCTGCCAAGTCTGGGACTGCGCGGTCACTGGTGGTGGGTGGCGCAGCGAGAGTCACCTGACCGAAGATCGGGCGGGCTGCAAAGGTCACGCGGGCCGCCGGGTGCTGCCCGAACCGCAGTGGGCCGCCTTCGGCCGAGATGGCCCCCGGTGTTGGCAGGTCTCTGGCAGGATCTCAGCCATGCAGCTGGTCCGGCCCGGCGAGGAGCACCTTGGCGGGTACCTCGACGCGCTGGATCGTGGCTGGTCGCCCGACCCGGGCCGCAGCGGGTACGCGCACGCGGAGCGAGCTCGCATCGAGTCCGACGTCACCTCGTACCTGGCCGGGATGGACGACCGCGAGGCCGTGGGACCCCCCGTCACACTGCCGGACGGCTCGTCGGCGCCGCGAATCCCCGGCATTCGGCGCTGGCTGTGGGATGGCCAGTTCTGCGGCACCATCAGCTTTCGCTGGCAACCGGGCACGACCGCCCTACCCCCGGACTGCCTGGGCCACATCGGCTACTCGGTTGTGCCCTGGAAGCAGCGCCGCGGCTACGCGACCCAGTCCCTGCGCCAGATGCTCCCGCTCGCCCAAGCAGAAGGCCTTGGCTTCGTCGAGGTCGTCACGGATCTGGACAACATCGCCTCGCAGCGGGTCATCGAAGCCAACGGCGCACTCCTTGTCGGGCAGCTCACCATGCCAGCGGCCTACGGCCGCGGTCCTGGCCTGCTCTACCGCATCACGTTGTCCTGAACCAGGCACCGGGGATCACATCGGCCCGGATCGGAGTCCCTGCTGAGGCCACCACGGGAGTTGGGTCTTCGACGCGGCCAGCACCTCACCCCTGATCCGCGCCGCCCGTGAACGCCCGTGAACGCCTATGACCAGCCGATGACCAGCCGGACCCGCTCGGACCCACCTCGCAGACCACCCCCGAAGGCCGGGGTCGCGCCCAGGCCAGCCGAAGACCGGTTCTGGTCGCCGGGCGTCAACCGCCGCCGAACACCTCAGCGTGAGGCCCTCGCCCCTTCCCAGGGCTGATGCCCCAGGGTTGACTGGGGTGCACATCCACGCCATCACTCGCAGGCCGGGGCGACACCGGGCCTGCGACGCACGTGACAGGGCCGAACCGGGCTCTGTTCGGCAGTCCACGAGACTGTCTGAGCAAGGCCCCGGCCCACACGTTCCAGCCGCCCGCCCGCGGCCCGTCCTGCAGCCCCGCGCCCTGGGTCCCAGTAGCCGGCAGGCCCAACCGGACCCGGACGTTAGGGGGCACCGGTGGGGACGCGCCGTTCACCGGTGGAGCCTTGGGTTGGCGAGGGCAGCTGCCGGCTGCGCACGGCTGCCAAGACCACGGGCGCCCAACCAGCGATGATGCACCCCCAGCCGGACGCAATGAGCGCGGGGCTGCGTCGCCAGCCCCCGGCCAGGTGCAGGATCCAGCCGATCAGCCGGATCCCCTGACGGGGCGCCGTCATCTGGGCAGACATCGCCGGGCCGAGCGCAGAGTCACGAATCCAGCCCAGGTCCGCGGCCATCAGCACTGCCGAGGCTGCCATGGACGGCAGCAGGCTTGCTGCCAGGCCGGCACCGGGCCGTCGACGCCAGAAGAGAACGGTGCCGGCCACGTCCGCCGCAAGGTCGGCCGCAATCTTGGCGGGGTGTGCCTGGTGAAGCAGTCGTCGTTGCGCCGCGTCCATCCTCACCCCACCATCTTGCTGACAAACCACCATCTTGCTGACAAACCACCATCTTGCTGACATACCACCGTCAAGCTGACAAGCCAGATCGTCAGCCCCCAGCTCGCTCCGGGCGCCGGCCGCATGAAGGAGTCAGACCAGGTTACCGATGAAACCGCGTGCTCCTGCAGGCTGTCAACAGGGCGCCCGTTGCCGCCGCCGGAGGCTGTGACAGCGACGGCGCTGCGCCGGGCCACCACGGGGGGAGGCGGTGCTTCGTCCCGGATCTTCCGGGTGGGCCGCCAGCTCGGCCGGCGGTGCGGCGCGTGCGCGGTTGCTCCAGCCCAAGCAGGGTGACACTCAGCCGCGGAGGGTCAGACTTGCAGTCCTGATGAGCAACTACTTGCCTGTCAGGAAAGTAGATTATAGAATCCGCAGGTCAAGCTCTCAGGGTGGAGTCTGAGGATGTGCAGATGTGATGACCGAGTCGCTGAACCGAGATGATGCCGCACGCTCGATCGAACACGTCCGCAGGCGCGAGCAGCAGGTCATCACGGCAACCGCGATCCCCCTCTGGTACTGGTGGGTCGTCGGCGCGGGGACCCTCGTCCTTGGGGTTGTCGCTGATGGCCGCCGGCCCGCCGTGATCGCAGTCACCGCGGTCCTGTTCGGGGCGGCGACGGCCGCCCTGACGCTCTGGGTGATCCCCGGTGCGGGCTCCGGTGCGCGGGTGAGCAGGGATCTACTCGGCGGCGGCGGCCCCGCCTCGATCGTGGGGTCCGTGGGGTTCGTCGTCCTGTCCGGGCTCGCTGTCGCCTTCTGGTTGCGGGCGCGCGGCGCATCCGGCCCGGCCACGGTCGGCACCGCCGTGACGGCGGCCGCCCTGGTCGTGGGTGGGCCGATGCTCATGGCAGTGCTGCGTCCACAGATGCTATGCCACGGCGCGATCCCCCCACGATGACAGAGCCCCGTTTCAACGAGCTGATCCACTCACCGACTCGGCTGTCGATCGTAGCGATGCTGGCCGCCGCCCAGTGGGCCGACTTCGCCTTCGTCCGCGATGAGCTGGGCCTGTCGGAGTCGGCGCTGTCCAAACAGCTGTCCACCCTGGAGGCGGCCGGTTACCTTCAGACCCGTAAGCGACAGGTGGGCAAGTACCCTCGAACCTCGACCCGGCTGACGCGCGCCGGCCGCCGGGCGTTCGCCGAGCACGTGGCGGCACTGCAGCAGCTGCTCCGGCTACCGGCAGAACCTGAGAACGTCAGCGGAAGTGCCTCACGCTCACCGTAAACTGCACCCTGGATGGACCCAGAGCCCGGCCCGTGTCGGGGAGCTGGCGGTCAGCTGAAATCCTGCCAGCTCTCTACGACGGGGATTCCTTCGCGCCGCTCGCCGCGCGTCTCGGTGGGTTCCCGCTTCATCGGCGCCGCCGAGAAGAAACAGTGCTCTTGAACCAAGGAGACCTCCAAGGTTGTCTGACACACCCGAACGGGTGGAGCCCGCCCCCCAAGGAGATCGCCTCAGCCTACGAGCTGACTGCGCGAGCTGCTTCGCCCTGTGCTGTGTCGCGCCGGCCTTCTCAGCCTCGGCAGACTTCGCGATCAACAAGGCGGCCGGGCAGGCTTGTCCTCATCTTCGGCCGGACTTCCGCTGCGGCATTCACACCCGGCTGCGGCAGGAGGGCTTTCGGGGTTGCACCGTCTACGACTGCTTCGGCGCGGGGCAAAAGGTCTCCCAGCTCACCTTCGGCGGGCAGGACTGGCGGCGGGCCCCGCACACCGCAAAGCAGATGTTCGAGGTGTTCTCGACCATGCGGGACCTCCATGAGCTGCTCTGGTATCTGAGCGAGGCGCTGGGGCTGCCACCAGCGGGTCCACTGCCCGCTGAGGTCGCCCTCGCACTCGATGAGACCGAACGCCTCACCCGCCACAGCCCCGAGGCACTGCGGGGGCTGGACGTGGAAGCGCACCGGCGAGCAGTCAATGCCTTGCTGGCTCGCACGAGCGAGCTCGTGCGCGCCGAGGGCGGACACAACACGCGCGACCACAGAGGGGCCGACCTCATCGGGGCCAAGCTCAAAGGCGCCGACCTGAGGGGCGCCAACTTCAGGGGCGCATACCTCATCGGAGCCGACCTGCGAGGCGCCGACCTGAGAAGGGCAGACCTCACCGGGGCAGACCTGCGAGGTGCCAACCTCGCAGGTGCCGACCTGACCGGCAGCATCTTCATGATCCAATCCCAGCTGGACTCGGCCAAGGGCGACGCGCAGACCAAGCTGCCGGCCTGGCTCAGCGCCCCAGCGCACTGGTCCCCGTCGAGAACATAGGCAACCGCTGCGGCGAGGTCGCAAGGCGAGGTTGGTCCTCGGGTGCCCAGCAGTGCGTGCCGGCCTGGGGAACACGAGATCTACGTCGGCGGCCAGCCAGGCCACCGTGAAAGCGGTCGAGACAATGCTCGCTCCCCCATCGGCTGCCATGACCTTGGAGGTGTACTCGGGTCTGTTGAATGACCACCTCGACGGGGTCGCAGAGCGGCTGGACGCTGGCACTGGGGTGTACCGATGGCCCGGTCGCGCCACCGGCCCCCAGTTTCATACAGCTGTTGTCCACAGACAGGTGTGCCCAGGCCCCCATCCGTGCTCGGACACGAGTAAACCCTGCATCTGCAAGGTATCCGGAAGCCGAACCGCCCACGACGCACCCTGGACACGGCCTGGGGACCGACAGGCCGAAGACGTCCAGCCGTGTTGCGACGACCGATGTGGCCGGGCCGCTCTTGGGGCGAGACGTTTGCCCGCGGCTGGAGCACTGGGCAGCGGGCGGGTCGCGAGCCGCCGGGCGACCCGTCGCAACCGGTTGCTAGTTGCGCTGGTCGTGGGTGAGCAGCCGGGTGGCTGTCGGCGCGAGCGTTGTGGCCATCGCGGCGGTGCCGGCAAGCGAGGGGTGCAGCACGTTGGACCCGCCGCCGCCGGGCACAACGGGCTCCACCCAGCGGGTCCTTTCCGGCGAGCAGGCCGAGTGTTGAAGCGACGCGTCGTAGATGTCGGCGTAACTTCCGCCGCTGTCGCGGGTCGCCTCGGCGATCTCGGCGTCGAGTCGCCGCTGGAGCAGGGCCAGGAACGGCACGTCGGCGTCAGTGAACGGGAATGCCGACGTCAGCGGCGCCCCGCCGAGCAGGGGGGTCGCGATGGTGTTGGCGGCGAAACAGCCGCCCGGTGGGGTGTTGCGCGCGTTGGGGGCGATCGCCGGATAGGCGATGACCAGGATTGCGGCATGCGGCGCGGCCCTGTGAACGGCCATGAGCGCGGCGCGAACCTTGGCACCCACTGCTGCGAGCCGGGCGTAAGGGTTGTCTGCAGACCCGGCCGGTGAGGCGAAGTAGGCGCGGCAGGAGGCGAATGTCGGGTGCAGGAAAAGTGGTCCGGCCGGGGATGCAGCCAGGCAGGTCTGCGCGATGGAGGTGAAGTCGAGGTCGTTGCCGCCGATGGTCACGGTTACCAGGCTTGGGTGCAGCGCCTTGACAACATCCAGCTGCGCCGGTGGCTTCGGGCCGGGGACGTCCTGCACGGTGGAGAAGTCAGCAGTGCTCGCACCGCTGCAGCTGACGTCGGTCAGCCGCAGACTCAGTTTCGCGGCGAGGCGATGTGGATAGTCCAGCGAGGTCTGGGCGCAGCCGGGGTATGCCGGTCGGGTCGGCGTCGCCGGCGCGGGCAGTCCGAACCCGGCAGCGTAGGAGTCGCCCAGTGCCACATACGTCCTGCCGGCAGTTCTACCGGTGGTATGGGCCCCCGCTGACGGCGCTGCTGTGACTGCGGCCGTCACGGCCGTCACGGCCGTCAGAGCGACAGCGACGGCGGCGGCGATCAGGGTGGAAAAGCTGCGGCGAAGCGGCACTGTGCACACACCTAGGAGTCGACGGCCGGGACTGCGGACTATAACGGCCGGGACTGGGGACTATAACGGCCCGAGCGGCGCACACGGAAGGGCGACCATCTCAGCTCGTCCGAAAGTGGAAGGTGAGCGGGCGGGTCCCAGCGACCTTCGAGCAGTTCTGGCCCGGCGGTGCCCGCTGGTTGAGGTTCAGGCTGCCGCTTGGAGCGTGACCTTGTCGGCCGAGGGCTTGGAGCTCGCGGACGCGGTGACCCATCTTGGGCCTGAGGTTGACTCGGGAGTCGTACTGCTCGGGTCCGAGGTGGGCAAACCCGATGTCGTCGGCGGGTACACCCCCGCCGTATCCGTCGGCCTTGGTTGACCGGGTTTGGGAACCGAAACTGTTACGAACCAAGTGTTTGGCCAGAGGTTGTAGCCCTGCGACCCGGCGTCGGAGTTCCCGGTGCGCAGGCTCGCCTCGGTCGCCGGCCACCATTTCTGGATGATGGCTGCCACCCGTGTGCCCAGGGTGCATCGGTCGCGGCGGTGCGTTGGTGGAAGCTGTCCGCCCCGGTGGCGACGATGTGGCGTTCGAGGTTCGTCTCGGCCAACACAGGTAGGGACCCAAGTTCCTGCGTGACCACCTACGCATTCAGGATCTGCAGCCCGGCGTCGCCGGTGTCGATGAGCGGTTCCCCATCTTCGTCAACGATTGGGGGCCTAGCAGTTCGTGCCGGCCAACAGCCGGCGACGGGCCGCCAAGGCAAGGTCGGTCCCCCGTCCTCCCGACCCTGGTTCTGGCGGGGGCCGCGACGCCCGGCGGGCATGGGCGCCAACGTGGAGCTGACCGTTCGCTCATCGGCGCGATCGAGCGCCCCAACGGCGGCACAGAGGACGTCCCACGTCGCAGACACCTCTGGCGCAATGACCGGTTGACGTCAGGTGCTCCGACAGACCGGGACGGCGGTTCTGGGCCGAGATTTAGTGCTTCTTGTCGGGTGGCACGATCTCGATCTTGTTCTTTGAGTCCGCTTTCGCGTGCTTTTCGGCGCGTTTCTCCTTGAGTGATTTGCCTGCCTGCTTGGACATGTGTTGTCGAGGCGATTTGTCGGCCATGATGCTCCCTGGTGGGGAGCCTGGTTGACTCCCGAGTTTGACGGTACCGCGCGTTTATGACCATCGTGGTCGGTCGGGGTCCGGTATTTCGTAAGTGGAGCCGGCGTGACGACCGCGCGGAATGCGGCGGATCCGCTCGATGACGCCAGAGGTGCGCCAAGGCCCGGGACATCGGCAATCGTAGTATGCCTAGGTTGCAGATGGATCTGCCCGAGGACCTATTTGGCGACTCCTGCGCGGCAGATTGACGCTCCTGGCGATCGTTGCAGACAGCCATCCGATTGCCCACCCACCAGCCATCACGTAAATGGTGTGCTTGGCATCTTTGCTTGCCACGGTCGCGATGACGGTAAGGATGACCGCCCAGAGACTGCGCATCCGATGCTGTACGCCGTGTAGGTCTTGATTCTGGTATTCACCGTGGGTGCTCACTCAGCTAAGGCGCGGAGCCCCGCACCAACTTTGCAAACAGCAGACCGGGCTGTAGCAGCATGCTCCCTGGACCGACGGCGACTCAACGGCGTCTCGAGCATCCGTCTTAACCCGGTCACCAGCCGGACGCTGGATCTTCGATGGCGCGCAACCTCACACCTGATCCCCGCAGTCGCGAAAGCCCGGACCAGCCCGAACCCGGTCGGGCCCGCCTCAAAGACCACCGCCGACGGCCCGGGCAACGATCCCACCCAGCCGATGACGTCGTCGTTTCCGGGGGGGTTAACCGTTTCCGGAACACCTCACCGGTGTGGCCATCGATCGCCGCCGCGACCACAGATCGTACGTCCACATCCAGACCAACACTGCTACGCCGGTAAACACCGGGGCCTCCCACCCCGGGCCTCCCACACATGTACGCACTGCCAGGCAGGGCTCTGCTCGGTAACCCACGAGACTGTGTGAGCGGGGCCCCGGCCCGCAAGAGGCGGGCACAGACATGCCCTTTAGAGCTGCCATGTGACACCGGTTAGTTCCTCCGACAGCTCCCAGAGGTCTCGCGCCGTCCGTTCGTTCCTTGCCGACGTCGCCGGCTGCAATTCGGTCGGGTGACCGCGCATCTCGCCAAGACCGTCGGGGCCGTAGAGCCGTCCACTCTCGGCTGCCGGGTCGACAGCGGCGTAAAGCTCGTTCAGGGCGCCCATCGCGGCGCTCTGAGCGAAAAGAGGGTTGCTGATCTTCATCAGCTGTCTCATCAGTCCGGTCGGACCGCTGCTCTGGAGATTCGTGTTGGCATACCCGGGGTGGGCGAGCACCGATCGAACAGGCACCCCCGCTGCCCGCACTCGCCGATCCAGCTCAAGACCGAACAGCACGTTGGCGAACTTGGACTGCTGATAGAAGGCCCTGGGTGAGTAGGACCGCTCACCAGCCAGATCGTCGAAGTGGATCGATCCACCTTTGTGCTCGATGGAAGTGATCGTCACCACCCGGGCGTCCCGGCCGCGGCGGATCGTTTCAAAAAGCAGCCCGCTCAATGCGAAGTGGCCCAGATGGTTAGTCGCGAACTGGGACTCGAAGCCCTGCGGGGTCAGCAGTCGAGGCGGGTACATCACTGCGGCGTTGTTAACTATTACGTCCACGACAATCCCATCGCTGAGGATCGCAGCCGCGAAGGCCCGAACCGAGTCGAGGTCGGCGAGGTTCAGCATCCGGAACTCGACTGCGGCGCCCGGCTGTGCGGCTTCGATCCGGGCGACGGCAACTCGTCCCTTCGTCTCGTTGCGAGTGGCAATTACCACCCGAGCGCCGCGGGCGGCGAGCTGACGGGTGGTCTCAAAGCCGATGCCGCTGTTGGCTCCGGTCACGATGAAGGTGCGCCCGGACTGGTCATTGATCTGGGTGGGGGTCCAATGACCCATGTTCTCTCCTCAGGGGTGCACAGGTAGCCATGCTTGGTCGATTCGTTCATGAGCGACATGGCGCTCACCGGTGCCGTCAATCACCGTGCGAGCGGACGTACGAGCCACACTCCCGCTTGCCGGCCTTTCGCGCGACGACGCAAAGACAAGACTCGACCGCGACAAGGACCACATCGCAGACGAGTGTCACCGTATGTCTGAGCCAAGGCTCAAGGCGTCCGGAATTCGGCGCTTTCCCAGGCCGCCTCAGTGGTTTACCAGCCCCAATCCTCGCACCGACATCACCCCTTGGCCGTCGGCACGCCGACGGCACGGTCGATGGGCAGTGCCGGCCGGGTGGATAATCCCGTTGATGCGCCCATTGCAACGGATAGGTCGAGCACTCCTGGCGTTCGCACTGGTGCTCCTGGCCGGAACCATTGGCTACGTCATCCTCGGGTTTGGAGTTCTTGACGCGGTGTACCAGACGGTCACCACGGTCACGACTGTCGGCTTCCGTGAGGTCCACCCTCTGACGGCCTTGGGCCAGCTGTTCACCATCATGCTCATCCTGATCGGTGTCGGAACTGCGCTGTACGCCTTTGGTGTCCTACTCGAGGCGCTCATCGAGGGACACTTGCGCCAACAGATGGGAAGGTGGCGAATGGATCGCCAGATCAGCCGGATGACCGGACACATCATCATCTGCGGCTGCGGCCGGGTGGGCAGTGCGAGCGTGCAATACCTCAGCTCCCTCGGGAAGCCGTTTGTCGTGATCGACCGCGACCCAGCTCGGCTCCAGGACCTCGAGCATCCAACCGTGCTCGGCGACGTCACCGACGACCGCATCCTCGAAGCCGCGGGGATCGCCCGCGCCCGCGCCCTGATCACCGCGGTCGACACAGACGCCAGCAACATCTACGTCACACTTTCCGCCCGTGCGCTGGGGCCCAACCTTGTTATCATCGCCCGCGCCCACACCGAGGGATCGAAGTCCAAGTTGTTGCGCGCCGGCGCCAACCGCGCGGTCAACCCACAGCTGATTGGCGGCCGACGGATGGCCGCCTTCGCGCTGCAGCCCCACGTCAGCGAGTTCCTCGACGTGGTCATGCATGACGAGACCCTCGACTACCGAATCGAGGAAGTCGAGATCACCGCTCTGTCGCCACTGGTCGGCCGGTCCCTGGCGGACGCGGCGCTGCGTGAGGCCACCGGAGCGTTGCTGCTGGCTATACAGTCCGCCACCGGCGAGTTCATAGCCAACCCGGGCGCGGACACGTGCCTGGACCCGCACACGATCCTCATCGCCCTGGGGACCTCAACACAACTCGACGCAGTACGCCACCACGTGTACGCCCACTGAAAGACCACCCAACTCAGACCTGAGCGCCACTTTGGCGATACTGGTGACACCGAGCAGTGCCCTCTGACTGGTGAGCGGCCCTGCACGATCCCGGTCGGGGATGGCGATCCCTTGCGGCCCGTCCGTCGCGTTGAATGCTCGGCGGCTGCGCCGGACCCCGTGGGGTGGCAGGCCGTCCGGCATCACTGGATCGGATCCGAAGCCGGACCCTCTCAGACGTTGAAGCCGAGAGTCCTGGTCCGACACTATTGTGCCCTTGACCTGTATAGACGTTAAAAGGAACGGCTCTCCCTGGTTGTGCCGTGCGATCCCCGTGCGATTCGGAGGAAGCGAGCGCAGGTTAGCCATGACCGCTGTTGGCCGCGAGTGGCAGCTGACAGGGTCTGCGCCTTCGGCAGTCCGCGAACGACTCGTTGAAGGCAGACTCGATCTTCGGCCCCGTCCATACCCGTAGGCGCCGCGCTGGCTGCTACCCCGCGGGAGGTGTCCAGCTGGCCGCCGCCGGGTCCCAGTTGCGCTGCCACGCAGTCAAGGTGTTCTGGCAGGCCTCCAAACTGCGCAAGACCGTGACGCGCTTCAAGACACGTTTCAGTCTTGCGTCCAACACGAAGGCGAGCACCATTCGCCTTCGACGCAACTTCAGGTAGCCTCCTGCACGAGCGAGCAGGCTGGCGATGAATGACGGATTGGTGGTGGCTGACATGGGTGGGCTGGAAGCGGCACTTGCGGCGACAGAGGAGCGGGTAGACGCCGCTCTCAAGGCGACTGCGGCTGTGACACGTGAGCTGAAGAAGGCCAAGACGGGCGCCGAGCGCGGGCAGTTGCGTGACCTGCGCCGGGCCTTGAGCGCGGCGACCGCTCTCGCCGGGGATGCCGTCCGAGCCTCGACGGAGGCAGCGGAGTCCTTCAGCTTTGACGAAAAGGAGTACCTGGCGTCCGGCTCCTATGCCCAGGAGCTGTTGGAGACAGCAACGGCACAGGACGTGGCGATGTTCGAGGCAGACGAGCGGCTGCTGTGCTACCCATCGCTGATCAAGGTGCTGCCCGCGGACGCGGTCGTCGAGATCGACAGACGACGGGAGAAGCGGCTGCGCCCGTCGGTACTGCTCGGATTGCTCGCGGCTACGCAGGCACGGCCACCACGGTTCCGGCCCGAGCCGTTCTTGGAGAGCCTTGAGTCGGGGTACCACCTGGTGAGGTCTCAGGGGAAGCATCGCGACGCTGCGGTGGTGCGCCTGCTCGACGTGTGGGGTGTACTGACGTTGTTGCCTGGCCAGCAGCGCGACTACACCCGGGCGGAGTTCGCTCGGGACCTGTATCTGCTCGACTCCAGTGGAGTCGCGACAGCGAAGTCCGGTCGAGTGCTTCGTTGGCATGCCAGTTCGGGAACCCGAAGCTCGGGCACCCTGGCGACTGTGGCACAGACGGGGCAGCGGCAGCTGTACTGGGGAATCTCCTTCGCAGACCGCTCATGACCGCCCGGGTCGGACCGGAGGCGGCGGTGCTCGGGGGAGGGTCGATGAGCGCCCGCTCCTACGCGGACTTTCTCGGGGAGGAGTACCTGGCCTCGTACCTGCCAGCTGGCGGAGGGTCGGTGAAGCTCGTGGTGACTGGGGATGCCGAGGTCGCCGACCGGTTTGAGCGATCTCTGCAAGCCGTGGCGGACCGCGAGCACGCCCTTATGGTGTCGCTGTCCGCCGAGACGACCAAAGTGCACATGATCGACCAGGTGTTCTTCGCCGTGGCTAGGCAGATCGACTGGGACCAGGTCGCGGTGGCCATCGTGGAAACCGCCTACGACAACATCGACCTCCCCGCCGCCCCCGGCCGCCTGATGGTGACCGAGGTGGCTGCCGACCATGACCTCGACCCGCGCGAGCTCTACCGAAGCGTGCGGCGGGAGCTCGAACACATCCTGCTCACCGACACCAGCCTTCCCCGCGAGCTGCGCCGTGCGCTGCTGCGGCTGGCTCAGGCGCACCTTGGCCGCGGCGATGTCAACTCCGCCGAGGCCCTCGTGGTCCCTGGTTGGCTCACTGGCGAACGAGTCGGGCTGCGTGAGCTCCGCGACACGATGATCTACACGCGCATCGGCCGCCACAACGCCAGGACCATGCTGACCTCAGTTGGGCGTCTCCTTCTGCGTGCCGGCTATCGAGGACTGGTCCTGCACTGCGACCTAACCCGGCTGGCCGAGGCCCGACGTCCCCCCGTTCCCGAGCGCACCGGCATCTACTACACCAAAGCCGCGGTGCTGGACGCCTACGAACTGCTGCGCCAGCTGATCGACGCGACAGACGACCTGGTCGGGATGCTGGTCGTGGCCGTCGTGCCGCCCGAGCTGGTCAGCGACGAGAAGCGTGGACTGCCAGCGTATGCCGCCCTCCAGCTCAGGGTCGCCGACGAGGTGCGGGATCGGCGACGCACCAACCCGTTCGCATCACTGGTCCGGCTCGACGTCCGGCTGGAGGCTGTGCGATGAGCCTGGAACACCGATGGGACGACGAACGCCTCGCCCGACGGCGCGCGGTCGAAGCGCTACGCAGCGGAGTGCCCAACGCGGACGCCGTCGTCGCGCTCGGCTCAGGCCAAGACGACATCGAGGACCGGTTTACCCGGCTGCTCGAGGACATCGGTGGGCCCCGTAGTGGATCCAGCGCTTGGCCCGACCGCGCCTCGATGCTGCTCGGCGCCGGGTTCGGGGAGGGCAAGAGCCACGTGCTCACCCACCTGGGCCAACTCGCCACAGCCGCCGGTTTCGTGGTCAGCACGGTGGTGATTAGCAAGGAGACCCCACTGCACGACCCCGCGAAGGTGCTGCGGGCTGCCGTGGAGTCGGCGCTCGCCCCCGACGGCGCCCGCGACGTTGTCGCTGAGGCAGCGGCGGCGTTGGACACGGACGGCCCCGGCTACGCCGAGCTGCTTCGATGGCTGCGGGGACCCGGCCGGGACATGAACGAACGGTTCGACGCGACCCTCCTGCTTCACCAGAGGCTCAGCGGCGACGCACCTGGCGCCGACGAGGAGTTCCTCGACTCCATAGTTCGTTTCTGGTCCGGTGACCCGCTGCTGATGCCCGACCTACGCCGCCAGCTCAAGGCCATCGGCGAGGCCAAGTCGTTCACATTCTCCCCAGTCAAGATCCGGGACCTCGCCCGACAGCGGCTACGGTTCCTACCACGGCTGCTGCGCGCCGGGGGGCACGCCGGCTGGGTGGTGCTCTTCGACGAGGTTGAGCTGATCGGCCGCTACTCGCTGCTGCAACGAGGCCGGTCCTACGCCGAGTTGGCACGCTGGCTTGACGGGAACCCCGGCGACGAAGGAGAACCCCTCATCACCGTCGCAGCGATAACAGACGACTTCGAGGCGGCGGTCCTAGCCGGCAAGAACGACCGCGAGAGCCTGCCCCAACGGCTACGGGACAAGCAGACCGCGGAATACGCCGAGATGGCCGCACTAGCGGAGGTGGGGATGCGGCACATCGAACGTGACCTCCTACGCCTGGTGCCACCCGACCAGGCAGAGCTGGACCGCGCCTACCGGACCCTGCGTGAACTGCACGGGGGCGCCTATGGGTGGGAGCCGCCGGACGTCCCCGGTCTCGAGCAGCTCGGCGCGACGAGGATGCGCCAATACGTACGTGCCTGGATCAATGAATGGGATCTCGTCCGTCTTGATCCGGGCTACAGACCCATCACGGACGTGGTCGACATACCCGGCAATTACCGAGAAATCGCCGAACTGGACGACGACGGCTCCTGATCAGCACCCACCGGCATCCGCTGCGCGGGGTTCTGGCTCAAACGTGCCCTTGCCGGGGAGACGACGTCTACTGCTGTCCTCGTACGATCTTGCGCGCGTCCTTTATGAGCAACATCAAGTGCAAGGGATCGGTGGGGGATGGTTCAAAGTCGTGGTGCACATAGAAGTCGCGTGCGCGCTCGTTCAGCGCGTGGACAAGCAGCGCCCGTAGCCCGATGATCTCGGCCGCTTCTACAGTGCGGGTGATCGCGTCCCGCAGCAGGTTGCTACCCAGGCTGCGACCCTGCTCTTTACGGTCAACAGCTAGCCGTCCGAGCAGGACCACTGGAATTGGTTCGGGCATCCCCTGGCCGATGCGCCGGCTGGCCTCGAGCCGTTGGACGCTGCCAGTAGCTAAGGCGTAGTACCCGACCACGCGGGTGTCGCGGCAAGTAACGAAGCAGCGGGAAGCACCAGTTGCCTGGTTGGTTACTGCCCGCTTGCGCAGCCAGTCGTCCAGGCTTGGTTCGCCGCTATCGAATTCTGCAAGGTCGTCCTCGCTGCGGAGGGGGCGCGGGGTCGCGTACCCACTCACTCGAAAATCGACTCACTGGCGAACAGCTTCTCCAGTCTCGGTTTGTACACGATCGGACGATCCAGCACAGCCAAGAACTCTGTCCATGCTGCGTCCCCGACGATGAACAAGCGTTGGTCGACCAGCACGTCACGCGCGTGAGACACGACAGCGTCCACGGTGAACTCGGTGATGCTGATGCCCTCAACCTCTGCGGCGCGACGTATCAACGCGTCCTGAGCTGAGGACAGGCGCACAGCAAGTCGCGAATCTTTCACCAAAGACATGCCACAAGTGTGCGCCTACCAGGCGTACACGTCAAGCATGCCGCTCCAGGTGATGGCGACCTCTTCACGGTGAGGACGTCAAGCGGCGTCGCACCGCTTCACCGCCGACTGCGGCGATGAGCTCAGGGTCTCCGCACACCACGAGCTGGGTCCGGGCTCGGCTCAGTCCGACGTACAGCATCTCCCTTGCCCGCGAGACGTCGCGGAACCCATTCACGGCGAGCACGACGACCGACCGCTCAAGGCCCTTGAAACCAAGCACGTGCCCGTAGAAGACGTCCTCCGCCGCGAAGAAGTCGTCCCAGTAGACGTCCCAGCCGACCCCCTCGACCATCTCGGTCTGCACCGGGTGACGATGCTTGGTTGTCAGCAACACCACCGATCCGGGCGGCCAGCCCTCCACCTGGGTCAGGCGCTCAACCTCGGTGTCGGCAGCGTCGATCGCGTCGTCGCTCTTGCAGGCAATGAACCGCACAGGGGGTCCCACAAGACCCTCGTATGTCGACTGCTGCACGCCCAGCGATCCGAAGACCTGGGCAATGCGTTTGGTATTGCGGATGTTACGGTCCAGCGGGAAGGGCGCCAGCTCGATCGGAGCAGCGCCCAGACGGTCAAAGACGCGTTGCCCCTCGTCCAGGAAGACGTAGAGCCCGCCAGCGTCACAGTCCTTCAAGGCAAGCAACGTCGGCGGCCACCACGACTCGGAGAAGTCCTGTCCCTCGTCGACCACGATGCTGTCGAAACGATCCTGCGCCGGACGATCGGCAGCAAGGTCACCCAGCAGAGCCGGCAGCTTCTCCTCGAACCAGGAGCTGTCACTCTCCTCACCCTGCGGTGCGCCCCACCTCACCGGCAGCTCATGGAAAAGTCCTACGTAGGAAGGCCTTTCGCGTGGCTTCCACTCAGTGATGACCCGCTCCAGGAAATGCGCGAGGCCTCTGGAGTAGCAGACGAGGGCGACTGACTGCCCGTCCTTGGCCAGGCGGCGCGTCTGCTCCAGGGCCAGCCACGTCTTGCCACTGCCGGCACCGCCGACAACCGCGACCCGGTTCTGGTTGCGCAGGAATCCCAGGATGCTCGTCTGGTCCTGCGTCATCTGCCGGACACGTTCCTCGTGCTCGGTGTGAAAGGCGAAGATGTCTGCGGCGGCGAGGTTGGGACCGGTCAGCAGACGAGTCATCTCCACCGTCCCGGAGGATGACAGTGGCGCGTTGCCCCGGCCGTGCAGCTGCAGGGCCTGCAACAGCGCGTGGACGACCTGCTTGAGATCCTGCCGGTCGATCAGGAGAGATCTGGGCAGTCCGGGGGCCTCAAAACGGTCGTCGGCGTCACGATCCGGCAGGGCGACGAGGTGAACCGCCCGACTGTGTTCAGCCTGGGCGCCATGCCGGGCCAGGGAACGCTGCAACACATGCCGGCAGTCCTGCGCCTGCCCCACCGGGTCAATCCGGCGCCAGGTACCTTGCTGACGCTGCTCCCAGACTCCTTCCTGCCGGCGAACATCCCCACCCTTGACCTCGATCACAGCCCAGCCGGCGCCCGGCAGAAGAACGACAAGATCTGCCTCGAACTCATGCTGACGCTCCTGCATCCGCAGGCTGTGAAAGAGCACCGCGTCGTCGGGCAGATGGTTGCGCAGAGCCTCCCAGACCGCGCGTTCCGCCCGACCTCCGTCGCCGAAGAGCGGATGAGCAGGAACAAGTATCGGCACACTGCAGTCCTACCAGCCAGTCAGCCCAGATGCCGGGAATGCACAGACCGAAAGACGAAGCCGCAGGGCCTCAGTCCCCATGGCACGGGAGCGGTCCGCCGCGGATCGGGTGCGGGCGTGCGACTACACGGTCCACCCGGTGCCGTCCGCATGAGGTTGGACGAGCTCGCCGATGGTGCTGGCGTACGCGTCGGGTGCTTCGGTGTGGATGGGCACGACCACGTCTGGCCGCCATGCCTGGACGAGTCGCACCAGGTCCGCCGGGGTACAGCCCATCGCCCCGGCTCCTGGCAATCTTGCATGCCCTGAGGTGTGGTGCTGGATCAGCGGGATACTCGCCGCTTGCAGGGCCGCTTGCAGCCGTTGCCCACTGGGCTCGTCAAGGTAGCCGTCCCACATGGACCAGACCACGGCCCCGCCGGTGAGCAGGCCGTCGCGGAACAGGTTCGGGATCTCACCCTGGTAGGCGCCGAAGAGAACCAGTTGGCCGGCCCGCCCGCGCAGGTGCTCTGGATATAGCCGAGCATCCCGAATGCGCTCGACGCGGTCGAACTTTCTTGAGTCCTTGACCCGGACGCGTTGCCGCAGCGGTGCGTAGACGTGAATCCTGGGCCATGCCTGGCCGACGGCAGGGATACTGGGCCTGGCCGGTGGCGGCGTCGATGTCTCAGGTCAGGTCCGATGTAGGACCCTGATACCGCTTGCTCGGTAGCTTGCGGACCTGTCCGAAGCCCCTGTGGTTCGCCTTCCCCGACATCGGAAAACCCCCTCGGTCGTGCTATCCGCGTGCGATTCGCGTGCTATCCGAGGGTACATCGTTGGCCATCTTTGTCCACGAAGGACCGGCAGGAAATGCCGAATCGTCGCAGGTCAGAGCCTCTTTAGGCTAGTCAGCACAGGTCCGCCCACTACTACCGCTCAGACGTTGAAGCCGAGCGCACGCAGCTGTTCGCGGCCGTCGTCGGTGATCTTGTCCGGACCCCACGGCGGCATCCAGACCCAGTTGATCCGATGGCTGGGGACCTGGCCATCAAGGGCCTGAGCAATCTGGTCCTCGATGACGTCGGTCAGCGGGCACGCGGCACTAGTCAGCGTCATGTCGATGATGACGTGGGAGTGCTGGTCAACTGTCACCCCGTAGATCAGGCCCAGATCCACGACATTGATCCCGAGCTCGGGGTCAACCACATCGCGAAGCGACTCTTCGATGTCGGCCACGTTCGGCGGGGTCGGGCCGGCAGCAGCGGCCGGCGGGTGTTCAGCAGTCATGTCGGTCATGAGTTCTCCCTGGTGTTGCCCGTGATCGAGTTGGTGTTGCCCGTGATCGAGTTGCTCGTGATGGCGTTGCCCATGGCCGAGGGGACTGCGGAGGAGGGCGAGGTCTCAGAGATGTCGACCCCCGCCTGGGTAAGTGCAGCGGTGAACGCCATCCAGCCCAACAGTGCGCACTTGACGCGAGCCGGGTACTTGGAGACACCGGCGAAGGCGACGCCGTCGCCGATCTCATCCTCATCACCGGGATCGGCGCCCTTGCTCGTCAACATTCTTCGCATGGCCTCGTAGGAGGTCAGCGCCTGCGCGACGCTGCGTCCGATGACCTCATCGGTCAGGACCGAGGTCGAAGCGGTCGAGATGGAGCAGCCGATGGCGTCGTAGGAAAGGTCGGCAATCACGGCTGAGGGTCCCTCACCCGACAGCTGGACCCGCAGGGTGACCTCGTCGCCGCAGGTCGGGTTGATGTGGTGCACCTGGGCGTCGAACGGCTCGCGCAGGCCCGCGTGATGCGGCCGCTTCGAGTGCTCCAGGATGATCTCCTGATAGAGGTCCATCACACGGCCGTCCCGAACACCACAGGGACACGATCCAGAGCCGTCAGCAACGCGTCGACCTCGGCAAGGGTGTTGTATGCCGCGAAGCTAGCTCGCGTCGAGGCGGTCACACCCATCCGACGATGCAGCGGCCAGGCGCAGTGGTGACCCACCCGGACGGCGACTCCGGCATCGTCGAGGATCTGGCCGACGTCATGGGGGTGAATCCCGTCGACGACGAAGGAGACCGCCCCGGAGCGGTCCAGGGCCTCGACCGGTCCGATGACACGGACCCAGGGGCGTTTGGCCAGACCGGCGAGCAGAGCCTGCGTCAGTGCGTGCTCATGGGCGCTCACCCGAGCCATCCCCAGCGCGGTGAGGTAGTCGCAGGCCGCGGCCAGGCCCACGGCCTGGGCCGCCATCGGGACACCCGCCTCGAAGCGCTGCGGCGGATCGGCGTAGGTGGAGCCCTCCATCCGGACAAGCTCGATCATCGAGCCCCCGGTGAGGAACGGAGGCATGGCCTTCAGGAGGTCGTAGCGTCCCCACAGCACCCCGACTCCCAGGGGGCCAAACATCTTGTGACCGCTGAAGGCCAGGAAGTCGACGCCGAGATCGACCACGTCCACGGCCAGGTGCGGCGCCGACTGGCAGGCGTCCAGGACCGTCAGCGCGCCGACCTGCCGAGCCCGGTCCACGATGGCGGCAACCGGATTGATCGTGCCCAACACGTTGGACACGTGGATGAAGGCGACGACCTTGGTGGCCTCGGTGATGACCGTGTCCAGGTCGGCCAGGTCCAGACGGCCATCGTCGGTGACGCCGATCCAGCGAAGGGTGGCCCCGGTGCGCCGGGCGAGCTCCTGCCACGGAACGAGGTTGGAGTGGTGCTCCATCTGCGTGATGACGATCTCGTCTCCGGCACCGAGCACGAACCTCGCCGCGAGCGCAGGGTCGACCCCGTCCATGGCACCGGGCGCGGCCGCATTGCCCAGGGCGTAGGCCACGAGGTTCAGGGCCTCGGTGGCGTTCTTGGTGAACACCACCTCCCGGGTCTGTGCGCCGATGAAGCGGGCCACCGTCTCGCGCGCGGACTCAAAGGCGTCGGTGGCCTCCTCGGCCAGCTGGTGGGCACCGCGGTGGACCGCGGCGTTGTGCTGCTCGTAGAACGCGCGCTCGGCGTCGAGCACCTGGCGCGGTTTGTGCGATGTCGCCCCGGAGTCGAGGTACACCAACGGCTTCCCGCCACGCACGGTGCGCGACAGGATCGGGAAGTCGGCGCGGATGGCGGCCGACTCCTTCGTGGAGAATGCGCCATCGAGGGCGAGATCGGACATGGTGCTCACTCCCAGAACCTCAGACCTCGACCTTGGCGAACCGATCGTAGCCTTCGTTCTCGAGGCGGTCGGCGAGCTGCGGGCCACCCTCCTCGACGATTCTGCCGTCGATGAAGACGTGGACGAAGTCAGGCTTGATGTAGCGCAGGATCCGGGTGTAGTGCGTGATGAGCAGCACGCCGACGTCACCCCCGGCCGCGACGCGGTTGACACCTTCGGAGACGACCTTGAGCGCGTCGACGTCGAGCCCGGAGTCGGTCTCGTCCAGGATGGCCAGCTTCGGGTGCAGCATCTCCATCTGGAGGATCTCGTGGCGCTTCTTCTCGCCACCGGAGAAGCCCTCGTTGACGTTGCGCTCGGCGAACTCCGGGTCCATCCGCAGCTCGGCCATCGCCGCCTTCATGTCCTTGACCCAGGTGCGCAGCTTGGGAGCCTGGCCGTCGATCGCGGTCTTGGCGGTGCGCAGGAAGTTGGACACGGTGACGCCGGGAACCTCGACCGGGTACTGCATGGCCAGGAACAGGCCGGCGCGGGCACGCTGGTCGACGGTCATCGCCAGCACGTTCTCACCGTCCAGGGTCACGGTGCCACCGGTGACGGTGTACTTCGGGTGGCCGGCGATGCTGTAGGCCAGGGTCGACTTGCCGGAGCCGTTGGGCCCCATGATGGCGTGGGTTTCCCCCGCCTTCACGGTCAGGTCGACCCCTCGCAGGATCTCCTTGACACCGTTCTCGGTGTTCACCGTGACGTGCAGGTCGTGAATCTCCAGTGTGGTCATAAGTATTCAGTTCTCCTTGGTCACGGAGACGAACACGTCGCCACCGTCGATCTTCACGGGATAGACAGCAATGGGGATGAAGGCCGGAAGGCCGGTGGGCTGGCCGGTGCGCAGGTCGAAACGCGAACCGTGCAGCCAGCACTCGATCTGGCCGTCCTCGACGTCTCCCTCGGACAGGGACACGTTGGCGTGGCTGCACGTGTCGTCGATGGCATGGATCTGCCCGGCGCTGTCGCGCACTATGGCGACGGGCTCTCCGTCGATCTCCACCTTCACCGCACCCACCGTCGGCAGGTCAGCCACCGAGCAGGCAAGCACGAAACCGTCGGCCGCCTCGCTGGTCACCGTCGTGGTCTTGGTCGTGTTCTCGCTCATATCTGGCTCATCTGGACTCCACCGAGGAGGCCGGGCCCATCGACAGGGACAGCTCGGCGTCGATCGCAGCCATCACGTGCTCCTGGATGCCGGCGACGCCGATCCGGTTGATGATGGCTGCGAAGAAGCCGTGCACGACCAGGCGTCGGGCCTGCTCCTCGGTGATGCCACGTGACTGCAGGTAGAACAGCTGCTCGTCGTCGAAACGGCCGGTAGCCGACGCGTGCCCGGCGCCGATGATCTCGCCGGTCTCGATCTCCAGGTTCGGCACGGAGTCGGCCCGGGCGCCATCGGACAGGATGAGGTTGCGGTTGAGCTCGTAGGTCTTGGTGCCCTCGGCGGCCGCCCGGATGAGCACGTCCCCGATCCACACGGTGTGCGCGGAGTGTCCCTGCAGGGCGCCCTTGTACTCGACGTTCGAGACGCAGTTGGGCGCCTCGTGGTCGACGAAGAGGCGGTGCTCCTGGTGCTGGCCGGCGTCGGCGAAGTAGACCCCGATCGCCTCCAGCGAGCCACCCGGGCCGCCGTAGCGCACGTTGGTGCACACCCGCACGATCTTGCCGCCCAAGGTGATGGTGATGTGCCGCAGCCTGGCGTCGCGACCGATCAGGGCGTCGTTCTGCGCGAGGTGGATCGCGTCGTCATCCCACTCCTGGACGGTGACGAACGTCAGGTCCGCGCCGTCACCGACGCGCAGCTCCACGTTGGCGGCGCACTCGGCGGAGCCCTTGTGGGTCAACACGACAGTGCCCTTGGCGAACCGGCCGACGTCGACGATGAGGTGGCCGTTCACCCGGGCCTGCTCGCGGGCCGTGAGGGTGACGCGCACCGGCTCGGCGAGCTCGACCTCGTTGCCGATGCTCACCACTGTGGCCTTGTCGGCGCCGGCCCAGGCCGCGGCCGACGCGCGGTCGGCCGGGCGCAGGACGGAACCGAACACGGCGTCGCCGACCTTGGCCTCGCTGATCTCCACGCCGGCGGGCGCGTCGATGTCGATGCTCAGCCTGGACTCGTCGGTCGCCTCGACCTGGAACAGGGCGCCGAGACGGTCCACCGGTGTGAAGCGCCAGTCCTCCTCGCGCCCACCGGGCATGGCGAAGTCCGCCACGTCATAGGAGGTCCTGCGCTCTGCTCGCGACTGGTCGGGAACGAACGCCGCCACGGAGTCCGTGTGGGCGCCTTGCCCCGGTCGGGTGACAGCCTCCTGGGTGAGGGTCATCAACCCACCGCACCTTCCATCTGCAGCTCGATGAGTCGGTTGAGCTCCAGGGCGTACTCCATCGGCAGCTCACGAGCGATGGGCTCGATGAACCCGCGCACGATCATCGCCATGGCCTCCTGCTCGGTCATGCCGCGCGACATCAGGTAGAACAGCTGGTCGTCGCCGATCTTGGAGACCGTGGCCTCGTGACCCATCGTCACGTCGTCCTCGCGGACGTCGACGTACGGATAGGTGTCGGAGCGGCTGATGGTGTCCACGAGCAGCGCGTCACAGCGCACGTTGGAGGCCGAACCGTGCGCGCCCTCCATGATCTGCACGAGGCCGCGGTAGGAGGTACGCCCCCCTCCGCGGGCCACCGACTTGGAGATGATGCTGGAGTGGGTGTTCGGGGCCGCGTGAACCATCTTGGCGCCGGCGTCCTGGTGCTGGCCCTCGCCGGCGAAGGCGATGGACAGGGTCTCGCCCTTGGCGTGCTCGCCGAGCAGGAAGACGGCCGGGTACTTCATGGTCACCTTGGAGCCGATGTTGCCGTCGACCCACTCCATCGTCGCGCCCTGCGCGCAGGTCGCGCGCTTGGTGACCAGGTTGTACACGTTGTTGGACCAGTTCTGGATGGTCGTGTAGCGAACGCGGGCGTTCTTCTTCACGATGATCTCCACGACCGCGGAGTGCAGCGAGTCCGACTTGTAGATCGGCGCGGTGCAGCCCTCGACGTAGTGAACGTAGGAGCCCTCGTCGGCAATGATCAGGGTCCGCTCGAACTGACCCATGTTCTCGGTGTTGATCCGGAAGTAGGCCTGCAGCGGGATGTCGACCTTGACCCCCGGCGGGACATAGATGAAGGAGCCACCGGACCACACCGAG
>Ga0209890_10000171_pt1 | contig 30697 bp, 25 predicted proteins | sample OrgsoiDNA2013049_FD_185799 | JGI IMG/M metagenome (GOLD analysis project Ga0209890, IMG submission 185799) | Permafrost soil microbial communities from the Arctic, to analyse light accelerated degradation of dissolved organic matter (DOM) -... | ecosystem: Environmental > Terrestrial > Soil >... | reverse complement strand
GTACGCCGGCCAGCAACTCATCGTCCCCCAGCCAGGAAATGGTCAACCCGGGGCTGCACAACCGGCAGCGGAAGCCGACGATAGCAAAGATGATGAAGAGAACGCCGACGACAATGCCGACGATCAGGCCCAGCCCGGACAACCTGGACAGCCTGGACAACCTGACGTGAACGGCGCAAATGTACAGGACCAGCAGCAACCGGATCCGAACCAGCCCAACGCGGGGCCAAAGACGCCAGAGCAGATTCTGGAGATGCTCCGCCGACAACAGCAGCCGGGAAGTCCCGTCATGCCTCCCCCGCAGCCTCCGCCCCAGTAGTCGCCGCGCGTCCTATCACTGGGCGTGATCAATGGGCAGCAAAAACACCATTCTTCGAGATTCAACGAAGGGTGGCGGGCGCGAACTTAGTCGCCGCTGACGGGGCTTTGATGAGCTACCAACGTCTGAAGGACATTGGACGGTCGAGAGGGGTTGACTGCGGCCAATATCCCGCTAATCGCGCAATACGCGCCGAATACACCCAGAATCACAGTTAAGATTGCGGTGCTGCTGATTAAGAAAGCGACGAAAAGTGGGTTCACGTTACGGGCCCTTGCTCGCAGCCACCTGTGAATCGCGCGGCTGCAAATGTTTTACTCTATCCGCATTTGACCCCCGCCGCTGTTAACAACTAAGATACGGGAATCGAACTGCTCATCTCCACTCTCCAACATTTCCCAGGACCCGTCCACATTACGGAAGTCCATAAAGCGTTGTGTTAAATGGCCATCACCAGGATTTCGGTGCGCGGCGCGCGCCAGCACAACCTGAAAAATATTGACGTCGAGATTCCTCGCAATACTTTGACAGTCATTACAGGCCTGAGTGGCTCCGGCAAATCCTCGCTCGCTTTCGATACGATTTACGCCGAAGGCCAGCGCCGCTACGTTGAAACACTCTCCGCTTACGCGCGCCAATTTCTCGACCAGATGGAGCGCCCCGATGTCGACTCCATCGACGGCCTCAGCCCAGCGATTTCCATCGAGCAGAAAACCACCAGCCGCAGTCCGCGCTCCACCGTCGGCACCATCACCGAGATTTACGATTACCTGCGCCTCCTCTACTCTTCGATCGGCGTGCCCCATTGCCCGACTTGTGGCAAGCCCATCACCCGCCAGTCTGCGGAGCAGATCGTACAGCGCGTGATGGCGCTTACGCCCGATGACCGCGTCATGATCATGGCGCCCATCGTTCGCGGCCGCAAAGGCGAATTCAAAAAAGAAATAGAGAAGCTCATCCAGCACCGTTTCCCCCGTGCTCGCGTGGATGGCGAACTGGTGAACCTCGAAGACGACCTCGCCCTCGACAAGCGCAAGAACCACACCATCGAAGTCGTCGTGGATCGCCTGCTCGTGAAGCCCGGCATCGAACACCGCCTCGAACAGTCGGTCGGGCTAGCCATGAAATTAGGCGGCGGTCTCGTCTTGGTCGCCGTCGTCAACGGTGACGAAACCCTCTATTCCTCGCGTCTCGCCTGCCCCGACTGCGGCGTCAGCGTTCCGCTGCTTGAGCCGCGATCGTTTTCGTTCAACAGTTCCTACGGCGCTTGCCCCGAGTGCCACGGTCTCGGAAGCCGCTACGATTTAGATCCTGCCAAGGTGATCGTCGATTGGTCGAAGCCGCTGCTCGATGGCGGCCTGGGCCCCGGTTCGTCATCGCAGAATCTGATTCGTAGCCTGCAGTTGCTTGTCCAGGCCTACGGTTTCGACTTGACCACGCCCTTCGAGAAGTTTCCCGACAAGATTCAGAACCTCCTGCTGAACGGCGAGCCGCAGCGCGGCGGCAAGACTGGTTTTCTGGGAATTCTGGGACACCTCAAGCAGAATCTCGAAGCCTCCACTTCCGATACCTATCGCGAATATCTGCTTGAGTTCATGTCGGCCACTGAATGTTCGGTGTGCCACGGCAAGCGTCTGCGGCCGGAAAGCCTGGCGGTAAAAGTGAACGGCATGTCGATCGCCGATTTCACCAGCCTCCCGATAGCACGCGCACTCGAGGCCGCGCGCAAGATCAAACTAACCGGCAGGGATCTGATCATCGCCGGTCGCATCGCGCACGAAATCACCGAGCGCCTGGAATTCCTGCACGACGTCGGACTCGGCTACCTCTCGCTCGGACGCTCCGCCGCCACGCTCTCCGGTGGAGAGGGCCAGCGCATTCGCCTCGCCACGCAAATCGGCTCCAAGCTGCGTGGCGTCCTCTACGTTCTCGACGAACCTTCGATCGGTCTGCACCACCGCGACAACGGGCGTCTTTTAGCCGCGCTCGAAAACTTGCGCGACCTCGGCAACACCGTCCTCGTCGTCGAGCACGATGAAGAAACGATCAGACGCGCGGACTACGTCATCGACCTCGGCCCCGGCGCCGGCCGTCACGGCGGCGAACTGGTAGCGGCCGGTACGCCCGCCGAAATCATGAACACCCCCGCATCCCTTACCGGCGCCTACATCTCCGGACGCCAGCAGATCGCGATGCTTTCGCAGCGCCGCAGCCCGAATGGCAAAGCTATTACCATCCTCGGCGCGCGCCAGAACAACCTCAAGAATCTCGACGTAGCGTTTCCGCTCGGCGTGATGACGGTAGTGACCGGCGTTTCCGGCTCAGGCAAATCAACCCTGGTCAACGACATCCTGTATCGCGCGCTCGCCAAGCAGCTCTATCGTTCCCGCGATGAACCCGGCACGCACAAAGCCATTACCGGAGCCGAACTGATCGACAAGGTCATTCGCATCGACCAGTCTCCCATCGGACGCACCCCGCGCTCCAATCCCGCAACCTACACCGGAATCTTCGCGGCGGTGCGGGATCTCTACGCCATGCTGCCCGAATCCCGTGAGCGCGGATACAAACCCGGACGCTTCTCCTTCAACGTCTCCGGCGGACGCTGCGAAGCCTGCCAGGGCGGAGGCCAGCGTCGTATCGAAATGAACTTCCTGCCCGACGTTTATGTGCAGTGCGAAGTCTGCGGCGGGCGCCGCTACAACCACGAAACGTTGTCGGTTCACTACAACGGCTCGTCCATCGCCGACCTGCTCGAAACGCCCGTATCGGACGTGCTCCAGATTCTGGAAAACATTCCGCAAGTCAAGCAGAAGCTGCAAACGCTGGTTGACGTTGGCCTCGGATACATTCACCTTGGTCAATCTGCCGTTACCCTCTCAGGAGGCGAAGCCCAGCGCATCAAGCTCGCCCGCGAACTCAGCAAGCGTCAGACCGGAAAAACTCTTTATCTGCTGGACGAGCCGACGACAGGATTGCACTTCGACGATGTGCGCAGGTTGCTGGACGTCCTGCACCGTCTCACCGATCTCGGAAACACGGTCATCATCATCGAACACAACCTCGACGTAATCCGCAACGCCGACTGGATTCTCGATCTCGGCCCCGAAGGCGGAGAAGAAGGCGGCCGCATCGTGGCGCAAGGCACGCCCGAACAAGTTGCGCGCGTGAAGAAGTCTTACACGGGCCAAGCGCTGACCGCGTACTTCAATGGGTCGGCAAAAAATGGCGCTGGAAAAAGCGTGCTTGCGCCCACCGGCACAGGGGAGTTCGCGTGAACTTCTCTCAAGAGGATCTGCCCGAGAATCCCGCGCCAGAGCCAGCTCAGAAGCCCGCGGATGGGTTGCCGGTGGGGGGACGGGTGCCCTCGCCCGTCCAGGCCGAGCGCAGCTCGGCAGACGCCGCTGGTCGCAGCGACTCCGATCCCGATGTCTCGGCGACGCACCTTTCGGACGGCCAACCCGCCGAAGTTTTTCCCGCTGCCCTCGCAGATCCTGCATGGAATGGCTGGGATGTCCTCCGCCTCGTATTCCTCACCATCGTCGCGCTCTTCGGCGGAGTATTTGCTGTGCTGCTTATCGCCCGCATCTGGGTGTATCCGCACATGGCCCTCGGCGCAATCGCGCGCGTCCCGCTAGTCGTCGTCGCAGGACAGGCGCTGGCATACCTTCTCATCCTCGCCTACATGTATGTTCTGGTTACGCGCGAGCGCCGCCGGCCGGATTTTCTAGCTGCCGTTCACTGGAACTGGCCTTCCAACATTGCCGTTTACGTGTTCACGGGCTTCGCACTCTCGCTGGTTTTGCAGGTTCTGGCCCATTTTTTGCCGATTCCGAAAGAGCTGCCCATCGACAGCTTTTTCCGCACGCCCGCCGAAGCCTGGGCGCTCAGCATCCTCAGCGTTACGCTCGCGCCTCTGATGGAAGAGCTTTTCTTTCGTGCCTTTCTTTATCCCGTGCTCGCACGCCGCCTCGGCTTGCCGATCGGCGTCTTCATAACCGCGCTAGCCTTCGCCCTACTGCACGGCGCACAACTGATGTTCTCCTGGGGCCCGGTACTCGTGATTTTTCTCGTCGGCGTGGTCCTGACGATGGTTCGAGCCAAACAAAATTCCGTCGCCGCCAGCCTGCTGATCCATATGGCCTATAACGGAACGATCACGGTAGCGATGTTCGCAGCGACCGACGGATTCCGGCATCTGGAAAAACTCAACCAATGAAGTTCCCGGTTCTCAGTGTTCCGGCGGGGTTGCTTTTTCTGAGAACTGGGAACCGAGAATTGCTTTTCTGCTATCGTAGAAATTCATGTCCACCGCGCGACAAGAGCTCTTGGAAATGCTGGCGCACAAATCATTTCGCCTCGGCGAGTTTCAGTTGTCCTCCGGCAGCACCAGCGACTATTACATCGACTGCCGCACCACCACGCTCGACGCTCGTGGCGCGCAACTCGTCGGTGAAGTCTTCCTCGATGAAATCCGCGAGCAAGGCTGGGAAGCCGACGCCATTGGAGGACTGACCATGGGTGCCGACCCCATCGTCGTGGCCGTCGCCGTCACCAGCGGGACCCTGCACGGCTTCCTCGTGCGCAAAGCCGAGAAGCAACACGGCACCGGCCAGCGAATCGAGGGCTTCCGTGAAAAAGGCGCGCGCGTGGTGATCGTGGACGATGTGTGCACTACCGGGTCCTCCACCGTGCAAGCCATCGAAGCGGCGCGAGAATACGGCTTCGAAGTGGTCGGCGCGATGTGCCTCGTCGAGCGCCAGGATGCCCACGGCCGCCCCAGTGTAGAAAAAGCCGCCGCGCCCGCTGCCTTTATTTCGATCTTTACGGCCAATGAGGTAAGGAAAGAGCACGTGGCAGCAAGCGATTAGTAAGTGCGAACGACCAACGACCAACGACGAACTCATGATCCAAACCCTAGAATGGACCCAATCCGGCGTAGTCTTCATCGATCAGACGAAGCTGCCCACTGAAGAAGTGTACGTAACCTGCACCACGCACCAGCAGGTTGCCGACGTGATCCGCAATATGGTGGTGCGCGGTGCGCCCGCCATTGGAGTTGCCGCCGCTATGGGCATTGCACTGGGAGTGAAGAACTCCAAAGCGGAGAACGGCGCCGATCTCAAAAAAGAGTTCGACCAGATTTGTGAAATCATTCGCCAGACGCGCCCCACCGCTGTCAACCTGTTTTGGGCCATCCGCCGCATGACGGAGAAATTTGAATCCCTCCGCGTACGTCCCGTCGCGCAAATCAAGCAGGAACTGGTCGAGGAATCCCAGCGCATGCACGCCGAAGATATCGCCGCCAACCAAGCCATGGGACGCCACGGCGCAATACTAATGCCCGCAAGCGGAGGCGTGCTAACCCACTGCAATGCCGGAGCTCTAGCCACCGCCGGTTACGGCACCGCGCTAGGCGTCATCCGTGCCGCCGTCGAACAAGGCAAGAAGATTCACGTCTATGCCGATGAGACGCGTCCCTTCCTGCAAGGCTCGCGCCTCACCGCCTGGGAGCTGATGAAAGACGGAATCCCCACCACCGTGATCTCCGACAACATGGCGGGAGTCATGATGCAGCAAGGCAAAATAGGAGCCATCGTAGTCGGCGCCGACCGCATCGCCGCCAACGGAGACGTCGCCAACAAAATCGGCACCTACACCGTAGCCATCCTCGCCAAGGAGCACGGCATCCCGTTCTACGTCGCAGCGCCGATTTCAACCGTCGATCTCGAAACGCCCGACGGCAGCAAAATTCCCATCGAGCAGCGCAACCCCAGAGAAGTCACGCACATCGCCGGCAAGCAGATGGTGCCCGACGGAGTCCAGGTCGAGAACCCAGCCTTCGACGTAACCCCCGCAAAATACATAGCCGCGATAATCACCGAAAGAGGCATAGCCCGCGCGCCGTATACAGAATCCTTGCGAAAGCTCGCGGAGGCAACCTAGCTTACGTAGGGGCAGCCACCCTCGGCTGTCCAGCCGGGCGAAGCCCGGCAGCTCTCCGCGATGCCCACCAACTCCCAGTCCGAACTCACGTTCCAGAGCGGCGGCAAGCCCATCCGCCTGGACGCGTACCTGCCGGATAAGCCCGACAGCCCACTCCCTGCAGTAGTCGCGCTCCACGGCGCTGGCGGCAACATCTCCGGCATGGAGCAATACGCCAGCGCGCTCGCGGCCCAGGGCTTTGCCGTTTACCTGCTCCATTACTTCGACCGCACCGGCACCGAATCCGCCGACAAGCCAACCATCCTGCGCAATTTCCCTCTGTGGATGAAAACGCTCTGGGACGCCATCAGCTTCGTCGAAACGCAGCCGCAAGTCGATCGCGAGCGCATCGCCCTGCTCGGCTTCTCGCTCGGAGCCTACCTCTCGCTCGCCAACTCCGCCATCGACCCTCGCGTGAAAGCCGTCGTCGAGTTCTTCGGAGGCATGCCCAAAGAAATGAACCTCTTCATGAGACGCCTCTGCCCGGTGCTCATCCTGCATGGCGAGGCCGACCAGACCATCCCCGTCGAAGAGGCCTATCAACTGCAAAAGTTGCTGGAGAAAAAGGGAATCCCCTACGAAATCAAAATCTATCCCGGAGCCAGCCACGGCTTCGAGGACATAGAAATCTGGCGCGACGCAGGCCTAAGAAGCTTGCAATTTCTACAGAAATACCTTGGATCTTAATCACCTTGGGCGAAAGTGCAGTTGGCGAAAAGGCCTGATTACAGCAACCTCGGCTTATTGAGGATGTCACCTGAGTCGTTACGCATGGCAGATTCGCTCTTCGAGGCAACGGGTGTCTAATCGTTGTTATGGGATCTCTCCATCGCGTCAGATGGACTCACCTGCGGGCGCTTCTCGGAATTAGTCTGACGACATTGTTTCTCGTCGCTTGTTCACATTCGGAGTTTGAACGTCAGCATGGGCACGCACTCCTGGAGAATCCCGCGGGGGTTGAGTTGGAGATTCGGACTCGAGACGGGAGGCGACAATTTACCGCGTCGGAGCCGGTGCAGTTTGAAGAGCTCTACACATCGAAATACTCAGGGCGGTGGCACATCGAGGTCCTCGATGGTTGGAACGATGCAAGTAATGCGACTAGTTCGGACGTTGTCCATATTACGGATAGCAACACCATCTGGAACCAGCCGCGCGAAAAGTGGGCCGGCATCATTTGTTGTGACTCGCGCCACGTCTGGCTAAGTTTGGATCCAGTTCGCGTTCCCTACAAGTTATTTGCCAGTCGTACCCGTGTCAACCCTGAGGCCTATGTCAACCCCGAGTGGCACACGCTACATCTAGCCAACAGGTCAGGAAAGTACGAGATCTACGTCACAACCGCGAGGGTGTTCGGGCGTAGTGATCGCACCACTACGTACCACGGCAAGGGAGTTCCGGTCTCCTCGAATGTCCTCAAGCTCGAAGTAAAATAAAGCAGGTGCGACGACGATCGCGCCCCGCCTTTCATATTCGCGAGAGCCGAAACGGAGCACTGAGCAAGCGCGCGGGCAGCATCACTGCAGCCCAGACGAGGGCGAGCACTCCGTGGACGGCGATCCCTACCAGCCGGAAGGGCAGCAACAGCAGCCACACGATCGGATAGAGGATCAGCGCCAGCAGTGCCAAGGGCCAGCACAGCACAAAGAGAAAGCACCACAGCAGGAAAGCAATCATGGGGACACCTCCTCCTGAATATGATACGCAATGCAATAGAGAAAAGTTCCGAGCCCCCAGGCAAAACTGAGAGCTGAAAACTAAGATCTGCCTGACCGCTTACATCGTCTTCAGTTCAGAACTAACCTGCAACCTCGCTTCCGTAGCTTTCTGGACGTCTTCTACCGTCAGGCCGGGAGCAATCTCTTCCAGCACCAAGCCCTCCGGTGTGACTCGTATGTAGGCCATCTCGGTGACAATTGTGTCCACGACCTTCACGCCGGTCAGGGGCAGAGTGCATTTCTTCAGAATTTTCGGCTGCCCGTCCTTGGTCGCATGTTCCATGGCGACGATCACGCGCCGCGCTCCCGCCACCAGGTCCATGGCGCCGCCCATGCCCTTGACCATTTTGCCCGGAATCATCCAGTTCGCAAGATTGCCCTTTTCGTCGACTTCCATAGCGCCCAGGACGCTGAGGTCAACATGGCCGCCGCGAATCATCGCGAAAGAATCGGCGCTCGAAAAGTACGCGGTGCCCGCCATCTCGCTAACCGTTTCTTTTCCCGCGTTGATCAAGTCCGCGTCTTCCGATCCTTCGATTGGATACGGTCCGATGCCAAGCATCCCGTTCTCGGATTGAAGAATCACTTCCATGCCTGGCGGAACATAATTCGCAATCAACGTCGGCAACCCGATGCCGAGGTTGACGTAGAATCCGTCGCGCAATTCGCGGGCAATGCGCTTCACGATGCGTTCGCGTTTGTCGGTGTCTTTGGAGGGCTTCGCTTCTGTCGGCATATTGTTTCGGTCGTTGGTCGCTAGTCGTTGATGAGCGTGAAGTCGATAAGCCACAATCCGCGAACGACTAACGACCAACGACTTTCTTGCTAGCTACTCGCTACTGCCTTCGTCACAGTCCGTTTCTCGATTCGCCGTTCGAACAGTTGACCTTGAAAAATTCGTTTCACAAACACACTAGGCGTATGCACTATGTCGGGATCGATTTCGCCTGGTTCGACCAGGTGTTCCACCTCGGCGATGGTGATCTTGGCCGCAGTTGCCATCATCGGATTGAAATTGCGCGCGGTTTTACGATAGACGAGGTTGCCCCAACGGTCGCCTTTCCAAGCCTTGACGAAAGCAAAGTCGGCTTTCAGCGCGCGCTCCATGATGTAAGTGCGGCCGTCGAACTCGCGCGCTTCTTTGCCGTCTGCGACCACCGTTCCTACGCCGGTAGGCGTAAAGAACGCGGGAATGCCAGCGCCCCCGGCGCGAATACGCTCGGAAAACGTTCCTTGTGGGACAAGGTCGAGTTGCACCGTGCCGTTCAGCACCATCTGTTCGAGCAGTTTGTTCTCGCCGACGTAGGTTCCGATGTGCCGCCGGATCTGGCCGTTCGCCAAAAGCAGCCCCATGCCGAGGCCGTCGACGCCTACATTGTTGCTGATGGTGGTGAGATTCTTGACGCCCTTTTGCGCGAGAGCGCGAATCAGGTTCTCCGGCATCCCGCACAAACCGAACCCGCCCACCATGATGGTCGCTCCGTCAAACACGTCCTGGATCGCCTCTTCAGCGCTCGCGACGACTTTGTGCATAGCAGGAGAATTCTATAGGAAATTCATCGCGTCGGAGAAAAGTCAAAGCCAAAATCCACCACGGCGTCACAGAGACGCGGAGGAATTCATTTCTTGCTTTTCTCCGTGCCTCCTTGCCTCCTTGGTGGGTTCTTGCGTAGCTGATGCGCGCGCTCGAATTCTGCCGCCAGTTCTCGCGAGTCCAGATTCTCGCGGATATGCGCCAGGCGTTGCTCTAGCTTTTGCAGCGCGTCGCTCAGGTTCTTGCGATTGGTGATAGCGATGTCGCGCCACATCGAATAGGGACTGCCTGAGATGCGGGTCATCTCGCGCAGGGCTCGTCCGCCGATGTCGAGCACCGGCGCGTCGGGACCGAATTCATCGACCAGCGTTGCCGCCAGGGCGGTCGAGATCATCTGCGGCAGATGGCTGATCCAGGCGCAAAAGCGGTCGTGATCGGCGGGTTCGACGACGGCTATTTTGGCGCCCATCTTTTCCGCACAGTGGATAAATTCTCCGCATTGTCCGGCGTGAACGTTCTGCCCGGGAAGCGGTGTGAAGAGCCACGCCGCGCCTTCGAAAAGATCGGCGTTGGCAAACTCCACACCGGCGTGTTCTTTCCCCGCCATGGGATGCCCGGCGAGGAATCTTTGCCCGGCGTTTTGCCCGAACGATTTCGCGGCGCGCTGCACAATTTCCGCCTTCGTGCTGCCGACGTCGGTTACCAGCGTCTTGGACAGCAGCGCTGGACCGAGCCGGTCGATCAGATCGAGGATTGGAATCACCGGCGTTGCCAGCACCACCAGATCACTGCCGCGCACGGAATCCGCGGGGTTTATTGTTCCAGCATCAATGGCACCGCAGTCCTGGGCTCGCTCCAAAACCGGAGCGCGATCGCACCCGACAATTCGTCCGGCAAGATGGCGCTTCTTCAGGGCGAGGCCCAGCGAGCCTCCGATCAAGCCGGTTCCGATGATGGTGACTTGCTTGAAGGCCATGGGTGATCTTGTAATTTGGTAATTGACAATTAAGGTTTACGCGATCTCGCGTCCCACCGCGGGCGCGATCATGCGAAGCTGGTCCATCAACTTGGCAAATTGTTCTGGGTAAAGCGACTGCGCACCATCAGAGAGCGCCTTGTCCGGCTGGTGATGAACTTCGATGAGCATCGCATCGGCGCCAGCGGCTGCGGATGCAAGCGCCATCGGAGCCACCTTATCGCGGAGCCCGGTGCCGTGCGAGGGATCGGCGGTCATCGGCAGGTGCGATAGTTTATGAATGATGGGGATCGCCGAAATGTCCATGGTGTTGCGCGTGTATGTTTCAAAGGTGCGAATGCCGCGCTCGCAGAGAATGATTTCGTAGTTGCCGCCGGCGAGCAGGTATTCCGCGGAGCACAGCAGTTCTTCGATCGTGGCCGCAATCCCGCGTTTGAGCAGCACAGGCTTGCGGACCTTGCCCAGTTCGCGCAGAAGATTGAAGTTTTGCATGTTGCGCGCGCCCACCTGAAAGATGTCGATATAAGGCAGCATCAGCGCAATCTGGGAGATCTCCATGACCTCGCTGATCACGAGCAGTTTGAAATGATCGCCCGCTTCGCGCAGCAACTTCAAGCCGTCAACGCCCAGCCCCTGAAACGAATAAGGAGAGGATCGGGGTTTGAAAGCGCCGCCACGGAGAACGCGCGCTCCGGCTTTGTTGATCAGGTCGGCGACGGTGAACAATTGCTCGCGGGATTCGACGGAGCAGGGCCCCGCCATGACGACGATTTTCTTGCCGCCGATTTCAATTCCATTCGCAAATTTGACGACCGTGCCTTCGGGACGGAAGTTTCGTCCGGCCAGCTTGTAGGGGGAAGTGATGCGGTGAACTCCCTGCACCCCTGGCAGCATTTCGACCACGCCAGTGTCGAAATCACGAGAAACTCCGACTCCGCCAAGGACCGTCTGATGCGCACCGGTGGAACGGTGAACCTCAAAGCCGAACTGAACCAGTCGATCGATCACCTGCTGGATCTGATCTTCACTGGCCGAATCTTCCATTGCGACGATCATGAGTGTGCTCGTTTTGCCTGGCCGGAAACGCAAACAAATGAAGAGTCAGCGTTTGCGGCGTTCCGGGCCAGTCTCTCTCTTTAACCTTGAATCGGCGTTGGCGTTGCGGGCCGTGTGCTCGGAGTCGGGAACGATTTCGTGCTTTTGGATGCTGCGCATCACGTCCATGATTCGTTCGTAGATCTGAGCCAGATCGCGTTCAGTGAGCGGGCCGGTGCTGCTCTGCTGCACATTGGCGATCACCGCCCGTTCGCGGTCGGGTTCGTAAACGGGCAGGCTGGTATTACGTTTCAACCGTCCAATTTCGACCGCGGCGGCGGCGCGCTCATTGAGCAGCGCCGCCAGTTTGCGGTCCAGGTCGTCGATTCTTTTGCGCCAATCGGAAATGTCCATAGGAAGCTTTTGGCTGTTAGCTCTCGGCTTTTAGCTTGCGACTCGAAGCCCCTAACGCCTCGAACTCCGTGCGCCTCGAAGTCTTGACAGGTTGCCATAAGACTCTAGGTTCGTATCAGGCATCGCTTTAGCGATGCCGTAAGTCCTTCGAAATCAGAGGCCCCTTTAGGGGCTGAGGCGTCTGAGCCAACAGCTAAGAGCCAACAGCCAACAACTGCCCTACGAATTCTGCCACAGTCGCGGCTTCCCGTCCCGGATTTTGTTCGATGACCTGCACGATGGCACTGCCGACCACTGCGCCTTCAGCGAATTTTCCGACAGCCGCGAATTGCGCCGGGGTTGAGATTCCGAAGCCAACGGCAATGGGTAGCTTGGTGAAACGGCGGATGCGCTTGACCAGGGCCTGGGCGTCTCCGGTCATCTGCTGGCGCGTGCCAGTGACGCCGGTGCGGGAGATCGCGTAAATGAATCCGGTTGAAACCTGGGCGATCAACTTCAGGCGCTGGTCGGTGCTGGTGGGTGCCGCCAGAAAAATGGTTGCAAGGTCATTCTTGCGGGCCTCGCGCAGATACTCGGCGGATTCCTCGACGGGCAAATCGGTGATCAGCGCTCCGTCAATCCCCGCAAGCCGCGCCACCTGGCAGAACTTTGCGAGGCCCATGCGCAAGATGGGATTGAGGTAGGAGAAGATCACGAGCCCAACTGACTGCGAATGTTCGCGGATTTCGGCGGCGAGCGTGAGTACGTGCTGCAGCGACGTTCCATTCTTGAGCGCTCGCTCGCTGGCGCGCTGGATGACCGGGCCATCGGCGAGAGGATCGCTGAACGGCACGCCCAACTCAATCACGCTCGCACCCGCGTCGATGGCGGCGAGAATGACGTCGCGCGTGGTGGCGAGGTCGGGGTCGCCACAGGTTACGTAGGCGATTAGCGCCGGTCTATTCTCGAAATGAAAGGGCATGGTTGAATGTTGTCTGGAATCAGGCCAGCTTCAAGTTCTCCCGCAATATCCCAACGTCCTTATCCCCGCGCCCCGAGATGTTCACGATCACGATCTCCGACTTCTTCATTTTCGGAGCGCGCTTGATGACCTCGGCGACAGCGTGCGCGGATTCGAGCGCCGGAATAATGCCTTCGGTCCGAGCCAGCAGCACGGTTGCCTCAAGCGCCTCGGCGTCAGAGGCAGGAACATATTGCGCGCGCCCCGTATCTCTGAGCATGGCATGCTCGGGGCCGATCGACGGGTAGTCCAGACCGGCGGAGACCGAGTGCGTGGTCGCGATCTGACCCGCAGCGTCCTGCAAGACGTAAGAATAAGTTCCCTGCAAAACGCCAGGCGAACCGCCGCGGAAACGAGCCGCGTGTTGGCCCAAAGCTTCGCCGAGTCCGCCGGCTTCCACTCCGATGAGTTCGACTTTTTTGTCTTTGAGGAAGTCGTAGAAAATGCCGATGGAATTCGATCCTCCGCCGACGCAGGCGATGATGGCGTCGGGAAGTTTGCCTTCGGCTTTGCGGATCTGGACGCGTGCTTCGCGTCCGATGACGCGATGGAAGTCGCGCACCATGGTCGGATAGGGATGCGCTCCGAGCACGCTGCCGAGCAGGTAGTGCGTGGTGCCTACGTTGGTGACCCAGTCGCGCATGGCTTCGTTGATGGCGTCTTTGAGGGTGCGCGAACCGGAATCGACGCCGCGAACTTCCGCGCCGAGCAAGCGCATTCGGAAGACGTTGAGCTCCTGGCGGCGCATGTCCTCGGTGCCCATATAAACCACGCACTCGAAGCCGAGCAGGGCGCAGACCGTGGCGGTGGCGACGCCGTGCTGACCGGCGCCGGTTTCCGCGATCACGCGGTGCTTGCCCATGCGTTCGACGAGCAAGCCCTGGCCGAGGCAGTTGTTGATTTTGTGCGCGCCCGTGTGGAGCAGGTCTTCGCGTTTGAGATAAATTTTCGCGCCGCCAAGTTTTGCGGTCAGGCGGCGGGCGAAGAAAAGCGGCGTGGGGCGTCCAGCATACGTCTTCAGCAGTTGGTCGAGTCGTGCCTGGAACTTGCGATCGCGCTTGGCTTTTTCGTATGCGCGCTCCAGTTCATCGAGCGCGGCCATCAGCGTTTCCGGAACGTACCGGCCGCCGTAAACTCCGAAGCGCCCGGCAGTGGCGGCTTTTGGCGGAACTTTTCCGGCTGTTTGGTTACGGACCTTTTTGATTGCGGTCGCAGTCGCCATGGTCAGCCCGCCTCTTCCATGGCCTGCACAGCCTGGATAAAGGCGCGAATTTTCCGGGGATCTTTTTTCCCGGGCTCGCGTTCGACTCCGGAGGAAACGTCCACGCCCCAGGGATGGAGAAGATGGATCGCCTCCTGCACATTGCCCGGACGCAAACCGCCGGCGACGATCAGCTTGCTGATGCTGTTGATAATTCCCGCCCAGGGCTGCACGCGTTCCCAGTCGAATTTTTGTCCGGTGCCGCCGCGTTTTTCCGCGCTTGAGGAATCAAGCAGCACGCCCGAAACCACGCCGGGGCGGAAGCCGTGGGTTTCGAGGAAAAGGTCGCCGTTCTTGGCGACGTGGATTTTGTGCACGCGTTTTCCCTTGTACGCCTCATCGGGCTCTACCAATCCGGCCGTGACCGGATCCCAGCCAACAGATCGTTCAGCGGGCGCGTCGAAAATCTTCGCAGGCCAGGTGCGGAAAATCGTGGGGCGGCAAGATCCGTTGGCCAGTTCCTGGAACAGCGCGCGGCTGAATTCCGTGCTCTCATCGCCGTGTAATTGCACGGCGGTAAGCCCACCTTCCCTGACGGCATCCCGCACGTGATCCACGGTCTCGTTGACGAAGACGCCGACTTTTTCTATCGGCTGCGGCACCTTGGCGACGATTGAGCGCACAGTTTCTAAAGTGACATAGCGCGGGCTCTTCGGATAGAAGACGAAGCCCAGCGCGTTCGCGCCCGCATCGGTGGCGGCGAGCGCATCGTCGAGGTTCGTAATCCCGCAGATTTTGATCCAAGTCATAAAGGCAGTTGTTAGTTGCCAGTAGCCAGTTGGTAGTAAAAACACATACCCTATCATCTGCCAATCGCTAAACACCAACCGTTCACTACTCACTGGCAACTGGCAGCTTCCTCCATCAACTTTGCCAGCGCCTCGCCCGGCTGGTCCGCCTTCATCAACGATTCGCCGATCAGGAACGCTTCGTAGCCGGCGGATCGCAGGCGAGCCACGTCTGCGCCGCAATGAATCCCGCTCTCGGCCACGCGGACGCATGACCTGGGAATTCTTTCGGCGAGCCGGAATGCAGTTTCGAGATTGACTTCGAAAGTGCGCAGATTGCGGCTGTTGATGCCGATCAAATCACAGCCCGCGTCGAGCGCTCGTTGCAATTCCTCTTCGTCATGAGCTTCGCACAAAACATCGAGGCCCTGCGCTCGAGCGCTCCCGGCCAGCCCGGCCAGCTCTTTCTGATCCAGCGCGGCGACAATCAGCAGAATGGCGTCGGCGCCGTTTGCCCTGGCTTCCACGATCTGGAATTCATCGACGATGAAATCTTTGCGCAAGCAGGGAAGAGAGCTGCTGAACGAGGCCTGGCGCAGATAGTCCAGCGAGCCCTGGAAAAATTGTTCGTCGGTCAACACCGACAATGCGGCCGCGCCTGCAAGCTCAAGTTCCCGCGCGAGTTCCGGGGGCCTGAAATCCGCGCGGATCAAGCCTTTTGATGGCGAGGCCTTTTTCAGTTCCGCAATAACCGCGATTCCGTTCTGCGCGACTCGGCGCAGCTGATTCCGAAATCCACGCGGGGTGTGCCCGGCCGCCGCGCTTTCGAGGGTTCCCAGGTCGGAATTTCGCCGGCTCGCAGATGTGTTCTCGGATAGTCGTTGCCGCGTGGCCGCGACGATGGAGTCAAGAGAGGCTGGCATGGCAGATGGTCAATTATACGGAAGGGGATCGATTCAAGTGGGTCCCGCAGCGAGGGCGATGCCCAATACCGTGATACGCATCATTGACCCGACTTCCGGCAAGGTGCTATAAACGAGTGCTTTGTGCAGAGGTGTGTAGTCTGATCGAGGGGCTATATTCCGACGGCATAAGTTTTCCGACGCGGCCAAATCGGCACTCCTAATTTACTGTTATGCCTTGCGGTGGAAGCGTGTTCGGAGCGTGTCAGCAACTCTGGTGGCGGCGAAACCCGCGGCGGATGGCATCATCCAGCGGGCGGTACGCGCGCCGGAGCAAAAGCACACGTCGTGACCCCTGAATAGGATTCTTAGGAGGATTTTGATGCGCACTTGGAACGCCAGTCTTGCGTCCGTGGGACGCTGGTTTGCGAAAAGACGCTTTACCAAAACTTCGGCAACCTTTGCAACTCTGTTGCTTCTGACCGCTGGCTACGCGCTGGCGCAACCCGCCGCGCAAACTGACGAAGCGGGCGGCGAGGCGGCCCTGAAGCTGCCTGACCTTTCTTCGGTTTCCTTCCTTGGTGGCATCGACGGGCATCGCCTGCTCCTGATCGGACTCCTGTTCTGCGTCTTCGGCCTCGGCTTCGGCATGGTCATTTTCATGCGGCTGAAGAACCTGCCCGTGCACCGCTCCATGCGCGAAATCTCGGAACTGATTTACGAGACCTGCAAGACTTACCTGATCACGCAGGGCAAGTTCCTGATGCTGCTGTGGGTCTTTATCGCCACCATCATCGCCGTGTACTTTGGCGTGCTTCGCCATTTCGAAGTTCCGCGCGTTTTGATCATCCTCATTTTCAGCCTGGTGGGAATCGCGGGCAGCTATGGAGTGGCTTGGTTCGGCATTCGCGTCAACACTTTCGCGAATTCGCGGACGGCCTTCGCTTCTCTGCCCGGCAAACCTTACCCCGTTTATCAGATCCCGCTTGAAGCGGGAATGTCGATCGGCATGATGCTGATCTCGGTCGAACTGCTGATCATGCTTTTCATTCTGCTATTCGTACCGGGCGACTACGCCGGCCCCTGCTTCATCGGATTCGCGATTGGCGAGTCGCTGGGTGCGGCGGCGCTGCGGATCGCGGGTGGCATCTTCACCAAGATTGCCGACATCGGTTCCGATTTAATGAAGATCGTATTCAAGATTAAGGAAGACGATGCCCGCAATCCCGGCGTGATTGCCGATTGCACCGGCGACAATGCCGGCGACTCGGTGGGACCGTCGGCCGACGGCTTCGAGACTTATGGCGTGACCGGCGTCGCGCTGATTACCTTCATCTTGCTGGGCGTAAAAGAACCGATGATCCAGGTGCAGTTGCTGGTGTGGATCTTCGTGATGCGCATCATGATGCTGGTGTCCAGCGCGTTGGCATATTTCATCAATGGCGCCATCTCGAAAGCTAGGTTCGGCAACGCTAACGAAATGAATTTCGAAACGCCGCTCACTTCGCTGGTCTGGCTCACATCGATTGTTTCGATCGTTGCCACTTATATTGTTTCCTATTTCATCATCCCCGACCTGGGCGGCGATCCATCGCAGTGGTGGAAGCTGGCTTCGATCATCTCCTGCGGAACACTGGCGGGAGCGCTGATTCCTGAGTTGGTCAAGGCATTTACCTCCGTCGAATCGCGTCATGTGAACGAAGTGGTGACCTCGGCGAAAGAAGGCGGGGCATCGCTCGGCATCCTGTCGGGTCTGGTAGCCGGAAACTTTTCGGCGTATTGGCTGGGTCTGGCGATGGTGGCTCTGATGTCGGTTGCCTATCTCTTCAGCGGGATGGGCCTGACTGCGGCGGCCACCATGATTGCCGCACCGGTGTTTGCCTTCGGCCTGGTCGCTTTCGGTTTCCTGGGGATGGGACCGGTGACCATCGCCGTCGATTCCTACGGTCCGGTTACCGACAACGCCCAGTCCGTCTATGAACTTTCGATGATCGAGCAGGTGCCCAACATCAAGGCGGAAATCAAGAAGGACTTCAACATCGACGCCAATTTCGAACGTGCCAAGGACTTGCTGGAAGAAAATGACGGCGCGGGCAACACCTTCAAGGCGACCGCCAAGCCAGTGCTGATTGGAACCGCCGTAGTCGGCGCAACGACGATGATCTTTTCCATCATCATGGCCCTGACCAACGGGCTGACCGCGAATGTGGAGAAGCTCTCATTGCTGCACGCTCCATTCTTTTTGGGCCTGATTACCGGCGGCGCGATGATCTATTGGTTCACCGGCGCATCCATGCAGGCCGTGACGACCGGCGCCTATCGCGCGGTCGAGTTCATCAAGGCCAACATCAAACTCGAGAGTGCGGAGAAGGCTTCCGTTGCCGACAGCAAGAAGGTAGTTGAGATATGCACCAAGTACGCGCAGAAGGGCATGTTCAACATCTTTCTTGCCGTCTTCTTCGGGACCCTGACGTTCGCCTTCGTGGAACCGTTTTTCTTTATCGGCTACCTGATCTCGATTGCGATCTTCGGCCTCTACCAGGCAATCTTCATGGCCAACGCCGGCGCCGCATGGGACAACGCCAAGAAGATCGTCGAAGTGAAACTGAAGCAGAAAGGCACGCCGCTGCACGACGCCACGGTGATCGGCGATACGGTCGGCGATCCTTTCAAGGACACGTCTTCGGTGGCCATGAATCCGGTCATCAAGTTCACCACGCTGTTCGGACTGCTCGCAGTTGAACTCGCCGTCTCGCTGACCCGCGACCAGGGTGTCGGGCTGACCCACATCCTGGCGCTTGCCTTCTTTGCGGTCTCGGTCTTCTTCGTCTACCGGTCGTTCTACGGGATGCGAATTAGCTCCGAGTAAGTAGACAGCGAAGTTTGCCGCAAAAGAAACGCACAAAGAAAAACGCCATCCAGCCCAACCGGATGGCGTTTTATTTTGTGACCGATCTACTGTTTTGTGAAGGTGACCGAAAGCCCGTCGTTGCAGTTTCCGCCGGATGTCCCATAGGTGCCGCCCGGCATACTCGTGGGCGAAGCGGAGTTATTCAAGAGGGCCGTGTAGGAGAGACTCGCACCGTCGTCCGTAGTGGCGTTCACCACCACGTAGGGACCGGCGATAAACGAACTGTCGATGGTGCCGCTGACTGAGCAGGTGGAGCCGGTATACGTTAAGTTGCCGGTGAGCGCGAAAGTCCCGTCGGCCGATCCTGTTGAAGCCTCGGTCAAAGCGATCGAGAGCGTTACGTTCGGATCGCTGTTGAAGTCCCCGACGATAGGACCGCTCCAGGTTCCACTGATTGACGGTACTGGGTTTGCGGTTAAAGTGCCAGTTTCGCCGTTGCAGGTGGTACCCCCAGCAATGCTGTAGGTCCCAGTCAGTGCCGAGCCAGTCGTTCCCGTTGCGGTGACGCTGATTACTTCCCCGCCGACGCTCGCCGAAGTGAGCGTGACGTTCTTTCCTTTGACTGTTCCGGTGAATGTCACGGTCTGTGAAGGAGCAAAGCAGTTCGAACTGGCGACGGACATCGTGCCCGCCAGGGTGCTTCCGTTTTGCGTCAGGTTTCCGCCAATAAAGAAATTATTATTGGCAATGTTGCCGGTCGGCGTTGCCGCTATGGACCAATTGCCCTGCGTCAGCGCCAGATTGCTATTTGCGCCGCATCCACTGAGGGCCACGGCAAAGACACCAGCCAGCAGTGCCAATAAAGCGAACTTGGGAAAACTTGCAAACTTCATGAATCCTCCTGGGGGGTACACGTCTTATGGGACTAGCACCAACGGTATGACTTTCGACCATGCAAGTATCTTTGGGAAGATTACCTAGGTACTCAACGCGCTTTAGGGAATGACGAAGGTCACCATCCCGTGTAGCGCGGACACTCTTGTCCGCGAAAGCTGGGAACCAATTCAAAGGCCGCGGACAAGAGTGTCCGCGCTACACGAAGGAATACGTTGCCAGTCTGGCAATGGCGCCTTAGTAGGCGTTTTTCATCTTGTCCTGAACGCTTTTGGCCAGCTTTTGGATTTCCTGCGCCTTTTTGATCACATCCATGGAGAGGATATTGACGCCGGTCTTGTCCATGTGCTGCTTGAGTTCGGCGGTGAGAGCCACCAATTTCTCTGTGTCGATCCGTAACTGGGATTGCCGGTCTGCAATGGTGCGCGCGATCATGGTTTGTTCGAGTTGCTGGTGTGGATCGCTTGAGAAAACGTTGTTCATCGCCTCGCGCTCGGCGGCGATCTTTTGCACTTGTACGACATCCACGGGAGTTGCTTTCAACTGCGAGTGAGCGGGTAAAGCCAACAGTGCTACCGCCAACATTAGAACTGCAACATATTTCAACATGGACCGTGCTCCTGCATAACCATCGGCATTTCGCCAAGGTCAATCAGTATTTAGCACGGTTCGCGGGGACTGCGGATATGCGATTGGGCGCATGGCAAAACGAAAGTAACGAGGCTGGTGTTGGCAGCCAATATCTCTCACCCGCAAGCGCCCTGGAATCAAAACGCGGCGGACTGGGTTCCCCTGCACGCCAAAAGTTAAAGGCGAGGACCATGGTCCTCGCCTAAGTTTGTTACCTCACGTCGCGCTGAGCTACAACTGGCTCATCTTGGCCAGAAATTCGCTGTTCGACCCCGCTTTGGCCAGCCGCTCGATCAGCAACTCCATGGCTTCCACCGGAGATAGCGGGTTCAGCACCTTGCGCAGCACCCAGATCCGCTGCAGATCTTCTTTCGGGATCAGCAGCTCTTCCTTACGCGTGCCCGAGCGCTGAATATCAATCGCCGGGAACGTTCGCTTGTCCACCAGCTTGCGATCCAGGATGATTTCCGAATTGCCCGTGCCCTTGAATTCTTCGAAGATCACGTCGTCCATGCGGGAGCCAGTGTCGATCAGCGCGGTGGCGATAATCGTAAGCGACCCGCCTTCTTCGATATTGCGCGCCGATCCAAAAAAGCGCTTCGGACGCTGCAACGCGTTCGAATCCACGCCGCCCGACAGCACCTTGCCCGAGGGCGGAACAATCGTGTTGTAAGCGCGCGCCAGGCGCGTAATCGAATCGAGCAGGATGACGACGTCGCGTTTGTGCTCGACCAATCGTTTAGCCTTTTCAATCACCATTTCCGCGACCTGCACGTGGCGGGCCGCGGGCTCGTCGAAGGTCGAAGAGATGACCTCGCCCTTGACCGAGCGCTGCATGTCCGTGACTTCTTCCGGCCGCTCGTCAATCAGCAGCACCATCAGCACGACTTCCGGATGATTCGTCGTAATCGAGTTCGCCACATTCTGCAGCAGCATGGTTTTGCCGGCGCGGGGAGGCGAGACGATCAGGCCGCGCTGACCTTTGCCGAGCGGCGTGAGCAGGTCCATAACGCGCGCGCTGATATTCTCGCGCGTGGTTTCCAGCTTCAGTCGCTCCTGCGGATACAGCGGCGTCAGGTTGTCGAACAGGATCTTGTTGCGGGCCTCGTCCGGCGACTCGAAATTGACCGCCTCGATCTTGACCAGCGCAAAATATTTTTCGCCCTCGTGGGGCGGGCGCACCTGGCCGCTGATGGTGTCGCCGGTTTTCAAGTCGAACTTGCGGATTTGCGATGGCGACACGTAAATGTCGTCCGGCCCGGGCAGGTAGTTGTAGTCGGGCGAGCGCAGAAAGCCGTAGCCGTCAGGGAGGATCTCCAATACACCTTCAGCGAAGATGTGTCCTTCTTTTTCACTTTGCGCCTGCAGGATCTTGAAGATAAGGTCCTGTTTGCGGAGTCCGCTGGCGCCGGGCAGTTCCAACGATCGGGCGATCTTGGTCAGCTCGGTAATATTTTTTTCTTTCAGTTCAGCAATGGTCATATTTACCTACGGGATTGTTTCTTCGGGAGGGATTCTCTCGGGATGGATTGCTTTGCCGCCGTGCGGGCACACGGCGGAGCCGCTTAAGCAGCTCGCCGTTGTGCTTCGGCAAAGTTCTCGGGTTCGCTCAGGATGTCATGACGTTCCGCATCGGCGATCTTGTCAAAGACCTGGTTCATGGTTTCCTGTATGCGGGTGTTCGGCTTATGAAATCTGCGCGTTGCCTTCGAAGCAAGCTGGCAGAGCATATACCGGTTCCGCAAAGTATGTAGAGCGTCAAATACACGATCGGATCGCATTTTGGTCGTTCTCCTTTAACATGAATAATTTAGGCCGCTAATCCCATCGTCCTTGCTGGGTGATGGTCGCCGACAGCTAGCCAAAGCTGCAATTCGGGCTAGGTGCAAAGGGACTTGCCAGAATTATCCAAATAGATGCCCCGCCGAACCCGAAAGTTGCTCAATTCTTTAAGGAGTTCCACAACGCAGGCGGAGGTTCGTCCGGACCTTCACAAAACTATTAGCACGTCCCGAGAACGGCTAAGTATAACAAACGGTTGAGGAAGGTCAAGAAGAATTTGCAACGAAATTGCGCCCCGGGGATAACCTCCCCGGCACCTGCTTCACAACCTATTTAATAGCGGCCACCCGCTTCGACAGGCGGGACTTGTAGCGCGAGGCCGTGTTTTCGTGCAAAACGCCCTTCTGGATTGCCTTGTCGAGCGCCGACACGGTCTCCCGGTAGGTCTGGCCGGCGGCGGTTTTGTCGCCTTTTTCCAGGCTCTCGCGCAGGCTCCGCAGAGCCGTGCGCAGTTGCGAAAAATTGGCCCGGTTGCGGGCTGTTCGTTTCGTAGTCTGACGGGCGCGTTTCAGCGCCGAAAAATGATTCGCCATGCGGCTTGATTACCTTTGTTTGTCCTAGATTGCGCTAGGAAGATATTCCGGTAGGAACCGAAGGTAATATTGTAAGGCAGCAAGTCGCATCGGGTCAAATAGATATGAATTCGCTCGAACGGCTTAAAGTTCTGATTAACTCCTCCACCCCGATCGTCGTGATGGAGACGGTGGAGGAAATGCGCGCGGTCTCGCTCGTGCGCGCGGCGTGCTCCGAGCTGAATTTAGCAGTCTTCGAATGGACCATCGCCGACGGCCTGGTCCGATCCGGCAGCGGTGTCGCCGCTCCCCAGCCCGGAGTTCAATCTTTCGCTCAGCCCTCCGTTCAGGCGCGGCCGGACTATCGATTGGGCGCGCTTCCGCATGGCAACAGCGAAGCGGATCGCTTGGCGCGGGCCGTGCTATCAGGATTTGCTTCCGATGCTGGTGCGGCTCCGAAGACGGCCATGGGTAACGCAGCCATGTACAACACCGCTGATCCCGTGCAAGCGCTGGCCAACCTGGAGACCATGACCATCGAGGCCGTCTTCGTGCTCAAGGATTTCCATCGCCACATGGATAACCCGGTAGTGGTGCGCCGCCTGCGCGACGTAGGGCAGAAATTCTCCACCAACCGAAGGACTTTGGTGCTCACCGCCCCCGCCATCGAGATGCCGCCCGAACTGGCCGGCCTGGTGGAATTTCTCGATCTGCCGCTGCCCGACCGCGACCGCCTGCGCGAGATTATCCGCGAAACCTATACCCGCATGGCCGGTACTCACACCCTGAAACTCCAGCTCGACGCCAGCGGCGTCGATGCCATGGCCGTCAATCTGCGTGGGCTGACGGAAGAAACCGCCGAACGCGCCATCTCCCAGACGGTGGTTGGCCGCCTCGCGCTTTCGCCCGACTGCATCACCGATGTGCTCGAAGCCAAGAAAGCCTTGCTCAAGCGCTCCGAAATGGTGGAGTTCGTCGACGCGACCGACAACATGGCAAGTGTCGGCGGCCTCGACCATCTGAAGCGCTGGCTGCAGCAACGCCGGGGCGCCTGGGACGACGGCGCCCTCAAGTTCGGCCTCGAGCCGCCGAAGGGCGTCATCATTTTAGGCGTGCAGGGATGCGGCAAAAGTCTCTGTGCGCGCGCCATAGCCGGCGAATGGAAACTGCCGTTGGTGAAGTTCGATACCGCCGCCGTTTACGACAAATTCATAGGCGAAACCGAAAAGCGCATTCAGAAAGTATTTCGAGTAGCCGAGGGTCTCGCCCCCTGCGTCCTGTGGATCGACGAACTGGAAAAAGTTTTCGCTGGAAGCGGCCCGGATTCCGCCTCCGCCGACGCGGGCGTTTCCTCGCGCCTGCTGGCGTCGTTTCTTTCCTGGATGCAGGAGCGCAAGCCCGCCGTCTTCGTAGCCGCCACCTGCAATAACGTAACTGTGCTGCCGCCGGAGTTGATTCGCAAGGGACGCTTCGACGAACTCTTCTTCGTAGACTTGCCCAGCACAGCCGAGTGCAAGCAGATATTTTCCATCCAGTTGACCAAGCGCAAACGCAATCCCGCCGACTACGATCTGGACAAAGTAGCGGAAGCAGCCAAAGGCTTCTCCGGAGCGGAAATCGAATCCGCCGTGCAAACCGCCCTCTACGCCGCCTTCTCTCGCAAACAGGAACTGAGTACCGAAGACCTGCTCACCGCGCTCTCATCCACGGTGCCGCTATCCATCACGCGCGCTGAGGAGATTACCGAGTTGCGCGCATGGGCGAAGGACCGGGCAGTGTGGGCTAGCGTCCCGGAAGCCAAGCGCGAAAACGCGTGAGCGCAGGCCTCCGCGTGATCCGAAGAATGCGTAAGTAAGCCCAGTAGTGAGCGCAAACGCTGATTTCGCCAATCATCCCGCAATATACTCGGGTCAGGTGTATTTAAGGATCGCCTGGCGCTCGCACTTTCATTGCAGAGGAATCTCGAACACCACCCCGTAATTCGACCCTCCACCCTGCTGGGTGGTGCCGTAGAGTTTGTTTCCGACTACCGTCACGGACCACGGAATCCAACCAGCATTGCCGCCGGGAAAATCGTAGTATCCGGTCCCCACCCAGTCCTGCCCGGTTTGCGACAGCCGGAAGACCGTACCGCATCCGACGCCCTGCGGGCAAGAGATGGGCCCGCCGCTCGCAATGCCATAGAAATTTCCCGCCTGGTCGTGCACCAAATCGCTCGGTGCATAGCCGAGGTCACCCCAGAAGTAATAAAGCTCGGTCAGCGTGCCCGAAGGGGTAAGCTCGAAGAAATTTCCGCAAGCATCGCATTGCTGGGTAGAAAAGCCTCCATAACTGGTGAGGTAGAGATTGCCTGACGAGTCTACAAGTAGACCGCTGGGTGCGTATCCGTCGTACAAGTTTTGAAAAGTATAGAGGGTGGTGAATTGCCAGGCGCCTCCGGACTGAGTCATTTTGAAGACGACCCCACAGCCCTGGCCGCCGGAATATGGCGTGGGCTGTGGGCAGTTCAAGCTTCCGCCATTGTAAGTAGTGCCATAGAGATTACCTTGCGCGTCAAAGACCAAGCCACTCCCCGGCAGGTGGCTCCCGCCCGGATCGTTGCCGTCTGGGTAATATTGGAAATTGTGGAGTACCGAATAGTCCCAGACATTGCCGGAGTGCTCGAGTTGGAAAACGATGCCGCACCCGGTAGGACAATACTTGCTGCCGACAGCTCCTCCGTACTCGGTCGTTCCGTAGAGATTGCCGACTTTATCAAAGACTACGCCAGAGGAGGCGCCTTCGCCGTCTGTACCGCCGGCGAAGTTGTGGAGCACGGTCTCCTGCCATCCCGACCCGGTGGGAGTGAGTTCGTACACGGTGCCGAGGCCTGCAGGGCCGCCCGACCTCGTTACGCCGTAAAGATTTCCGGCGGCATCGAAAATCAGATCGCCGAATGGCCCGGCGCCGTCGGTTCCGTTGCCGAAACTGTGCAGCACCGTTTCCTGCCAGGCACCGTTCGAATACGAAAGCTCGAATACGACTCCTGGCCCGTACGCGCCGCCTTGGAACGCTGTGCCATAAAGATTGCCGGCACTATCTGCGATCAATGAGCCAGACGGGCCGCCTCCATCCAGCTGTCCGCTAAAGCTGTAGATCACTTGAGATTGCAGCGATGTCGGCTGCGGAGGCGGCTGCGCTACCCCCACCGCCATCTTCATGGAGTAAGTCATGCTCCCGCTTGTGCCGGTCACAGTGAACGGGTACACGCCGATGGGCAAGGATGCATTTGCCGTAAAGGTCACGGGAAACCATCCGTACGTGCCCGGACCCGCTGACAAAGAACTAGGACTCGCAATCAGCCCGGAAGGTAGCCCGGAAATCGCCACAGAGATCACGCCCTGAAACGTGCTTCCAACCAGCGGCATGGCGCTCACACTGGCCGCAAATGAACTTCCCGGCGTCATCAGCGGGGTATAAGGGATGGCCTGGAGAAAGAACTGCGTAATTGGCGGCGGCGGTTGCATTGAGGGGCTTGATCCGCCACAGCTACCGAGGATGAATGAGAGCGAAACAACGGCAGCGACCCGAATCGTCCTCGGGATCCAATGGTTGCACGGATTCAGCCGCTGTTTGTCTCCAACTCCTTCTTCGACATCGAGACGATGTGACCCAATTGCCATGGCACCACCTCGGACGCCGTTGACAACGGTACTAACAGATTCTGGATAGCTGCGGATCGAGGCCGAGCATCTCGCAGCGCACTCCGCACCGTTTCTTCGACTGGGATCGCGGATTCTTCCAACTTGATACAGATATTGCGGTCGGATGCAATCTTGTTCGGCCTGGTTGCATGAAACAGTCTGAACCGTGCAGGAGTTTCTTTGGAATACTTCCGGAACACTCATCTTAGCCCGGCCATCAAAACCCGGCCGGCAACGGTGCCGGAAGGAACGCCAGCCTTAACAGTTCCCGTGCAACCTGCGCCTCCGTCCACTCGGGATGGTCCCGCCGGATCCCCTCCCTCGCCAGTTCGCGGGCGAACAAGCTCATCTCGAACGCGAGCAGCAGACGTCGTTCCCCCGACATGGCGGTCTGAATCTGAAGCTGGAGAGCCTGCGCGGCCGGACTTGTGTCGCAAGTCGCCTCGCGCAGATGTTACCACGCTACAACAACCGCGCTGTGGGTAGTTCACTGCGCCCCCTGCGATCGCTCCGCCAGAAAATCCGCCTGACACTGTTTCGCCGCCGCCACTAATTCACCGAACTCAGGCGTACCTCGCAGCTTTGCCCATACGGAATCGTTCTGCAAACCCGTGTAGGCACAATAGTGCCCGGCGATCGCACTTTTAAGCATCTGCACGGCTGTGTCTTTTTGCCCGCAGTAAAGAAAGTCGGCCGCAACCACGTAACGGGGTTCGGGGTCGCGATCGGCGACTCTCTCGGCAACAGTTTCACGGAGGATTGAGGCCGCGTTGGCGGCCGACGGGTTTTCGAGACACGCCGCCATCAGCCCAAAGCCCTGGGAAACTTTCAATTTCCCGGCTATTTCTTTTGCCTGCGCCAATTTTCCATCGCGAACGTAGTGCCGCATGAGGTTGTTAGACGCCCATACCGACCCGGCATCGAGCTGAAGAAAGTCCATCGCCCGCGCGTAGTTTCCAAGTTGGTCGAACGTGAACGAGCACGAGCGCAACATAAAGTTCCCGGAATCCAGGGACAAGGCGGCGTCACACTCGTGCGCGGATTCCTCCATGGCTCCTCCATAGCGAAGCACATACGCCAGAGCGAAGTGGGCTTCCGAATTCTCTGGATGCCTCGCCACCAGGGCCTTCGCGTTCTGATAGGCCTTGGCCAACTCACTTTGTTCGACCCGGTTGGTGATCAGCCAGGCCACCGCAAAAATGTAGTTGGGATCAAGCGAGATCGCCCGTTCCAGTGCTGCGTCCGAGCGCTTGAGCATTGCCTCGCCACCGTTCGAATAGGCCCCGTCGTAATGGTAGCGAACTCCGAGGTAGCCCCAGGCGTGCGCGTAGGTGGGGTCCAGCCCCACGGCGCGCTCCAGCATGGCAATGGCATCTTTGTTGGGCAGAGGATCATGCGGCACCGCGATACTGCGCAAGTAGAGGTCGTAGGCTTCTGCGTTCTTGGGATGTGTGCCAGCTTCCCCCGAATCCGTTCCGGCGCCGAGGGCCGGGACCAGCCCCTGCAGAACTTTCGCCGTGATCTCGCTCCGAATGGCGATCAGATCCGGCGCGGCGACGGTCATGGTGTCGCGCCAAACCGTACGATTGTCCGCGATGTCCACGGCTTCTAAAGTGATCTGCAGCTGGTCGCCTTGTTTCATGTAGTGCCCAGTGACGACGTCCGTTACATGCATGGCGCGGCCCGCTTCCTGCAAGTCGAGCGTCGGAGAATCGTACTTGCTGGTGGTAGCGAATGGGCGGATGGTTAGAGAGCGGACGTAGCTGAGCGAAGTTGCAATCTCGTCGGCCAGAGCCAGGCGCAAAAAATCCACATCCTTGTCGGAGCCCAGGTTCTGCAAAGGGAGAACGGCGATGGTTTTTTGACTGGCGGTAACCACAACCGGCGCGGATCGCTGCTTCACCAGCCAGGAAATCGCAGCCAGCACGATGACCGCCGCGGCCAGTACCCCGGCGATCTTCCCGTAAGCGCGGGGCTGGGTTGAAGACTCAGCTGCTTTTTCCACGGCCACAGCGCTCGATTGCGATGATGACCGTGACGGAGATGAAGCCTGCGCGGCGGCGGAGCCGGATGCGGGCGACAACTTTTGGCTAACCTGAGAGCCGCTTTCCGCCGCAACTGCCACTGGCCCTGATCCCGAACTAGCTGCTTCGCCAGGCCGCGATTCCGTTTCCCGTTTCAGCCGCTTCAAGTCGGCCCGCATGTCCGCGGCGTGCTGGTAGCGCAGCTCGCGGTCTTTCTCCAGCGCCTTGTTGATGATCCGTTCCAGTTCCGGTGGCACGTCGGGGTTCATCCGCACCGGAGCAACCGGGGCGCGGTTCAGGATGGCTTCGAACAGGGTTGCCGTACTGTCCCCACGGAAGGGCAACTGAGCGGTGGCCATTTCGTAGAGGACGGCTCCAAAGGAGAACAGATCGGTGCGCGCGTCCAACTCTTTTGCCCGGGCCTGCTCCGGCGACATATAAGCCACGGTCCCGAGCGCGGAGCCGGGGCTGGTCAGGTGCTGTTCGTTGACCGCCGTCATCGTGTTCGCCGACGCCACCTGGCTGGAAGAGCCGGCGCTCAGTGCGACCTTGGCCAGCCCGAAATCCAGCACCTTGGCGTGTCCGCGCTTGGTGACAAAAATGTTGGCGGGCTTGATGTCGCGATGGACGATTCCCTGGGAATGCGCGGCGTCCAACCCGTCTGCAATCTCAATCGCCAGCGAAAGCACAGTCTCGTTATCGAGCGGCCTGCCCGCGATCAGATGCTTCAGCGTCACGCCATCCAGAAACTCCATGGCGATGAATGACTGCTCACCGTGTTTGCCAATCTCGTAGATGGTGCAAATATTCGGATGGTTGAGAGCCGACGCCGCCCGCGCCTCCCGTCGAAAACGTTCCAGGGCCTGCGGGTCTCGCGACAGTTCCTCGGGCAGGAACTTCAGGGCGACGAAGCGGCCCAGTTCGGTGTCCTCAGCTTTGTAGACAACGCCCATCCCGCCGCCACCAAGCTTCTCGATGATGCGGTAGTGCGAAATGGTCTGGTCAATCATTCGAAGATGCCCTGGCCTTCGGGTCGCTTCATCTTACGGACGCGGCAGCGGCCAGTCAACGAATGGCGGCACTGGCCGCCTGACTCTCGCTAACCCCAAATGGACTCGCCGCCGGTTGCTTTTCCTCCCCATTGACTCCCCCGCCCGCCCGCGCTACGCTGAACTCAAATGGTTGGTAACCGCCCCGTAGTTGGGGTGCGCAATCCGGTTCGCTCCACTTCCATATCCAGTTTCTTGCGTGCAAAAAACGCCGGCACGGGTTCGCCCGAATCCGGCAATGCAACCGATCCTGCGAAACGACATCCAAAGAGTGAGCCCTGTCCAAAGCTGCTGGAGGCGGCGCCACAAATCCTGAATGAAAAAAAATATTGAACTCAGCCCTAACATCGAGACCCTGTTCGGCACGCGCGATGAAAATCTCCACGTGCTCGAAGACGGCCTGAACATCAATATCGATCTTCGCTCGGATCGCATTGAACTGGAAGGCGCGCCCCGTGACGTGGCCCGCGCGGAACAATTGTTTGCCGACTACGAGCATCTGCGGAAGTCCGGCCACCAGTTCGTGAACGGCGACCTGAGCAGCATGTTGCGCGTGGTCGTCGGCGATCCAAATGCCACTCTGCGTGGACTCGCCGAAGCTGGACGCCAGCGTTCTTTTGGACGCCGTACCGTCCAGCCAAAAAGCCCCAATCAGCGCCGCTACCTCGAGGCCATTGAGAACCACGACATGGTGTTTGGCGTGGGCCCCGCCGGCACCGGCAAGACCTACCTTGCCGTGGCCATGGCAATCTCGGCCCTCCTGAATAAGCAGGTCAACCGCATCATTCTGGCGCGCCCCGCGGTAGAAGCGGGCGAACGTCTCGGCTTTCTTCCCGGCACCTTGCAGGAGAAGATCGATCCCTATCTGCGCCCCTTGTACGACGCCCTTTTCGACATGATGGAGCCCGAGCGAGTCGAACGCTATCTGGAAAAAAATGTAATCGAGATCGCGCCCATCGCCTTCATGCGAGGACGCACGCTAAACGATTCCTTCGTGATCCTGGACGAGGCGCAGAACACCACCTCCGAACAGATGAAGATGTTCGTGACCCGCCTGGGATTTGGTTCCAAGGCGGTGATCACCGGCGACGTCACGCAGATCGACTTGCCGAACGCGCGCCGCAGCGGCCTGATCGAGGCGGTCGATATTCTGCAGGGCGTAAATGGCCTCGCCTTCGTGCATTTCGACGATAGCGATGTTGTCCGTCATCACCTGGTGCAGAGAATCATTCGCGCGTACGACGAACACAAAACAAAGCTGGCGGAGCAGCAGATGTCTCTGCTGGAGCCGAAGCCGGTCGCGCCTCCGCCGTCGCCCGAAGAACCGCGCCTGCGCAATT